>Ga0164241_10001965_pt1 | contig 23403 bp, 16 predicted proteins | sample OricomyardsoilBY_FD_108780 | JGI IMG/M metagenome (GOLD analysis project Ga0164241, IMG submission 108780) | Backyard soil microbial communities from Emeryville, California, USA - Original compost - Back yard soil (BY) | ecosystem: Environmental > Terrestrial > Soil > Unclassified | place: USA... | reverse complement strand
TGGATTGACGTGGCCGTGCGGGGAGATGATCGGCCGGTCCCGGACCGTCTCGTACAGGCGGAGCGCGATCTCGCGCACGCCCGGGTCGGCCGGCAGCAACCGGGCCGGATGCAACGTCAACGGAGCGGCTTGAACTGGCATGCGCCCTACTGTTCCCCCCACACCCGATCCGGGCAATCGGTTGCCGTGTGTTGCCATGGTCTCAGCACAAGCCAACATTTCGCCAGTACTACTCGGCGACAACTCCCGGCAACCGATTGTCGGAAGGGGTTGGCCTTGGCAGGCTGAAGGCCGCAGAGATCGGGCACGAAGCCGATTCCCCGGTCAGGGTGCTCCGATCCGCAACGAGAGGCGCTGCTGATGGCCGATGATCCGACTCTGCGACCTGCTCCATCGAACGGGGCCACGGGGTCGCCTGCCGGCGCGGGGCGACATCCGGTCGTCACGATAGCCGCCTATTACGGGGCCGGTGGCACCGTGATCGGCCCCTTGGTCGCGCATCGGCTCGGGGTGGATTTCCTGGACCGGGGGGTGATCCCCGGTGTGGCGGCCGCGCTGCATGTCTCGGAGCAGGCCGTCGAATCCTACGAGGATCATTCAGGCGGCAGCGGGACGTTGCTCGGCAGCCTGGCCCGGGTCGCAATCTCAAACACCGACCCGGTGGCACGGCGATCAACGGGCGCCCTGGATACCGGGCTGGACAACGACGAGCACCGATACCGGGCCGCGATCGACGACTTCCTCATCTCGGCCACCAGGTCCGGCGGCGTCGCGCTCGGCCGCGGCGGGTACATCGCGCTGCACGCGGTGCCCGGTGCCCTGCACGTCATGCTGGACGGCCCGCGGGACGATCGCGTTCGGCAGGCCATGGAGCTGGAAGGCATCGACCAAGCGACGGCCGAACGCCTGCTCGACATCAACGACACCGCCCGCATCGAGTACAACCGGGTCACCTACGGCGTCGACCCGTTGGACCCGAAGTACTTCCACCTCCGGATCGACAGCACGGCCCTGGACGTGCAGACCTGCGTGGAGCTGATCGTGACCGCGAGCCGAGCTCGACTCCGGGCCGCTGGCGCGGGGTGACCGGAGCCGGTTCACCGACGAAGGACACTCCGTGCAGCCGGTGGTGTCCGTCGCGGCCAGTGGCACCACCAGGTGTCAGGGTCTAGGTTCGCGGCGTGGGTCATGAACTGGCGGCCGCGACGTCATGGATCGCCGCCGGCCGAGACGGGTCTCGATCGCCAGCTCGCGATCCACCGACCCGGCAACCAGTTGCCAGGCAGCGCCACAGGCGCGCGTCCGGCCCGCACCTTGACGCTCCGCACCTGCCGGATTCCGCAGGCTCGATCGCGGGCAACAGGTGGCAACCGATTGCTTGTGGTGGTGGGTGCGGACCATTGTTCTTCCACCAGCACGGACCGCGATTCGGACCACACAGAGGTGGAAAATGACAGTGATCAAGGAACAGCCGGCCCCGACCGCGGTCGCCGCGAAACGCAGGCTGGGTATCCGGTCGGTGATCGGTTACGGCGCCGGCGATTTCGCCAACAACCTGGCATTCAGCCTGAGCACGACGTTCCTGTTGTTGTACTACACCGACGTCGTCGGCCTGCCCGCCGCCGCGATCGGCACGATGTTCCTGATCGTGCGGCTCTGGGACGCGTTCGCCGACCTGTTCGCCGGCCGGATGGTCGACCGCACGATGACCCGGTGGGGCAAGTTCCGCCCGTTCATCCTGTTCGGCTCCATCCCGCTGCTGGTCATGAGCGTGCTGACCTTCTACGTCCCCAAGGGCTGGGACGGCGGCGCCCAATTGATGTACGCCTACCTCACCTACGCGGTGCTGGGCCTGATCTATTCCATGGTCAACGTCCCCTACGGCTCCCTGGCCACCGCGATGACCCAGCAGTCCCGCGAACGCGCCAAACTGGCCGTGGCCCGCGGACTGGGCGCCGGCCTCGGCGGCCTGCTGCTGACCTTCATCATCGCCCCGCAGATCCAGACCATCACCGCCAACAAGGCCATGCCCGCGCAGGAACGCGCCGACCAGCTGCAATCGGTGTTCCTGACCACCACCCTGGCCTTCGTCGCCCTCGGTTTCGCCCTGTACTTCCTGACGTTCTGGTGGTGCAAGGAGGTCGTGGTCCGGATCGAGCCGCGGGTGAGCATCAAGGACACCTTCAAGACCCTCAAGTCCAACAAGCCGCTGGGCATCCTGTGCGCATCCAGCTTCTTCTACCTGATCGGGCTGTTCGCGGTCGGTGGGGCCACCGCCTACTACGCGATCTACGTGCTCGGCGACGCCAAATACATCATCTGGATGACCCTGGTCACCGTGATCGTCCAGTTCGCTGCCGCACCGTTCGTGCCGATGCTGGTCGCCAAGTTCGGCAAGAAGAACCTGTACCAGTACTGCGGCCTGTTCACCGTCGTCGGCGGCATCGCCCTGTTCCTGACCCCGGCCTCGCTGCCCCTGCTGGCGCTGCTGTTCGTCGCGGTCAAGGGCTTCGGCGTGCAGCTGATCAACACCCTGATGTTCGCCCTGGAGGCGGACACCGTCGAGTACGGCGAATGGAAGACCGGACAGCGCACCGAGGGCGCCACCTACGCGATCTTCTCCTTCACCCGCAAGATCACCCAATCCATCGGTGGTGCGCTGGGTGCGTTCGCCCTGGCCATCGGCGGCTACATCACCAAACTCGCCGCCGACCAGGTCCAGCCCGAGTCCGCGATCACCGCGATCAAGGCCTCCATCGGCCTGGTCCCGGCCGCCGCCGCGATCCTGGGCATGCTGGCCTTCATCGCCTACCCACTGACCGAGAAGCGGTACCGCGAGATCATCGCCGAGAACGACGACCGCAAGCAGAAGTTCCTCGAACAGCAGAACATCGCCACCGTGCCGATCCCCCCCGGCATCTAGCCGGCGATCGCTAATCACAGAACACCAGCAGCACACCGGCTTTCGCAAAGAACAAGCACTACCAAGCAAGGGAGACAGACGAAGTGACGAACAAGGCCACCGACAAGGTACGACTGGGCATCATCGGGCTCGGCGCGCAGGGGTCCATGTACGCCAAGTTCATCAAGGACGGACTGGTGCCCAACATGGAGATCGGCGCCATCTGCGACCACGATCCCGCCAAGGAGCAGATCGTCAAGACCGAGTACCCGGGGGTGCCGTTCTTCGCCGACTACATCCAAATGCTCGACAGCGGTGAGGTGGACGCCGTCGTGACGTGTGTGCCGCACTACCTGCACCCGGAAATGGGTATCAACACCCTGCAGCGGGGCATCCACGCCCTGGTGGAGAAGCCGGCCGGGGTCTACACCCAGCAGGTGAAGGAGCTCAACGCGTTCGCGGCCTCCAAGCCGGAGCTGACGTTCGCCATCATGTTCAACCAGCGCAACAACCCGTTGTACAAGAAGATCAAGGAGATCGTGGACAGCGGCGACATCGGGAAGATCCGGCGCACCAACTGGATCATCACCACCTGGTGGCGCCCGCAGGGGTACTACAACCAGAGCGCATGGCGGGCCACCTGGGGTGGCGAAGGGGGCGGTGTCCTGGTGAATCAGGCCCCGCACCAGCTCGACCTGTGGCAGTGGATCTGCGGCACTCCGAAGTCGGTGTACTCCAAGGTCGCCTACGGTTTCCGCCGCGACATCGCGGTCGAGGACGAGGTGACCGCGGTCGTCGACTACGGGGACGGCGCCACCGGTGTCTTCGTCACCGCCACCCACGACCTGGTCGGCACCGACCGCTTCGAAATCCTCGGCGACAGCGGAAAGATCGTGGTCGAGAACAGCAAGACCGCCACCGTCACCCGCCTGCACAAGCCCGAACAGGAACTGAGCGACGGCATGGACATGCAGGACGTGCTGAAGCTGTTCACCGGCCAGCTCAACACCGACGACTACTACAGCACCGAGGTCATCGAATTCGAGTCCGCCTGGGGCGCCCAGCACGCCGGTGTCCTGGAGAACTTCGCCGCGAACATCAAGGACGGCACGCCGTTGATCGCCCCCGGGTCCGACGGCATCAACGGGGTCCGGCTGGCCAACGCCATCCATCTGTCCAGTTGGACCGGCAAGGAGGTCCCGTTGGACTTCAACGAGGACGAGTACATGGTCGAACTCAACAAGCGCATCCGCGAGGAAGGCACCTTCGCGGAGCGCTGACCGGCAACGACCACCAACCACACTGTTGGAACAAGGAGGTACGGCATGACCACCGCCGCGATCATCGGATGCGGAGACGTCTCGATCATCCACACCGAGGCCCTGGCCACCATGGCAGACACCGAGATGGTGGCGGTTTGCGACACCGACCCGCAGCGGCTCGCCGAGGCGCAAGAACGCCTCGGCGCGCCCGGGTTCAACGATCATCTGGCCCTGCTGGACGCGCTGCGACCGGACGTCGTGCACATCTGCACCCCGCACAACCAGCACGCGTCCCTCGCCGTCGATTTCCTGGCGCGCGGCGTCCACGTTATCGTGGAAAAGCCCTTGGCGCACACGGTTTCCGAGGGGCAACGGCTGATCGAGGCCGCGGAACGGGGGACCGCGAAGATCGCGGTGTGCTTCCAGAACCGGTACAACACCACGGCCCAGGCGATGCATACGCTGCTGTCGTCCGGTGAGCTCGGCGCTGTGCTCGGCGCCTCCGCCACGGTGATGTGGCACCGCAGCGCCGACTACTACCGGAACCGACCCTGGCGGGGCAGCTGGGCCGGCGGCGGTGGCGGGCTGCTGATGAACCAGGCGATCCACACCGTCGACCTCGTCCAGTGGCTGCTGGGTGAAGTCACCTCGATCAGCGGTCACGCAGCCACCCGATTCCTCGGTGACACGATCGAGGTGGAGGACACCGCGGAGTTCGTCGCCGACCACTCCAGTGGCGCCCGCAGCGTCTTCTACGCCACCCTCGCCCACGCGGTCAACGCCCCCGTCACCATCGACGTCATCACGGAGAAGGCGACCCTCAGCCTGCGCGGCGACCTGACCGTCAGCTACACCGACGGGCGGGTCGATGTGGTCCCGGAGCGGCAGGCACCGTCCGGTGGCAGGGCCTACTGGGGTGTCTCCCACGAGATCCTCATCCGGGACTTCTACGACCGACTCGAGGATCCGGAGCCGTTCTGGATCAGCCCGCGGGAGGCCGCGAAGTCGCTGCGGATCGTGCAGGAAATCTACCGGCAGTCGTACTCCGACGCCGATCGCTCCGGGGCCACCCTGCAGACGTCGGCAACGTAGAAATTCGATCCGGAGAACCCAACCGGACAGACCACAACACGAGAGTCGGTTCCAGCGGAACCGACGGACATCAGGAGGAATTTCATGGCGAAAATTGGCGTGCAGGCGATGATGCTGAAGGACAGTTTCGCCGAGGTCGGGGCATTCGAGACGCTCCGCAAGATCAGCGCGATCGGCTACCACGCAGTGGAAATCTCGCAGATCCCTATGACCCCGGAAAATGTCGCGGAACTCGACAGGTCCCGCACCGAGCTGGGCATGGACATCGCGGCACTGTCGGTCGCGCTGGAGGTACCCGAAGGGGTGCCGGGCGACTCGCTGCGCAAGGACTTCGACAAGATCGTGCAGGACGCCAAGCAACTCGACGTGAACCTGCTGCGGATCGGCATGATGCCCCTGAACGCGTTGCAGTCGGTCGACGCCGTGGTCAGCTTCGCCCAGCAGGCAAACGAGTACGCGGAGCGGCTGCGTGGGCAGGGAATCGATCTGTACTACCACAACCACCACGTCGAGTTCGCGAAGACGAACGGCAAGTACCTGCTGGACGTCATCGCCGACAACTCCCCCGCCATGGGCCTGGAGCTCGACGTGCACTGGGTCCAGCGCGGTGGTCTGGACCCCGTTCGCACGATCGACAAGTACGCCGGACGCACGGCCATGATCCACCTGAAGGACTACCGGATCGGGCAGCTGTCCCCGGAGGCCTTCGGGTACTTGCAGAAGGGTGACATCGCGGGGTTCATGGACCAGTTCAAGAACGTTGTCCAGTTCGCCGAGGTCGGGGAAGGCAATCTGGACTTCGCGTCCATCATCGAGCACGCCCAGGCGGCGGGCGCCCAGTACATGCTGGTGGAACAGGACGAACTGTATGGACGCACCGTCTGGGAGGCCCTGCAGACGTCCTACGACAATCTGGTCGCGTTGGGCGCAGCCGACCTTTTCTGATCGACCCGAGCGCCTGGAGCGCGCGGAACACGGCTTCGCGTTCGGCGCGCTCCATCGGCCTCTTCGTCCACGCGCGTCAGCGGTCTGCCGCTTCGCGCCGACAATGCGCGCGACGCGACCGCAATTGCCGGCGCGCCCCGACCAATCCCGGCGCGAAGCACCAGCCCCGCAGCCGTGACGATGGGCTACTGGTCGGCCAGGGTGTCGAAGAGGAGGTTGAGGCCCTCGCCCATGGTCGGGTGGGTGATGACGGCATCTCGGACCTGCTGGTAGGGCAGCTTGCCGAGCATGGCCATCTGCACGGCGGAGATGACCTCCCCGGAGTTGTGTCCCAGCAGGGCAGCGCCGAGGATCTGGTCCGTCTCGGCGTCGACGACGGCCTTCCACGTCCCCACCGCGTCGTGGACGGTTTTGGCTCGCGGGATCGCCGAGACCGGGAGCCGGGCCACCCTGACGTCGTGGCCCTGGGCGCGGGCCTCGGTCTCGGTGAGCCCGACACGCGCGAGCTCGGGGGTGATGAACACCGCGTAGGGCACGAGCCGGCCGGTGATGGTGGCGTCGCGGCCGGTGAGATTGGCTCGCAGGATGCGGAAGTCGTTCCACGAGGCGTGGGTGAACTGTGGGCTGCCGGCGACATCACCCGCGGCCCAGACATGGTCGGCGGTGGTGCGTAGGTGGTCGTCGACGGCGACGAAGCCGCGGTTTGTGAGCCCGACACCTGCGATGTCCAGACCGAGGTCGGCGGTCACTGGAGTGCGACCGGTGGCGACGAGCAGCTCCTGGGCGCGGACCTCCGAGCCGTCCGCGAGGGTGACCACGACGTCGCCGTTCGCGGGCTCGCGGCGCACCGCACCGGCGCGGGCGCCCAGGCGGACGTCGACGCCCTGGTCGGTGAGGATGTCGGCCAACGCGCCGGCGATGTCCAGGTCCTCGCGCGGCAGCAGCTGCTCGCCGCGGTGCAGCAATGTCACGCGGGTGCCGAAGATGGCGAACATCGAGGCGAACTCGCACCCGACATACCCGCCCCCGACGATCAGCAGGCTCTCGGGCAGCCGCTCCAGGTGCAGGATCGTCTCGGAGTTCCACACCTGCGCCTCGGCGACGCCGGGCAGGTCGGGCACGGCCGGGGTGGTGCCGGTGTTGATCACGACCTCCCGGCCGCGGACCAGCCGGGTGGCGCCGGCGTTCGTGCGGATCTGCACGGTGCGTTCACCGACGAAACGGGCGGTACACAGGACGAAGTCCATGCCCGAGTCGGCGAACATCTTGACGTGGGCGGTGACCATCCCGCCGACGACACCCTCCTTGTGTGCTCGGAGCCGGTCCAGGTCGATGGCGGGCGCGCCGTCAACCACGACGCCCATCCGGGCGGCGTGACGCGCTGACAACAGGCTCCGCGCCGAGCCGACGAGCGCCTTCGTGGGAATGCACGCCACGTTGATGCAGGTGCCGCCGATCTTGTCCCGCTCGACCATGACGACGCGCCAACCGGCCTTCGCCCGGTCCATCGCCAGGGACTTCCCGGCCTTGCCGCCGCCGACCACCAGCAGGTCGACGTCCTCGATCTCGTGCTCGCTCATCTCGTCTCCCTCTCGCTCCGGCCAGCATCCAACGGCGGAATCCACGAGCCGCGCATCTTGCCGCTCGACGCTACTCCGACGTCAACGCCGGGCCGGCGGCTTCCATGGCGCGGACCGCCTCGTCGGCGGTGAGCACCGCGTTGGCGACGAAGCCGAAGCCGGCGACCGCACCGGGGTAGCCGTCCCCGGGCTGCGGGTGGTTCGGCGAGGGTGTTCGACCCTGTTGAGCTCCCGGAACTTCGCCGTCGTCACGCTGGTCACCCGCGCCGCCGAGCAACCGAAGAACGTGGAACGGCAGCGCATCTCGGTATCGCGCCGGTATGACTACGACTGGTTCGGCTGAATCGATGGGACAGTTCGGGCGGCCCTTGCCGGTGCAGCCTTGCGGTCGGCCGACCGATCATTCATCCGGGCGATGAAGCCCAGGCCCGATACGACCGCGACCGACACGACCATGCCGACGATCAGCAGGATGGTGCCGAGTCCGAATCCATCGCCGAACAGTCCGGCGTCCTGTGCTGCCTGCATCATCATCTGTTGTGCTCCTGGTCGGTGGGGTTTCTCGCGACAGCGCTGCGGGCGGCCACCACCAGGGCGAGGCAGACCTGCTGGTCGAGCGCGAGTGGGTCGGCCCCCTTTGCTGGCGGGTGCTTGGTGCTGAACACTCTTGAACTATACACCAATGATTGGCCTACCAATCATTGGTGTGTGTACGTTCATAGAAGCCACCTCGCGGGAACTCGGGTCAGACCCGGGCCCACCGGCTTGAGCTCGGGGCATGTTGGACCGGCGTCCAGCCACCCGGCGGCTGGAAGTGCCCGCTGAGCGAGCACTTCCAGCCAGTCGGCCGACGCGGCGAGCGGCCGACCGTGGATGTCGATCAGCCGTCAGTCCTTGTGACTCAGCCGATGCACCCGGATCAGGTTGGTCGATCCGGGTGTGTTCGGCGGCGCGCCGGCCACGATGACCACGGTGTCGCCGGGCCCGTAGCCGGGGATCTCGAGCATGGCCAGGTCAACCTGTTCGACCATCTCGTCGGTGGTGTCCACCTGCGGTGTGACGAACGCGCGCACGCCCCAGGTGAGAGCCAGCTGGTTGCGGATCTCTTCCTTCGGAGTGAAGACGAGCACGGGTAGGGCGGTGTGCAGGCGGGCCAGGCGACGGACGGTGTCGCCGGTTGTCGTGAATGCCACCAGGGCCTTCGCGTCGATGCGCTCGCCGATGTCGCGGGCCGCGAAGGAGATCACGCCGCCCCGGGTGCGCGGGGTGTGGGTGAGCGGCGGGGCGCTGACCGTCTCGGTCTCGACCGCCTCGATGATCCGGGCCATGGTCTTGACGGCGATGATCGGGTACTTGCCGACGGACGTCTCGCCGGACAGCATCACCGCGTCCGCACCGTCCAGGATCGCGTTCGCCACGTCGGACGCCTCGGCCCGGGTCGGCCGGGAGTGCTCGATCATCGAGTCCAGCATCTGGGTGGCCACGATCACCGGCCGCGCGTTCTCCCGGGCCACCTGCACGGCCCGCTTCTGCACCAGCGGCACCTGCTGCAACGGCAGCTCCACACCCAGATCGCCGCGGGCCACCATGATCCCGTCGAAGGCCCGCACGATCGCCTCGAGATTGGCGACGGCCTCGGGCTTCTCCAGCTTGGCGATCACCGGACGGCGGTCGGCGCCGACCTCGTCCATCACGTCACGGACCAGGTCGACGTCCGACGGCGACCGGACGAACGACAACGCGACCACGTCCACGCCCAGCGACAGCGCGAACTTCAGGTCGGCAATGTCCTTCTCCGACATCGCCGGCACCGTGACGTTCATGCCGGGCAGCGAGATGCCCTTGTTGTTGGACACCGGGCCGCCCTCGGTGACCGAACAGCGGACGTCGTCGCCGGCGACCTCGGTGACCACCAGGCCGACCTTGCCGTCGTCGATCAGCAGCCGGTCGCCCGCCCGGGCGTCCCGGGCCAGGCCCTTGTAGGTGGTGGAGACCCGGTCCTTCGTGCCGACGATGTCCTGCACTGTGATGGTCACCGAGTCGCCGGTGTTCCAGTCGTGCGGGCCGTCGGCGAACCGGACGAGGCGGATCTTCGGGCCCTGCAGGTCGGCCATGATGGCCAGGGCCCTGCCCGCGGACTTCGCGGCGGCCCGCAGCCGGTGGTAGACGACCTCGTGGTCGGCGTAGTCGCCGTGGGAGAAGTTCATCCGGGCCACGTTCATCCCGGCATCCAGCAATGCCGCGATCGCCTCCTCCGACGAGGTAGCGGGACCCAAGGTGCACACGATCTTTGCGCGACGAGTCATGCCCTTACCCTAGCGGACTTCTGAACCGATGCAGAAAGCGGGGTCACATGATCGTGCTCGAGCGCAACGCCCGGCTTCTTCGCGCCAGGAATACTGCGGGCCGCGCCGGCAATTGTCGGCGCGGCCCGCGTAAAGGTGGCGCGGACCCGGCGCGACCCGCGTAAAGGTGGCGCGGACCCGGCCGCGCCTACCGCAAAAGGTGGCGCGCACCCGGCCGCGGAAGGCTGCGCGCACCCGGCGCCCGGGCTCCGCGAACTACCGCAACGCGACGGCGGTGGGCTCCAGTGGATCCGGCAGGAACGACCTGCCGGCCAGGTACGCGTCGACCCCGGCGGCGGCGGACCGGCCCTCGGCGATCGCCCACACGATGAGCGACTGCCCACGACCGGCGTCCCCGGCGACGAAGACACCGGGCACCGACGTCATGTAGTTCTCGTCCCGGACGATCGTCCCGCGCTGCGCGATCTCCACCCCGAGCTCGTCGAGCAGGCCGGGCCGCTCCGGGCCGACGAAGCCCAGCGCGATCAGGATCATGTCCGCGTCGATGTGGTATTCGGTGCCGTCGGTGGGGATGAACCCGCCGGGGATGCGCTTGCCCTCCACCAGGTTCAGGCCCGTCACCCGCCCGTCCCGGCCCTCGATCGAGGTCGAGTTCACGCCGAAGATCCGGTCGCCGCCCTCCTCGTGCGCGGCCGAGATCCGCAGCATCAGCGGGTATGTCGGCCACGGGGTGGACAGGTCACGGGTGGGTGGCGGCATGACGTGGATGTCCAGCTGGGTCACCGACGCGGCGTTCTGTCGCAGCGCGGTGCCGTAGCAGTCGGCGCCGGTGTCGCCGCCGCCGATGATCACCACCCGCTTGCCCTCGGCGCTGACCTCCACGGCGTCCCGGGTGCCCTCGCACACCTCGTTCTGCTGGATCAGGTACGGCATCGCCAGGTGCACGCCGGCCAGATCCCGGCCGTCCACTGTCAGCTCGCGGGCAACCGTCGACCCCGTGCAGATGACGACCGCGTCGAAATCCTCCTGCAGCTTCTCGACCGTGACGTCGATTCCCACGTTGCAGTCGGCGACGAAGGTGACGCCCTCGGCGGACATCTGGGCCAGCCGGCGGTCGAGCACGTCCCGGGCCATCTTGAATTCGGGGATGCCGTAGCGCATGAGCCCGCCGATCCGCCCATCCCGCTCGAAGACCGTGACGGTGTGCCCGGCCCGGGCCAGTTGCTGGGCGGCGGCCAGACCGGCCGGACCCGAGCCGATGACCGCGACGGTGCGCCCGGTGGACAGCTCGGCCGGCCGCGGCTCCAGGCCGAAACCAGCGGCGATCGCGTGATCGGCGATCTCCTGCTCGACCAGTTTGATGGACACCGGGTCGTCGGCGATGCCCAGCACGCATGCGCCCTCGCAGGGCGCCGGGCACAGCCGGCCGGTGAACTCCGGGAAGTTGTTGGTCGCGTGCAGCCGGTCCGACGCCTCGGCCCACTTGCCGGTGCGGACCAGGTCGTTCCACTCCGGGATGATGTTGCCCAGCGGGCAGCCCTGATGGCAGAACGGGACACCGCAGTCCATGCACCGGGCGGCCTGGTTGCGGGTCTCCTGCTCGTCGTATGGCTCGTAGACCTCGCGCCAGTCCCGCAGGCGCAGCGGGATCGGCCGCCGGGCCGGTCCCCCCCGGGTGTGCTTGAGGAACCCGCTCGGGTCAGCCATGGCTGGCCTCCATGATCATCTCGTCGGCGTCCACGCCGAGGGCGGCGGCCTCGGCGCGCAGCGCAAGCACGCGCCGGTAGTCGCGGGGCATCACCCGGGAGAAGCGGACGGCGGCGATCGGCCAGTCGGCCAGCAGCGCCGCGGCGACGCGGGAACCGGTCAGCTTGGCGTGCGAGCCGATCACCTCGCCCAGCCAGGCCACCTCGTCGATGTCCAGCGCCTCCAGGTCCACCAGCTCGGGGTTGACCTTGGCCGGCTCCGGGTCGAGCAGGTAGGCGATGCCACCGCTCATGCCGGCCCCCACGTTGCGGCCGGTCCGGCCCAGGATGACCACCCGACCGCCCGTCATGTATTCGCAGGCGTGGTCGCCGGTGCCCTCCACCACCATCAGGGCGCCGGAGTTGCGGACGGCGAACCGCTCCCCCACCCGGCCCCGCAGGTAGATCTCGCCGGACGTGGCGCCGTAGCCGATGGTGTTGCCGGCGATCACCTGGGTCTTGACGCCGGGCGCCTGGGAGGGCGAGTTCTCGTCCGGCCGGACCACGATCCGCCCGCCGGACAGGCCCTTGCCGACGTAGTCGTTGGCGTCGCCGAGCAGGTCGATGGACAACCCCTTGGGCAGGAACGCGCCCAGCGACTGTCCGGCGGTTCCGGTCAGGTTGACCTCGATGGTGTGGTCGGGCAGACCCTCGGGGCCGTGCACCCGAGTGACCTCGGAGCCGAGCATGGTGCCTGCGGTGCGGTCGACGTTGCGGATCGGCAGGTGGATGCGCACCCCGCGGGCGTCCTGCAGGGCCGGCGCGGCCTGCTTGATCAGCTCGGCGTCCAGGGTCTTGGACAGGTCGTGCTGCGCCGGGTTGGTGCAGGAGTACTCGCTGGCCACCTGCGGGATCTCCAGCAGCGGCGCCAGGTCCAGCCCCCGGGCCCGGTGGTGCTCGACAGCGGCGGAGACGTCCAGCATCTCGGCGTGCCCGATGGCCTCGGCGACCGACCGGAAGCCCAACGCGGCCAGGTATTCCCGGATCATCTCGGCCATGTAGAGGAAGAAGGTCTCGACGAACTCCGGGGTGCCGGTGTAGCGGTCGCGCAGGACCGGGTTCTGGGTGGCGATGCCGACCGGGCAGGTGTCCAGGTGGCAGACCCGCATCATCACGCACCCGGCGACGACCAGCGGCGCGGTGGAGAAGCCGAACTCCTCGCCGCCGAGCAGCATGGCCACGACGACGTCCCGCGGGGTGCGAAGGCCGCCGTCGACCTGCACCTTGACCTGCTCGCGCAACTGGTTGATCCGCAGCGTCTGCTGGGTCTCGGCGATCCCCAGTTCCCACGGCTGGCCGGCGTGCTTGAGCGAGGTGAGCGGCGCGGCGCCGGTGCCGCCGTCGTACCCGGCGATGATCACCTTGTCCGCGTGCGCCTTGGTGACGCCGGCGGCGACCGTGCCGACCCCGGGCTCGGACACCAGCTTGACCGACACGTCGGCGGCCGGGTTCGCGTTGCGCAGGTCGTGGATGAGCTGCTTGAGGTCCTCGATCGAGTAGATGTCGTGGTGCGGCGGGGGCGAGATCAGCCCGACGCCGGCGGTGGCGTGCCGGGTGTTCGCGATCCACGGGTAGACCTTGCTGCCGGGCAGCTGGCCGCCCTCGCCGGGCTTGGCGCCCTGCGCCATCTTGATCTGGATCTCCGCCGCGTTGACCAGGTACGGGCTGGTCACCCCGAACCGGCCGGAGGCGACCTGCTTGATCGCGGACCGCCGGACCGGGTCCAGCAGACGCTCGACGTCCTCGCCGCCCTCGCCGGTGTTCGACCGGCCGCCCAGCCGGTTCATCGCGATGGCCAGGGTCTGGTGCGCCTCGATGGAGATCGAGCCGTAGGACATGGCGCCGGTGACGAACCGCTTGACGATCTCGCCGGCCGGCTCCACCTCCGCCAGCGGCACCGGGGTGGCGTCGGCGGTGCGCAGCTCGAACAGCCCGCGCAGCGTGCCGCCCTGCTTGGTGAGCTTGTCCACCGTCTCGGCGTACCGGCGGAAGATCTTCTGCTGCTTGCTGCGGGTGGAGTGCTGCAGCAGGTACACCGTCTCCGGGTTGAACAGGTGGATTTCGCCCTCGCGGCGCCACTGGTACTGGCCGCCGATCTCCAGGCCCCGGTGCTCCAGGGTCTGCGGGTTCGGCACGAAGGCCAGACTGTGGCGACGCGCGACATCGGAGGCGATGGTGTCCAGGCCGCTGCCGCCGGTGCGGGTGGTGCTGCCGGTGAAGTACTCGTCCAGCACATCCTGGTTGAGGCCGAAGACGGCGAACACCTGCGCGGCCCGATAGGAGCCGACGGTGGAGATGCCCATCTTGCTCATCACCTTGAGCACACCCTTGCCCAGGGCGTACACGATGTTCTTGACCGCCTTTTCCGGGGTCACGTCGCCCAGCAGTCCGTGCCGGGCCAGGTCCTCCGCAGTCTCGATCGCGAGGTAGGGATTGACCGCACCTGCCCCGTAGCCGAGCAACGTCGCGACGTGATGGACCTCGCGGGCGTCCCCGGACTCGACGACCAGGGCGACCTTGGTCCGCGACTTCTGCCGGACCAGGTGCTGGTGCACCGCCGAGGTCAACAGCAGCGATGGGATCGGCGCCTTGTCGGCGGTCGAGTGCCGGTCCGAGAGCATGATGACGCGTGCGCCCCGGGCGATCGCCTCGTCGGTCTGCAGCCGACATCGCTCGATGGCGGCCGCGAGGGCCTCGCCGCCGCCGTGCACGTCGTACAGGCCGGAGATGGTGGCCGAGGCGAAGCCGGGCAGGTTGCCGTCGGCGTTCATCCCCATCAGCTTGGCCAGGTCGTCGTTGTCCAGGACGGGGAACGGCAGCACCACCTGGCGACAGGACCACGGTCCCGGCTCCAGCAGGTTGGCCTCCGGCCCGATGACCGAGGACAGCGTGGTGACCACGGCCTCCCGGATGGCGTCCAACGGCGGGTTGGTGACCTGTGCGAACAACTGGGTGAAGTAGTCGAAGATCTGCCGTGGCCGTTGCGAGAGCACTGCCTCGGGGGTGTCGGTGCCCATCGACCCGATGCCCTCGGCGCCGGTCGCGGCCATCGGGGTGACCAGGATCCGCAGCTCCTCCTCGGTGTAGCCGAAGATCCGCTGCCGGGCCAGCACGCTTCGGTGCGAGACGGTGACGTGCTCGCGCGGCGGCAGCTCGGTCAGCCGCATCAGGCCGGCGTGCACCCAGTCGCGGTACGGCTGCTCGGCCGCCAGTGCCGTCTTCACGTCGGTGTCGTTGAGGATCTTGCCCTGGTCGGTGTCGACCAGGAACATCCGGCCGGGCTGCAGCCGGCCGCGTTCGATGACCTTCTCCGGCGGGATCGGCAGCACCCCCGCCTCGGAGGCCAGTACGACGATGTCGTCGCTGGTCAGCCACCAGCGACCGGGCCGCAGGCCGTTGCGGTCCAGGACCGCGCCGAGCAGGGTGCCGTCGGTGAAGGTGACACAGGCCGGGCCGTCCCACGGCTCGATCAGCGAGGCGTGGAACTCGGCGAACCCGCGAATGGCGGGGTCCAGGGTGGCGTTGTTCTCCCACGCCTCGGGGATCATCATCATCACCGCGTGCGGCAGGCTGCGGCCGCCCAGGTGCAGCAGCTCGAGCACCTCGTCCAGGGAGGCCGAGTCGGACGCCGCGCCGGGGGTGACGATCGGGAACGCCCGGGACAGGTCGCCGGGGATCAGCGTGGACGAGAGCATGGCCTCGCGGGCACGCATCCGGTTCCGGTTGCCGCGCACGGTGTTGATCTCACCGTTGTGCGCCAGGTACCGGAACGGGTGGGCCAGCGGCCAGGCCGGGAAGGTGTTGGTGGAGAACCGGGAGTGCACGATGGCGACCGCGCTCGTCGTCCGCCGGTCGGTGATGTCGGCGTAGAACGCCGGCAGCTGCGCGGTGGTGAGCATGCCCTTGTAGACGATCGTGCGACTCGACAGCGACGGGAAGTAGATACCATCACCGCCGATCTCCGCCTGCGACTCGTGCTCGACCCGTTTGCGGGCCGGGTAGACCATCCGGTCCAGTTCCAGGCCGTACGGCAGTTGGCCGTCCTCGCCGATCGGGCCGGCCAGGAACAGCTGTTCGAACACCGGCATGACGTCCAACGCCATCTGCCCGACACCGGCGCCCTCCGGGTCGGTCGGCACCGTCCGCCAGCCGAGCAGGGTCAGGTTCTCCCCGCCCAGGACCCGGTTGACGATGGCCTTGGCCCTGGCCCGTTCGGCCGGGTCGACCGGGAGCATCGCGATGCCGACCGCGTACGCCTGGCCGTGCCGGGGGTCGGGACTGACCGGCAACTGGAAGTCGACGTCGTCGCGCAGCAGCTCGTCCGGAACCTGGATCAGGATTCCCGCGCCGTCGCCGACGGCCGGGTCCGCACCGGCCGCGCCCCGGTGGTCCAGGTTGATCAGCGCGGTGACCCCGCTGCTGACGATCGCATGGCTGCGTCGGCCCCTGATGTCCGCCACCGCGGCCACGCCGCAGGCATCACGTTCGTGCTGCGGGTCGTACAGCCCCTGGGGGGCGGGTGTTGCCGAGAACTGCACGGCAGACCTCCCGTCGTCGGCAAGGCGACCGCACCGGCGGGAGCCGGCACGGTGAGCGTGGAACCGGTGCTGAAATGCGGTACAACTCGGGTCGCGGCGCTGCGGTGCTTCGCGAGGTGGTGCTCGGTCCGCGGATTCCGTTCAGGCCGCGGCGAGCGCTCTGACCGGTCGTGGCGGCAGGCCGTCTGCGGCGTGGAGACCAGCCACCGGGCCCCTGCGCGACACCGGGAGGATAGGGCGGGATCACCGCCGGTCGCCACCGCTGTCCACGCACATGTCCTGATCACGGGGACACCGGGACGACGGTGGCCCAGTGGACCAAAACTACCGCACGGGCCCCGCCCGCCGGTAATCGAAACCACCCCCCGCCACCGCCGACCGAGCTGGTAACGCCGCCGTCATATCCGTGCCAACTTCGCCGGCCGCGACCGCCCGAGCGCGGGCGGCGGGCCGTACCCACCGCGTCTCGGTGGCGTCAGGCGGTTTCCGCGTAATCCTGCTGATCGTGCTCGACCACCCGGACCATGGTGGTGGTGGCGTCGAGCAGGCGGGCGTCCATCCCGCTCAGGGCCTGGCCGAGGACGTCGGCGCCGGCGGCCTCGAGATGGATGTTGGCCAGCTCACTTCCCATGCACCGCAACAGACCCCGCTTGTCGGTCGCCTCGAGCGCAGCTATGTCGATCTTGTCGCTGTCCGGTGCGAGCCGTCTGATCGACCACCCGTCGACCACCGCGGAATAGGGGTCGGGAGCGCGGTACGAGCTCGTCAGCAGTTGGCCGGCGGGCGTCCCGGCCCCGATCGAACCCCGTGCCCAGTCCCACGCCGACGGCAAAGTGGCCTTGGCCTCCCGGCAGATTCGTCCGCCGAACCACGAGCCCGTCGCGACCAGACGCGGGCGGCCCAGGCTGCCCATTCCGGCCTCTCTGGTCCGCCAACTCAGGCCGGTCACCGGTCCGGCGGGGAAACTCCCGGACACGTGCTGCTTGACGTCCACGCCCGGTGGGTGGGTCGGCGGCTCCAGTTTCGAGTCGAGCTTCTGCCACCAGTCGACGGGGTCCCCGGTTCGGGCCCGGGCCAGCTTCCACAACTCTTCCTGCCACGGCTGGTCGTCGGCGTAGGCCAGCACGAACGGCCGCGCGCCGCCGATCAGTTGGCTGCGGTACCCGTCCAAGACCTGGTCGACGATGTCCGCGGTGTCGACGGCCATGCCGGCGAGCGCCGCACTGGTCATCAACCGCACGAGATCCTGCGTGCACGGCATGCCGGTCGCCTCGTCGACATCGTTGGCACCCCACACCAGACGCCCCTCCGCGTCGCGCCAGGTGCCGAAGTTCTCGACATGAACATCGCCCACACCGACCACCGTCGGCACCGTCGACGCGACCAACTCCGGTAGCGCTTCAGGAAAGCGCACCGACCAGAGGTAGAAGGTCCCACGGAGGAATCTGAACGCGGCACTCCCGCCCGTCTTGGCCATCTGCTTGTGCTTGGCCTTCAGATGCTCCTGCTCGACATAGGGAAGGCGTTCGGCCATCCAGTTCTCGTATCGATCAGTGAGGTCGCGGGCCGACGAGCCGCTCATGCCGCCACCCTTCCCGGATGCCTCGCAGGCTCGGGCCCCTGAACGCGGCGCCGGCAACTGTGCCTGCCGGACATGCACATCCCCTCCCCCCGGAAACGGCTATGTCGGCATGATACTCGCATTCGTGCGAATTCGGATACGCCCGTCGAGGTGTCGTCGCCATCGGTTCGACGGCAGGTGATCAGTGGGTCGAGGCGGGCGCGCCCCCGCCGGCGCCCGGCTGGTTGTCGCCCGACTCAGCACGCTTGCGGTCCGGCCCCCAGACGGTCGCCGGATCCTCCCGCCGCACGTTCCGCCGCAGGTACAGGAACAGCACCGCGGCGAGGAAGACGACGATCGAGGTGAACACGTTGATCCGCAGGCCCAGGAAGTGGTTCGCGGGATCGATGCGCAGCATCTCGATCCACACCCGACCCAGGGTGTAGCCGGCGACATACACCGCGAACGCCCGCCCGCCGCCGAGTTGCCACCGCTTGTCCGCCCACACCACCACCGCGGCGACGCCCAGGCACCAGAGCATTTCGTAGAGGAATGTGGGCTGGAAGGTGCCACACACCACCTCGGGGGTGGCCTTGACGTAGTCGGTGGGGAACTCGCAGTTGCCGTCGGCGGGGATGACGCCGGCGATGCCGCCAGGGGTGCGGACGAAAACGTCCAGGCCCCAGGGCAGGGTTGTGGGCGAGCCGAACAGCTCCTGGTTGAAGTAGTTCCCCAGGCGGCCGATGGCCTGCGCCACCGCGATGCCCGGGGCGACCGCGTCCGCGTACGCGGTCAGCGGGACCTTGTAATAGCGGCAGCCGATCCAGGCACCGAGGGCGCCGAGGGCGATCGCACCCCAGATGCCCAGGCCGCCGTTCCAGATGGCGAACGCGTTCCATGGGTTGCGGCCCTCGCCGAAGTACAGCTGGTTGTCCGTGATCACGTGGTACAGCCGGCCGCCGATGATGCCGAACGGGACGGCGAAGACGGAGACGTCGGTGACCCGCCCGGGACGGCCGCCGCGGGCAACGAACCGCCTGTTGCCGATCCAGACCGCCACGACGATCCCCACGATGATGCAGATCGCGTAGGCCCGCAGCGCCACCGGCCCGACGTACCAGACGCCCTGCGGCGGTGACGGGATCGCGGCCAGGTAGGGCCCGGTCATGCGGTCGTCATCGGCCGGGCGCCGCGAACGGCTGCCCTGATCCCCGAGGCGAGTTCGCCGGCCAGCCGGGCGGCGCCGTCCCGGCCGTCGGACGCGTACGCGCCGAGGAAGGCGGAGCCGACGATGACCGCGTCGGCGTATTCGGCGATCTGCCTGGCCTGCTCGCCGGTGCGCACGCCCAGGCCGACGCCGATCGGCAGGTCGGTGACCGTCCGGCAGCGCGCCACCAGGTCGGGCGCGGCCGTGGACACCTGGTCCCGGGCCCCGGTCACCCCCATCACCGAGGCGGCGTAGACGAAGCCACCGCCGGCGGCCGCGGTCAGCGCGATCCGCTCCACCGACGACGAGGGCGCGACCAGGAAGATCGGGTCGATGCCGTGCCGGTGGACCGCGTCCAGCCACTCACCGGCCTCGTCCACGATCAAGTCCGGGGTGATGACGCCCGCTCCCCCGGCCGCGGCCAGGTCCCGGGCGAACGCGTCGACGCCGTACGCCAGCACCGGATTGAAATACGTCATGACGACCGCCCGACCACCCCGGGAGGTCACCGACTCGACGATGTCGAACGTGTCCCGGACCCGGAACCCGCCCGCCAGTGCCTGCTGCGCGGCGTGCTGGATGACCGGACCGTCCAGCACCGGGTCGGAGAACGGCAGGCCGACCTCGACCAGGTCGCAGCCGCCGTCGATGATCGCGGCGTACAGGTCCTTGGACGCGGCCAGGTCGGGGTAGCCGGCGGGCAGGTAGCCGACCAGGGCGGCCCGGGCCTCCTGTCGCAGCCCGGCGAACATCTCGGACAGGATCGTCGGCCGACTCGTCACCGGACCGCTCCGGTCGGCTCGGCCAGCTTGAACCAGCTCATCGCGGTCTCCATGTCCTTGTCGCCGCGGCCGGAGACGTTGACCAGCACGATGCCGTCCGGGCCGATCTCCCGGGCCAGGTCGACCGCGCCGGCCACGGCGTGAGCGGACTCGATGGCCGGGATGATGCCCTCCGTCCGGGACAGCAGCGCGAAGGCGTCCATCGCCTGCGTGTCCGTGATCGGCCGGTACTCGGCCCGGCCGATCTCGGCCAGGTGCGAATGCTCCGGGCCGACGCCCGGGTAGTCCAGGCCGGCGCTGATCGAGTGCGACTCGATGATCTGCCCGTCGGAGTCCTGCAGCAGGTACGAGCGGGCGCCGTGCAGCACGCCGACCGACCCACCGCTGATGGTCGAGGCATGCCGACCGGTCTCGATGCCGTCACCGCCGGCCTCCAGGCCGATCAGCCGCACGCCCGGGTCGTCGAGGAAGGCGTGGAAGATGCCCATGGCGTTGGACCCGCCGCCGACGCAGGCGGCCACCGCGTCGGGCAGCCGGCCCGTCCGGTCGAGCACCTGGGCGCGGGCTTCCAGGCCGATGATGCGCTGGAAGTCGCGGACGATCACCGGGAACGGGTGCGGCCCGGCGACCGTGCCGAACAGGTAGAAGGTGTGGTCGACGGTGGCGACCCAGTCGCGGAACGCCTCGTTGATGGCGTCCTTGAGGGTGGCCGAGCCGGCGTCGACCGCGACCACCTCGGCGCCGAGCAGGCGCATCCGGGCCACGTTGAGGGCTTGCCGCTCGGTGTCGACCCGGCCCATGTAGATGCAGCAGTCCATGCCCAGCAGCGCGGCCGCGGTGGCGGTGGCGACGCCGTGCTGGCCGGCGCCGGTCTCGGCGATCAGCCGGGTCTTGCCCATCTGCTTGGCCAGCAGCGCCTGACCCAGCACGTTGTTGATCTTGTGGCTGCCGGTGTGGTTCAGGTCCTCCCGCTTGAGCAGGATCCGCGCCCCGCCGACCTCGGCGGTCAACCGCGGCGCGTCGGACAGCGGGCTGGGCCGGCCGGCGTAGTTGGCCGCCAGGTCGTCCAGGGTGCCCAGGAACTCGGGGTCCCGGCGGGCCTTGCGGTAGTGGTCGGCGACCTCGTCGAGCGCGCCGACCAGCGCCTCGGGCAACCAGCGGCCGCCCATCGTGCCGAAGTAGCCACGTTCGTCGGGGTCGTGGTCGGTGCCGGTCAGCCCGTCGGACGGGCGTGGCAGATCGACGGCCGCTTGCGCGGGCACACTCATGGTTTGTTGCTCCAGAGGGACGTTCAGCGGGCCGGGCGGGGGCAGGACGGGTGGGAACCGGCGGTCACCAGGTCGGCCAGCGCCGCCCGGGGGTCACCGCTGGTGACCAGTCCCTCACCCACCAGCACGGCGTCCGCGCCGGCGCCGGCGTAGGCCAGCAGATCCGACGGACCCCGCACCCCGGACTCGGCCACGGTGACCACGTCCGAGGGTAGCCCCGGCGCGATCCGGGCGAAGACGTCCCGGTCGATCTGCAGCGTGGTCAGGTCCCGCGCGTTGACGCCGATCACCTTGGCCCCGGCGGCCAGGGCCCGGTCGGCCTCGGCCTCGGTGTGAATCTCGACCAGTGCGGTCATGCCCAGCGACTCCACCCGCTCCAGCAGGCCGATCAGCACATTCTGATCCAGCGCCGCGACGATCAGCAGCACCAGGTCGGCGCCGTGCGCCCGGGCCTCGTGCACCTGGTAGGGGCTGACGATGAAGTCCTTGCGGAGCACGGGGATGTCCACCACGGCGCGGACCGCATCCAGGTCGGCCAGGCTGCCGTTGAACCGTCGCTGCTCGGTGAGCACGGAGATCACCCGGGCGCCGGCCTCTGCGTAGAGGCGGGCCAGCGCGGCCGGGTCGGCGATGGCGGCCAGCGCTCCCTTGGACGGGCTCGCCCGCTTCACCTCGGCGATGACGCCCACACCCGGCTCGAGCAGCACCGGAAGCACCGGGCGCGGCGGCGGGGCGTTCCGGGCCATCGCCCGGACATCGGCCATCGGCACCTGCGCCTCACGCGCGGCGAGATCCTCCAGAACTCCCACCAGGATCCCGTCCAGCACGTTCACGCGAAGGTCTCCTTCTCGGGCCCTGGTCTCTGTTCTCGGCCTCTGCCGCCGCCACTGAAACTGCCAATGAAAACTGACAACGAAAACTGCCACCAACGTCACACTTGCGCTGCTCGTCCTTATGTAGCGCGTTCGTTGTCGTCATGGTAGCCGCCCGGCGGGGGCCCCTTTGACGCGGCCGGGTCGGTCGGATCGGTCCCGGCATCCAGAGCCTTCCACCAGTCGCCCGGGTCGGTGCCGGCGGGATCGGTCCGCCGGACCGGCGAGGCCGGCGACGGTGCTTCGTAACGCGCACCGAGCCGGCGCCGGCCGCCCAGTCCGGCGGCGACGAGTGCCCCGGCCAGCGCCAACAGCGCGCCGCCGGCCAGCGCCAGGATCGGGCCGGCCGGATGCAGCTCGGCCGGTCCCGCCGGGTCGGCCGGGCGGACCAGGGCGGTGGTCAGGGCGGCCGGTTCACCGCCCATCGCCATCGCCGCGCGAGCCGTGATGAGCAGTCCGCCGGCCAGCAGGAGGATTCCGATCAGCCGTCGGAGCCAGCCCCGGGTCGCCAGGCAGGCACCGAACCCGGCCAGCGCGACCAGTGCCACCGGTACCAGCTCCGGAAGGCAGTCGGCGCCGGACGCGATCAGGGTCAGCGGCCCGGTCAGCGGATCGACGTAGTCGGCGGTCCACCAGGTCATCGCGGCGGCGCCGGCGCACCCGGCGGCCCCGAGCAGCACCAGGATCGCCAGGACGACGACGGGCCGGGCCGTCGGACGGTCGGGTCGGGCCGTCATCGGCGTGGCAGCGAGAGGCGCGCCGCGGAACATCCGGGTGCTCCAGGCGACCCGATGTTCCGCGACAACCGAGAAGCCGCCGCCGAATCAACCCCGGCCGGCCCCGTGCGGAACAACCGGTCCCCCCACACGCCCCGATGTTCCGCAACCACCGAAGGCCCGCCCCAAGACCAACCCCAGCCGGCTCCCTGCGGAACAACCGGTCCCCCCACACGCCCCGATGTTCCGCAACCACGACAAACCCGCCGCCGGGCCAACCCCCAGCGGCACCCTGCGGAACATCCGGGCGTTCCGCGGGCCCGCATGGTCCGGGGTGAGCCCCGAAACGCCAAGTGTTCAGTCACCGACCACCCGCATCGTCGAGGCCGCGCCGACGGCGGCGATGACCGCGGCCGCCTTGTTCCGGCACTCCGCGTCCTCGTTCGCGGGCACCGAGTCGGCCACCACCCCCGCGCCGGCCTGCACGTAGGCCGTGCCGGCGGCCACCAGCGCGGTGCGGATGGTGATCGCGGTATCGGCGTCGCCGGCGAAGTCCAGGTAGCCGACCACTCCCCCGTACACACCCCGGCGGAGCGGTTCGAGTTCGTCGATGATCTGCATGGCCCG
>Ga0164241_10001964_pt1 | contig 23411 bp, 16 predicted proteins | sample OricomyardsoilBY_FD_108780 | JGI IMG/M metagenome (GOLD analysis project Ga0164241, IMG submission 108780) | Backyard soil microbial communities from Emeryville, California, USA - Original compost - Back yard soil (BY) | ecosystem: Environmental > Terrestrial > Soil > Unclassified | place: USA... | reverse complement strand
TGCTCGGCCTCGGAGTGTTTCCGACGATCACCGCAGCCACCTCCACGGTCGCCGGGATGGAAGCGACGACCCATCGCGAATTTTGCGGCTCCTGCCACACGATGGACGACCATTTCGGCAACGCGACTGATCCGGACGCTCAGTCGCTCGCCGCGCGCCACACGCGCAACCCGTTTTTCGGCGACGAAAGCTGCTACGTGTGCCACGCCGACTACGGCATGTTCGGATATGCCCTCACTAAAATGGGCGGCATGAAGCACGTTTATTATTACTACCTCGGCGGTTATCGCGGCATGTCGAAAGAGGAATCGCGACGTGAGGTCCACATCGCGAAACCGTACGACAACACCAACTGCCGCCAGTGCCACACGACGACTGCCCACGTTTGGCGCACCGTGCCGGATCACCAGGCGATGCAAGCGCAGTTGGCGGCCAATAAAGTGAGCTGCGCGAGTCCTGGTTGTCACGGCTACGCGCACCCCTTCAGCAAGGGACCTGATGGCCTCGGCGCTCACCCCAGCGCGTCCGGAAATCCAGCCGTGGAGCACGCACCGTGAGCCTACTCGATCGGCTGCGCGGCCAAGCGATTGCGAGGCTGCAAAAGCGCTCGATCATTAGCCTCATCCGCTTGGCTTGCTACGTGGCGCTCGTCGGTTTGGCGGTGATGGCCGCATCAATTATTTACCCGGCTCCCCTACCCGTTATTTTCGCAATGAGCGTCGGGCAGGTCATCGGGATTTTCGCGTTCCTTTGTTATCTGCTTTCAATCCTGATGGACGTCGTGCGCGGCGCGGAACATGCGCCGGATGCTCCTGGGCCAGCACGGCAGTTTCAAAAGCCTGAAAGCCAATAAACACGGCTTTTCAAAGGGCGCGCTTCGGGTGACGGATCACCAAGACTTTGCCCAAGTGCAACATTAGTGTGCGCAGAATTTGCGCGACGCGCACTCGCCACTGACCGTCACCACTTCACCCCACGCTCATTCGCGAAGCGATTGACGAGTTAGACACGTTCTGCGAGCATCCCCGCGACGGCCACTGAGCCTGAGGAGGATTCTTAGATGAAGCTGCTATTGGGAGTTGCAGTCGCTCTCGCACTGTTCGCATGCTCGGGTGAAGACGGCAAGGACGGCGCGGCCGGTCCCGCCGGCGCCAAGGGCGAAAAGGGCGACACTGGCGCGAAGGGTCCCCAGGGCGAGCAAGGTGAGCAAGGCCCTCAGGGTGAGCAGGGCGACCAGGGGCCACAGGGTGAGCAGGGCCCAGCCGGTGAAGGAGCCGGCGGCGATAGCGGCACACTCCCCGCAGGCACGCTCAACGCGAGCTGCATGAAGCCGTGTCACACCTTCTCGGGCATCGTCGAACAGTGGAAGACGAGTCGTCACTACGCGACGTACATCTCGAATCTCGGCGGTGATGAGGTCGAGTCTTGGACGGGCGCGAAGGCGTGCGGCAATTGCCACGCTTCTGACGGACCGGAATTGCGCCTGTCGGGCGACGTGACCCACGCCGGCAGCACGACTGGCCCAATTGGGCTGAGCCACGGGCAGCTCAACTATAAAGACTCGAGTAACGCGATCAAAGAGATCGTCTACGCGGGGCAGACCACCGTCGCAGTCGTGGGCTGCGGCACCTGCCACGACAACTCGCCTGAGCACGATCCGCACCTCTCGGGCGGCGACTACGTTGCCGGCTCGTTCCCGCTCCGCGTTCCACACGACGATACGGACTACGCAGTCATCGAGCGCAGCTCAGCCGTCGGCACTTCGGACGGAACCAACGGCGGCACCTATCGCGAGGGCAACGCCTGCATGTGGTGTCACAAGTCTCGCAAGGACGTGACCAACTACATCCTCGCGGGCACCAACAGCATCACCAGCACGACTTGGGGTCCGCATGAAGGCCCTGACGCCGATGTCTACACGGGCAAAGGCGGTTACGAGTACACCGGCAAGACGTACGGCAACTCGTCGCACCAGGGCTTCAAGAAAGGGTGCGTGCAATGCCACATGCCGCCGGTCGCGGAAAACGGCGGCATCGGCAATCACTCCTTCTACCCGCAGACCTCGGCCTGCCAGAGCTGCCACGCGGGCACGACCAACTTCGATGTGCTCGGCGGCCAGAGCCAAGTCAAGCAATGGCTCCAGATGCTGCGCACGAAGCTGAACACCATGCAGCTCCTCACACGTGACGGCGTGAACCCCCTCAGCAGCACCGACCTGTCCGATACGGACTTCGCGCTGGACGAATCCTTGCCTGCATCGGCAACGGGTGCGGCAGGCCGCCCTGCGGTGCAAGGGCCCACAGCCGGTGCGCTGTACAATTACTTCGTCATGGCACGCGGCTCGGGCTTCGGCGTTCACAACCCGAAATACGTGAATCAGATTCTGTACGATTCAATGCAAGCCGTGGGTGTTGATGTGAGCACCCTCAGCCGCCCGCAGTGATCGCCAAGTAGAGTCAACCGCTCGGGCCGCCAATCGACGGCGGCCCGAGTCCGCCATTCGTGACAGTAAGCCGAACTCTCGCGTGAAAACGCGCGAGTTTGTGCTACTCACGCCTCTTCACCCAGGGAGAGGCTGTTTTACGATGGGCAAGGGCAAGAAGTCGAAGCACGAGGCCGAGGTCGAGCAGCCGAGCGCCGCTGCACCCGAAAACCAACCCCTCGGCCGCAAAGAGTACGACAAAGCACTCGAGCAGCTGCACATCGAACTAGTGAAGCTGCAGCAGTGGGTGGTGCAAGAGGGCTTGAAGGTTTGCATCCTGTTCGAAGGGCGCGACGGAGCCGGTAAAGGCGGCACGATCAAGGCGCTCACCGAGCGAGTCAGCCCGCGCGTGTTCCGCGTGGTCGCCCTGCCCGCTCCGACCGAACGGGAGAAGAGCCAGATGTACATCCAAAGGTACATCTCGCACCTGCCTGCCGCGGGTGAAGTCGTGATCTTCGATCGCAGCTGGTACAACCGCGCCGGCGTCGAACGGGTGATGGGCTTCTGCAGCGACAAGGAAGCGCGCTGGTTCTTGCAGATGGCGCCGCAGGTCGAGTTTTCGATCGTAAAATCCGGCATCATTTTGCTCAAATACTGGCTCGAGGTCAGCCCGGAAGAGCAAGAACGGCGCCTCAAATCCCGCATCGATGACGGCCGCAAGATTTGGAAGCTGTCGCCGATGGATCTAAAATCATTCGACCGCTGGGACGACTACACGGAAGCCCGCGACGACATGTTCGAGGCCACCGACACCGAATGGGCTCCCTGGTACGTGGCGCGCTCGGAAAACAAAAAGCGCGTGCGCCTCAATGTCCTCAGCCACATCTTGGAGCGCATCCCCGTCGGCAAGCTCGAGAAACAAGGCCGAATCGAATTGCCGGAACGGAAAGTCGGCCGCTACACGGCCAAGAATCTTCCGCTCAAGTTCGTGACCGAGCGGTTCTAGGGGCGAGAATGATGCCCCGCGCGTGAGGCGGCGAGTCACGACCGGTCGTCCTCGCGCTTCGCGCTGCGGGCGCACGGGCTACCCAAGCGCTGGCCTTCGGCCAGCGCGGGTTCGCCGAAAGCGCGGGCCAGCGCAGCCCATCAAAAAACAATCTTCACCGCCTCGAGGTTGTCGAGCGCGTCCGCGACAGCCCGTTCAAGTGCACTCAACGAGCAACACAGGGCGCCGCTATTTTTCGAGGAGACCGAACCTGGCTCGGGTGTAGGTTCCCCCGGCCGTCTCGCTATTCGACCGAATCAGCGAGTGAGCTTGAGGAGCTCTTGCAAATCCCACACGGGGCCCGCGATGAAGGAGAGCCCGTCGTCGCTGAATGCGGGGGCGCGTTTTTCGAAGGCAGCGTGGCCGATGAGATTCAGTGCCCAGCCGGCGGCGAATGCGCCGAGTGAACCGACCCACAATGGCCCTCGCACACTGAGGGGCTTCGAGACGAAGAGTCCTGCGGCGCCTCCCAGGATCAGCGGAATGCCGATCAAGTGCAGGGTGCGGTTGGTGCCGTTTTGGTGGGTCTCGCGATAGAACGAGAGTGACGCTTGCCAGCGCTCCGCGACATTGCCGGTGAATTCCGGATGACGCGCGCGCCAATCCTGTTCCAGTAGCTTGATGCCAGCGCCGAATAGCGACAGCGCACTCATTTTGAAGCCTGCGCAGAGCGCCCCCATTCCCGCGGCGGAGAGCGCGACACCGAGCGTGGCGGTCGACGAACGTCGAGGCATGCATCCGACACTACCACGCAAAAACCGCGACGCCGGACCTCCGCGGGATCGCGATGTTACCGAGCACACGGCTCGAGCCGGCCGATAAACCTCAAAATTAACGCGTATTTACGAAGAGGCGCCCGAGTGGAATGCCAGATTGGGCGTGGCTTGGTGTTCGCTCATCAGCCACAGGCCCGAGAAGGGACTTCCCCGCGTGACGGCTTCGACTAATAAGTACCCGCCCGATGAAGCTGACCGATCCACGCACCGCCTCCGCCCCCGCGTTCCTGAGTGGCACGGCGCGGATGCTGAATGACGCGCGCGACACTTCCGTACTCTGGCTGATGTTCCAGGTCGCGCTGGTGGCTGCTGTCGGGTGCTCCCTGTTTTTCTGGCCGTACTCGCTCGGCCTGTCGTTTTGGTATGTGGCTCCGGCGTATTGGGCGCTGGTGATGGTGGCCGCGATGGACCGCTTCACGTTGATGCTGCATTTCACGTCGCATCGCCCGCTGTTCAACAAGGACTACAAGAGCCTCAATCACATCATTCCGTGGTTGCTCGGTCCATTCTTCGGTCAAACGCCGAACACGTACTTTGCCCACCACATGGGCATGCACCACCGCGAAGAGAATCTGCCCGATGATTTGAGCTCGACGATGCGCTTCACGCGCAATCGATTCAGCCACTGGCTGCGCTACTACCTGCGCTTTCTCTTTATCGGGCTGCCGGAACTGATCTGGTATTTTTACCAGCGCAAGAACTGGAAGCTATTCCGGCGCGTGTTGCTCGGCGAGGGGGTGTATTGGTCGTTGGTCGGGCTCGGCCTGTGGCTGCGCCCCGAAGCCACGCTCACGGTCTTGGTGGTGCCGTTGGTCTTGATTCGAACGCTGATGATGATGGGTAACTGGACCCAACACAGCTTCATCAGCCAAGAGCACCCGGAAGATCCGTTTCAGTCGAGCATTACGTGCATCAACACCCGCTACAACCGGCGCTGTTTCAATGACGGCTATCACATTCTCCATCACGTGAAGCCGCGCGCCCATTGGACCGAGCACCCGATCGAGTTCGAAAACGCGCTCAGCGAGTATGCTGCCCATGACGCAATCGTCTTCAATGGCGTCGATTACTTCGAAATTTGGCTGAACATGATGCTGGGCCGGTGGGGCTTCCTGGCCGACAAGTTCGTGCACCTGGAAGGTGCCCCCGTGCGTAGCAAAGAGGACGTGGTCGCGTTTCTCAAGAGCCGCGTGCAGCCCGTCGCGCAGCGCCCGGCTGCCGCGAGCTGACAGCGGCCGCGAGCTTCCATTTCGCCGCGCCGCGGCTTGGGGTATTAGAGTTGCTCAAGCAACGTACCTCGAGGTTCGGGAATCGATGATGTTCTTCACGCGGCTTGCTTCATTCACGGCGACGTTTGCACTGGGCGCAGGGACGGCGTTCGCGCAGAGCGCCCCACCGGCGAACGCGCCGGCAACTGCTCCTGCTGCACCAACCGCACCTGCTGCACCCGCCGCTTCAGCGCCACAACCCGCGACGGCTCCGACGCAAGTTGAGCCCTTTGCAGCGCAGCCGGCTACTGCCGCGCCCGCCCCCGCGCCGCAGACAACCGCGCAACCCGCCGCAGCTCCCGCGGTCGCGACCTACCCAGCGTATCAAGCGTATCCGCAGCCGCCCGCGTATCAGCCGCCTCCGCCGAGCCGCCCGGCTCGTCAGAAGAATGACTTGCTGGTCGTCGCGTACAACACCGCGGTCGGCGTGGGCGACACGCATACCTTCACGCCGAACTTCAGCTTCCTCGGCTTTTCGTTCGATTGGCGCGCGCGCGTCGACGACAAATTCTGGCCGGGGATCTCGCTCGGTTGGCAAGTGCTGTACGGCAAAGAGGCGAAGACACTGCATTACGGCAACACCACGTTCACCGGCACGATCGCCACCAACCTCAACTTGTTCCCGATGCTCGTCACCGGAAACTACTATTTTATGACTGATCCGCGAGGCGTACGTCCCTACGGCGGCTTCGGCATTGGAGCGTACGCAGCGGAGCATCGGCTCGACGTGGGGACCTGGACGGTCTCGGAGACTTCTTGGCACTTCGGCTTCGCTCCCGAGCTCGGCGTGGTGCTGCCGACAGGGTCGAAGCAATTGGTGTTCGCCACCAAGTTCAACTACGCGAGCGCCTCGGGCCGCTGGGATCCGCTGATGTACCTGAACTTCAACCTCGGGGTAGAGCTATGAGTCGCGCTGCGAGCTCGTTGGTCTGCGCATCGGTTGCAAGTGCGCTTGGCCTTTTAACAATTCCAGCTCATGCCCAGGCGATCGCAGAGTCAGCTGCGAGTGAGCCGAGCACGCCGAAGAGTGTACCCGTGGATCCTTCATCCCCACTGTGCCCTCCGGGACGGCCGCCCGAGCCGCTGTTTGCGCCGGGAGCGCTGTTCCTGCGTTTCGCCGTGGGCCCCGGCTACGCTTGGGCAAGCGGGGATCCAAACACCAAACTCAACGGCGGCTCGGGTGGCTTCAATCTCACGATGGGCGGTTTCGTGTTGCCGAACCTAGCGGTGCACGCTGACTTTGGCTGGTTCGACATTTTCGATCCCGATTTTTCCGTGAACGGAAACGTGATCGATTCCACCAGCATGGTGTTCCAAGCGTCCACCTTCCGGGCCGGCGCATCGTACTACTTCATGCCGGTGCGCACTTACCTGTCGCTCGGCGTGGGCTTTGCGGCCGCTGCGGTCACTAGCTATTCGTACTCGGACACCAGCGACAACAACGTCACGCTCGTGGGCCGCGAATACACGAAGGTGGGGCCGACGTTCGCTGCCGAACTCGGCAAGGAATTCGCGGTTTCGCCCGAATGGGGGCTCGGCGTGGCCGGGCACTACGAACTGCTGTCAGTACCGCCGAATGACGACCACGCGAAGGCGACCGTCGAGCTCGCCCAGCAGGTGAGCCTGCGCTTCATCGCGACGTACGGTAGTCGCTGATGTCTATCACTCAGTGATAGACATCGAAGCGATACGCGAACGCCAGATCCACCACCGGCCAGGACTTCGCCGTCGCAAGGCCGAGTGCTGGTAGATAGAACACGCCGTAACCGACGCCGGCGTTCAACTCCCAGCGCTCCCACTCGAACGAGACGCCCGGCACGAGGGTGAAGTGCTTCTGGATCGTGCTCTCAGCGCTGAGATTGCTGGTCACCGTAATCGCACTATCGCTCGAAGAGGTGTCGACGTTGATCGGGCTTTGATAGATCAAATAACGGAACAGCAAGCTCAGGGCGAATACGCGGCTCAGCCGCCATTCACCGAGGGCGCGAACGCTGTAGGTATGCCCCGATGACGCACCCTCGACCGAGGTTGCTTCATCGTCTTTACCGCCTATCGCACGCAGGCGCGCATAGTCGAGTCCGAGGCTGAGCGAGAAGCGGTCATCGAAGCGGTAGCTCGCGTCGAACTCGGCCGTGGTCGACACCGCGCTCGCGCTCGCGCTCTTGTCCGCGAGCTGTGCAATCGCCTTGCCGTCGACGAACAAAAAGCTGCCGCCAATGGCGAGCGTCAGCGGCCCTGACCAAGGACTCCGCACCTTCGCATAGACGTTGGGAATGGTGGATTTGAGCAGCGGAAAGGCGAACCACGGCAGCGGATAGGTTCCGATCGTCACCTCGTCGATCACGCCTAGGTCGGTCTTCAAGAGACCCAGCGACACGCGGCCCTTAGGCCGCGTGTAGGCGGTGTAGTCGGTGCGCGGGTTTTCGAGCTGTTGGGCGCTAGCTACCGCACTCCATGCGAGCAGCAGGCTGGATGCCGCCAGGTTTACTGCTTTGCGCAAGGCTCACTCCCACGGCAAAACCACGCACCCGCCCGGTCGAGAACCGTGATCCCGCCATCACCGCTCAATTCGAGCACGACGGTCCCCTGTCCATCGTTGAGCGTCACCAGATACTGAAAGCGCCCCTGGGTGAGGCGGCCGCTGATGCCACGGAACTCGTGGCCCAAAACCGTTAGGGTGCCCGGCATCTGAGCCAGGAACTCTCCCGACCAACGCGAGCCAATTCCGATATTGTTGCCCACGTCGAAAGCAATCGGACCGTCGAGCTCGATTTTGGCGGGGGTGCCCAGCAGCGTTCCACGCAGCACGCAGGCTTTGGCTTCACCGCCAAAGCTGCGGCGGATTTGGGTGTCCGCAACTGCGAGTGTCAGTGAGATGGTTCCGTTGACCTTCTCGTCGTACGTGGGATTGCCCAGCTCACCCGGGCAGCGGATCTGTAGGTCGATTGACCCCCGCAATCGGATTCGCGAGCCAGTACTGCCCGCATTCGAGTCGCTCGCTTGGTCGACGTCATCCATGACGGACGAGGCGGCTTGGAACCCGGCGGAAAGCTGCTCGAGGTCCTCGAGAGGTGGCGCACTTTTCAAGGCTTGCGCCGCGCTCGTCGCGTCGAGAGTGGCGGTCGGCGCCTTGTAGTTCGCTAGCAGCACATGCAAGTCCGGAGTATCCGGAACATCGGCCGCGCCGCTGCACGCCACGGAGAACATGGCAGCGCACCCAGTAATAAGCAAAGAAGGTTTCACGCGGGAGAGACTCTAGCGCAAGTTCCGTGTCGCGAAAGTGACGCACCTCGCTAAAAGGCGCAAAGTCGCTGTTTCGTCGAGAGCTGCATCACCACCTCGTGCGAATCAGTTAAAATTCTCGACCTGCGGACCGTGCCAAAACTTACCGAGTGCCGCTAGTCGCGCACTAACCGGGGCTATTTTGAGCCGGAACAGGCTTGGCCGGCTCCGAGGCGGCCTCATTTTTGTCCTTCTGCGGTACGGGCCAACCAGCACCGAGGGCTTTGTAGAGTTGTATCAACGACCGAGTGTGCTCACTGGCCGTCGTTGCGTCGTCGATCTGAGCGTTGAAGAGCGAACGCTGTGCGTCGAGTACCTCGAGGTAATCACTCACTCCGCCCTTGTAGCGAAGCTCGGCAAGCTCCACGACCTGGCTCTCGGCAGTGGTGCGCTGTTGCTGCTCCAGGCGCTGTTGACCGAGTTTGCGCAAGGTGATCAGCGCGTCTTCCACTTCACGGAACGCTTGCAGCAACGTCTTTTCGTACGCGTATACAGCCTGACGCTGTTGCGATTGGCGAACTTCCACCTTCCCGCGCAACGCACCGCCCGCGAAGATCGGCTGCAGGAGGCTTGCAAAGAGATTCCAACTTTGGCTCGCAGGATCCACGAGGTTGGATAGATCGGTGCTGGCAAGGCCGTATGAACCAGTGAGCTTGATGCTGGGATAGAGCGCAGCCTTGGCCTCACCGATCCGAGCCGTAGCCGACCACAACTCCATCTCCGCCTTACGCACGTCCGGGCGCTGCTCCAAGAGCTGTGCGGGCAAACCTGCGGGAACCTCAGGGGGAACTGGCTGGTCCTCCGTGGAGCGATCACGGATGACCTCGGCCGGCGGACGCCCGACCAGGAAGGAAATCTCGTGCTCCTTCTGAGAGATCAATTTTTCGAGGCTGTAGACGATGGCTTGAACGCGGTGCGCCTCGGCCTCGGCTTGGCGCAGATCGACCTCGTGCGTCACGTGGCCTTCGAATCGGAGCCGCGCGAACTCGACATGCTCTTGGCGCGACTTCAACGTCTCCTGTGTGATCTTGAGACGGCGATCGAGGCCGCGCAGATCGACGTACGCGATCGCAACGTCCGAGACGAGCGATACTGCGACGGCACGGCGAGCCTCTTCGGTCGCGAGCATCGAGGCCTTTGCCGCCTCGCTCGCACGGCGAATTTTCCCGAAGAAGTCGAGTTCCCACGAGAAACCCAGGCCCACGTCGTACAGCCCAGTGGCATTGCTGCCGCCACCTTCCGGGACGTGCGTGAGGCTGCCGTCGCTGGGATTGATGCCACCGCCCAGCACCTTCAGGTTTAGCTGCGGGTACAGGTCAGCCTTGCTGATGCCATAGGTCGCGCGCGCCTCTTCGATGCGCTCGACGGCGATTTTGAGGTCGCTATTTTGCTTCAGCGCGACGGTGATCAACTCGCGGAGTTGCGGGTCCTTGAATTGCTCCCACCATGGGACGTTCGCAATCGATTCTTGTGCGGCCGTGTTGTTTGCAGTCTGAGCTTCACGCCAGCTCGCGGGCGTGACTACGGGCGGCCGCTCGTAGTCCGGTCCTACTTTGCAGCCGATGGCGGCGACACAACACACGAGACACGAAGCCCAGCCCAATCGCGCAGTCATCTCAGTGTGCCCCACTTTCACTGGACGCCGGAGTCAGAGGTGAGGGCGAGGGCGTCGCGGCCGCATTCTTCTTGCGCCCCAAGCCTTGAACGAACGCGAAGTTTCCGGGGATCAAGAACACGCCGAAGAAGGTCGCGACCAACATGCCGAAGAACACCGCGCAACCCATGACGTTCTGCGAACCGGCGCCGGCACCCTTGGCTCGCATCAGCGGAATCACGCCCAAGATGAAGGCGAATGCCGTCATGAGAATTGGCCGGAATCGGAGCCGTGCGGACTCCAAAGCGGCCGACTGCGGATCCATGCCCTCGTCTTGCTTGGCCTTCGCGAATTCGACAATCAAGATCGCGTTCTTGGCGGCAAGGCCGATCAACATGATGTTGCCGATCTGAACGTACACGTTGTTGTCGTAACCCATCAACCAAACGCCGAAGAACGAGCCGAGCACGACCAACGGAGACCCCAGGAGCACTGCCCACGGCAAGCGCCAATTCTCGTACAGCGCGGCGAGCAGCAAGAACACGAAGATGATCGCCATCGCGAGCGTGGGAGCCGCGGGCGGCGCAACCTTCTCCTGATACGACATCGAGGAGTACGCGAAGCCGAGCTCCGCCGGCATGGTCTGCTTGAACACGTCTTCGAGCGCGGCGAGCGCTTGGCCTGACGTGTAACCCGGACCCGGAACACCGCTGATTTCCACGGACCGGAACAGGTTGAAGCGGTTCGTGATCTCGGTGCCGGGTTGACGATTCACATTCATCAACGTGGACAGCGGGATCATCGTGTCCGTGGTCTTGCTACGGACGTAGATCTCGCCGATATCCTCTGGCCGCTGTCGACTCGCTGCTTCCGCCTGCACGTACACGCGGAACAAGCGGCCGAAGCGATTGAAGTCATTGACGTAGCTACCACCGAGCGACGCGCTCAGCGCTTGAAACGCCTCATTCACGGGCACGCCGAGCTTGCGCGCCTTTTCTCGATCCAGCTCCACGCCGAGCTGCGGGTAGTTGGGGTTGAAAGAGGTGAAAAGGTTGGCCAGCTCCGGTCTTTGGCGAGCTGCGGTGAGGAATGCGGTCGTCTGTGCGCCGAGCTGATCCACCGTCAGTGAACCGCTGCGATCCTGGATCAGGAAGTTGAAGCCTGACGACGAACCGAAGCCGGAGATCGTCGGAATATTGAAGGGGAAGATGATGGCTTCCGGGATGCCAGCAAACTCACGCTTGAGCTTGGCCATGATCGCCTGCGCCCTGAGCTCGGGCGCTTTGCGCTCTTCCCAAGGATGCAGACGCACGAAGATCGAGCCGAAATTCGGCTGGTACGTACTCGTCACGGCGCCGTAGCCGCCGATCGTCTGGAACGAATCGATACCTTCAGTTTTAGCGAGGATGTCCTCGACCTGCTTGAGCACTGCGCTCGTGCGCACGAGAGACGCGCCGGGCGGCAACTGCAAGTTCACACCGATCAGGCCCTGGTCTTCATCCGGAACGAAGCCGGCCGGGATTAAGCTACCGAAGAAGCCAGCACCCAAACCAACGACGCCAACCAAAATGATGGTGAGAAACGACCGACGCACCAGCAACTTGGCGGTGCCGACATAGCCGTTGGTCACCTTGTCGAAGCCAGTGTTGAAGGCTTTGAAGAACTTGCCCAAAAGGCCGGTCTTGGCCCCGTGCGACGGCGCCTTGAGCAGCATGCAGCTGAGCGCGGGCGACAGCGAGAGCGCGCTGAACGCCGAAAGGAGCACGGAGATGGCAATCGTCAGCGCGAACTGCTGGTACATACGCCCGGTCAGACCGGGGATGAACGCGACCGGGAGGAACACCGCGGACAAGATCAGCGCGATGCCGATCACCGGCGCGGACACCTCCTTCATGGCTTGAATCGTCGCGTCCCGCGGGGTCATGCCGTGTTCGAGGTGGTGCATCACGGCCTCGACCACGACGATTGCGTCGTCGACTACGATGCCGATCGCCAGCACCAAGCCGAACATCGACAGCGTGTTGATCGAGAACCCGAGCATCGGGAAGAAGATGAACGTGCCGACCAAGGACACGGGCACCGTGAGCAACGGGATCAGCGTGGCGCGGAAATTCTGCAGGAAGATGAACACGACCAGGGTGACCAAGATCACCGCTTCCACGAAGGTGTGGACGATCGATTCGATCGAAGCGTTCACCGCGGGCGTCGTGTCGTAAACGATCTTGTAGTCGAGATCGGTGGGAAACTGCGCCTTTGCGCGTTCCATCGTGGCGTAGATCTCTTTGGCGGCCTCGAGCTGATTCGCGCCCGGCAACAAGTAGAGCGCCATGGCGCCGGAGGCCTTGCCGTTCAAGCGACCGAACGCGTCGTAGCCCTGAGAGCCGAGCTCTGCGCGACCGATGTCCTTGATGCGGATCTGCGAGCCGTCTTTGGTCTCGCGGACGATGATGTTTTCGAACTCTTCCGGTTGGATCAGACGGCCGGGCGCGCTCACCGTGTACGTAAACTTTTGGTCCGCCGGCGAGGGCGAAGCGCCCACGCGACCCGTCGGGGCCTGAAGGTTCTGCTCCTTGATCGCCTGAATCACGTCATTCGGCGTGAGACCGAGCTGGGCCATGCGGTCCGGGCGGAACCAGATACGCATGCCGTAGTCCGTGCCACCGAATAGATCGACCTGAGCGATGCCAGGAATGCGCAGCAACTGATCGCGCAAGTTGATGCCGCAATAATTGACCAGGAAGGGCGCGTCGTAGGTGCCTTTGGGCGAGTAGAGACCGATCAGCATCAGAATGCTGGGGCTCATCTTCTTCACGGTGACGCCCTGGGCGACCACGTCTTGCGGTAAGCGCGCTTGCGCCGCCGACACGCGATTTTGCGTGAGGACGTTGGCCATGTCCTGGTTGACGCCGACGCCGAAATTCACGTCGAGCTGCATGCGGCCGTCGCTGGTATTCGACGACTTCATGTAGATCATGTTCTCGACGCCGTTCACCTCTTGCTCGATGGGCGTGGCCACCGATTGCTCGACGCTGAGCGCCGAAGCACCCGGATAGTTCGCGGTCACGCGAATGTTCGGTGGGGCGAGGAACGGATACTGCTCGACCGACAGATTTTTGAGCGAGAAAACGCCCAGCATGACGATCAGAATCGCGATCACGATCGCGACGATGGGACGTCGGATGAAAAAGCCGGCCATGGTTCAGCCTCCGGAAGCCGACGCTGACGCAGATGGGGCCGAGCTCGGGGCGGCTGCGCTCGAACCCGCGGCAGGCGTTTCTTCGAGCGGAACGAGCGTCGGTTGTACTTTGGCGCCAGCACGCACCTTCTGGATCCCCTCGACGACGATTCGCTCGCCCGCTTTGAGACCCGAATCCAAGATTACGAGGTTTCCGATGCGCTCGGCGGCCTTCACCACTCGCATCTCCACCGTGTCATCCGGCTTGACCACGGCAACGCTGTTGATGCCCTGCGCCTCGACGACCGCGCCTTGGGTCACTAGGACGGCATTCTTTTTGATGGAGACTGCGGCGCGTACGCGTGCAAACTGGCCCGGGCGAACGATGTTGCCGGGATTGGGAAAGGACGCCTCCAAGCGAATCGTACCCGTCTTGTCGTCGACATTGCGATCGACGAACGACAAGGTTCCTGGGTACGGGTGCGTCGAACCGTCGGCCAGAATCATCTGGAATTGCAGGGGCGGAGTGCCGTCATCTCCGCTACCGAGCGCACTATTCGCTGCGGCACCGCCCACACCGCCCGAAGCCGCGAGCCGCGCCTCACGCCGCTTCGCGTAGAACAGGTAGTCGCGCTCCGAAACGCTGAAGCGCACCTTGATCGGATCGATCTTCGACATCTTGGTGAGCAGCGTGGTGCTGCCCTTGCCGACCAAGGTACCGGGAAAGACCTCGGTCACGCCAATCAGACCATCATCCGGGGCAAGCACCGTGGTGTAACCGAGATCGATCTGCGCTTTCTGCACGGCGGCTTGGGCGGCAGCGACGGCGGACTGTTGCGCGCGTTCGTTGGCTTTTGCCGTTTCCAAGTCTTGGACCGAGACGGCGTTTTTGGCGACCAGTGGTTCGTAGCGCGCCACGTCTTGGTGCACGCGCAATGCCTCGGCTTGCGCTTGAGCAACCTTGGCCTTCGCTTCCGCTAGTGACGCCACGAAGGGGCGACTGTCGATGGTGTAAAGCCGCTGGCCCTTCTTCACGAACGTACCGTCTTTGAAGTTGACGGTTTCGAGAAAACCTTCGACCCGAGCCGAGATGTCGATCTCCGCGTTGCCGCGCGTTTGACCCACCGCATCTACCGTGATCGGTACATCGCGAGAGACGGCCTCTGCGATTTTCACGACCGCAGGAGGCGGCGGCGCGGCGCTCTTTTGGTCGGCCTTATCGCAGCCGATGAGCGCGAAAAACGAAAGGACTAGGACGGCACACGGCACGCGAATGACTAACGAGTTCATGTCACCAAGAGGCTTGGGCAATGTCGCCGGGCTTATGTAAGAACCCCTGCTGATTTGCGCCCAAAGCGTGTGGAGTCGTCGCGCGTCCCTCGAGCGAAGTCAATTCCAATACCGGGGCGTTCGAATTTAGGAGTCTGTCCTTCGAAGACTCGAGCGCACAGTTTCGTTCCAGCTACCCTGAAACAAATTCCGAGGTTCAGTCTTGACGCTTAACGATCAGAAACGATCGGGATTTCGAGTGAAATTCGGAAAGCGCGCTTCGATCCGACCTCTCGTCTCGCACGCGGCACGAACCAAAGAGTGACTGTCTTTGCTTCGTGCGAGCGATCCGGCACCTGCTAGTAGCGGTACTCAGTCTGGCGGGTGATCGTGAACTTCACGGGGAGTTCGCCGTTCGGCCCCTTGACATGTATTGCCATGTCTTCGACGAACTGCGCGCCGTAATACTCCGTCGTCGATGGATCGATCAGTAGGGAATCCTCGAGCTTCAAATCCATGCCGGCGACCGAAACCTGACTCGGATCCCCGCCCTGGGATTGAACATACGCCCCTACCCGCTGCACGACCTCGGCGTAGAGAGCTTGACGATCCACGTCGTACTCTCGACGGACCTGAACGCAGCGCTTCGCGCCACAAGCGGCTTCGGCGATGACGCGTATCTGACGCGTTCCGTTCTTGTTCGAGTCGTTCGCCATCCAGGTGCTGCCCGGTTGTGCCGGGCGGCCCACGAAGTCGGAGTGCAGTTCCACGCTGCGCTCGATGGCCAACGCTTTGAGTCGCTCCGGCGAGAAGACGCGACGGATGATCGGCTGGGCCTCGGGAGTTCCTAAAGACGCAAGCGCGTTGGAGAACTGGTCGGTGCCACGCACGTCGACGACGTTGCTGTCTTTGTCGGTGAGCACTTCGAGCGTCACATTGCTCGACTTCACCTCGTCGGAGCGCGTGGCCTCGGCGCCGTTCACGTTGATTTTCAGGCTAGCGAGCGTCATCACGCGACGGAATAGATTGGTCTCACGGTGCACGACCACGGACCACTCCAAGACCCACTCTTCCACGTTGCGCAGCGGAGAACCCGGGCTCGAAAACTCCTCGGTGCGACGCATCCGCTCCTGGTGAGGTCGGTCGAGTACAGGCGCATAGACGAAGATCGCGGTCTTGGCTTCAGCCGCCGTGTTCGACTCCTTTTCCAGATTGGAAGGCGCACAAGCGGTAAACAGGACTCCCAACAACGCAATCCGCGCGAATGATTTCATCGAACCTCCAGAAGGCGAGAGTCCGTCTAGTCAGGTCCGTGGACTAACGCAACTGCGCGAGCTTTTCCCGCGATCAACTCCGTGTGTTCTGACGTGGACTTCGAAAGCGACCCTCTGACCTGCCGACGGTACGCACCGGGCGATAACGGATCAAAACGAGTCCCGGAGAGATTCGAGCTCGATGCAAGCCGCCACCGTTAGCCGAATCGTTGATGAACTGACACTTTCTGCGTCGCCGACGACATTCTCAAGGCCTGCGGCATCAGCCAATCCGACGCTTACTTCGAGTACAATTCGGTTGCTTGCGTTGCGCTGGCGAAATTGACGCTGATGCGAGGTCCGGCGGCGGCCTTCTCCTTGGGAACACTGTGAACCCAATCGCGCTGACAACGCCCTCCCATGACGATCAGATCTCCGCTCTCCGCAACGAATGTCGTACTTCGCCCGCCGGCCTTCGGGCGAATCAAGAAGCGGCGTGTCTCACCGAGGCTCAGGACTGGGACCACGCACTCCTCGCGCACGCAGGGCCGATCGGCATGCCAACTCGTGCTGTCGTTGTGGTCGCGGTACAGATTCAGCCAGGCTCGGTCGTACGGCACGCCGAACTCAGTGCTGAGCAGCACCCCGATTTCGCGCAGCCGGCTCACGGGAGCTTCTGCCAACACAGGGTATTCTGCGGTCAGCCGGGGCTCGATGACGTCGCGGTCGAACATCCAACGGGTCCGCTGCTCCCAGGCCGCAACCTTTGCCAGCGTAACGAAGAGCTCCTGATCATCCGAGAGCCAGCGCGGGATGTGCTCCACCCAAGACCCTTCGTCGAGTGCGACACGACGCCGCCGATCCTGCCCACGAATGTCGAGCAAGGTCAGCTGTCGGCCCAGCCTAGGCCGAATCGAGCTCATGACTTGCGACGGCTTTTCTTGCGCGGCGCGCTGCTCGCAGCTGGGCCTTCGAGCAGCAGCTCGGCTGTCTTTCGGGCAACCTTCGCGGCGGTGTTCTCGCCATCCATCGCGACCGATACGGATGCGCCGTCGTAAATAAGGCACAGTTGCACGGCGAGCTCCTCGGGGTTCTCGATTCCTGCGTCCTTGGCGAGACCAGTGAATAGCCCGAGCCGCCAACGACGGAACTGGGACGAGACCTCTCGAGCAGCGCTGGGTCCCTCCTCACCCTCTGCGCTCGCGCGAATGAACGGACAACCGCAGTAACCGCCCCCATTCACGCGGTCGACGAAATCATCGAACACAGCAAGGATCGCGGCGCGTCCGTCAGGCGCCTTGGCGATTCGCTCTCCGAGCCGCGTTTGTACGGCTCGCGCTCGATCTTCGAGATACGCCCGCACGAGCTCGTCCTTATTCTTGAACGTGCCGTAAAGCGAAGCCTTCGCCACGGCGGCGTGCGAAAGGATGCGATCGATGCCGATGACGTGGATCCCTTCTCGATAGAAGAGCTCATTCGCCGAACGGAGTAGCCGTTCTCGGACCGTTCCGGATTGCTTGCCTGGCTTCACTCACGATTACGTACAGACAAGTCTGTATGCTGTCAAGGGCCCGTGAACCGCTGCGCGCAAGCCTGTTTCCGAGCTACGCGCCGCAACGCGGGCGCCGCGCCCGCTAACCCAAACCCATTCAACTAGGCGCACATCGAAGCCGATCTGCCGCGGATGTAGGCGTCGGGCCTCGATCGTTTCCGGGGCACGACGGTACGCGGGTGACATTATTGCCGCCACGCGTTGCCTCGTTTCACCTTCGAAGCGGGCGAATTTGCCGGCTTGTGTTAGGTGCGATTGTTGCACAAGTACGCGCGGAATTTTTTCTCATGCCTTCGAGTACGAGTAGCGCGCAGCAGTTAAAAGACGATCGAGCGAGCATGTCCAGTCTTCGACGGCGCGTCGTGTTGGCGGAGGACAACGACGACTTTCGTGAGTTGCTGGCAACGGTGCTCGTCCGCGCGGGATACGAAGTAGATAGCTGCCGCAATGGCCAAGAAGCACTCGAGCTGCTCGCAGCGAAGCCAAGCGATTTGGTCGTGCTCGATCTGAATATGCCTGTGATGAATGGCTGGCAGTTTCGGACTGCGCAACGCGCGGATCAATCGATCGCAGACGTCCCCGTCGTGGTCATGACCTCGGAGACGAGCCCGCAAGCAACGGCCATTCACGCCGACGCTTACGTGCAAAAGCCGTTCGAGTGGGAAGAGTTGCTGCACGAAATCGAAGGTGTGTTCTTGGAGCGCGAGCGCCGCGAGCGGGCGGCGCGCCTCGAAGAGACCGATCGGCTCGCGCTGCTCGGAACGGTGGCGGCGGGTGTTGGCCACGAGATCAACAATCCCCTATCGTTCGCCATCGGCAACCTCGAGATCGTCGACGAAGCGATGCCTGTATTGCGTGCGGAAATGGCCGCTCTCTTGGGCCCGAGCACCCCTGGCGAACAGCGCGAAGCGATCGCGCGTGTGCTGCGGCGGTTCGATGAGATGCGAGGCTTGCTGGCAGATAGCCGAGCGGGCGTCGGGCGTGTGCGCATGTTGGTGCGCAACCTTCGCAGTTTGTCGGCGCGCCCTGACGAGCGGCGTGAGTTGCTCGACTTGTCGAAGGTCGTCGACGCGAGTGTTTCGATGGCGTCAGCGCAGATCAAGTATCGCGCGACGCTCGTGCGCAATTACGCGGACGAAGTACGGGTATTGGGGGATGAGGGGCGGTTGTGCCAGGTTTTCCTGAACCTTCTGGTCAATGCAGCTCAGTCGATGCCTGACGGGCGCTTCGAGAGCAATCGCATCAGCGTTAGTACGCAAGTCGAGGACTCCTGTGCGGTGGTCGAGATCCGCGATACCGGGCGAGGCATGTCGGAGACGCTTCAGGCTCGAATTTACGAGCCGTTCTTCACTACCAAGGGCCCCCAAGGAGGCACCGGGCTCGGCCTCTCCATCTCCAAGGACATCATCGCGGCACACGGTGGCCGCATCGAAGTCGAATCGAAGCCTGAGCGCGGGAGCGTGTTTCGGGTGTACCTGCCGCTTCCGAAGCCTGGAGGGGAGAGCCTTTCGACTTCGAGCGCGCCGCGCGCCGTGTCAGGCGTGATGCCCGCGGTTCGACCCAGTGTCCGCCCGCGCGTCTGGGTTTTGGATGACGAACCTCTGGTTGGTCAAATCATCTCCAGGTCGTTGCAGGCTCGCTATGACGTATGGGTAACGAGCGAACCACGCGAGCTGTTTGCGCGTTTGGACGCCGGCGAGACGTTCGACGTCTGCTGTTGCGATCTGATGATGCCTCAAATGACTGGGATGGAAGTGCGCGCTCGAATCGCCGCGGAGTGGCCACAGCTGCTGTCCAGTATGATCTTCGTCACTGGCGGCCCGTCGACCCAAGAGGGTCGGGATTTCATTGCACGGCCCGACGTACTCGTGCTCGACAAGCCGTTCGACGTCGAGAATCTGCGTTCGACCGTGCAGCGCGTGTTGAGCGCTGCAGCAGCTGGGGCTTAGACAAACCTCGCCGACAAACCCTTGGGTGGGTGATTGAGCGACAACAGCGCCAACTCGTTCGCTGCCAATCACACCCTGCGCGCGTGCGGGCGCGGGCGAACCCTTCTTGAACCGCCCAGCCCGGCAGTGTAGTCGATCTTCGGGGGCACGGAACCGTGAGGCGTTTCCGTTGTCCAGGTACATATATGAAGCGAACCATCGTTGGGTTGGGCCTAGTGGTTGCGCTCTTCGCTGCTGGCTGTCAGCAGCGAGGCGCTTCGGGCGGCGTATCGCCCAAACAAACCTTTGCCGAACTGCGCACCATCAAGGGCGCGCTGCGCGTATCGGCTCCAGGTGAACCAGGCAGAAAGCCGTACCCTCGCGAGCGCATCGTCGAAGGCGAGGCGATCGACGTGCCCGAAGGAGGTCTCGCCTGGATGCGGCGAGACGGCGGAGCGACCTGGCTCATCTCTGGTCCTGCCCAGCTCGTGATCAAGGGCGCAGCCGTGGAGCTACGAGCCGGGCGCGCGTTCGTAGATGGCGAGCAGGGAGAGCCAGTCAGCGTCGTCACGCCCCAGGGGACGCTCGAGCTCTCCGACGCGCGCGCCAGCGTCGAGGTCGGCAAGCAAGTGACCGCGTACGTGCTCCGCGGCAGCGCGCGCGCGGGCGCCGCAGAGCGCGCCAGTGCCGGCGAACTGCTCACCCTTTTGGGTGATGGCAGGGTCACGCGCAGCCCGATGCTATCCTGGCAAGACTGGACCGGTGGGCTGGGTACGGCGGATGCGTCCGCGGATCCGGCGCCATTTGGCATCGGTACGGTGGGCGCGCGCAGGCCTGGCGACAAGGGGCAGCCGCGCTTCTCGCTGGTCATTCAACGGCTCGACGTCAAAGTGACGATCGACCACGATTTCGCGGTGACCGAGGTGGATCAAACCTTCGTCAATCCGAGCGTCGACACGGTCGAGGGCATCTTCAGTTTTCGCACTCCCGTGGGCGGCACCCTGCAGCGCTTCGGCGTCGACCGTGATGGCCAGCTGGTCTGGGGGCGCGTCAAAGAGAGCCAAGAAGCCGTTCGGCAATACGAGAGCAACGTGTACCAAGGCTCACAAGAGGATCCGGCCTTGTTGCAGTGGCAAGCGCCGGGCGTTTACAACGCGCGGCTCTATCCGATCAAAGGCGGAACGACACGACGAGTGGTCACGCGCTACGCCGAGTGGCTCTCGCGCCAGGGCCCGCACGGCGAGCGACGCCTGTATGTGTATCCGATGGCTGCGGAGGGCGCGAAGGGTTCGCTGCCACGCATCGAAGAGCTAACGGTCAAACTCGACCTGAGCCAAGCGGCGGCCAATTTCGTGCGCTCGGGGATGGGTGGCATACGCAGCGGCAACGAACTCGTCGTCAAAGCGTTCGATTTCACGCCGCGCGCCGATCTGTCGGTCGAATTGTTCGACCAAGGTCAGTCGGGCGCCGTCGCTTACCGCGCGCCCCACGATTTGCCAGCCGAAGAAGCTCCGGCGAGCGGTGGCAAAGCGTTTGCACGCGAGGTCTCTCGTGAAGAGGCGGACTACATCGCGATTCCGCTGCGCGCTCCGCCGGCGCCGGCGGGCGAAGCTTCGGGGCTCGATCTAGCTCTGGTCATCGATACGTCCGCGGCAACGGAGCCTTCGGCGCTTGCGATAGCGCGTACCATCGCTTCCTCGCTCCTGGCGCACTTGGGCTCGGGTGATCGCGCGGCGTTGTGGACCGGCGACGCGACACTGCGACCCGTCGCGGAGGGTTCGGGCTCACTGACGACGCTCGACGCTGAAAAGCGCAAGCAGTGGCTGGCAGGCCTATCGGCAGTCGAGCGCGGGGGAGCGACCGATATCGGAGCACTCTTGACGCAGGCCGCGAGCAAGCTCGATCCGAAGCGGCATGGCGCCGTGCTTTACGTGGGTGACGGCGTTCCTTCGGTAGGCGAGCTGGCTCCCAAGGTTTTGAGCGAGAGGCTGGCGCGCCTGCCGGCCGGAACACGCCTGTTAGCGGCGGCGGTCGGCAGTCAACCCAACCTTCCCTTGTTGGCCAGCATCGTGCGTGGTGCACCCGTGGAACAGGTATCGGACGCGTACGGCGCGGCACGCTCGGCGCTGCGTTTGTTGGAAGCTGCGGGGCGCTCGTCGTGGCTTGGAGCGACGGTCGATCTGGGGTTGGGCGTGGAGCGTGTTTTGCCGCGCGTGCTACCGCCGATCACGGCCGATGAAACGACCATGATCGTGGGGCGCCTGACCGGCACGAGCCTGCCCCGCACGCTCGAGCTGTCGAGCAGTGAGGGGTCCGTGAAGCAGCGGCTGTCGGTGCGGCAACTGAGGGACTACGGCGATTTGCGGCGTCGCTGGGCCGAAGAGCGCTTCAACGAGCTGCGCGAGAGCGGCACCGGGCGAGCTTCATTGGTCGATATTGGACGGCGCTTTGGCCTCGTGACGCCGTTCACGTCGCTATACGTGCCCACACGCCGCGAGCAAGAGCAAGAGCCCGAAGACAAGCCCGATCTCGTCGCACTGGTAGCTCGAAGAGAAGAACGTGCGCGACGTTGGCGGCCCTGGTGGAACGGCGGTGGAGCGGCGTTCTCAGCTCCCGTCGTGAGCGTCATGAGCGAGAGCAAAGAGGGTGGCACTGGGACGCGCGCCAAGGGTGAAGAGGGCTCGATGGGCAGCGCGACCGCGAAGACCGAAGAACGGCGCAACCTGTCGGGCTCCCCCGACGACAGCCTGGAACCGGCGTCCGCGCATGCCGCAGCCATTCGGGAGTTCGGAATGATTGGGCAGCTCAGCGATACTCCCGATGTCCTCGGGGCCAACGAAGTTGCAACGAGCGCGCTCGACATGAGTTCCGCTAGCAATGGCGTGTTGAGCCGCCCGATGGCGAGTCCCGCTCCGGCGAGCCGGCGCCCGGCGAGCAGCAGCCCCGCCCCTGCGTCGCTCCGCGCGCTCGCTGCTAGTAAGCCTTCGGCGAGCACCGGCAGCGTGGCCCAGGGCGGCGGCTTAAGCCTCTCGGGCCGCGGTGATTTGGCTGGTATCGGGGGCACGGCCCGCGGATCCGACGGCACCGCCAAAGTCACAGGGCCCAAGGGCAACGCCAACGTCGGCGGCGTGATGGTCAGCTTAGGCACCGTCGACAACGCGGCTCGCGTCAGCGCAGGCATGCGCGCGGGCTTTCGCGCTTGCTACCAGCGGGGTCTGGCCGAAGATCCTAGCGCGGCGGGCAGCATGCAATTGATCATCCGTATCGCCGAGGGTGGCGCTGTTGCGGGCGTCAACTCGTCCCTGACGGGTAACCTGCCTGCTTCGGTCGTTTCGTGTGTGGTGGCGCGCGTTCGCGCCGCCCAGTTTGCTCGGCCTGACGGCGGGCGTGCCGTCCTCACGGTGCCGGTCACGTTCGTCGTTGAGGGCGACGTCGATCCGCCCGCTCCGATCCATACCGACTCGCCGATGCAGGTGTCCGTCACGAGCGGCAGCATCGGGCGAGTCAATCACGAGCGCGCGCCCTGTGGAAAGGGGGCCGACTTACCGCTCAGTGAGCGGCTCGTGCTGTGGCGTGAGCGACTCGGCAGCGGCGTGGGCATCGACCTAGCGCTTCGTGTCTACCGCACGGCGCTCGCCGACTGCGAAGCCAGCGATTGGCGCGAGCGCTCGGCGCTCTTGGTGCAGATCGTGGACAGTTTGGGCTCGATCCGTGATCGAGTCGCGCTCTGGCGCGCGCTGCTGGCGATGAGCCCGACGGCAGCAGACGCTGTATATCGCTTCTTGCTGCTGCGCGTGCAAACTTCGCAAGATCTGAAAGAGTTGCATGAGGCGCTCGGTCTTTCGCA
>Ga0164241_10001963_pt1 | contig 23436 bp, 17 predicted proteins | sample OricomyardsoilBY_FD_108780 | JGI IMG/M metagenome (GOLD analysis project Ga0164241, IMG submission 108780) | Backyard soil microbial communities from Emeryville, California, USA - Original compost - Back yard soil (BY) | ecosystem: Environmental > Terrestrial > Soil > Unclassified | place: USA... | reverse complement strand
TTGTCTGAAAAACTTAAAAACGAAGAACGCCGAATATTCATCAAAGGGATGGGTGCGGTTGGCCTGGGTCTGGTCAGCGCCACACTCTTTGGCGGGTGCGAGTCGCTTATTGAGAAAATCAAAAATCGCCCCATGCGCCGTCGGTTGCGCACAGGTTCCGCTGCGGTGGACAACGATATCGCTATCTACAATGCGGCCGTTGCCGCCATGAAGAACCTGTCCAACAACGATCCGCGCAGCTGGTTTGCGCAGGCAGCCATACACGGCACGGCCGGGGTGGGGTTCAACTTCTGCCATCATGGCACCCAACACTTTTTTTCCTGGCATAGGGCTTACTTGTTTTACTTCGAGCAGATCTGCCGCAAGCTCACCGGCGAAACCAATTTTGCTTTGCCCTACTGGAATTGGAATCAGAACGCCGCTGTACACCCCACTTTTCTGGACAGTAGCACCGCCTTGTTTGACGGAACACGCATTAACACCAGCGTTGCCGGGGAGAGCAACTTTTCCAACGCCACACTGAATCCCATTTTTGAGGATGGTAACTTTTTCACCTTCGGATCACAGATTGAAGGTTCACCGCATAACCGTGGCCATACCCGTATCAGTGGCACCATGGGGGGTTTTGGCTCCGCTCACGATCCGTTGTTCTGGATGCATCACTGCATGGTGGATTATTGCTGGGCCAAGTGGAATATCGAGTTGGAGAACGACAACACCAACGATTCCAACTGGCTCGATACTGAGTGGAATCACTTCGTCGACGGCGATGGCAATGCCGCCACCATTACCGCAGCCGCCACAACCCTGATGCCCTTGCTGAGCTATCGCTACGAGTGCAGCACGGTGGGAAAATTTGGCTGCCCACTCGACATCAGCAGGCTCAGCGCCAACGAATTTAAACAACTCGAAACCAGAATAAAAGCCGGCACTTCTGTCCATTTTGATATTAAAAAACGCGTATCCATCAGCCGGGCTCAACGACTCGTTGTCGGCCGGCCAAGCCAGTTGAAATCCAACGTGTCGGCGGAGGATTTTGCGACGATTGTCGATGCGGATGCCGCCACGGAACGCGTTTTTTTGAGTGTTGAATATGCGGATTTGCCGAAGCGCAACGATTTTTTTGTGCGGGCCTTTATTAATCTTCCGGAAGCTGATGCACGTACGTCCATCCAAAGCGATCACTTCGCTGGCAGCTTTTCCTTTTTTGGTACGGAAACTGGAAATCCTTCACGTCACCACAAGCATAATCCCGCATTTCTTATTAACGTCACGGACACGTTGAAAAAGCTGCGACGCGCCGGAAAATTGCGCAGTGGTGAGCCCATATCCTTACAGCTGGTTGCGATTCCAGAAGGTAAAGAAGCAATCAGGCCCGACGCGGAGTTGCATCTGGTTGAATTGGCATTTATTGTCAGCCCCATCAAGATTCAGCGTCAAAAATAATGCAGCTATGCAGGGTTCTGATATGCGACCGTTCTTGGCAGCCATCAAAAAAATCCGGCATACCGGCTGGACTCACCACCGACTCCGGCGAGCGGCCGCGAAAGTGGAGAGTTCAAATGGCGTCGCCGTGGTTTTGCGATGGCTGCTGATGTTATGCGGTTTAATCTACGGAACGCAGGCCTCTGGCGGAGGGTCAGAGGCCATGCAGGATAAGACGGGCCTATTGGAACACGCGCACCCGGAGATTCGTTATCCCGCGAATGAACTGGACAGATCGGCGGGCGAGAAATTTTTATTATTCGATATTTTCCAGGTTGTGAACCCCTCCGCCGTTCCTTTGGCATTTACTGTCTATTACCAAAAGCCGGGGCAAGGCCGCTTATACCTCGGCAGTTTTGCTCTCTACCCTGCCGACAATCCCGGCCGATTTATCGTCCCCACTCAAGGCAAGGTCAGCCGGGACGGAGAGGTTTTCCTTAGTCTGGTTCCACTGGAACAGGAGGACGGCGCACAAGCCGTGCAGATCAAATTGCGCGAAGTTAAGCTGGTTGATCAACTGGCGCCTTTATAAATATTGAGCGTGGCTACGACCTAAGCGAGAGACAAATACATCCCTTTTGAGCTGCGGTGCCGAACCTACAGGGCGGCGACGGCAGTGGCTTAATCGAGCTCGCAGCGTTCACCCTGGCGCTTATACGGATTGTTACACTCCCATCCATCGCCGACTGAATTAATGTGCGCATTTTCCGGTATTGAAATCAGCGAACACGTCATGGCCGATCGCTTGAATCCACGAGCACATCGCCATTCATTTCCTTCGTCATTCAAATAAGCGCTCTCCGGGAGAGACAATTCCTTGCACACCTGCTCAATTCTTTTATATCCACGTTCACACTCCCACTGGGTTCCGGCTCGATCCAGATAAGCATGTTCGGGCACATCCACTAAGACGCAAGAGCTGCCGTCCTCCCGATAACCTCTTGCGCATTCCCAGCCCTTGCCGTGCTCTGAACCCGTTGCATAGGCATTTTGGGGTATGACGATAGCCATACAGGCCTGATCAATTCTCTTATAACCCTTACCACACTCCCACCCGGCACCATAACTCGAATCGCTCAACACCGCGTTTGCTGGTAGATCTATCTTGGTGCATTCGCTTGAATTATCTTGAAATTCATTCTGGACAGCTTTGAAGCCCCGCTTGCAACGCCAGCCTTTTCCATAACCGGCATCCACGAGATAGGCATTGCGGGGTACTCGAATCTCTTCACAGGCGCCTTCTTTTTTTTGAAATCCTCTTTGGCAATTCCAATCGTAGCCATTTGCGTCCAAGTAGGCGTGCTGAGGAATTTTTATTATCAAACACTGATCACCCGACTTTTTATATCCTCTATTGCAATCCCAGCCATTTCCATAGAGTTTTTTATAAGCGTGCGCGGGGATTTCGTCGGCTGTTGCTCCTTGCGCGCGGGCAGGATCCAAATAAAAGAAGCAAAGCATGCAAAGAAATATACGCCAAGTAAAAAATGATCTTAATAAGAAAAATTGGCGTTTTTTTAACAGGAATTTCATCGTTTAATCCTTACACCGCGTCAGTGTCGGTGTGGTCATGACAGATCACCTAAATCAAATTGCAGCATCAATAATGTCTGTTATTTTTATGGGTACGGGACATAACTGCATCGAAAGCGATCCGAGCGGTAAGAGTCTTGCCGGTGAGCTAGCATGATCATGCTAGAGCTGGCAGAACAATCTCAAAAAGAGGCATGCTGGCAGAAAACTGTGGTACGTCGATTGAATCCGCCAAACATGATAAAGGCAGCCTCAATGCATGAAGGAAATATAGTTCGGAAAGTAAACTAACCCAAGCAGGGTACCACACTACCCGCATTCAAGATATGAAAGGGATTGAAGGCTCTTTCTGCAGATATGGAACCTGCAGAGGTGGGACCGCAAAACATTACAATATTGTCGTGTGTGACACATTTATCAGATACGCATAGAATATGCGTTTAAAGTCGCCGCGCTGGTTAATCCACGCGCAGTCAACCCACTCATATCTTCTATCCACTGCATTGCTGACAATCTACTTATGAAAAACATCAAATTAGGCTTGGCCGCTTTAAGTCTGGCGGGTGTCCCTTACGCGGCACTTGCGACCACACCTCCACCGGAGTTTGAAATCGGTGGATTCATGCAGGTGGATGCGGCCTTTTTTGAGGGTGCCCATAACGAACAGCGGCGCGGCAGCGAATACGAGATTCGCAGGGCGCGGGTCGGGTTGAAGCATGAATCCAAAAGAGGCTGGGAAGCGGAACTGGAGATTGACATCAACGACCAGGACAACGAGGTAAGTGTCACCGACGCCTACGTGACTTACACCGGCTGGAATTTCGGCGAGGTGACCTTCGGCAAAATGAAGGAGCCTTTTGGTCTGGAAAATACCACCGGCTCAAAAAATATCAACACCATTGAGCGGAGTGTCGTAACGGAAGCATTCAAGCCGGGCCGGAATTACGGCCTGTTATTTTCCACTTTCGGAAATCTGTATACCCTGGAACTCGGCGGCTTTCAAACCAGTGAAGACGAATATGGCCTGGAAGGTTATGCCTTCACCGGTCGCGGTGTTTTTCATCCTGTACTCACGGAAACGAGCCTGATCCATCTTGGTGTCAGCCTATCAACCCGCGACATGCAGGATGCCGAATATCGCATCAATGAGCCTCTGGAAGTCAATCCCGCATCCAGTGTTATTGAGAGCAGGCGCCTTAACGCGGATACCATCGACCAGTATTCACTGGAGGCGGCGGTGAAATATGGATTGTTTTCCATCCAAACCGAATGGATGGAACAAAAGGTAGCGGAAAAATTCTCGGAAACGAATCCAGAGCCCGACCCGGATGCCACTTATTCCGGTTATTACGTGTTGGCGAGTGTATTTCTGACGGGCGAGTCGCGGTCCTATAAAAAAGGTTCCTTCGGTGGTGTAAAGCCCCTGAAAGATAGCGGCGCCTGGGAGCTCGTCGCACGTTACAGCGATATCGACCTGGGCGATACAGCAGATGACGTCCGCGCCGACAGCATGATGCTGGGAGTCAACTATTACGCCACCAGCCGGGCGCGTTTCGCTCTGAACGTTTCCAAAGCGGATGTGGAAAGTCCCAATGAAGAAGAATCCGGCAATGCGGAATCGGTTATATTTCGCGCGCAGTATGCGTTTTAAAGAACCGGTTTAGCTTGCTATTCCCGTGCACGGGATTATTCATTCAGGGTGGGAACCGGCTTTCCACCACAGGAATAATCCCATTGGCCACACGAATATTTTCAAGCATCAGCACACACTCTAATAAATTCCCCAAAATCATGGCCATGTTGGCGGCACTGGCCATTCGTCATATCAATTGCCCAGACCAGGCCTCACAAGGCAAAGGTTTTTCGGATCAATCGAATTGATGATTTGCATTGAGGAAAAAGCAAGCGCTGAGAAACGCTGAGGCTCATTGGGCGTTTTTTGCGATGATTTGAGACGATGCGCTGAATCAAGGATCGTCTTTTTCACAAGTGACGCGCCGGCAGCGAAAAAAGAGTTAGTCCCGTGACAAATAGCCGCATGTTCATCGAATTCACATCTAAGCGCGCATTTAATTTCGCAAAGAAACCCACATTTGCGCCGTTGTAACTCGTGTATCGCTTATCTACACTAGCTGGGCTGACCGGTTCTAGCCGATCCTATTATCCTGTTAACAAAGATTCGGTACAGACCCAGCAAAAGTCGGGAACGGAATATTCTGTGCTTGTCCGGCAATTTTCCCTCTCGTTCAATCTGTGCACAATCCAGCAACATGAGGAATCAATCGTGATCGATAAGAATAAGAATGCTGAGCAGTACTGGCGGGCGAATTTGCGCCTGATCTTCGGGTGCCTAGTGGTATGGGCATTGGTCTCTTATGGTTTTGCGATATTGCTGCGGCCCATGCTGGCCAGCGTCTCCGTTGGCGGAACGGACCTGGGTTTCTGGTTTGCCCAACAAGGTTCCATGATCACTTTTATCGTCCTGATTTTTTTCTACTCATGGCGCATGAACGCATTGGACAAACAATTTAACGTTCACGAGGGTTGATTCCATGAGCCAATTTGCTATCAACCTCCTATTCGTCGGCGGTTCCTTCGCCATTTATATCGCCATTGCCATCTGGACCCGCGCTGCCTCCACCAAAGAATTTTATGTGGCGGGTGGCGGCGTTAACCCTGTTGTGAATGGCATGGCCACAGCTGCCGACTGGATGTCTGCCGCTTCCTTTATTTCCATGGCGGGTCTTATAGCCGCGGGCGGCTACGCCAACTCTACCTACCTGATGGGCTGGACTGGCGGATATGTGCTGCTGGCCATGCTGCTGGCGCCTTACCTGCGGAAGTTCGGCAAATTTACAGTACCGCAGTTCATTGGCGACCGTTTTTACAGCTCGACGGCCCGCATGGTGGCAGTGCTTTGCCTGATCGTCATTTCAATTACTTATGTCATCGGGCAGATGACAGGTGCGGGAGTGGCTTTCTCGCGTTTTCTGGAAGTCAGCAGTACTACCGGTCTTATGATTGCCGCTGTGGTGGTGTTTGTGTACGCAGTACTCGGCGGCATGAAAGGCATTACCTACACTCAGGTCGCGCAATACGTTGTGCTGATTATTGCCTACACCATTCCCGCCATATTTATTTCGCTGCAGCTGACAGGCAATCCCGTTCCACCACTGGGTCTATTTTCGGATCATGTGCAATCCGGGATTCCGCTATTAACCAAATTGGACAGCGTTGTACGCGAGTTGGGTTTTCAGGACTACACCGCGGATGTACCCAATAAATTGAATATGACGCTGTTCACCCTGTCACTGATGATCGGCACTGCCGGCCTTCCCCATGTGATTATTCGTTTTTTTACCGTACCGAAAGTTGCGGATGCGCGCTGGTCCGCCGGTTGGGCGCTGGTCTTCATTGCTGCGCTGTATTTGTCCGCTCCGGCGGTTGCCGCTATGGCGCGCCTCAACTTGTTGACCACCATCTATCCAGACGGGCAAACACAATCCGCCATTTCCTATGAAGCGAGACCGGACTGGATCAAAAACTGGGAGAAAACCGGCCTGATTAAATTCGAGGACAAAAACGCGGACGGTCGCATTCAACTCTACAACGATGTGCCCGCCTTTCAGCAAACTGCCCAAGAGCGCGGCTGGAGCGGCAACGAGTTGACCGTCAACAACGACATCCTGGTATTGGCCAATCCGGAAATCGCCAACCTGCCCGCTTGGGTAGTAGGCCTGATTGCCGCAGGTGGGCTGGCGGCGGCGCTGTCGACGGCGGCCGGTCTGCTGCTGGCCATTTCGTCTGCGGTGAGCCATGACCTGATCAAAGGCTTGATCAAGCCTGATATCAGCGATCGTGGCGAGTTACTGGCCGCACGTATCTCCATGGGAGTAGCAATTGCGGTAGCCACATGGCTGGGTATCAATCCGCCAGGGTTTGCGGCGCAGGTTGTGGCGCTGGCATTCGGTATCGCCGCCGCGTCCATTTTCCCCGCTTTGATGATGGGCATCTTCTCCAAACGGGTGAACAGCAAGGGCGCCGTCTCAGGGATGCTCGCAGGGTTCATCTCGACGGTGGTTTATATTTTCCTCTACCTCGGCTGGTTCTTTATTCCCGGCACGGCCAGTTTCGCCAATACACCGGATAACTGGCTACTGGGAATTTCCCCTCTCTCATTCGGTGCTGTGGGCGCCTTGATCAATTTCGTCGTGGCTCTGGCTGTGTCCTCCGTAACGGAAAAACCACCGCAGCATATTCAGGACCTGGTTGAGAGCGTGCGTTATCCCAAGGGCGCCGGAATGGCTGTCGACCATTAATCCTGCTTTTTTATAGCTGTCCTATACGGGCTTTCACTTTGAAAGCCCGTTTTATTTTTTGGGGTACACATGTTTTGGGAATTGCTTGCAACTGTTTTTGCCGGATTGGGCGCCGCGGGCATTGCGCTGTCTTTGAGATTTATCTCTGGCCGCCGCATGCCGCGATGGATGATTCCCATGAGTGCCGGAGGCGCCATGCTGGGATTTCAGATTTACAGTGAATACACCTGGTTTTCGCACCAAAAAACCCTGCTGCCGGATGACGTTGTCGTGGTGAAGGAAATCGATGAAACCACAATATGGCGGCCCTGGACATTTCTTGCGCCGCAAACGGTGCGCTTCATCGCTGTGCGTGTGGGCGAAGGTGCGGTCAACAATATCAATCCAGATTTAATACTCGCCGAGCTGTATTTCTTTGAACGCAGACACCTGGCCAAAAAAGTGCCGCAGGTATTCCACTGCGCTGAACGGGCCCGCGCCGATTTAAGTGAAGCGTTGAAGATTCCAGCAACCGGAACCAAACTTGATGATCAATGGTTGGTGTTACCGGAAGATGACCCCGTCCTACTGGCGGTATGTCGAAAAGCCTTATCCCTGGACACATGAAATGACGGCATGAGCATCTCTGATATCCAGCTTTTCTTTTCAGAAACGCCGCCGTTCTGTTATCTCGATGACGACAGCCGTGCGGCATTGATCAGACAGATCAGCGTTTATTATTGCGCCGCCAAGGAAGTGGTGGATATGAAAGCGGCCCGCCTGCTGGTGGTGCGGTCCGGCGTTTTCACACCTCTCGGCATGGAATCAACCTCCGCAGGACAACTGCAATCCGGCGATTGTTATGGGTACCAATCGCTGCTCAATGCCAGCACGGTTACCGAAGGTCTGCTGTGCGAAGAAGACGGCCTGATCTACTGGTTACCCGCCACCGCATTCCATGAACGCTTTACGCAAAGCCCACATTTTGCCGGTTACTTTCAAGGCCTCACGCACCGTAAGCTGCATCAATACCAGGAGCCCCAGGCGTCCTCGCGCTTTACCCTGAAGGTCGGCGAGGTTGTTAAGCGCGAAACAGTCGTCATCACACCGGAATCCAACATCACGGATGCTGCGCGCCTGATGACCGAAAAAAGGGTTTCTTCGTTAATGATTGAAGAAGACCAGCGTCTGGTTGGCATCATGACGGATCGCGACCTGCGGACCCGGGTGCTCGCGCCGGGTTTACCGGCCGATACGCCGGTGCGACAGATCATGAGCGCCTCACCCCTCAGTATCGACACCCAGGCCTACCTGTTCGAAGCTGTGCAGATGATGAGCCAGCACAACATTCATCATCTGCCGGTGACAGACAGAGGCGACATCTGCGGCATGATCACTTTGACCGACCTGATGCGTTCACAGCAAAACCATCCTGTGTATGTCATCGGTGACATACACAGGCAGACCGACCTCCAGGGACTGCGGCAGTGTGCGAAACAATTGACTCCACTGCTGCGGGAACTGGCGCAGCAACAAGTGCCGGCCCATGAAGTCGCCCACATCATTACCGCCGCAACAGACGCTCTCACGCAGAGCCTGATCCGCATGGCCGAGCGTCAGCTGGGCACACCTCCGTGCCGTTTCAGTTGGCTGGCGTTTGGCTCTCAGGCGCGAATGGACCAGAGCATCAACGCCGATCAGGACAATGCTTTGCTATTGGAGGTGGAGCCGCGGGGAGATGCAGCACATTACTTCCAGCAATTGGCGGCGTGGGTTTGTCAGGGTTTGGCGGAATGCGGCATACGTTTATGTCCGGGAAATATCATGGCGATCAATCCTGATCTACGGCTGAGTCTGGACGGCTGGATGCATAAATTCTTCCGCTTCATTCACAGCCCAGACCCTGACTCTATTCTGGGCTCCAGTATTTTTTTCGACCTGCGGTGTATCTACGGGGATATGGCCATGGTTGCACGCCTGCAGCAGCACCTTCTGCAAAAGGCGCGCAACGATCAACTGTTTTTATTTCACCTGGCGCGATCCGCGCTGGAGCGAACGCCACCTTTGGGTATGTTGCGCAATTTCATTCTGGAAAAGGACGCTTCCGGCGATATAGGTGTCGATCTGAAAAAAGGCGGCCTGAGCCTGATTAACGATATGGTGCGCATTCACGCGCTGGCAAACGGTGTGGATGAAATCAATACGCGGCGACGACTGCAAAAGCTGATGGAGCTACGGGCAATCGACAAAGAAGACGGACAAAATCTGCAGGATGCATTTGATGTGATCGCGCAGCGGCGTTGGGAAAAACACCAACAACATCTTGTGCAAATGCAAGGCAGCAACAATCTGCTCAACCCCAATCATTTACATGTACTGCAACGCAATCAGCTGAAGGACAGCTTCCATGTGATCGGCCAGGCGCAAGCTCACTTGAAGCACCGCTTCTGTCGAACCCTCTAGGCGAACACGTGATTTTTCGTTGGCTAGCCAAGGCGCCCAAAAATATTCATCCCCTGGTGGCCAGATTTAATTCTACCGCGCGACCGGATCTCCGCTCACCCATTCAGGATTGCCCGCTGCTGGCTATTGATGTGGAGACGACGGGATTGAACCCGCGCAAGGATCATATCGTCAGTGTCGGATGGGTGCCTGTGCGCGCTTGCGAGATCATGGTCGGCGAAGCGCGTCATTATCTGGTGCAAAGCCCGGTCAGCGTAGGGCAAAGTGCCGTCATCCACGGGTTGCTGGATCGCGATTTAAAAGACGCCCGCCGCTTGGAAGATGTATTAACCGAGCTGTTGGAAACCTATGCGGAATATATTTTTGTCGCGCACCATGCCACGCTGGATAAGTTATTTTTGCATGCGGCCATGCGACGCCATTTTGGCAGCGCACCGAAGCTGCATTTTATCGACACCATGGAAGTGGAACGCCGTTGGCTGGAACGAAGCGGCATAGCGGCAAAAAATACGTCGTTGAGTCTATCCGCATGTCTGCAACGTTATCGGCTTCCCGATGGCTTGCTGGCACACGATGCCCTGGAAGATGCTTACGGTTGCGCCCTGTTGTTGCTCGCCCAAGTCCGCCGCGCTAAAGCGCCTCTTGGACGCTTGATGCGATAATCACCGAGCTATCACTCGCGCTTGAACCCAATACGAAAGCCACCCCAATGCCGGCCCTGGACCATGATAGGCACCGACAGATCGTGCAGGATTTCCCCCGTATCACGCTTGTAGGTTTGCAATAACATGAGCTGGCTATTGGACCCGCTCCGCTGGCCGGTGCGATCGCTGAATATGCGTTTGCCACGGCTGTAAATCAGGTCAGTCTCGTATTTGCCTGTAAGCGGCTTTGAGTATTTTTTATTATGCGTCGGAAAATAACCTTTGCGATCCACCGCGCCCGCATAAAGAATATTGGCGTGTCGCGCCAGAATCGGTTCCTGAATGGCGGGGAGATGCGTATCGGTAAAGCTGTCATACGGCGTGTGGTATTTCTGGGGATTGGTATTTGGAACAGGTGTGTATTTTTCCGAAAACAATTGCTCCCGCGTCATACGCCCGTCCGCCAGGGCGTCTTCAAATAACTGCCCAATTGCTTTTGCGGCCTGCTGTGCCTCCCGCAACACCGGGATAAAAAATAATTCCTCGCTGACATTGGTGAGATCGGCATAGATGGTTTCTGTCTCCAAGGAAACACCGAGAGCCCGTTCACCGATTGTTTTCGTTTTTTCTTCGATAGCCCCAAGGGCATGGTTGATGCGACTGATCGATTGGCCGATGCGCCCACTGGTGTCTTCCAAGCCACCACTCGCCTGCTCAATCTGCACAATCGCGGATGAGGAGCGGTTGATTTCCGCATTGATCTCGTTAAATCCGCCCGCCACTTGCTGCAATTCCAATTTGACCTGCTCACTCGCACCTTGCAGCTCTGTCATAAGGCCGGAAGCCTTTTGACTCTGGTCGCGGATGCCCGCCAGCATGGTGGCAATATCGCGCGTGGCCTCTGCGGTTTTTCCGGCGAGGGCCCGCACTTCATCCGCCACCACCGCGAAGCCCCGGCCCTGCTCACCTGCCCTGGCCGCTTCAATTGCAGCGTTTAATGCCAGCAGATTGGTTTGGCCGGCAAGGCCGTTAATCACATCGGTAATACGCTGAATCTTGTCCGCACTGGTACGCAAATGCTGCAGCTGATCTGCCGCATGACTGACCGAAACGGCGAGACGATTGATATCCGCCACGCCGATTCGCAATCGTGCATCGGCCGCCTGGCAAGCGACTGCGGTTTGGTTGATGGTTTTGCTGATGGTCTGAAGATTCCCGTTCAACTCTCCGCTGGTCCGGGTAAGGTCGCGGCTCGCATCTACAATTTCTGCGGATTCACCACCGCTGTGTTTGATGTCTTTGACCAGGCCGTCGATATAGAAAGAGACTTCTGCGGCGCCCGTGGCCATTTTTGAAGTGGCCTGGGAAATATCCACGGCCATGTTCTTAATCGGATTGTCCTGGTGTGTGTCTTTTTCCAGAATACTTGCCGGCCAATATAAGTAGAAGGCGGCAATTGCCGTCACAGCTGCCAGATTCAGCCAAGGTGGCGCGGACAGAAACATCAGTCCCAATTGAATAACAAACAACAGGCCCAGGGCCCAAAGATTTCTATATTCAGAAAAAGGCATAATTTCCCGCCGTATCGGATTACCGAATATAAAGAGAGGAGGGCCAACAACGCCCTCCTCTCTTCAGTATATCGGCAATTCCTTTAACGGCTAGAAATCATATTTTGCGGAAAACTGGAGTCGATTCATGGTGCCGTCCGCGTTATTGACCAATTCACGCTTGGCATACATAGCTTCTACACCCAAGGTTATTTTAGCCACCGGCGAGTAAAGCAGGTTGGCGTGATAACTCTCGGTCGCCTCTGTAATAGTGCCCGCAACCAATTGCTCGTCATAGTCACCCTGTAAAGCGGAGTAAAAGACAGAAGACCGCAGCTTGTCCGACCAAACGTGGCGATAAGCGATAAAAGCCGAGAAGACATCAACCGCTTCCAGATCACCCGACACGCCAGCGTCCAAAGATACATCGCCAATGGTATTCAAGCCGACATATCGGCCGATACCGCTGCCGCTGGTTACCATAAAGCGCAAATCATCGCGGCTGCCCAACATGATTTTTCCAGAAACGCTGACGCCGTAACCGGTAGTGTTATCTTCAACGTCCGAGGCTAAGTCATCGTAATTCAAATCGCGCAACAGAGCCGCGATTACCAGATTGCCCCAGTCACCCACCAAGTTGTAGCGACCGACGATATCCGGCAAGGCACCATCGTCTGTGACGCCGCTGCTCGCGCCGCCAAATGCAACTACGGTTGTCTCTGGATTTTCCACCGAAACCTGCCAGGGGCCGCGGGTATAACGCACCTGCGCCTGACGTACGAATACGGTACCTTCAGAAGGTCCAATATAACCGAGGGAATCTGGCAGCACAGTGGCGTTTTGAAAGGTGGTCCAAGTTTGGCCGAACAGCCATTTATCGTAAGTAAAATAGGCATGTCTCAGCTGGGGCCTGTAGCCATTGGTGGCACGCTCGTTGGCAGCTGTGGCGTCGGCAGTCATAAAATCGAATTCCACAAAGCCGACGAGTTTTTTATCGTCCAGCAGCGTCGTGGTTTCGAAGTTGAGGCGCGAAGACTTAGCATGAAAATCCATATCACGGCTTTCGTCATCACCACCTACCGGAGTTCCGGCGGGGACATAAAAGTCCCGCGAAATATCACCTGCGGCTAAATCGCCGTCCTGGTAACCGCTTGAGATCACATCAAGCTTAACAAAGCCCCCAACCTTTAATGTCACGTTCGGCTGTGTTTGTGCCAAAGCCGCAGAAGCCCAGCCGGCAAGTAATAAAGGCGCCACTGCAGACACTCCGGCCCAATAACGGTTCTGATTTCTTCCTTTCATAGATACACCTTTTAATTGTTTGAATTAATTGCGCCGGATAAATACGGTGGTCAATCGCCACACAATGCGTATACGGATTGAACGCATTCTCCGGTGCGGCCATATTTAAAGAACGATTACGCGACACCTGTACATTATTCCGCCAGGCTCCAATCGCTAATACGCGCGGGCGGGATTTAGCCATACAAATGGCGAATTGAGAATAGGTTAGTCATATCTATTCTCCAAGAAGTGGTTTCTCACCAAATCCGCGCGAAAATTGAGCAAATACCGGGTTAAATCGTCCGTGTTGAGTTTTTCACCGACACGGCCTGGTTCTCGAAGCGAAGGGCGTGTGCTAATGAAGATGAATGGGCTGACCACACACGGTCAGCACGTCGAAATCGCTATTATGCGTACACCGACGATACAGCCGCATTGCGCTGCCACACTTCGACGCTCCGGATCGCACCTGATCACCGCACCGCGCCAGTAAGTTTTCACAGAGTTACGATATTTATGAAGAAAATCTCAGACTACATATTCTCCAATTCTTGGCAGCTGGAAAAATTAGACCTGATCCAGGGATCTGATTATCTCATTCTGAATGATGTGGGAGATCTTCGAAAAGACCAGATTGTAAAATTCTCTGGCTTCGATGATGTAGATAATCATTACGGAATTTTCGTATTTATCGACCCAGCGGGGAAAATCTTGGAAGTAAAGGGAGATTTTTCTGGCCCTGAACATCACTCTTTCAAAGAGCTACAAAGCGCTATTAAAAAGCATTGAGCCTGATCGACAGACAGCTAAGTTACAGATGGCAAAAATCCCGTTACCACAAATGAAATGCATATAACACCTGGCGGCATCACCGGGACGGAACCAGAAACGATGCGAGGCACGCTGATGATGTTCGGCGATGCGTTTGAGGCCAAAATCATACACAGACATACTCAGCTCGGGGAGCTCCTTTCCCGCAGTGAGCACTCCAAACGGCAGTCGCTATCGCTGCCCTTCTCCATTCTGCCGGTCCTTGATCAGCTCCCGCACACGGTTCGGGTCCGGCATGCCTTTAACTTCGATTTCCGGTTGATCACCCGAGGTATAGATTTGGATTGTGCCCACTCCGAAAATGCGGTCAGAGAAGCTTTGATTCACTCGCACAGTGCGGATACCGGCAATACCAAATTCGACCCGGCTTTTGCTGAGCAGCCCTTTCTCATACAGGATATCCTTCTCTTTCACCGTCAATGTTGATGCCTTGCAGAGAAAATACCACCAAAGCAAAATCAGCAACCCCAGTCCGAATACCGGAACGAGCAAAAGGGCGCCAATAAAGCCGATAGGATTGTTTTTAAACATGGCGGGGTGTTCGGAATACAGAATTTCACTCATTGAGGACTCCTTTTCAATTAATCTTAATCGTTTGCTTCAAGCGAATATCACTACTCGAAGCTCCCACTTGAATTTCATATTTACCGGGTTTGATGCGATAGGCTTTTTTCTTCTCGTCGTAATAAGTGAAATCCTCGTCTGTCGCCAGCGTAAATTGCAGAATTTTCGCTTCCCCGGGTTGCAATTCCACAGCGCGGAAATCACGTAGGCTTTTAATGGAGTCGAGTTTGCTGCGCTTTACGGGACGGACGTAAATCTGTGCGACTTCCGTAGCCAGCATTTGTCCGGTATTTTTGATTTGCACGCTCAAATTCAACTGCTCGTGCGTTTTGACTACTTTCTTATCAATCACGAGATTGTGGTAGGAAAATTCGCTGTAGGAAAGCCCGTGACCAAAGGGATAAAGCGGCTTTTCAGCGTAATATCGGTAAGTCCGCCCCTGCATGGAATAATCTTCAAAATCCGGCAATTTGGCATCTTCTCTATAAAAAGTCACCGGCAGGCGGCCGCCGGGGCTGACTTTACCGAACAGCACATCCGCCACTGCGTCGCCGCCACCTTGGCCGGGATACCAAGCCATCAAAATGGCGGGTACATTTTTTTCCGCCCAATCTACCGCAAGCGAAGCACCGCCAGTCAAAACCAGCACCACCGGCTTGCCAATCGCCACCAATTCCTGCAGTAATTCCCTCTGCGGTTTGGGCAAACGTAAATCCAAGCGGTCTCCACCCATAAAGCCGGGGAAATTCACTTTCATCTCCTCGCCTTCCACATCCCCCGTCAGGCCTCCGACAAAAACAATCACATCGGATTTTTTTGCCGCGTCCAAAGCTTCCTCGTAAGGCGAACGGGCGCCGGGCAGCCGCCAGGCCAAGCGCACTTCCGCATCGCGAATATCCTCGAAATATTCCAGTCGAATCGGTACATTTTTGCCAGCCTGCAGTTGGATTTTTACCGAATGGCCGCTTAATCGCTCCGCAAGCTGCCAAGCATCCAGCACTATTTTGTTGTCGATAAATAAGCGAAATCCGTCGTTGGCGCTGACATTGATTTCATATTCGCCCGTCACAGGTGGCGTTAGTTCTCCGGTCCAGCGGACACTGAAATACTCACTGGTTAACGCCTTGTCCTGCTGCAACTCTCCTCGCGCCACAAGATCATCCGTAGGTGCGCCGCGATCCCATCGGAAGGCAATGCGCGGGTCTGTACGCACGAGTACCGGCTCGCCTTTTAAATCCACACTGCGAAAATATTCACCTTTCAACCCCTGCTCTTTGGAATCTGATGAAGGACGTAAATACTGCGACTCAATCACCGGAGCCGCACGCGGCTCTTCGCGCCCCTCCACCAAATCCACACCACGTGAATAATGCACCTGGGTTTTGGGTGAAACCGCCGCACGAATGCCCTGTAAAATGGTGATGGGTTTTTCCGGTGTGCCGTAATAATTCCCAAGAAGCGACATAACTTCGTCCGCTGTCGGCCCGATCACGGCTATGGCAGCCAAGTCTTTTGATAAAGGCAACGTCGGCTTACTTTTAAGCTTGGCATTTTTCAGCAGCACCAAGGATTTTTGCGCTGCTTTGCGCGCAAGAGCATCATGCTTTTTGGATTGATTAACTGAATAGGGGATTTTCGCCCAAGGCACCTGATCCGCTGAATCGAACATGCCCAGGCGGAAGCGCGTGAAAAACAGGCGGCGTAAAGCGTCATCAATTTCCGCCTCGGTAATCAAACCCTGCTTCGCCGCGTCAGAGAGCGCCGCATAAGTTTTTCCGCAATTTAATTCCAACCCCTTTTTGACACCGAGCGCGGCCGCTTCGGCGGGTGAATTCACGATTTTGTGGTACTTGTAGATATCCTCAATGGAATCGCAGTCCGACACTACGTACCCTTTAAAACCCCAATCTTTGCGCAGAATATCCAGCAATAATCGTTGGCTGGCGGAGGCGGATTCACCGTTCACGCGGTTATAGGCTCCCATCACCGAGGCCACGTTCGCCTCTTGTACCAGGGCCTGGAAAGCGGGCAGATAAGTTTCGTACAAATCCCTTTCCGTCGGGTGCGCATCGAATTCGTGGCGGTTGTGTTCCGGCCCGCTGTGCACAGCGAAGTGTTTGGCTGTCGCGTCTGTTTTGCGATATTTCGGATGGTCGCCCTGCAAACCTTTCACAAAAGCCACGCCCATTCGCGACGTCAGGTATGGGTCCTCGCCATAGGTTTCCTGCCCGCGGCCCCACCGTGGGTCGCGAAAAATATTGATGTTCGGCGACCAAAAAGTTAGCCCCTGATAACGATTGCGCTCGTCGCGGCGTACGAATTCATGGTATTTGGCGCGACCTTCGTCACTGATGACCGTGGCAATTTCCAACATCATGTCTGGATCAAAGCTGGCGGCCAATCCGATTGCCTGGGGAAACACGGTTGCAGCCCCTGCCCGCGCCACACCGTGCAGCGCCTCGTTCCACCATTCGTATTTCGGTATCCCCAGGCGCGGAACGGCTGGAGCATCGTTCTGCATCTGTGCAATCTTTTCTTCGAGCGTCATATGTGCCACCAAATCGGCGGCGCGCTCTTCGAAACTGCGCGCAGCATCTTGATAAGCAGGTAACGGCGGCGATTGATCAGCGACCAGGTTCGCACTGAATAAGGTTGAAATCGCAAGCAGCCTTTGCAGGGTAGGCCGTATTATTTTGATCATTAGGAATTTTCCTGTTAGTCGATGCTGCCAAATTATGGGGAGATGGTAGCCTGCGGACAGAGCTCAGCCCAAACCGATTAAATGGGTCACCTTTCTTATCAATTTTTAAAATTCAAACGAAAAATTCGGATGCGTGATGCGCCTATCCCAAGCTTGCCGCCAACAACTCACGCGTGTAAGTCTCGCGAGGATTCTGCAACACCTGCTCCGCCGGACCGCTTTCTACAATTTTCCCAGCACGCATGACTAACATATGATGGCTGAGCGCGCGTATGACTTTGAGATCGTGGCTGATCAGTACATAAGAAAGTCCAAATCTCGCTTGAAGATCGCGCAACAGATCAATCACCTGCACTTGCACCGCACGGTCCAGAGCCGACGTGGGCTCGTCGAGAAAGATAATTTCCGGATTCAGTACCAATGCCCGCGCAATCGCGATGCGCTGACGCTGACCGCCGGAAAATTCGTGCGGATAACGGTGGCGGGCGTCAGGATCAAGGCCCACTTCAAGCAGCGCTTTAATGACTGCTGTTTCAATATTTTCGCGACTGCTATTGGTATGCACCTCCAGGCCCTCGGCGACAATCTGCTGTACGGTCATACGCGGACTGAGACTGGCGAAAGGATCCTGAAATACCACTTGCATCTGGCGGCGCTGGGGGCGGAGCGCTTTTTGATTCAGCTTTTCAATATTTCGCCCCTGCAAAAGGATATCCCCGGTGCTGCTTTGCAAACGCAGCAATGCCATGGCCAGAGTGGATTTACCGGAACCGCTTTCGCCAACAATGCCGAGCGTCTCCCCCTTGTACAACTGCAGGTCAACCTTATTCACGGCCGTGAAAAATTTGCTTGGGCGGCGCAGGAAGGGTTTGTGCAAAGCAAATTGCACATTTATTTGCTGCGCCTCCAAAATTACCTGGGCGTCTGACGGATACGGAAGAGGCGCGCCCTGCGGTTCGCTATTTAAAAGCTTGCGTGTGTATTCGTGCTGCGGCTGACGGAATAACTCGGTGCTCGTGCTCTGTTCAACCAATTCACCTTGGCGCATGACTGCGACCCTGTCACTGAAATGGCGCACCACGCCCAGGTCATGGGTAATCAATAACATCGCCATTCCCAATTCGCACTGCAATTCCTTCAGCAGATCCATAATCTGCTTTTGCACCGTAACATCCAGGGCTGTGGTGGGTTCATCGGCGATTAATAGATCGGGCTTATTGGCCAACGCCATGGCGATCATCACCCGCTGGCGCTGGCCGCCGGAAAGCTCATGGGGATAAGCCCGGAGTTTACTGGCAGGATCGGGAATTTTTACTCGTTCAAGTTGTTCAAGCACTGCCTTGCGCAGCGCCTCGCTACGCAAATCGCTGTGCAGCTTTAAAACTTCGGCGATTTGCTTTTCGACTGTATGCAGCGGGTTAAGGGCTGTCATGGGTTCCTGAAAAATCATGCCGATCTGATTGCCGCGCAACTTATTCATGGCGTCGTCGGACAAGCCAAGCAGCGGTTGGCCACGGAAACGAATCTGACTTTCCGGCGGATGCCATGCATTGGGATAAGGCAGCAATTGCATAATTGCGTGGGCGGTAACGGATTTGCCGGAACCGGACTCTCCCACCAACGCCAGGGTTTCACCTTTTTGCAAACTGAAGCTGATATTGCGTACGACCGTCTGCATCGCCGCATCGCGCCCAAAATTCACTGTCAGGTGTTCGACATTGAGCAACGAATGGTCAGTCATTTGCGACCTCGATTGATCAAACGCGGATCCAGGGCATCGCGTACACCTTCGCCGATAAATACCAGCAATGTCAGCATCGCCGATAAAACACCAAAAGCACTCAGCGCAAGCCAGGGTGCATGCAAATTATTTTTGCCCTGTGCGACAAGTTCGCCGAGAGAAGCGGAACCGGGTGGCAAACCGAAACCGAGAAAATCCAAGGACGTGAGTGTAGCTATGGCGCCTGTGAGCAGAAACGGCATAAAAGTGAGGGTCGCCACCATGGCATTGGGTAGGATGTGGCGACGCATAATCTGCCCATTGCTGACGCCGAGTGCGCGCGCTGCACGTACATAATCGAGATTGCGACCACGCAGGAATTCCGCCCGTACCACGTCCACCAGAGAAGTCCAGTTGAAGAGCAACATGATGCCGAGCAACCACCAGAAATTGGGTGTGATGATGCTGGCTAGGATGATCAGCAGAAACAGTGCTGGCAGAGAGCCCCATATCTCCAGAAAACGCTGACCCAATAGATCCACACGCCCTCCGTAATAGCCCTGCAGCGCGCCTACCAGCACTCCGATAATGGCACTACCAAAAGTCAGAAGAAGCGCAAACAATACGGAAATGCGGAAGCCATAAATCACGCGGGCAAACACATCCCGCGCTTGATCATCTGTGCCCAGCCAATTGTCGCGGCTCGGTGGCGTGGGTGCAGGTCCCGGCAGGTTATTGATATGGGTGTGGTAGCTGTACCGTACAGGCGGCCAAAGAATCCAGCCGCTGCTCTCTATTTGTTCACGAAACCATGGATCATGATAATTTGCGCTGGTTTCAAAATCGCCGCCAAGATCAGTCTCCGCGTAATCGACAAAAGCCGGAAAAAACAGCTCGCCTTGGTAGCGGATCAGCAGAGGTCTGTCGTTGGCAATCATCTCCGCACCGAGGGACAGCAGAAAAATCACCATGAAAATCCACAAACTCCACCAGGCCCGGCGGTTGCTGCGGAAGGTGGTGAGACGACGCTGATTAATAGGGCTCAGCTTCATCGCGGCTCAATACTCCCGGCTCTGAAAATCAATACGCGGATCCACCAGCACGTAAACCAGATCGGAGATTAATTTCATTATCAGGCCGATCAACGTGAATATAAACAGAGTGCCAAAAAACACCGGGTAGTCACGGTTGACCACCGCTTCGAATCCCAGCAGGCCCAGTCCGTCGAGAGAGAAAATTACTTCAATCAGCAGGGATCCGGCGAAAAACAAACTGACAAATGCTGCGGGAAAGCCGGCGATAATGATCAACATGGAGTTGCGGAAAACATGTCCGTACAACACACGCTTTTCATCCAGACCTTTGGCCCGGGCGGTCTGCACATATTGTTTGTTGATCTCGTCGAGAAAGGAATTTTTCGTCAGCATGGTGAGCGTGGCGAAGCCGCCGATGGTGTAGGCCGTCAGCGGCAAAGCCAAATGCCAGAAATAATCGACGATTTTGCCGAGCAGGCTCAGATCATCAAAATTCGGTGAGGTGAGTCCGCGCAGGGGAAACCAACTGAAATAGGTGCCGCCGGCAAACAGCACAATCAACAATATCGCCAACAGAAAACCGGGAATCGCGTAGAGCATCACGATGATCGAGCTGCTCGCCACATCAAAACGGCTGCCGTGGTGAACGGCTTTGCGGATACCCAGAGGAATGGAAATCAGATATATAAGCAAGGTGCTCCAGAGCCCCAGGGAAATGGACACCGGCATTTTTTCCACAATCAAATCCAGCACCGTAGCGTTGCGATAAAAACTCTCACCAAAATCCAGACGCACATAACTGGTGAGCATTTCCCAAAAACGCTGGTGAGCCGGTTTGTCGAAGCCATACATGGCTTCGATGCGTTGGATGATTTCCGGTGGCAAACCACGGGCGCCGTGGCGACTGTCGCCGGTCTCACTCCCGCCACCGCTAAAGCGCGCCGTCGCCGATTCACCGCCGTGGCCCTGCATGCGGTAGATCATCTGCTCCACTGGTCCACCTGGAGCCGACTGAACAACAACAAAATTGATGACCAGGATCCCCAGCAAGGTAGGAATCATCAGCAACAGGCGGCGAAGTAGATAATGGCCCATAACCGGTGAAACTTTTATTCGGCTTTGGTTTTTGTGGCGGGCTGCCGCGGCAGACGGCGCTCTTTTTCCGGGTCGATCCACCAGGTCATTAAACCGGTGGAGAAGGTGAGGTCATATTTTGGCGCGACTTCCGGCTGGCCAAACTTGTTCCAATACACCAGACGATGGGTGAGCGAGGCATATTGTGGAACAACGTAATGGTTATGCAGCAGCACGCGATCCAGCGCTCGTGTTCTGGCAACCAGCTCCTCGCGATTGGGCGCAAGAATTAAGCTTTCGATCAATTGGTCCACGACCGGATTCTTAATACCGGCATAATTGCGCGACCCTTGAATATCGGCCGCGCTCGATGACCAAAATTCCCGCTGCTCATTTCCGGGGGATTGCGACTGGCTCAAAACGGCAGTCGTAACATCAAAATCAAAACTTTGCAGTCGATTAATGTATTGAGAAACATCCACCATACGCAAGGTGCCCTCAATACCCAGACGGCTCAGGTTCTGAATGAAAGGATTGATGATGCGTTCAGAAGAAGTGTCATACGCCAGGTATTCAATCACGACTGGCTTCTGAGTTTTGGGATTGATTAATTTGCCATTTTTCAGCGTGAAGCCGGCTTCTTTCAACAACTGCTTTGCTTTACGCAAATTATCCCGATTATTGCCGCTGCCGTCGGTTTTCGGATTGACAAAAGGTTCGGTGAAAACGGAGTCGGGAATCTGCCCTTTAAACGGCTTTAATATTTCCAGCTCGCGCCCTTCCGGTAATCCACTGGATGCCAATTCAGAATTGAAGAAGAAACTGTCAGTACGGGTATAACTGTCATGAAAAAGATTGCGGTTGGACCACTCGAAGTCGAACGCGTAATTCAAAGCCTGACGGAATTTTAGGTCATCAAATGGGGAGCGGCGCAAATTGGCAATAAATGCCTGCATCCCGCGCGGGCTGTAGTCTTTGATTTCCCGCTTCACCAGATCGCCGCGTTTAACGGCGGGGGTGTCATAGCCGGTGGCCCATACACGGGCGATGCGCTCGCGGCGCAAATCATATTGACCGGCTTTCAATGCTTCCACCGCGACAGTGTCATCGCGGTAATAATCCACCTGAATCCGATCAAAGTTATACAGACCAACATTGACAGGAAGGTCTTTGGACCAATGATCCTTCACACGCTCATAAGTAATCGAACGCCCGGCATCGAAACTGACGACCTTATAGGGGCCACTGCCAAGCGGCTTTTCCAGGGTCGTTTTGTCAAATTCTTTGTCTTTCCAATAATGCGCCGGCAGGACAGGCAACTGCCCAACAATCAACGTTAGCTCTTTATTTTCTGCACTTTTGAAATGGAACTTCACCCGCTGTTTATCCAGAGCCTCCACCTTTGCCACATCAGCGTAGTACTGCGCAAATATAGGTGCGCCTTTTGTCATCAGTGTTTGAAAGCTAAAAACGACATCATCCGCTGTAATGGATTTGCCATCGTGAAAATGTGCTTCCGGATGAATATGATAGATAACCCAGCTGCGATCTTCTGGATACTCAATTTGATTGGCCACCAGACCGTATTGCGTAAAGGGCTCGTCTTCAGAAGAAGTCGTCAATGTTTCGTAAACCAACCCTATGTCGCTCGCAGCCGTTCCCTTAGTGATAAACGGGTTGAGGCTGTCAAACGTGCCCAATGCATAGTCACGCAGAGTCCCGCCTTTCAGCGCTTTCGGTGAGGCGTATTCGAAGTGTTTAAAGTCAGCGGGATATTTAATGTCGCCGTGCATGGCGATGGCGTGGGATTTGATAATTTTTTGCGGTTCAGAGGCGTAACCAGCAGATGGAACAAGAAATAATAGAGAAGTGGTTATTAGGACACAAAATGGTAGTTTCAGTATCGGGGCAAAGTTCAGCATTGTTAAACGACTCGTGATCGGGTGACAGAACTAAGGATAAATTGACCTTACGTAGTACCATAAGTTTTGCAGATTTATCACCAGACGTAACCCTACTGCAAGAGGCGCCCTAGAAGATAGGCTTTAAATAGCTGGAGACGGAATGGAAAGGAAAAGCTCTGGCCAAATCCCAAAGTAAAACGCCCCAATCATTTCTGATTGGGGCGTTTTTGTTAGAAGCCTGACGATGACCTACTCTCACATGGCGAAACGCCACACTACCATCGGCGATGCATCGTTTCACTTCTGAGTTCGGAATGGGATCAGGTGGTTCCAATGCTCTATAGTCGTCAG
>Ga0164241_10001962_pt1 | contig 23437 bp, 20 predicted proteins | sample OricomyardsoilBY_FD_108780 | JGI IMG/M metagenome (GOLD analysis project Ga0164241, IMG submission 108780) | Backyard soil microbial communities from Emeryville, California, USA - Original compost - Back yard soil (BY) | ecosystem: Environmental > Terrestrial > Soil > Unclassified | place: USA... | reverse complement strand
TAGGTAGATAACCGGGCAATGTATCGCCTGATGAAAAAAGCGGCTGTTGTTTTCCAAAGCGGTTAGCATTGCTGTGGTGAAATGAACCAATGCTGTTACTTTAGCAAATTCCCTACAGCTATCTTCTATCATGCAATTGAGTGATTGTGCGGTTGCGGTTTCTTCTCTTGAGGTTAATACCAGTAGAAATATCCTTTCAGCGTTGTCAGGTATTGTACCCAAACAGAGCACACATTGTGTTGTGGGAACTTTGTGTTTGATGATACTGACAATCTTGCTGATCTTTTCTTGTTGGCAACTGAGGATAGCGATCTTCAGTTTATAAAGATTGACTGTGTTGCTGGTTTTGACATTATCATGCCTGTCAGGATGAAAGAGATTCTTTAAGTATGGCTTTTCAGATAGCCGCTGAAAAATCACCCACGCCGCACTGTAAAGCTTTTGCAGGTTGTCATAAACGTTTACCAAATCATTCGTTGTAATAAATTCCCGGGCCGCTTTTGATGACAGGCCATGTTCCAGCCATTCATCCAGTTGTTCCCTGTATTGCTGTAAGGTGTAGGCATTAAAGAAATTGCTTAGGGTCAAAAGGGGATTGTTTAATTCGGATTCGCTTAATTTAGTAGGATGATCCCGCCAAAGACATTCTTCCAAAGGGGCCGGATTGCTTACTGACTGCGTAGAAAAGTTAGTATTATTGCCCCCATTAAACAGATAAAGCGCTTCTATAAGACGAACATTCAACTTGTAGAAAAGCAGCAGGCCTAGTGGGCTGCTTTTTCCGTCTACGTAATAGTCGTCTTTTAAGACGTAATCACGCCATGTTTTCAGTCGCTCCAATTGATCAGGCAGCCAGTCGTCATGAAAGAAGTCAGCGATTACCAATAGTGGCTTATTGATTTCCTCGTTCGTAAGATGGTATGGGTAAACTTCCCACTCGTTAAATTTAATAGTGTGCATAGACAAGTTCGTTATGCCTGTCTGTATTGGCAAGCATATCAAATTTCAGCTAAGGATCATTTCTAAACTATTCTTGTGCTTACTATCGTAGTTGAAATACTGCCTAAATTATCCTTTAGTATGCTTTGAAATGGCCCTGATAATGGTGTAGGAAAATTTCTTATCTTTGATAAGCCTTAACATACTACTATGAGTACAACAGCAGAAAGACCGCATATACATCAAGGACGGAACGTTAAACGTTTCCGTGAGATGCTTGGCCTTAAACAGGAAGCGCTTGCCTTGGAACTGGGTGGCGACTGGAATCAAAAGCGGGTATCTTTATTGGAGTCTAAAGATTTAATTGAGCCTGAAATATTAGCGGAAGTGGCTAAAGCATTAAAAGTGCCGGAGGAAGCGATAAAGAATTTTGATGAAGAAAAAGCAGTAAATATCATATCCAATACATTTAACGATACATCAATGTTAAATGCAGTAAATTATAATCCGACTTTCAACCCTATCGACAAACTTATTGAAGTGTACGAGGAAAATAAAAAGCTTTATGAGCAGTTGCTTGCCAGCGAACGGGAGAAGATAGAACTTTTGAAAAAAGTCAATAATCTCTAAGTGGCTTGTTGATTCATTATCCAATGGTTTCGAAAACAGCGCTGACATTTATAGCGCTTTATTGGCAACCAAAAAAGAAAAAGTTTCATAAAAGCATTCCTGCGAATACGCTGCATATCAGATCGTACGCCACCGCATGAGCAGTATTTTTTTTCTTGTGGTTGTGTGGTAGGGGTCGCTATCATAACCTAAGATTTAAAGATTAAATCTCACATTTCGGTTTATGATACATTGGTAATCAAATATAAGTTATTTGATTTTAAGGCCTAACAAAAGAGATAAGTATTTCTCCAAGGGTAATCATTCAGTTACCAATAAACTATATAAATACTTCATTTCGCATTACGGATTGAAGCGGCATCCTTTGAAAAAGATATAGCGTAAAGCCGGACCGCCCCAAGGCGGGAATGCCATAACATTTTAAATTACCTTTCCATTCCCCGGCTTCGCCTCCTGTATTTTGCATCGTCTTCATCATCAGTTATTTCGAGATCAATATCACCAAACCGATTATAGTCAAAGTCAGGAGTGCTATCAGGTACAAGCTCAGCATCCCGACTTGCTTCCTGTGACCTTCCATTTTCTTCTCCAGTTGCATCAATATTTGTTGATTGTGCGTCGATATATCCATAATCTTCTGAATCGCTTGGAGAAAGTTGATCAGTTCTTTCTCGGCCTGTTCGCTGTTGTTCTGATTGGCTGGTGGCGAGTTCTCCGTAGATTGATTTTGTCCGGCTGTTTGCTTGGCTAATTTCTTGGCTGTCTCTAACTTGTTCATAATCTATTTTCTTAATGATGTCCGCCCATTTAAACATATTGCCTAAGGCCTGTCCCTTTATTTTGAATCCATCATGAAAGTAAGTAATGCCAGATATTCTGCCGGTAGTGGCTTGATTGAAAAGCAGGTTAACGCCTTTAGCTTCTGCCTGCCTGATAAATTCCTGTAGGGTAATATGCTTACTATTAATAAGCTGTTTTATAATTTCCTGTAAGAGCATTTTATCAGATGGTTTAGCTGTACGGATAACCATTTCCAATTCATCTTTTTTGGCTGCCCTCTGTTTAACTTTCTTACTGGATACTACGGGTATTAAATTATACTTATCCTCCAGCCTTCTTAAAATGGCTTCACTCTTTTTATAATTATTGCTATCCGATACTATCGTGCCGTCAAAGCCAATGCGGTTGACCAGTAAGTGCAGGTGGGGATGGTCAGCATCATAGTGCCGAAAGATCAAATACTGATGGTTGGTAAAACCATTCTCATGTAAGTAATCATGTGCTATAGCCAGCAATTTTTCGTTGTCCAGGAATGGCTGTTCGTCTATTGAAAAGTTAAGACTGGTATGGTAAACGTATCGGTTAAGGTTAGGCCTCAACTGCCGTAGCAATTCTACTTCTTTTTTGATCTGCATCCTTTCCAATGTCGTGAAATTACTGTCCAGCAACTCCGCCCGCCGATTGGGCTCAGCCTGGTTCAGCTTTTTCAGATTGTAATTCAAAGCGCCCATAAAGCTTTTACCTATTTTCTGAATGGCTATCATAAGTAAGTTTAACAATGATGAGCTGCTGCTGCTCTTTTAGTTTGTTCAGCATTGACATCAGGCTAAAAGGCAAAAAGCCTGAATTAACTTTCCAAGCCAGTTGATTGATATTGACACCGATCTTTTTTAGTTCAGTATAAGTCTGAAGATCAAGCTTAGCTGTTTTGGCCTGGGGAAACCGTCCGGTAAATAACTTTTTGCGTATAAATTCGCTGGGCGACTTTCCGCAAATTTCGGCAAGCTGCAAAAGCTGCTGCAATTCGCTTTCAGTCAATCTGAAGATAAGTCTTTTTGAACGCTTTGTTTCTTTGGCAAGTTGCGGCCTTCCCATGATGATGAATTTATTAATTCATCAAATATTCTAAGTATGCAACAGATGTTTGGGTGCTTTACGGGGTGGGCACCTCAATTAAAGTCATACAAAAATAAGTTTCCAGTTAACTATCATAGAACCTATTTGCCCGGACTAGTGCTATGTTAACTTGTTCTTATCGAACTTGCTCATTGCAAACTTGTGCTGCGAGAACAAGTTCGGACTAAACTTAAATAAAGAGGCAGTCGGTTAAGAAGCGGACTTCCATATCTTAAAGGTATTCTCATAAATCCCCTCAACATCCCGAATCACCAGCGATAAATTTTCGCTACGTACCGGGAACCGCTGATCGACCGTTCGGTAAATCTGTTGAAGCAGGTTACCAAGGCGATGCTCTACTTCAAAACGTGAAATGGAGACAATGATTTGATCCGCAAAAGTGCTGACCGTACTTCCAGTAGCCAGTTCATTCTTTATTAGTTGACCTACTGCCTGGCTAAGTTCGGATAATTGAGAAATGTCGATTGGGTTCATCTTCTGAACTTTTTAACGGTACAAATTAAACCTCGTGCCCCGGTAGCGGGCAATGCTTACACAAATATAAACATTTGCTCTACTCCTGCAAGTTTTAAAACCATTTGTGAGTGGCAAGCCTTAGGGTTAGGTTGTAACGTGAAGTAATCATTATATAACGGATTTCCTCTCTCATATAGAAAGAGTTCCTATACCGTTACATCTACCTAAGATTTTGCTTTCGACTGTAGATTAATGAACGTATTTGATATGCTGAACGCAGTGAAGTATATCGGGTCCGGGTGTCCCGGCAAGCCGTTTTGGTATGACCAAAACATGGCTTGCTTTACACTAAAAGATAGCAAAAGCAAGTTCGCAATTTAATGGTGATATCTAAACTGTAGCTGCCTTAAAATCCGCTTGTAGTTGAATTATTTTATCGAGTAAATATTGAAAGTTGTCATAATCGACATCAGAAAAGTTTTCGTAAATATCTTCAATTATACCTTTAGGATTTTGCAAGCTACTCAGTCCCTTAAAAGTAACAGCTTGGGCAACCTTTGATTCAAAACTGGGTTTGTACGAGCTGATGGGGAAATAATCTTCTGTGTAAAAATCATTCCCCGCAGGCCAACCAGCAATTTTAGGATGATAAATATACTTTACATTAGTTGTTCCAGTTTCGGTGATGACTTTTTTTACCCCTTTAATACCATCTTCCCCGGCTTTGTCATTATCAAAGGTGGCTATACATAGTTGTGATTTATTTAAGTATGGAACAATTATCTGTTTAAGAACGGCTGCTACATTGCCAGCACCACCACAATTGATAATTGCGAGATCCAATGAATCATATCGAGGAGCCTTGGTCCTTTTTAATATCTCTATAGCCTTTCCAAAATATTTATAATCGTTAGTGCCTTCAACTAAAAGAATATCTTTTTTGGTGGCAAATGCCAGCGTTGCGTCCATAAGGGTAAATGCCCCCTCCGATAGCTTTTCTATGGAAGTAACTTTTTCAGCAGGAATCACTTCTAATCCTTCTTCGCCGTTACTTATAATCCTAATGTTTTGTTCGTGTATTAAATGTAATAATGTGGGAGAATGAGTTGTTAAAATCGAAAAATGATTAACCTTGTCCAAATATTTCTTTATTTCCTTTTTTCGCGAAATATGAACATGAGCATCAGGTTCGTCAAATAAAAACAGCATGTTTTCGTTTCCTAAAACATCGATAATACACTTAATAAGAAGCAATTTTTTTTCGCCTTCGCTTAGACTTTTTACACTTAAACCATTGAAACTTATTTTTATATTATTGATTATCTTGTCTGCTTTCAATTGCTTGTTTCTCTTGGGCATTGAAGCGATATACAGGTAGAAAAAAATCCGCTTGACAAATTCGTCGTTGTCAGCTACACCAATGTCAAGAGTTCTTAATGTATTTATACTAATTGAAACTACGTCTTTTCTGGGATTCGGATTAATTCGATTTATTAAACTGAGGACGTCATTGTTCTTGCTGTAATTTGGATATTTAGAAATGTCAAAATTAAAATCTACAGTTATTAATTCGTTTACTTCAATATTTAGGACCTCTTTCAGGAATTCTTTTACTGAATCTTTATTAGAACACATTAAAGCAATCAATGCGATGTCCCAGGAATATTTGTTTAAATAAAATAATTCAGGTCTAGCACTTGGTTCCTTACCTAAGACTCTTTTAAAAAAATCAAAGTAAAACGTTTCGAAAACATCAACCCACAACCTATTTTCTTCACCACTATAACAAGCAATTATTTGTTCTGGTAGATGAGCTTTCAATGCCTTTTTTTTGACAGGAATTCCATCAACGGACAGCATCCCATCTTTAATAATTATATTACTCCCTCGAAGAGTATATCTTAGCTCATAGCTAAAATCAACATCGGTTCCATTATAAAGACTTGCAAAAATCTTGGATAAGGATTCCAAAATATTGCTTTTACCAGATCCATTTACACCAATCAATGCTAAATAGTTAGTGCACTTATTTATATCATCAAATACAGCCTTACCAAGTAAATTTTTATAACCGCTTATTTTAAAGTAATTAATCTTCATACAAAATGCTTTTAAACTCTCTGATAAGCCAATTTGGTTAAATTGACCGCACCTTTCCTACGAAATATTGTCTATCCTATGGTATTCTAATTAAAGAATAGGTTAATTACGAGATTGTCTTATCTTTTTAGCTAAGTAATAAACTGCAACCATACAATACGGTCTATGCTTATCGTCAATTCGGTTTAACCACCTAGCTTTTTCTTGTTCCAAAAGCCGAGTAAAGCCTACTTTATCATTTTTGTATTTTTTTCCTTCGATCCTAACTTTTTCTTGAACTTCAATATATATTTCACTGCGACCATCTTTTAAAGTCTGCATATTAAGATTAAGAATATCGTTAAGCTGCCTATCAATTTCAACGTTATCGTTTAAGGAGCTAATTTCACCATCTGCATTATACTTAAAAAGCATTTCGCAGCTTTGGATGGATGTTGGATTAATTGACAAGTTATGATTGGCTTTTTTAGTATCACACGTCTGAAGTTTTTTGGGTTTTCCTTCGTTTCCAGTGCATGCCCCAAGTAGGTTAGAATATGCCAATTGAAGCGCCGAAAAATTATCTTGACATTGAAAGTGCTCTACCTTCATATCATAATTAACAGTTCCATCCTTCTCTATTTTTTCCGGAATACGTTTCATACAATAACAACAAATGTACCCTTGCTCTGCTAATAAATTTTGGCGTAATTTTTCTTTTGCTTCAAATGGTAGATTGTCAAAATTTGAATGTTGCTGTGCTCTATGTTGAACTAAAGAGGTCGGTTCTGCCGTTTTATTTATCTGCTTCATTCATATCTTGTTGTAGATAGTCTAATTGGGTTTTTGCTCTAATTATTGCAGGATCATCTTCGCCAAGAAGCACAGCCAGCTTTATGTATTCAGCTTTTGCACTTTGGAATTTTTCATCTTCAATTAAATCAAATAAAACGCTCAACGATTTAGCAACTTTTTTATTTCTGCGTTCTACGCCCATCATTTCATAGAGGATAGTACTAATATCTCTGCCGTAATACTTTGGCGTGATTTTTACGATTTCACCATCCTCCATAATTTGAACGTCACAACTTTCAGGGTCTGCATTGCTTAATAGCTGAGGGGAGTGGGTTGTAATTAAAAATTGGCTAGTATTGAATTCGTTTTTAGCGGTTAATTGATTAATACTTTCGATAAAATTTCTTTGCCAAGATGGATGTAAATAAGTATCTGGCTCATCGAATAAGAATAACGTATTTTCATTATTTACTAATTCAATAAGGCCTCTAATAATTATTGCTTGCTGCTCTCCTTCGCTTAAAACATTGAAAGGCTGTTTATTCCCTTCATCGTCTTGAATAAATGAAAACTCTATCTCCGGAGAAAATCCATCAATAATTAAAGTATTCAATATTTTAAAAAGAGTTTTTTCCTCTACAAAATAATCTCTTATTTCAAAAAGCTTTGCTCGTCCAATAATAGTAATAGTGAGACTTTCATTTTGCCAGCCTTCAATAATTACATTTCCACCTGAAAGGTCCTCGGGTGAATTTTCATCAATAATCAAAGAGGAGCCAATGCTTTCCAAATAATCTAAAAATGACTTTACCTCACCTTTTGCTCCCCACCAGTTTTCCATCTTTCCTTTACCCCAGCTTGGTCGCTTTAAAGAAATCTGAACGGACTGAATACCTTGAATTTTAGCTCGCTGATGTAGAAACTCTGGGACGTCGCCAAATTCATAGGACAAAAGTGTAAGTAATATTATTTCAAATAAAGACGGCTCAAAATAAAAGAAAGGACGGTGAATATTTGTATTACCTTTTCTGAAATTGATCGAAAGCTTTTCATCGTGTGGTAAGCAAATTCGTTTCATTATCTCCGCCAAACCAGAATAATAAATTACGATATTGCTAGGTAATATTTTCTCAAAATAACCGTAATGTTTCTCAATTTCACTTTCTTTTTCTAGTTTTCCGTTTATCTTGAAAATAAGATTTTGATCCTTTTTACTTGCAGAGATTTCAACCTTGATATATTCAGTTTTAAATTCAGCGGTTGTTGTTGTTTGCTCTAAGATCTCTTCTAATCTTAATTCATACTCTAACCTAAAGCCAAATTTTGATTTTTCGTTCAAAAAAGCATCACTAAATATCTGTGCAATGCTTTCAAGTATTGTTGATTTGCCAGATCCATTAATGCCAATAAGTATTGAAACGTCCTTACGAAAGTTTATATTAAACTTTCGTAAGAGTTTATATTCATCTATGTACAAAGAAGTTACTTGCATTACGGTTAGTTAAAGATCGCTTTTTCAAAATTTTGATTCGCCTCATTCTTCTTTTCAATACTTAATCCATTCAATTCTCTCATTCTGTTTTTTATCAAACTAATATGAACTGAAATTTCCTTTTGCTTTTCTAAAGGGGGTAAAGGAATAAGAATCTCTTTTAACTTCTCTTGAGAGAGAGAAGGCATTATTGTACCGGTATTTTTTTCAATATATTGTTTTTGTATGAACTCCGATAAGTTGATCTCGGCGAAATAATCACCATGAACTACTGCGTTTAATTTTATTATAAATATTTCTGAGGAAGCGGTGTATTTTTTGTCTTCTTTAATAAACACAGAATTTCCAACAGTCCCTTTCCGAGTAATCAATAAAGTGTTTTTAGGGATATAATCCGAGGCTTTAAATTTCTCAATGAATTTTATATTTGAGTCGTCGATATAATTTTTCTTTATGTCGGAAACCTTTAAAAATCGAACACCTATATCTGTATAGTTTCTTGCAGGGATTCCATTGTTTAAGCTCAAAAAAAGATCACCATATGCTATAAGTGGAAATGCACTCTTATTAGAGTTCTTTTGTTGTGATAAAAAAGTCAAGTCCCATCTATTTATGTCCTTAAAATTTACAAATTGAAGGCCTTTTATTTTCTCAATTATATTTTCCTTCGCTAATCCTAATTCTTGAAACAAATACTTATCGATTTCCCCTTGCAGTTTTCTGGCTTCATTTTGTAAATCATCGGCTTCTTTGATCTTATTATTATAATCGGATACTATTTTATTTTGCTCAAATAAAGATGGTAAAGGAATTTTTTGATTTAAAAACAAGTCAATATCCATTCTTTGCCTATTTGTTGTGCCACTGCTACAACTTTGAGCAAACTTAATAAACTCTTTAGTTGTCGTTATTAGTAATAAAAAATGAGGATTGATCTTATTTTCATTTACATCAAACAATGGAAAATCATTTGTTACTACTGCTCCATCCAATTCATCAGGGACTATTCCAAATGCTCCATTTCTAGCATCAATTTTTGAGATAATAAATTGTCCCGACTTGGCTAGATATTGTCTTTTTGTTCCGATTCTTATCCCCTTTTCCGTATCTCTTAAAACAACACCATTGTTGTTAATTTTAACAGTTATGCGCCTATAAACGATATCATCGGCAATCGCAACAACATTTTTATTTTTAATAAGGAATTCGCCAATTTTTGCAAGTTCGAATCTTTGTGAATAATGCACTTTAGATTCAAGCAACGTTTGTACACTCCAGTTATCTAATTGGATTAAGTCAATAAGTTTTAAATATGAATTTGCTGCTACTGGCATTAACTAATTTTAGTTGACGTAAATATTGCGGGTTCGGAAGAATTAGTATTAATGAAACCTATCCTGCTAATATCATCTCCAACAATTTGATATGATACTTCTTTTTTGATAGACGACCATAGTTTATTTTTTTTGCGATAAATCTTAAACTCTTTTGCCAGTGGTTCTAATTCATTCTCAATTTGCGAACCGGTACTACTAATTCCGGCCTTTTCAACTTCTGCAATTGGTATTTGATAATTGAAATCTCTTTTAGATAGCTCCTTTACCTCGTTAATAATATCTTCTTCAATTTGTTTAAGCTCCGATCTTAATTTCTTTTTATCTTCTACATTTAGTGCATCAATTCCCTTTAATTCCAATTTTGCCAGAATCGGCTTTGTTTTTATTTCGTATTTCTTATTAATTTCCTTTTCAGCATTTCTCGAAATCACTTTCCATTGATTAGCCTCGTCTTCAGTAAATTTTTTGAAGAATAATAAACTCGGTTTTACTGTTGCACCACTTGCTATAAAAACGTCTTGTGGGATTGATGTAATTAGTAATATTTTTGCCCTGCTTTCTATAAAATCTCTGATCTTTTGCAAATTGGTATTATTGAGCACTCCTTCTGGTAATACAATACCCATCCTCCCACCTGGCTTCAATAAGTTTAAGCATCTCTCTATAAATAACACTTCAGTAAGGGTACTCATGCTTCCGGTTTCATACAGATCAAGCAATGGTTTATTGATATTATCATTCACCTGTTTTAAGGCTTCCTCATATGCGGTGCCATAAATTGTACGATATTTTTCAATCCTTGCTTCATCCGAAAATTTATCCGCTTCGGTGATCTTTAAAGATTTCTCAACTCTGCTACCGAACGGTGGATTAGTCAGAATTACATCGAATCTGTTTTCAAAAATTCCATTCACATTCAAAAGTCCATCATTATGGTGTACGCCACCGTGACCATCACCGTGCATAATCATATTCATTTTTGCAGTCCTAGCCATTCTTGGATTCGCATCAGTACCAAAAATACAATTGTGAGAAAGATGATGATACCTACTGTTGATGTTTTTTATTTCAAACTCTTCGTTTAATTTACTGATCAGGCCCTGCACTTTTACATCAATTACTTGTTGTTGTTTTAACGACAACTTTTCAAATGCCGGGTCAAAATATTTGTCCTTGATTATTTTAATCTGGTTTTTAATATCTTCATCAATTTTATTCCTCACATACTCAAATGCAGTTATTAAAAATCCTCCACTTCCACAACAAGGGTCACAAATTGTTTCAGCTTCTTGAGGATCGAGGATATCGACCATGTAATCAACAATTGTTCTTGGTGTAAAAAATTGTCCTAATTCACCTCTGAAAGTTTTCCCTAAGAACTGTTCAAATGCTATCCCCTTTACATCATCGGACGTATCAGATAAATTAAAGGCTTCAAGTTCCTCAACTATCATTTCAAAACTATTGCGTTTTATTCTTATTTGATCCTTTGGTTCAAAAATGCCATCGTTTTCAAACGCCCTTTTTGTATTATCAAAAAGGTATTGCATATAATCCTGGTCCATATAAGCAACCTCCTTTTTTAAATTCGGACGTATAACTTGTTCATAGTTTCTCTCATCGGCCTGAAATTTTGCTTTAGAAAAAATCATTTCCTCTGTAGCATTTCTTTCATACATTATTTTCATAAACAAAATTTTGCTTATTTCATCAAATGCGGCTTCAGGCGATAGCTTATCATTGTTACGAATAATATTGTGGCAGCGAGTAAGTAATTTGCTAAATTCCTCTCTTGTAAACGATTTTGTTTCTTTTATGTATTTATCTATCCTTTTATCATCGAATAGGATTTCCGCTTTGGGAATATCAGACAGTTTCTCAACTTTTTTCGGAGCATTATCCTTTTGGATATGAAACACTTTAGCTTCCTTAAGATTTACCGCTATAAAGAAATTGGCATTTATGGTAGAGGCAAAATTATATCCAATAGAATAATCACTCTCCTTTATTTTAATATGCTCCGCTTTACATTCAACAGTAATAATAATTGAAGGAATTGCGTTTTTAATTTTGTCTTTGTCCGATCTCCAAATTGCTATATCTGCCTTATATCTCTTCTTTATCTCAATATCTTGTCCTAATTGTTCTAATGAATATCCGTACGTGTTAACAAGTCGAATAATAAATTCTTGTTTGAGTTTTTCTTCCGCTGTATTTGAAACCCATTTATTCTTTAAAGGGGCAAATATTTTATTTCCGTTTATTTCTAATTGCATAATTACTTTGTCCGTTTAGTTGAGTTAATTAACTCTCTTACATCAACTTCTAAGAGTGTTGCAATAGTTACTAGATTGTCCATCGATGGCTGTATCTCATTAGTGCACCAACGCGACACAGTTGTTTCGTTTTTGTCTAATTCCATTGCAAGCCATTTACTTGTTTTGCCTTGCTCAGCTAAAACGGCTTTCAATCTATTAATTGCTTTTTTACTCATATTAATCGGCATCTGGTGTAAATATATCCACTTTTTGTTAGTATGTGACTATTTACGGATTTTCTCTGACCAGAAAACAATAATTATGTTAAGTGAAATTCAATCGTGATATTATCTAATTTCTACATACTTGGCTTAATTTCAATATTAGCATAATTCATGATACTGTTAAAAGCCTCAAATCTGCAAAAAGGGGTTCGAAGAGCTTCCTCTACGGGCTAAATCGAACATATTTTGAATTTGTAATAAGATCAAATATTCCTATCAGAGAACGCTCAAAGAACGCTTGGGATTCTAAAAACTGCGTCACTTATCAAGGTATTAAATGGAAATAATCTCCTTAAGCCTTTTAGAAATAAGACTCCAATTTTGATTCAAATCAACAGTTTTTATATAAATTTTATGATCTAAGTATCTAAAAGACAAATTGTACTCTTCTGATATCGTAGGATATAATAAAATGCCAGATGCGTGAATTGTTTTCAAATCTTTGGAATGTTGATTGAGCAAGTAGCTGAATAACTGGTACAGATTTGATGAGTGGATTTTTTCTTTATCAAAATATGTTGCTAAAGTGTCCTTATAAAATTTAGCATCAATTATGATTTTTTCCGTGTCATTTTCCAATGATATGTCTGTTTCCATACTGGGCAAATACTGAAAATCAGATTTATTGACAGACGAGAATTGCCATGATATCGTTTCCCTTTTGATTGATTTAAAAGTGATTTGTTCTCGTTTATAAAAATTTCTAATAAACGACTCAAAAAGTTTATTCATCTTATGATGATCACGCGTAAAATCAATAAAAGTATAAATCCCGGGTTTCTCAGATGGCAAGGTACTTTCATATACTATTTGACATACACTAATTAAAAATCCGTAGAAGTTATTATTGCGATGAATTTTAACTTCTTTAAATGTAGAATGTTTTAAATTAATCAAATCAATATCCGGTAGCATTCTTTGTAAACTAATTAGATCTTTTCTAAGTTGTTTATCTAGCTGTGAGGTCCTTATTAATCTATTTATTGAGGTTAATAAAACTTGATTTGATAAGATGTTATTCGAAAACTCGTCATATGTACAAACCGTTCTTTGTTTAAAAAGTAGTTGCCTTTTTATTGTTTGACTTATTTCCAATTTGCCTTTTATACCTGGAAGTTCGTCAGTGTAACTAACATAATTTTTATCCACTCCTCTTTTGAGTAAGATTTTGGTACCATTAATTAAAATTTTAGCGAATAAATCGAGAAGGTCGGTTTTGTCGTCTATATCTACTTTAATCCTATCCTTTTCATCTAATTTGTCCCAAGCATAGGAAAGCAAATAATAGATATTTTCTATGGGAATAGACATTTATTTAGTTAGAATCTTTATCATTTCAGTAACCTTATTAGAATCGTCAAACCAAATTTCCTCTAATAAGGGCTTTAACTCGAATTTTAAAATATTATCCCACCACAATTCTTCATTATTGCCTTTCGTGAAAGCGCAAAAATAACTGTGTCCAATTTGAAAACCCTCGCCTAAATTGTTGTCCTCGCTAATCTTTTTGTTTACTTTCATTACAGACAAACATATGTGTTCAACAAAATTTAAACTAATGCCATTCTGAACTAAAAATGCTTTGAAGGTCGAGCCGTATTCTGGTTGTACGCCAACAAAAGCGAATCTACGCCTTAATGCATAATCTACTATAGCCAATGAACGGTCAGCGGTATTCATTGTGCCGATGATATAAAGATTTGAAGGGACATAAAATCTGTCATCTTCGTCTTCTGAATAAGTCAATTTTAAAGCAAATTTTTCACCTCTTTTATCTGCTTCAATTAACATCATTAGTTCCCCGAATATTTTACTTAAATTCCCTCTATTAATTTCATCTATGATAAAGAAAAAAGGCCTATCCAAATGTGCTGACGCCCTTTGACAAAATTTATAAAAAATTCCTTCTTTTATATCAAATCCGCCTTTTACCGTTGGTCTTAGTCCTTGGATAAAATCTTCATAACTATAAGATTGGTGAAATTGTACCATTTCAATATTAGCATCTTTGACCTCCAGCATAAATTCATATGCAATTTTCCTCGCAATGAATGTTTTGCCAACCCCAGGGGGGCCTTGTAAAATGATATTCTTCTTTCTTTTCAAAAGTTCGACGGTTTCATTAAACGATGCTTCAGTAATGAAAGGCTTGTCAGGGTCATTTATGTAGGAATAAGGTTTGATATCTGTACTTGAAAGAGCATATTCAGTGGATATATTTTTATTGTCTATCGTTTCACGAATAATATCAAATTCCTCTGCCGTTAATCTAAATAAGCTGCCTTGATTGTTAATGAATACTTCACAATTTTGCAGCAGCGGATTATTTTTTAATTCGTTCCAGTGAACCGGCACTTCTAATTTTTCAATTAGTTCAAATTCTATTTCTTCGCCATTTTCTGTGGTATGAATTCCTTTTGTTATCTCATATATTGCTTTAACTAATTTGCTGGGGCTACTTTCATAACCTATTATTAAATCGCCCGGTTTGGCTATTTCAAAATATTTATATATTCTTCTTTTATTACCTTTCTCATTGTGAGTGGTATAGGTTTGCTTCTGACCTATTAAATGTTTGCTAATTTTCCAGATTTTTGGGTTGGCATTTAACCACCAAAAATTAATTTCTTCACCTTCAGCTAATTCTGTGGGAATCCCTTCAAAGTTTTGATTGACCGGTTCTGAAATTAAATCGTAGGGAACAATATTGTTTGTTCTGAATATCGGCAATAATTCCGGATATAATCTTAAATATTCGTGAATTAAAAATTCAGAGACCTTTGTGGGACTAAAAGTATCTGGCCGAAAAATAGATTTGTATTTATTTAATGAGTTTGGTTTATATTGATATACTTTATTTGTTATCCAGTTGACCTTACGCCTATGTTTATATGAGCTAGCGTCCTTATCAAAGTAATAATCCCCATCAATTACGCCAATGCCAATACAGGTATTGACACCTTTATTGGCGAAAACAATATCGCCTTGATTTGCAGTTTTAAAAAGCCATAAATTCCAAGTTGTATTAGATGAACTATTTTCAGGATAACCGATCGCAATGTTAATTTCGCCAAGTGAATTGTATTTGGACAGACTCCCAAGTTCAAGCTCTCGAAAATCAATGCCCGCCAATTTATCATCGTAAAACCATTTCCAATCAACTGCTTGTGAACCAGGTGAAAATTTGAAATGATTTTTACTTTCTCTATTAAGTTTTAATAAATCTGTTTTTAAGTCGGTTAAATATAACACTGCCTCCTCATAAGTATTGATTTGCTTAAGTAAATTACTTTTTGGATTTTTCAATGAATGTCCAGCAACTCGACCAGCTTCAGGATTTTTACTAAATCGGATGAAAAATTGATAAGCTTCTTTATGGGAAAATTTTTGAACTGGAAATAGTGCAAGCCAACACCAATCGCTTCCAAAATTAGACGCTCCATAAAAGTCCACCCAATGGAAATCGTATTCAACAATTTTAAGGTCTTTTTCTAATTGTTTACATATCTGCTCTAGGTATAACTGGGTGGTTTCCTTAATTGTTCCTCTATAAAAAAGGTATGAAATATTGCCCAAGACTTTTGCCAATTAGCAAACATATCCCGCTTACCAATTTCATAATTTACCATCTCATTTACTACTGCTTCTGGTAAATGATTAAAATATTTGAAATCTTTCTTTCTAATTCGCTCTTTTATATCGTCAACCAATTTTTCAGTAATCGAAATGCCATTACGTAGTTGTCTGGCCACTTCTGCTCTTAATACATTTACTGGTTGAAACTTATCTACAGTGACACCGTATTCATTGAAAATATCATCAACGATGGATTCTGAAATATCATTAATAGCTTGATAAAGTTTTGATGGATTATCTGATAATTCACTATATTGTTTAGCCTTATTGACAATGTATGTAAATTGTATTTCCATGTTGAACTGATAAAGGTTTAGATGATTAATTTCAAGGTGTTAAATTACAACTTCTAAATGCTTATTGATATAATTAAAGCTAATGTAAATGCAAAATAGTGTTTCGAAATATGAATAAGATTTTCCTTTAGAAAAACGGGGAAACTCAAGGAAAGACATCGAAATTTAAGAAGTGCTTAAGTAGTAATCTACATTAATGCAGCTTACCCGGTAAACACTCATTCCATTTTTAATTGTAGCCAACAGTTGCTGGGTATTGACAGGTTTTCCTTTCTTCGGAGGTGCTATTTAGCTTAAAGATTCGGTATATTAAAGGGAAGAAGCGAGACGGAACCCGATAGCGCGGTAGCCTATCTTGTCGCGGGTGCGATAGGCTAAGCGGGTGGTAGCGGGTTCGCCGCCAAAGCTACCGCCGCGGATAACACGCTCCGGCCTTCTTGCAGCGCCATTCAGATCAACTCCCAGACTTTTTCCATAATAATTTTCATCAACCCAATCGTTGCACCATTCCAACACATTGCCCGACATATCATACAATCCCAATTCATTGGCCTTTTTTTGTCCAACAGGATGAGGTTTTGAGCCGCTGTTGTCAAAAGTCCAGGCTACCGCGTTGACATCATTACTACCTGCATAATCAAATTTCTTGCTCTTTGTACCGCCTCTTGCAGCATACTCCCATTCTGCTTCTGTAGGCAGGCGATAGTTTTTACCTGATAGGGTGTTCAACTTTTTTATAAATGTCTGTACATTATCCCAACTTACACCTGTTACCGGACAATCCATACAGCCTTTATGAGGGGAAGGATTGCTGCCCATAACCTTTTGCCATTGTGCTACCGTAGTTTCATACTTTGCTATTTTAAAACTGCTTAGCGTAACATTATGTATAGGCATTTCATTTTTGTTCTCATTGCCGCCCATAGCAAACGTGCCGCCCTGCACCGTTACCATATCCGGCTCATTGATATTTCCAGTTGTCCCGGTTGGCATGGCAGAATCAGAATAAACTGCGGTTGCGTTTTCTGATTTCTTCAGGTTGCTTTGCCAACGCCAAAAAATACCTGTAGCCACTACGAGTAGAACTGCTATTAAAATGTACCTCAACGCTGGATTTTTTGCTGGCGTTTCCGGAACCTGGTTTATAGTTGTTTTTATACTTTTCATATCCTATAAAAATTGATCTATCGGATCTACTTTGATATTTTTTGCCTTAAGAGATTTGGATTGTAAATAAAAATGTAAACTTTGTAATTGGTTAACGAGCCATTACCAACCCGCTTACAACAAACCCAATATCTTTAAGTAGTAATCTACATTAATACCGCTTACCCGGTAAACACTCATTCCATTTTTAATTGTAGCCAGCAATTGTTGAGTATTGACAGGTTTTCCTTTCTTCGGAGGTACTATTGGTTTGGCAGGTTCAGCATCAATTACTTTAGTGGCAACCCACGACACATTTTCGTGTGGTACGGCTAATTGCAATATCATGCCCGGTAAACCCGTAAATAACTCGGGGCCGCCGCTAACGCGTATTTTATTGGTGTAAAAAGCTACCACGTAAATAGAATCAGCTATCAACCCATTGGCGCGTGTACAGGTATAACCCAAAATATCTCTGGTTTCGTCGGTTATTCTCCATTTTATTTTACGTGTACTATCAGTTAATAAAAACTGCTCGCCCATGGCATCTTTTTCCATCACAATTTTATTAGCAGACAAGTCTGTGTAAATAGTATTTGATTCTGCGGTTATGGGGTTTAACTGAAAACTTTGATAAAGTACAGCCGGAAGTATAGGTGTAAGCAATGTTTTATTATTACCAAAGCTTAAACTGCTGTTAAAAGTGGCAAATTGTGGCTGCGTTTTTTTGTACTGATCTAACTGCTGCTGCAGCCTTGCTTTAAGGTTTGGTTCGGCATTTTGGGCTACCACATTACCTATTACCTGAAACGTATTTACTCTTTTTTGATATTCAATAGTTCCGCTGGTTGCAAAGCGAACACTTTGCTGCGCAAATAAAATATTGCAGGTAAATAAGATAGTGATGAGGGTTATAAGTGTCTTTTTCATGATGATTAGTTTGTTACTGCAGAAGTTCCAAATTTTGTGAAGTCCCAGCTTACGCCTAACATAAAGTAGCGCATTATGGTATTAAAGCTGCCTTGTGTAATTTGCGTAGCGCCTACGCTACGGTACTGTGTTGGATTAGCATTGAATAAGTTAATGCCTGACAAGGTTAATTTCAACTTATCCTCCTTCAGGAAGGTTTTGCTTAATGACCCATTTAGTATGGTCATGTTGATAGCATCAATACGCTGTGTTTTTGCCGAATACCTATAGTTAACATCTGATGCCAGGATAAATTTACCCGGAAGATATAAAGTACCTCTTCCATTAATACCTAAGCTGGCTGCATTATTGTTGTTCTGCGGCATTAACGAATATTTGTTAAAGGTATAGCCTGGCGAAGCACTGATCTGTATCTCATATTTTTGAACTTTAATTGATCGCAGCCCTATTTCTATGTTAACATTGGCCTGATCTAATTTATTTAAACCTGCGTTTATAAAACTGTAGTTGATGCCTTTGCTTCCATTAAGCGCTAAAAGCACATCTACTTCTGTACCATTTATGCGCCGGGTGCCTTCCGCGTTGAAATAAATACTATATGGATTTTCACTACTTAGATTAACAAACTGTGTTACCGTTTTGCCTGTCAGTGGATCATTGGTTACTTTCGATACGATCTGATTTTCAGTTACGTTAACAGAACCTGTCAATCTAAACGACTGCCTTGTTATAATTTTTGCCGACTGATATGTAGCCTCAAAATTATGGCTGAACTGCGCCGTCAGATCAGCATTACCAACAATTATATTTAGCGGATTATTATTTACCCGAATAGGTTGCAATTGGTCTACGCCTGGCTGGGACATACTACCCGAATATCTGGCTATAAGTACCTTTTGCGCCGCCATTTGATATTCGTAGTATACCTGAGGGCTCCAGTTGATAAAATTGCGTTTAAACACTCTGCCACTGTAGCGTTCGGTCTGATCATAATCAACAACAGAAGCGCGCGTGCCAAAATTTAGTACGGTTTTGTTTTTGCGATAGTTGAACACACCACCAAACCTGTTAGTGAGCGAATAGATTTTAAAATCGTTACTGTAGATGTTATTAAAAATATCATATTGGCCCGATGATGATCTATCGAAAGTAGGCTTGTCAGAAGTTGTATTACTAATACCCAAACCGTAGCTAAGCTGCAATGACAGGTATTTTGTTAAAGGCTCGGTATAATTAATATTACTGCTAAACGATGCGTTTTTTGCATTGACTTTTTTGAGCTGATCCGTTAGCGTATCAGTAGGTATTTTATTAGCAGTGTAAACATCTGATATCAAATAACCCGTTGAAATGTTTTCTGTATAAGTTTGCGATAGCGCCCATGAGAGCGTGCGGGTTGGTTTCTTAAACTTCTTAGTATACAGCGCGTTTAAGTTCAAACCCTTCTGGTAGATGTCAGAAGTTTCTTTCCTTTTCTCGCGCGTCAATAGATTGCCCGTTTCATTCACAATAGTGGTCAACCAATCATTATCAATAGTTTGATGCTTAGTTATGGCATCAATGCCCAGTTTTAGCGTTGCTGATGTGTCCAGTTTGGTAAAATAGGTAACGTCCGCTTTTTGCCTAAATGCGGTATTGTGCATGGTGCGGAAGGCGGTTTGGTCCTGCTTGCTCCCGGGGGTTGTAACCTGCGTAGCGGAGTTGAATACCCCTGCAATATCTATTGAACCTATTTTATAGTTAGCATTTAAGGTTGCGTCGGTTTTTATTTTAGTGTCGTAATGCGCTCCTGCCGCTTGTACCGTTGGTAAACCCTGGCGATTGTAATTACCTGCGCCTGCGTCCAGATCATCTGGCCCGCCGCCTTGCGATATTATACCGCCGTTATCAGCTATCTGGGCATAATTATTTGACGATCCTACCCGGCTGTTATCGGCAGCGCCCAAACCCGTCTTTCCAGTATTTGCAAAGGTGCCATACGCAGCGAATTTACTTCGCGCGGTGAACTTGTTAAATATGCCCTGGGCTTCGTAGTAATCATCCGTTCCGTAACCGGCCGCTATTTTCCCAAAAACGCCCTTCTTCTTATCCTCTTTTAGCTTAACGTTAATGGTTTTAATACGTTGGCCGTCATCTATTCCGGTAAACGATGCCTGATCGCTTCTTCTGTCATATATCTGAACAGAAGAAACCATATCGCCACGTAAATTTTGGGTAATAAGTGTTGGGTCATCCCCAAAAAATTCTTCACCATCCACCAATACTTTAGGAACAGCTTGTCCGTAAACAGTAATTTTACCGTTTTGATCTATGCGTACACCAGGCATTTGCCGTAACAGGTCCTCAACCTTTGCGTTAGGTTGTATTACATACGCCTTAGCATTATACTCAAGGGTGTCACCTTTGATCTTAATTTCCTGTGGCGTACCTTTTATTGTTACTTCGTTTAACACTTTAGCTGTAGCGCTCATGCTAACACTACCAAGATTAGTAACTGCATTTGGAGGGCCCAAAGTAAAGGGGTTCATTTGATTATCATAACCCGGGTAGGCCATGTATAACAAGTATTTACCAGCTGGTAGGCCGCCGATATTAAATGACCCGTTATCATCAGCGTAAGTAAACTTGCGTAAAACAGAGTCCTTGGCGTCCAATATACTTACGGTGCTACTTAATTTAGCTTTAGAAACAGAATCAACGGTAATGCCCTTTATGCTGTGCGAATTTTGCGCAAAGGAAATATGCACAAATAGGAAAGTGGCTAGTAACGCCAATAATGTGATCTTCATTATAATTGTATTGAGGATGGTTAGTTTTTTTATGAATTCAGATGTTTATTTCTTTGCTACGATCTTAATCTGGAATTCAATATCATCTGAAATAGTCTGATCCGCTAGATTGTCGTAAAACTTCCCTGATCGATAGCGTACATCCCATTTTGTTCTATCAATAACAAACTCGGCGTCGGCTTTAACAATTCCGCCATTAACTTTTACTCTGGCCGGAAATGTAACCGGATGAGTAATGCCTTTAATCTTGATGTTCCCGGTAACCGTTTTATTCTCACCATTTACTGTTGTAATTTTGGTGATTGCGATTGTAGAAATGGGAAATTTTTTAACATCGAAAAAATCGGGGTCTTTTAAGTGTTTAATAAGGTTGTTATCACGCCCGTGTTTGTTTTCAATTGTGTTCATGTCAACTTCAATTGTACCGCCCATAAGTTGACCGTTTTCAATCATCAATTCACCTTTTGATATATAGACGGACCCATTTTGCTTTCCATGTACACCTGACCCCGTCCATGCTACAATACTTTCTCTTGTATCTATTGTAAAATACTTTTCATTTCCAACGTGTAAGGACAAAGAGCTTGGCGATGCCGTGTTATTATTTTGCCCTGTTACAGTTCCACCGCAACCGAAGAAAAAAGAAGTAATAATTAAAATCAAGTAAGTGATAGATAGCTTGTTGTTCATATTGGTAGAAATAATATTGATTAATAATAATTGAGAAATGGATTCAAAATCAGCAACGCATTATTGCTGACCTTTTTTACTTTTAAAGTTTGTGACGGTCTTTCCATCATAACGATACACTCCATTTAATGCGCCAATCCAAATACTTCCATCACTAGCTTCCAAAATTCCCACTAAAGCCTGTCCTCCCGACATGATTTCGGTCACAGTTGGATTTTTGGTGTACAAGGATTTTTGATCATAACGGGAAAGTGCCCAAGTGGAAGCATTTATAGCACCGATAGTCCAGATATTTCCTTTTTTATCTTCGATTACATTAGCACCCGTCTGCGAGACCTTAGTAAAGGTTCTGCCGTCATAACGCAAAAGGCCATCGGCACCAAGCCAGATATTGCCCCTTTTATCTTCGGTTATTCCCCAAACGTTCTTGAATGTTTTGCCGTCTTTATCGGTGAGCGCAGTAAATGTTTTACCATCATAGGTGTGAACATTGCCCCTTGTACCAAACCATAATTTTCCGGTTTTGTCTTCTATGATAGTATTGATAACATTACTCAAATCTCCCGCTTTGATTGTAAAATCCTGAAAGGACCTCCCATCGTAACGGCTTATACCATCGCCGGTGCCAAACCAAATAATACCGGCTTTGTCTTCATAAATAGAAAAAACCGAATTGTTAACCAGCCCTTCCTTGGTTGTGAAATGCTTAAAGGTTTTCCCATTGTAATTATAAACTCCGGAATCAGTGGTGGCGAACCAAATATTTCCGTGTCGATCTTCCAGAACATCCCAGTATCTGCGCGATCCTATTTTACTTGCGATATTGGTGAACGATTTTCCATCGTATCGAAAAACACCACCCCATGATGCAGCGATCAAAATAGTGCCGTTGCTGCCTTGCTTTACATTACGAACCATTGTATTAGGTCCGTAAGAAGTCACAGTGTCTTTGATATTATAATTGAAATTATCTTTAACTGGTTCAGGTTCATTTTGTCCACAGGAAGTGTGACTAACAAGCATTAACAATAAAACATAAGCGTGTATGTATTTCATGATTTTTAATCCCATCGAAGTCTGATATGCAGCAAAACTACTTTGACGCTTTCCAAAGCGGAGAATTTGGATTGTAAATAAAAATGTAAACTTTGTAAATAAAATATTGACGTTATGTTATATAGCTGAAATGTGCTGTTCAGGAAACGCATCCTGTATGAATGAAAATTGCTAAGCGGATAAAAAAATAACTAACCAACTCATAATACATATATGGCTGATCTTAAAGACTTTGATCCAGATTGTTTTGAACCCAATTATGAAGAGCGGACTTACCCGATAAGGGGTAAAATAATTGCACACTTTGCGATGTTTGAAAAAAACATTGAAGCGTTATTGGCTGCTGAATTTTCCGCCGACGGAGCCGAAAGACAGAAAATGCAAAATATAGTTTTTGACAGGATGACTTTTGAAAGCAAACGAACCTCATTAAAAGCAATCCTGCTCAACAGAGCCATCGAAGAAGGTTTCGCGCCCTCTAAGAAAAAGGGGCATCCTTATAAAAAATTGATCGACGAACTGACCTGCCTTAATGCCATCCGCAACCAGTTTGCGCATTATCCCACCTTGCAGGCAACCAATAATCAGGAATATAGTTATGCGATTGGCTTAGTAGAATACCGTGACAGTCCTAATTTTAAATGGTTCACTCGGGGGGAAATAGAGGACATTGTCGGCAGAATACAATCCGCAAAAAACGAAATTCT
>Ga0164241_10001961_pt1 | contig 23441 bp, 19 predicted proteins | sample OricomyardsoilBY_FD_108780 | JGI IMG/M metagenome (GOLD analysis project Ga0164241, IMG submission 108780) | Backyard soil microbial communities from Emeryville, California, USA - Original compost - Back yard soil (BY) | ecosystem: Environmental > Terrestrial > Soil > Unclassified | place: USA... | reverse complement strand
CGGCTCGACCAAGCGGAGCAACGTCCGACCGAGTGTGCTCTTGCCTGAGCCGCTCTCTCCGACGACGCCGAGCGTCTCTCCTCTGCGCAGCTCGAAGCTCACGCCGACGAGCGCGTGCACGAGCTCTTTCCGACGACCGAGCAGGCCCCTTCGAATCGAGTAGACCTTGGTCAGGCCCTCGACCGACAGGAGAGGTCGACGTCCCTTCGGCGCGAGCTTGGGAGGCGGCGCGCTGCTCGTCACGGCTCGTCTTCCAGTGCGAGAAAGCACCGCGAGACGCGATCCCCGACGACGTACGGCTCTGGAGCCTCTTTCGTGCAGCGGTCGAACGCGTGGTCGCATCGAGGAGCGAAGCGACATCCCACCGGCGGCGTTCGCAGATCGGGGGGGCTCCCGCGCAGGACCGGGAGGGGCGGCGTCTTCGTCTTGCGGCGCCGTGGCGCGCGGAGATCCGCGTCGGCGAAGCAGGCGATCAGCGCTTCGGTGTACGGATGCATCGGCCGCGTGAGGACATCGTCTCTCGCGCCGCGCTCGACGACCTGGCCGGCGTACATCACGACGATCTCGTCGCTGATCTCTCCGACCACAGCGAGATCGTGGCTGACCAACATCAACGACAGGCCCGACTCTTCTTTCAGGCGCGCGAGGAGATCGAGGATTTCGGCCTCGAGCGTCCTGTCGAGCGCGGTCGTCGGCTCGTCGGCGACGAGCAACTGAGGACCCGAGACGAGCGCGAGCGCGATGAGGACGCGCTGACGCATGCCACCCGAGAGCTCGTGGGGATACGCCCGCAAGATCGTGTCCGGTGCGGGCATGCCGACCTTCGTCAACCACTCGCGGGCTCGCGTGCGAGCTTCGGATTTCGAGATCGAGGCGTGGAGTTGGATCGCCTCGATGAGCTGCGCCCCAACAGCGTAGACCGGGTCGAGCGCGGTGCCGGGCTCCTGAAACACCATGCCGATGCCCTTGCCGCGGACGCTGCACATCTCACGGTCGGAGAGCCCGACGAGGTTCTTTCCTTGGAAAGAGATGGAGCCCGCGAGGACCTTCGCGCCCTCGGGCAAGAGGCTCATGATCGCCAGGGCGGTCATCGACTTTCCGGAGCCACTCTCGCCGACGACGGCGACGGTCTTGCCCCGCGGAACGGAGAACGTCACGTCGTCGAGGACCGTCACGGCGCCGTCGGGGCCCGCGACGCTGACGCGGAGCTCGTCGATCGCGAGCACGGGTGCGTCGCTCACTTGAGGTAGAGCTCCATCCGTGGGCCGGACGTGTCGTTCGCGGCCGCGATGAAGGCCGCGCCCACGGGATCGTCGCCGCTCGCGACGAGCGCGAAGCCGAAGCCGTCTCCGCGCGAGCGCGCGACCGCTTCGGTCACGTCGACGCGCAGCGAGGCGCGTCGCGCGGGAGGAATCGAGACCGTCGCGAGTGAGAGAGAGAGAGACGGCGTGCGGCCGACCGAGATGTTCTCGGTCGACCAGTCCGAGAGGATCTCGACGACGTCGACGTCGATGGCGCGCGTGGGTCCAGGCGCGTCGCGATCGGGGTCGAGCACGAGAAACGCGCCCGCGAGGTCTGCCTTTGCGGAGTACGCCGAGTCGAAGCGCATCAACACGGTCACATCGCCGGAGGAGCGTGCACCCAGCGCGACCGTCGGCGCGTCGACCGGTGCGTCACGCGTCGAGAGCACCGCGACGCTCTTCGCCGTGAGGACGAGGCGACGGGTTCCTTCCTCGACGACCGGCGTTCGATCCGCGCGGCATCTTCCGACGACGCAGTGCGCACCGGGCTCGCAGCCGGTCGCGTCACACGGCGTCGCCGTCGCGCTCGCGCAGCCGGACACGATCGCCATCGAAAGCGCGAGAAAGGCCGAGGCGGACGTCCGCATGCGGCGGCGACGATACCACGGGGCAGCGCCGCGAGAGGCGCCCCTCACCCCACCACAGGCGGCGTCCCCGACGGATGCCACGGCAGCGCATCCAACGGGACGACAGCCGCGCCGACGGACTCGGGGCCGAGGTGCAAGTAGATGCTCGGCGAGAGCGGTTGCACCAACGCGTAGCGAACATCAAACCGCTCGCGGAGCTCTTTGAGCGCGACGGCGGCGCCCGCGGGCGTCCCGCCGTGAAAGACGCCGACCCACACCGCGCGACGCTTACCGAGCTGCTTCTCCAGGAAGTCGGCGATCGCGATGCTGGCGTCTCGCTTCGACTTCGTCTTTCCCGCCGCCCCGAGCTCTCCGTCCTTGAACGCGATGAGCGGCAGGACACCGAACAGGTCGGCGAAGAACGCCTTCATGGTCGACGCGCGACCGCCCTTTACCAGGTACTCGAGGGTCTTCGGGATCGTGACCAGCTCGGCGTGTTTGCGAAACGCCTCGATGAGCGCCGAGATCTCGGAGAGCTTCTTCCCGGCGTCGCGCGCCTCTGCGGCGAGGAGCGTCGCCAAACCCGCGCCCAAGTCCGTGAGCCCGCTGTCACCGACGGCGATGCGCACGTCCGGGTGACGCTCTGTGACGGTGCGCGACGCGATCGCGGCGGCGTCATGCGAACCGATGATCTTCCGCGAGGACATGACAGCGAAGATCTCCTTGTCGCGCTGAGAGATCTTCGCGAAGAGCCCTGCGAACTCGGCGGCGTTCGTCCCGATGACGTAGGGCGATTCTTTTGCAGTCCGCACCCACCCGTCGATCTCCGCAAACGAGACCCCGTCGCGTGTGTCGTGCGCGACCGAGTCCACCATGATCTGTTGTGGCGTCACTTCGATCCCGTAGTGGCCGATGAGCTCCGTGGGGAGGTTCGAGCCGGGATTCGTGACGATGATCACGCAGAGATCCTACGCGACTCGAAGCCGAGCGCTCGCGCCTGCGCGGCGCCACCCGCGCGCCGACGCCAAAGCACCGCATCCAATACGTAATGTGTCGCCTGCGGAACGGCGAGGAGCGGGACGACGACCGACAGCACGGCCGGTCCGACGCGAAGCCGGCCGTCGCCGAAGATGCTCGGGTGCGCGTGCCACGCCAGGCGATCCCAGAGCATCTCTTCGGCGAAGGCGATGACGAAGAGCAAGCTCACGAAGCCGGGGACACCGAAGCGGAGCACCCGCGAGGCGAGCGACGTCGGCGCCTCGTCGCGGCGCGCGCACGCGTAGGCGTACAGCAAGAACGCATACGGCACGCCGTGCACGATCACGTTCGCCGCGGTGAACGCGAAGTCGGTCGTCGCGACGACGATGCCGACGTACCAGGTGATCGCGGTCGTCGTGACGACGAGGTGCTTTCCGAGCTGCAGCGCGCCGCGTACCAGACCATCGCGAACTGCCTTTGCAGCGTAGAGCGCGAGCGCGACGAGCCAGAGCACCCGCACGATCGGCAGCGCTGCGACGAGCGCACTGGACTCTACGAAGTCGCCTTCGACGAACCACGCGAACGCGCGTCCCCTCGCGTGCCACTCGAGGAGGGGATACCCCGTGGCCAGATAGACGGTCGCCTCGTCGATGATGCGGCTCGCGAGCGACGCGTCGCCTGCGCGGCGTCGGTACACGGCGACCCAGCCGATCTGCTGACGGACGAAGTGAAACGTCGCGACGTAGGCGAGGACGCGCCAAAATGTGAGCGCCGACGTCGCGTGGAGCACGACGCCGGCCGCGAAGCACGCGAGCGGCGTCGCGGCGTAGAGCACGGGTCTCCGACGCAGCTCTTCTCCGTCGAGATACGTCCGAAAGAGCGTCGACCACACGTGCGCGACGTCGACGCCGATGACGAGCGCGACGAAGCCCCACGCTGGGAGCGCGCCGCCTGGCGCCTCGAGGTGCGGCCCGAGAAAAACGAGCGCGAGCGCGACGACCGCCGACCCTGCGAACGCGAGCGCGTCCTTCTTCGGCCCCCAGAGGAACGGTCCCCACGACGTGGGCGCCCGTCCGAGAGGCGCCGCCTGGCTCACCCCTTGATGGCCGCCGAGATGATGAGCGACAAGCCGATGATCACCGCGCCGATGACGATGCCGAGCGAAGTGTTCTGGTCCTGTTCGATCTCTTTTCGGATCGAGAACGGCGCGACCTTCGTGATGACGAAGAACGCGACGCCGAAGACGACGATCCCGACGAGGGCGAAAACCATCGAAAAGAGGACCGGCTCTCCGACCCGCGTCATGAATGAAACTTCCTGCGCTGCGAGAAAGAGGGGTGCCATGTGCCTCCGAGGGTCGAGCGCGAGAGGGTACCCCGCGCCTCGCGTGTTTGGAACCGCGAGAGCGGGATGGTACGTCCATCGCAGGCTCGATGCTCCGCTTCACCCTGCTCTTCGCGCTCTCGCTCATGTTGAGCGCCCTCGGCCCCGCGCTGCGCGCAGGTGATCCCGCGCTCGACCGACGTGGCGCGCACGGCGGACGCGGCGATGACGACAAGAGCCACGCGAAGGACGCGCCGCTCCCCGGTCAGACGATCGACTTCGAGTACGACGCCGCCGACGTGAAGGACAAGTCGCGGGCGTACACCGGGCGCGTGTTCGTCCACGAGCGCGCGCGCAGTCAGACCGCGCCGCTCGTCATCTTCATCCATGGCTTGAACCGCGCGCTCATCCCGCACCGGTGGATGGGCGGCGGCAACGAGGGCGACGTCCGTCGCATCGTCAGCGACCTCATCGATTCGGGCGCGATTCCGCCCGTAATCCTCGCCGGCCCGGGCAGCGTGCAGAAGGACGCCGTCGCGTACGGCTCCAGCTTTCCGCATTTCGACCTCGACAAGTTCATCGAGCTCGTCGACGCCTCGCTCGGAGACACGGCAGACATCGATCGCAAACACATCATCGTGACGGGCCACTCCGGCGCCGGATGCTCCGAGAAGGGCGGCATCGTGTCGGCGACGACGTCGAAGGCGCACCCTTACGCGATCGTGAGCATCGACACCTGCATGCCCGGCACGCTCGCAGAGTCACTCGGCGCCGCGAGCCCCGACACGCACGTCGTCGTGACCTGGCAAACCGCGACCTGGGACCGAAACTTCAAGCTCTTCGAGCAGGTCTTCAAGAAGGGCGTCTCTGATCATCCGCCCCATGCGGGCGTCTTCCGAGAGCTCGACAACCTCCCTGCGCAGGCGCTCGCCCACGACGCCACGGTCGGCCAGACGTACGCGAAGTGGCTGCCGCGGCTCTTGCCGAAGCCCTGAGCCCCTTGCCGAGGCACTGAGCCGACCGCCTCAGGGAGGCTGAATCAACGCCACCGGCGTGGACTTCGCCTTCTCCCGACGTGCTCGGGAAGACCGGCTTCGGCGAGGCGTATCAGTCCCCCGCAACCCGGAGGCCGATCGTGCACCGTTTCCTTTCTTTCGCGCTCGCCAGCCTGATCCTCGTCGCGACCCTCTTGCTCGGCGCCGAAACGGCGTCCGCGCAGACGATGGTGAGCGGAAACGTCGTGAATCAGACGTGGACCCCGGCCGGGAGCCCCTACATCTTGCAGGGCGACGTCACGGTCCCGAGCGGCGCGTTCCTCAACATCAACGCGGGTGTCAGCGTTCAGACCGCCTCGAGCGACAACCAGGGGTCGGGCCTCGACACGGCACACGTCGAGCTCACCGTGAACGGGACGCTCACTGTCTCCGGCACGGCCGCCAGCCCGGTGACCTTCCAGAGCCAGAACGGCACGTCGTCGGGAGCCTGGTACGGCATCGTCGTGTCGTCGACCGCAGCGAGCGCGTCGATCAGCCACGCCATCGTGAAGCACGCGACGTACGGCATTCGCTCCAGCTCGTCGGGCTCGGTCCTCTCCGTCACAGACTCGACATTCCAGACGAATCAATACGGCATCTACATCTTGGCCGGCGCGCCTGCCCTCACCGGAGTCGTGGCGTTCTCGAACAGCTACGGCGTCTACTCGACGAGCGCGGGCTCGCCGGTGGTCTCGGGCTGTGAGGTTCGTTCGAATTCGAACGGAGGAATCTTCCTCGTCACGTCGGGCGGCGCGGCCACGACGGCCACGATCCAAGGTTGCACGATCCACGCGAACGGCTCCTATGGCGTGTACGTCGACGCCTCGAGCGGCAACTCGAGCTCGGTGACCATCAAGAACAGCAACATCACGAACCACACGAGCTACGGCGTATATCGCAGCACGGGATCGGGCTCGATCAACGTGTCGGTCACCTACTCGAACGTGTGGGGGAACAGCAGCGCGAACTTCTACAACATGAGCGCTGGCACTGCGGTGCAGTCGGCCAATCCGCTCTATGTCTCTCCGCCGACGAACCTTCGACTGACCTCCAACTCTCCGTCGCGGTTCGGGGGCGACGCGAACCAGGACCTCGGCCCGCTGCCGTACACGACCGACGCCACGGCGGGCTTCCACGGGACGCTCTGGACCAACACGACCCTCACGACGGCGGGCTCGCCGTACACGATCGCCGGCGACACGACGGTCGCCCCAGGCGTGACGCTCACCATTCAACCCGGCGTCGTCGCCGAATGGGCGACGAGTGACGTCATGGCGTCGGGAAGTGACACCGCCCACTGCGAGCTGCGCGTCCGCGGCGTCCTATCGGCGGTCGGCACGGCTGCGCAGCCAATTCAGCTCGCTTCGAGCGGGACGACCTCTGGTAGCTGGTACGGAACGTTGCTGCTCGCCGGCTCGACCGGAAGCACGATCCGACGCACGAACATCAGCGAGGCGACGTACGGCATCCGCAACGAGAGCACCGGGGCCCACACGCTCGATCACCTGACGCTATCGACCAACCAATACGGTTATTACGCAATCAGCGGCAGCCAAGCCATCGACGCCTCGACGGCCTCGGGCAATTCATATGGCTTCTACTTCACCAGTTCGGCGAGCGGCGCGCTCACGAACGACGTAGTTCGAAACAACTCGAACGGCGGCGTGTTCATCATCGCTTCGGGCGGCAACTCCACCAACACGACCATCCAGAGCTCGACCGTCAACGCGAACGGGAGCTACGGGATCTACGTGGACGCGTCGTCGGGCAACTCGAACACCGTCGTCGTTCGCGATTCGATCGTGACGAATCACACGAGCTACGGCGTGTACAGGAGCACAGGCTCGGGCTCGATCAGCGTCACCACCACGTATTCGGACGTGTGGAACAACTCGAGCAACAACTTCTACAACACGGCCGCCGGCACCGGCTGCATCTCGGCGAACCCACTCTACGTGGCCACGCCCACAGACCTTCACCTGCAGTCCTCCAGCGTCGCGATCGACGCGGGCACTGCGACCGGCGCGCCCACGACGGACCGCGACGACGTCACGCGTCCGCTCAACGGCGACGGGATCAACGGCAGTGAGTACGACATGGGCGCGTACGAATATGCGTCGGCGAGCTTCTGCGGCGACGGCGTCGTGGGCGCCGGCGAGACCTGCGACAACGGCGGCCTGAACGGTACGTACGGCTACTGCAAGGCGGACTGCTCGGGCCTCGGTCCGCACTGCGGCGACGGCATCATGAACGGCACCGAGGCATGCGACGACGGCAACGCATCGAACACGGACGCGTGTCTCAACACATGCTTCGCGTCGAGCTGCGGCGATGGCTTCATCCGCGCCGGCGTCGAGCAGTGCGACGACCAGAACTCGTCGAACACCGACGCGTGCTTGGACACCTGTCAAAACGCCACCTGCGGCGATGGCTTCATCCGCGCCGGCGTCGAGCAGTGCGACGACCAGAACTCGTCGAACACCGACGCGTGCTTGAACACGTGCCAAAACGCGACGTGCGGCGACGGCTACGTTCGTGCCGGCGTCGAGCAGTGCGACGACATGAACTCGGTCAACACCGACGCCTGCCTCAACTCGTGCCAGACGGCGAAATGCGGCGACGGCGTCGTACAGACCGGTGTCGAGCAGTGCGACGACGGCAACATGGTGAACGGAGACGCGTGCAGCAACACCTGCTCGTCGCCGATGTGTGGCGACGGCATCGTGCAGGCCGGCGAAGACTGCGACGATCAGAACACCGTCAACACCGACAGCTGCCTCAACTCCTGCCAAGCGGCGAGCTGCGGCGACGGGATCGTGCAGGCCGGCGTCGAGGCATGCGACGACGGTAACTCGAACAACAACGACGCGTGCCGCAACGACTGCTCCTTGCCCGGATGCGGTGACGGTATCGTCTCGGGCGCCGAGCAGTGCGACGACGGCAACTCGTCGAGCACCGACGGCTGCCTCAACACCTGCTTGCTCGCGAGCTGTGGCGACGGCTTCGTACGAGCGGGCGTCGAAGCGTGCGACGACGGCAATTCGTCGAACGCCGACGGCTGCATCGCGGGTTGCAAGGTCGCCTCTTGCGGAGACGGCTACGTCGAGGACGGCGTCGAGGACTGCGACGATGGCAACTCGTCGAACACGGACGCGTGCTTGAACACCTGCGAGAGCCCGAGCTGCGGCGACGGCTTCGTCCAGGCAGGCGTCGAGGACTGCGACGACGGCAACTCGATCGATGACGACGGCTGCTCGAACACCTGCCAAGGCTCGACCTGCGGCGACGGCGTGAAGCAACCGGGCGAGCCGTGCGACGACGGCAACGCGTCGAACACGGACGCGTGCCTGAACGACTGCAAGCTCGCGAGCTGCGGTGACGGCAACGTCCAGGTCGGCGTCGAAGAGTGCGACGACGGCAACGGAATGGCCGGCGACGGCTGCTCGCCGAGCTGCACGCTCGAGAACGAGACCGACGGCTCGGGTGGCGCGGGCGGCTCTGGCGCGGGCGGCAATTCGGGCTCGGGTGGTGCAGGCGTCGGTGGCAGCGACGGCGACGGCGAGTCGGACTCGGGCGGCGGCTGCGGCTGCGCCGTCCCTGGGACGACAGACATCGGCGGCGACGCCGCGCTCGGAGGCGTCCTCCTCGCGGGCATGCTGATGGCGATGCGACGCCGTCGTCGTGCAGCCCAACGCGGCTGAGCGCGGAAAGCAGGTGGCTCCGCTTTCGAGTGGAGCCGCCGCGCGCGGCGAGTGGAGCCGCCGCGCGCGGCCCGGCGACGTCTTCAAGAGCGTCACTCCGAGGCTTGGCCTCTACTCGCCCCGCTCGAAACCGATGCCCTCTTCACGAAGCCGCCTCTCGGTCGTCGTGATCGCCAGTGCGCTCTGGTCGCCGCCGATGAAGCGCCGCCCGCGCCGCGTCGCTGCGACCAGGGTAGTCCCGCTGCCGCACATGAGATCGGCGACGGTGTCCCCCTCTTTTGTGGTGGCGACGATGATGCGCTCGAGGAGTTTGAGGGGCTTCTGGGTGGGGTATCCGGTCCCTTCGGCGAGGAGCGGGGTGTTCGCGCTCATCGCTGGAATATCCATCCATACGCTGCCCATGCGGCGACCCTGATCTGCGTAATAGCGATACGTCTTCTTGCCGATGGTGCGCTCTCGGAAGAGTCGCCCGTCGTCGTCTTTGTGCGTGAAGTGCATCGACAGGCTGGTATTTGCGTAGGGCTCGCGAAGAAGGGGATCTTCGGTCGAGAAGCGTGTCTTCGAGCGGTCGCTCGGCCGCCGGGCATAGAACAAGAGCGTCTGGTGCGTGACGGCGAGGCCCCTGCCGCGGGCGCCGTTGCCGGGGACCCAGATGACCTCTCCGAGGAACGCACCGCGGCCGAAGATCTCGTCGGAGAGGCGCTTCGCGTCGTGGACTGCGCGATGATCGAGGTGGATGACGAGGGTCGCGTGGGGGGCGAGGCGCTTCTTGATCGCGACGAGCGTCGTCTCGAGCATCGCGCAGAGCGCGGCCAGATCGCGGCTGTCGTCATAGGCCGGGACGCCGCGCTTCTTGTCCTTGGCCCGGGCTTCGCCGGGACGCGTACGCGCCGTTCGCGTTCCGCCCGCGGCGTACGGCGGATCGAGATAGACGAGGTCGAAGAGCTCGCCCGGGGCGAGCCGCGCGCACGTCTCGGCGGCCGGAGACGCGAAGAGCAGATTCGGCGGCGCCGCGCGCTTCACTCGAGGATGGCCTCGAGCAGCTCTCGGTCTGTCGGCGGCTCGACCTCTGCCAGGGCTTGCCAGGGTCGAATGGGCCCGCCCTCGCATCCGGCGGCCCTCTCTTCGGGGGTGCACGCGATGCGGACGTGGAAGTGATCGTCGTGGGGTGTGCTGTCCGACGGCTGCTGAAACACGACCTCGGCGCGCCAGACCAGCTCGGGATCTTCGCCGAGGGCGCGCGCGTGCTCGATGAGCATGGCTTCGACAGGCCGCGAGACGAAGATCCATTGGATGTCCGTGTCCGGCGACGTGAGGAGCGTCCGCGCGAGCAGCCACGATCGATCGAGATCGACCCGCGCGAACTTCTTCCGAGGGAGCGCCGCGAGGCCGTCGGTGCCGACCTTCACGAAGCCTGGGCTCTTGATGGGGCGGCCGCTCGGAGTGACCAAGTAGAGCAACAGATCGACGTCGCGGCCCGAGCGGTGCGACGCGTGGCGCGCGCTCTTGCCGCCGAAATGCTCGCCCAAGTCGGCGACGACGAGGGTCGAACCGGGACGCTTTGCGGCGACCTCGGCGGCGGCGTGTCTCACCGCGGCGACGAGCCGCGGGTGGCCCCATCGAACGCCGTCGGTGCGGAAGCGCTCGAAGCCCGGACCCTTGTTCGGGAGCGATTCGGCGTTCGTGACGACGCCGTGGTGCGGGACGCCGACCGAGCCTCCGAGACCGGGCGCGAGCGGGCTCGGCGCGCCGACGCACGCAGCGAGCGACGCGGCCGCGCAGACGAGCGCTGCGTTGCGAAGCGGACCGAGCACGCCCGCGTTCACGAGAACGCACCGCCGGCGCCGAGCGACACCCGCGCACGTGGAGACGCCGCGGCGAGGTACGCCTCGAGCGCGCGCGCGTCCTCGATCGTGGCCGTCGCGGCGGGCTTGAAGCCGTCTTTGGTTCGCTCGAGCAGCTTGCGCTCGAGGAACGCCTCGAACGCGGCTTGGATGGTCGGACCGCTGACGGCTTCGCGACGATCGATCTCGCCGCCGAGGAACATGTCGCGTCCGATGCGCAGCGCCCGCGACGTCAGCTGCTTGAGATCGAGCGTCTCGTCGAAGAGCACGCGCACCGAACGCGCCGCGACTCGGTACGCTTCCACCGTCGCGGCCAGGTGCGCCGCGTGCTCGTGCAGCCACGCGAGAGCCGCGCCCTCCGAGTCGCCCGGGCCGAGCGTGACGGTGTCCCCGACGGCCGCGAGTTGACCGCGCTCGATCATGCTCTCGAGCGTCCGCTCGGCGCGGTCGTCGATCGAGCCGTCGTCCAGCGAGATGAGATCGTGCGAGAACATGCGTCCGAGCTCGGCGATCTCGGCCAAGAGCCGCCCGCGTGGCACGACGCGCGATCGGAGCGAGAGGAACGCGACGGCGACGAGTGCGCGGTCCGCATAGAAATGGAGGATCTGGTTTTTCACCAGATCGAGTCGGCTCCGCGCTTCTTCCGGTATCGCATAGACGACGTCGTCGAAGCTGGTCGGCTCGCGAGTCGGCTGGCTGTCACGGCCGAGGGTGTCGTCCGGGATGTGGCGCTTCACGAGCCCGCCCTGAAAGAAGACGGTCGCGGCTTCGCGGATGCGTGTCTCTTTCAAGCGGCCGTCGCCGTGCACGAGCGTCGTCGAGGCGTGCGCGCCTTCGCGGCGAGCGATCTCGAGCAATCGCGCGCACTCGGCCACGAGGTCGCGATGCGAGAGGCCGCGCCCCGGCATGTCGAGCAGCGCCGTCGCGACGAGCGCGCCCGCCGTGAGCTCTGCGTTCGCGTGGATGCCGCGAATGACCAACGCGGCGACTTTGTTCGTGACGCTGCGTCGCTTCGCCGGCGTCGGTTGGCCGGGGCCGATCCCGAGCTCTGCGCGGAGGGTGGGGAGATCGATCGGTGCTCCGAAGCGCACACTGACGCGTCCATAGGGGTCACCGAGCGCGTCCGCCACGGCCAAGAGGGATCGCGCGCTCTCACGTTGCTTCTTCCCACCTGCTTTTTCCTGGGCGAGCTCGAAGTCCTCCATCATGCGCTCGTAGCCGATCGAGACCGGAACGAACGCGACGGGTCGACCCTCGAGTGCCAAGCCCGCGTCGACGACCAGGTTCAAGAGGCCGAGCTTCGGCCTCAAGAGCTTGCCCGTTCGACTGCGACCGCCCTCGAGATAGAACTCGATCGCCCAACCGTCGCGGAGCAGCTTACGGACGTACGCGTCGACGATCGCGGCGTACAGGCGGTCGCCGCGGAAATCTCGCTTGATGAAGAAGGCGCCGCCGCGTCGAAGCATCTCTCCCACCGGGAAGAACGCGAGGTTGTCGCCGGCGGCGACCACAGGCAGCTCGAGGAGGTTCTTGCGCAGGACGTACGAGAGGATCACGTAGTCGACGTGGCTCTTGTGGCTGGGCAAGAGGACGACCGTGCCTCTTCGCGCGGCCTCGCGCAGGGACTCGACGCCTTCTGGATCGACGTCGACCTCTGCGAACACGCGATGCACCAGGCCGTCGAGGATCTGCTCGAAGGCGCGGAGCATGTCGGCGTTCGGATCTGCCACGAGCTGCATCGCCATCTCGCGAGCGCGCGCTTCGATCTCCGCGAGCTTCGTCGGATCGCCTTCGGATAGATCCTTCGCGATGGCCATGACCTTCGGCGAGCGGAGCACCTCTTCTCGGACGCGCGCTGGCGTCTTGCGCGTCGGGCCGACGGCGGTTCGCCGCTCGCGCTCGGCGCGCGACAAGAGCGCATAGGTGAGGCGACGCACCTGCGTGTAGTCGGTCGTGCCGCCCTCTTGCGAAGCCAAGAACTCCTTCAATCGAACGGGCTCGCCCAGGCGGAGCGCGCCGCCCTCGTAGCGAAGGAGCAGCTGCGAGAGCGCGCGAAAATCGCCAGGCATGTCCGTCGTGCCGAACACCGCGTCGAGCGCGGAGAGTCGCTGGTTGTCCGGGCGCATCGTCCAGAGCAGCGTGACCGGGAGCAGCGTCACCTCACGCTCTCCTTTTCGGGCGTGCTCGATGAGCGCCGCCAGCACGTCGTCGCCTTCGCTCCGCGCGCGCCCGGTCTTCGTCAGAACCGTCGGCCTGCGCTTGAGAAAGAGGATCGACGTCTCGCCATTCGACAGCGCCCGTCCGAGCGCCGTCTCCTGAGAGACTACGGGGCGACTCTTCCCGACGAGCGCCGCGGAGAGCCACGGCATGTCGTGCGCGAACCCGATCGGCGGCAGGCCGTCTTCTGCGACGTTGGCTACCGCGAGCGCGTCGACGAGCGACACGGTGCGCAGCACGAACACGACCGGCCCCCGAGTCGCCGCGTCGCGCACCACGGCGTTCCAGCCTTCGTCCACTCGGAGCTTCGCGAAGAATCGGCGCGTCAACGTGAGCAGGCCCGGAGAGCCGGGGAGCATCCTCGCGAGCGCGCTCGCTCTGTCGATGAAAGCCACGTCGAGAGGGGGCGTACCGCGCGCAGCGTCGGCGAGTCAACGGCGCGGTCCACCGACTCTCTGACCGCGCAGGTCGCTTGCCGGATCGCGAAGCGCGACGTATGCCGTGCCCGTGGCGAAGACGGAGCCGAAGCGCGACCCCAGCCCCCGGGCTTCTGCGCCGGAGACCGCGGCGACGCCGAAGACAGGATGCCTCGCGGCCGTCCTCGGGCTCGTCCTCCTCGTCGGTGGCGCCCTCGCGTATCGAGCTTGGAGCCCGCCCGAGGACGTCGCTGCGCCCTCGGCGTCCGCGGTCGACAGCGCGGCGTTGCCGCCCGTCCCGAAGCGCTGCGTCGAGGTCGCTCCGAACACGAGCTATGTCGTCGGACCGGCGCCCGCGACGCGCCACGCCGAGGACGACGATCTCGATCGCGACGATCTTCTCTCGCCGTTCGCCGTCATCCTCGGACGCGCCACGGCGATCGAGGGCGGCTACGCGCTCGGCGTGCTCGGCGACGGAGAGGGCGGAAGCTTGGCGACGGTCGTCATCGTCGACGCCGACGCCAAGACGGGTCGAGCGGTGAAGCTCTCACGTTCTCGCGGCGATCTCGATCCGCCGGTCGTGAGCTCGATCCCCAGCGCGCCCGGAGACGTGCTCGTCGCGTTCCTCGAGCCCGACGCCAGCGGTCGCTCGCTACGCGTCGCGCGCGTCCACGGCGACGACGTCACGCTCGGCGCGGACATCCACGAGGGGAAGGACGAGTCGCTCGCGATCGACGTCACCGTGTCGGGAAACCACGGGCTCGTCACCTGGGACGCGGAAGATCACGACGACAGCTTCGTCGCCGTCTCTGGCTTCGCGCTCGACGCCATCGGCAAGCCGACCGAGCCGCGCCGCCTCACGAAGAAGGGCGTCGATGCAAACGCGCCTCGCTTGGTCACGCGGCCTGGCGGGTTCTTCGTGGTCTACCAGGTCTCGGGAAAGGTCTCGCGCCGCGAGGGCGTGAAGGCTCCGGCTGGAGATGCGGCGGGCAGCGAGCCGGCCGCGTCGGGTGTGCCGGTCGCCCCGTCGGTGAAGGACAAGCCCGCGAAGAACGGCGACGATGAGATCGACGAGAGCCGCGGCGAGCCCGTGACGAAGACGTGGCTCGCGGTGCAATTGCTCGACGAGTCCGGTGCGCCGGCGGGGGAGGCGATCGACGTGACGCCCACCGACGGAAGCGTCGTGAGCTTCGACGTGTCGCCGGGACCGGACGGCTCGCTTCTCGTGGCGTGGCGCGACGACGACTCGCCCACCGGCGGTGGCGGCGGTCCCGTGCGCATGGTCCGCGTCCTGGCGAGCGGCCCGGGGAGCCCCTACGTCGGGCCGGACGACGCGCCGGCCGATGGCGCGCCGACGCTGTTGCCCGGTTGGCTCGGCATGCCGACGCTCTCGGGCCCCGACCTCCTCGCGAAGCTCGGCAGCGAGGGACTGCCCTCCGAGAAGCTCGACGTCGAAGCGAGCCTCGGACGCGGCGAGCCCATCGCCGCGACGGCCGATCGACTCCTCCTCGCCGAGCCGGAGGGCAAGTCGATGCGTCTGCGCGTCGTCGCATGCGGCGACCGACCGCCGGGCGAGGCCGAGCCCTCCGACGAACCCCCCGTCGACGAGTAGCCCGCCCGATCGACGCATGCCGCCGCCGGCGAGCGCCGCCGAACTTGGCCCGCTTTCGCGAGGTCCGGAACGATCGCCGCGTGCGGCCCGCCCTTCGTCTGCTCCGTCCCACGCTCGCAGCATGGGGGCTCGCGCTGCTCGCGCGGCACTTGCTCGGTTGCAGCGGGGACGTGCGCGCGAACGATGCGCCGGATGCCGAGCCGCCAGCTCTCGTCGAGCCGTTCGCCGTCGCGAGCCATGCGGCCGCCGTCGTCATCCCCGCGGCGTTTCACGCGGCGACCGCGGAGCGCAGGGTCGTCACGCTGTCGGCTGTCGGCGATTGCACCCTCGGAGACGACGTCGGCAGCGAGCGCGCAAAGGGCAGCTTCCATCGCGTGGTCGACGACTCCGGTGGCGATCTCGCGCGGCCGTTCTCTCTGGTGAAAGCCGAGCTCGACAAGGACGATCTCACGATCGCAAACCTCGAAGGCACACTCACCACTGCGGGCTGCCCCGACGATCCCAAGTTCAGGTTTCGCGGTCGTCCCGAGTTCGCAAGGATGCTCGCTCGAGGAGGCGTGGAGCTCGTCACGCTCGCGAACAACCACTCCGAGGACTGCGGCCTGCGCGGCCTCGAAGAGACGAAGGCGAGCCTCGACGCAGCGGGCGTCGGTTGGTTCGGGCTCGGCAAGGTCGACAGGCGAACCGTCCACGGGATCGAGATCGTGAACCTCGGGTACACCGGTGGCCGCGCCGAGATCCGCGGCCGCGTCGCGCGAGACGTCGCGCGCGAGAAGAAGCCCGACAACCTCGTTGTCGTCTCGTTTCACTGGGGCATCGAGTCTCAGCACGCGGCGACCGACGTCCAGGTGAAGCTCGCCCACACGGCGATCGACGCGGGCGCAGACCTCGTGCTCGGCCACCACCCGCACGTTCTTCAAGGAATCGAGGAGTACAAAGGCAAACGGGTCGTTTACAGCCTCGGCAATTTCGTATTCGGTGGCAACGCGCAACCAGGCGAGCTCGCGAGCATGATCTATCGCGCGCGTTTCGAGATCGTCGACGACGTGCTCGAGCCGTCCGTCGAAGCGTTCATTCCGATTCACATCTCCGGCGACGCAGTGCAGAACGACTTCCGACCTTTGCTCGCCGAAGGCAAAGAGGCGGACGACATTCGCAGCCAGCTCGATCGCTGGTCGACGCTGCTTCCCTGATCGAAACCCGCTCTGCGAGCCCCCGTGGTAGACGGCGGCCCTATGCAGAGCACCGTCCCCGCCGCTCCCGTCGCCGCCACACGCCCGGCGCCGAAGTACGAGCCGCTGCCGAAACCCTCGCGTCTCGATCTGCCGCGCGGACCTCTGCCGAACCCGCCCCCGGCGATCGCCGTCAAAGCCGCGCTCCGGCTGCGTCGCGCGCTCCACAAGCTCGCCGACGCGCTCTGTCCCGCCGACCTCGCCGCGTTCGACCATCTCACCGGCATGGCGAAGGCGAACACCCTCGCGGCGCTCGTGCGCCACAGCGTCGCCGACATCCTCGAGAAGGGGCCGCTCTCGGCCGTGGAAATCTCCGAGCGAGCCGGGCTCGACGCCGACGCCGTGCATCGCGCGCTGCGGGCGAGCGCGACCGTGGGGTTCTTCCACCTGCGCAGCGACGGCCGCTTCGAGAACACACGCCTCTCGCGCACCTTGATCAGCGGCCAAATGAATCGCATTCGCGAGTTCGCGCTCTACTTCATGTCGGGCTCGAACGCCGCGGCATGGTCGGATCTTCCGAAGACACTCGAGACCGGAGAGGCGGCGTTCGATCGTCTCCACGGCACGACCGTCTGGGACTGGTACACGAAGCACCCCGACGAAGAGGCGATGTTCGCGCACGTGATGATGGGCATCACGCTCGTCGAGGCGCCCGTGATCGCCAGTCTCTATCCCTGGACCGAGCACGAGACGGTCTGCGACGTGGGCGGCGGCCGCGGCACGCTCCTCTCCGAGATCCTCGTTCGGCATGCGAAGGTGAGAGGCGTCCTCTGCGAGGCGCCCGCCCTCATCGAGAGCGCCCGCGAGCTCCTCGATTCTCGCGGTGTGCTCGCGCGCGCAGAGCTCGTCGTCGGCAGCTTCTTCGAGCGCGTCTCTCCCGGCGCAGACGCATACGTGCTGAAGAACATCATGCACGACTGGGACGACACGAACGCGACGAAGATCCTCCGCGTCGTCCGCGAAGCGGCCAAGCCAGGTGCGAAGGTCGTCATCTGTGAGTCCATCGTCGAGCGCGGTTCACGCGATCCGAAGGGCACGCTCGCCGACATTCAAATGATGGTCGGCTGCTCGAACGGTCGTGAACGCGGCGTCGAAGAGTTTCGCTCGCTCTTCCGCGGCGCCGGGTTCGAGCTCGGGCGCGTGTTTCCCTATCCCACCATCTCCGTCATCGAAGGCGTCGCGGTGTGATCCCGCGCGTCGCATCCCGCGAAGCCAACGATCTCGCAGGCCCAGCCTCTTTCGTGTCGGCGAGTCGCGGCTCTGGCCGTCGGAAACGTGCGGTGACGCTTGGGCGCTGTGGCGCGATCGGCTACGTCGTCTCGATGAGCTCCAACTCTTCGAATAAGGGCCGCATCGCGCTGGGTCTCGCCTCCCTCCTAGTCGTGGGCGGCGCCGCCGCGTGCGGTGGTTTCGGTGCGGGCGACTACGAGGTCTTCAGAATCTCTTCGCCCGAGGCGAAGCTGTCCGGCGATTGCCAGAACGATCCGGATCAGACCAGCAGCTTCCGTAACGGCGCTACGTTCATCCTCTACGCGACGTCGGGCGATACGGACGACATCTACTATCTCGACACCGGCGGGGACTCCGTCCTCACGGGCGAGCTGGGCGACGACGGCAGCTACTCGTTCTCGGGTAAGGTCACCGACATCCAGGACACCGGCGACGACGCGAAGATCACGACGATCACGACCGTCACCATCTCGCTCGTGGTGGACGGCAACGAGTGCTCCGGCACTCAGACAGCCGCCCTGGCCAGCTCTTGCGCCGGTGCGGGCTGCGACTTCTTCACGCCCTCCGCGTGCAGCTTGACGAGCACGTTCACCGGCGTCCTACTCGAGGACACGGACGTCAGCGCGGACTCGGACGCCTCCACCTGAGGCCACGCCATCTCGTGCGACTCGGATCGAGTCGCGCTCACCTCCATCCGACCGTCGGTCGGAGCTCGACCCCGGGCGCTTCGGTGCTCGGGGTCGACTGCTATCGTGCGCCAATGCTTCGCTTCGAATCGTTCCTTCTGTTCGCCCTCGTGGGGTGCAGTGCGCGCACCGGGCTCGAGGTCGACGGTGACACCGGCGCAGGCGGCGCGACCTCTGTGACCTCGACGACGACGTCGAGCGACGTCGGCGGCGGACCGCCATCGAGCTGCGATGGTCTCGTGGTGGTCGATCCGATTGTCGCGCTCTCGACGCCCGCACCTGCGGCGCGCGCACCAGAGATCGGCGTCCTCCCCGAGGGAGACGCCTGGGTCACGCTCGTCGAATCGCCGCCTGGCGTCCCGGGCACGCTCCGCGTCGGTCGCACGAACGCGTTCACCGAGTGGCCACCGAATTTCGTCGCGATGGTCGAGCTCGATCCGGCCGTCCTCGACTACGTCGCCGGACCCGGCGCCGGCGTGCCGGTCGCGCTCATTCGACACGCAAGCGATGCGTTCCTCGCGACGAGCCTCTTTCCGACGCTCGAGGGCATCCCCTTCGACACGTCGGGCGTGCCGCTGTTCGCGGTCGGCATCAGCGGGCGTTTCCTCGCTGCGTCGACGCTGCCGACTGCGGGCTACTCCATCCTCGAGATGGAGAGCTACCAACCTCGATCGCTCCCGCAGAGCGAGGGGCCCGTTCTTTGTACGCCGCAGGCAATCCTCGCCGCAGCGGTGCCCGTCCCCGATGGCTTCCTCGTCGCCTACGGCTCGCGGAACGCCGACGACTTGTGCCCCCCATTCGACGACAAGCCGCCACCGAGCGTCGTGACGACGGTTCACTACCGCTCGACGCCCGACCCGGGCTCGTTCTTGACGTACGAAGAGACCGACCACGCGGTCTTCGACGACACCGTCGCGCACCTCGCGCTCGCCCAAGCGCCATTCGGGGCGTGGGAAGTCTTTCAGGCCGCGGGCGACAACGCGCGGCAGCCGCCCGCCATCCTCGCGCAGCGCCTCGGCCCGAACGGCGTCTCGCTCGAGCCCTCGGGGCCCGTGCGCGTCAGCCCGGATGGCGTCACGACCCCTTTCATCGCGGTCGCTCCGCTCGGAGACGCGCTCGTCGTCGCGTGGATCGACTCGTTCGATCCGACGGCGCCGACGATCATCGTCCAGTTGGTCCGCGCCGACATGACCCTCGGACCGTCCACCTCCATTCCCACGAACGAGGTTTGGCAAACCGGTCGACTGCGAATCGTCGCCAGCCCAAACCAGCGAAGCCTCCTCTTCGCATGGGAGGGTGGCATCGACGTTCCAGCGGTCGGCCTCGCCCGCGTCGATTGCGTGACAGGTCTCTGACGCCTTCCGCGCCCCGCCAATCTCCGTCTTCCAACTTGATGACACCAGAGACGGCGCCTCGTATCTTCGCGCCATGACGGCCGAGACAGACTCGCTACCCCAAAGAGTGAAGAGCTTCTACGAGCGCATCTCGCGAGAGGGGAAGCCCGCGATCGACGAGCTGCCGAAGCTCTACTCCGCCGACGTCCACTTCATCAATCCAGTCGTCGACGAACGCGGGCTCGATCTCTTCACGCGCCAGTGGGTGAAGGCGCTCGCCGAGTACAAGACGTTTCAATTCGAGAACGTCGAAGTCGTCGGCGACGATCGCATGTTCACGCTGACCTATACGATGAGCCTCAAGTTCGCGATCGGCCCGGTCTTCCACACCGCGATGATGACCGACTGCCACGCGAAGGACGGCAAGGTCGTCTTCTGCCGGGATTACTTCGACGTGGTCGGTAGCCTCGTCGAGCCGTTTCCGATCATCAGCTGGATCTACAAGAAGGTCTTCGGTCTCGTCGTCGCCTGAGCGCGGCGGCGCTCACTCGATCATTCGAAGCCGCGGCCGACGCGATCGACCGATTGTCCCAGCACCTTCACGAAAGTGTCGCTCGCGCTCTGCGGCGACATCAGCGGACCAAGCCAGTTGCTGCACGCGGTCGCGTCACCGAAGACCTTCGCCGGGCAGGTCGATCGCGCCAGCAACCGGATGCCAGCGGTGATGCTGCGGACGGCGGCTGCACGGAAGCCCGAGCCCAGGACGACCTCGCACACTCCGCAGTAGTTCGGCATGAAGTCCTTCGTGATCTTCGCCGACAGATCGCGCGCCTCTGGAGACATCGACAGGGGCACGTTGTCGCCGATGATGGTCACGACCGCGAACCCCTTCGGGAACTTCTTCCTCAGGTTCTCGTGGATCGGGAGCGCGGCCTGAACCCGCGGCAAGGTGACTTCGCCGCGGAAGCACCACAAGAGAGAGTTCTGAAACGTCGCGAGTGAGAACTCCGGGTCCTCTGCATGAAACTCGAGTCCTAGGGCCATCTTGGTACGGCCGAGGATGTCACGAGCCGTGCCTCGAAGGGAACGATCCAAGCAAGCGCACGGGCGGCGGAGCGTTCCAGTCAGGCCAGGGCGTGCCCCAATTTGCCCCCGGCAGGAAGCGCCTTGCAAGATTACAAGTCGCCCGCCCACGAGTGGATGACGGCGGCGATCTCGTCCATGACCGACGCTACATCGCGGCCCGCAGCCTTCGGTACGACGAGCGAGTGATCGCCGCCTTCTACGACGTGTAGCTGCGCAGTCGACATCGTCTTCACGACGGGTCTCAGATCCTCGAGGGCCGCGAGCGGATCGCGCGTGCCCGAGACGAAGAGGGTAGGGACACGCACGTTCGGCAGGTGCGCCTTGCGGATCTTCGCGGGCTGCTTCGCCGGGTAGAGCGGATATCCGAGCAAGAGGAGCCCGGCCATCTCGTCGCCTTGCGCGGCGAGGTGCGACGCCATGCGACCCCCCATCGATTTGCCGCCGAGCACGAACCGCTGCGGAAACCGCTTCCTGACGCGCGCCACTACGTCGCGAAAGGTTTCTTCGAGCAGCGGCGCGCGATCGGGAAGGCTTCGCCCTTCAGCGCGGTAGCGAAAATCGAAGCGCACGACGCCGTGCCCCTTGGCGGCGAGGCGCGTGCTCACGGCGACGAGCAACGGATCGCGCCGATCCAGGCCGGCTCCGTGACCGAGCACGAAGACGAGCGCCGCGTCGTTCGTCGGAGCGAGGACATCGACGCCGATCTTGCCGCCCCCGGCGGTCCAACGTTCGGTCCGCGAGCCACGCGCACGCGGCGCACGGCTCGCGGCCGGAGTCACCGAAAGCTCTCGTGGTAGGCCGGATCTTCCATCGAGGTCGCGAACCGAGTCGGGACGAGAGGCTCGTAGCAGTCGAGCATGACCGCCAGCTCGGTCGTCTCTTTCGATCCGATGCTGTTCTCGTACGAGCCGGGATGAGGTCCGTGCGGCAGTCCCGCCGGGTGAAGCGAGATGCTCCCCGGTCCGACGCCCTTGCGCGAGGTGAAGTTGCCGTCGCAATAAAACAAGATCTCGTCGACGTCGTGTGACGAGTGCGGGTACGGGCAGGGGATCGCCTCTGGGTGAAAGTCGGTCGGACGCGGGACGAAGCTGCAGATCAACGCGCCGCGGGCACCGAACGTCCCATGCCACGTCGGCGGCAAATGCGTGAGGCCGACGCGCGGCTGAAAGCACAGGATCGGGAACACCCACGGATAGACCGAGCCGTCCCAGCCGACGACGTCGAGAGGGCTGTCGTCGTACTCGAAGCCTTCGAAGCGATCGTGCTTCTTCACGACCAAATGACGGATGCCCTCGTCGAGCGGCCCCTGAAACTCTGGCCGACGAAAGTCGCGGTGGCAGTACGGCGCGTCCATTCGGAGCTGTCCGGCTGGGTTTCGCCACTGCTTCAAGAGGCCCATGCCCCCGCGGCATTCGACCGAGAAGAAGTGATGGTCGCGCGCGTCGTCCGGGATGAACCGGTGCACTGTCCCGCGTGGCACGAAGACGTAGTCGCGCTCTTCGTAGCGGACGTCACCGAGCATGGTGCGCAGCGTTCCGGCGCCGCGGAAGACGTAGTGGAGATCGTCGCCGTCGCCGTTCGAGAAGTACGCCGTGTCCGCCGCGCGCGCGCGCGTGATCGAACAGACGACGTCCTTGTTGAAGAGGATCGGCGTTCGCGCCGAGACGATCGAGGTCCCCTCCGCGACCTTCTCCGAGACGTAGTGTCGACGGCGGAGCGGTTGTGGCGCATCCGCCAACGCGGGTTCTGCGATCGGGAAGCTGAAATCTGCCGGCACCTGTAGCGCCGTGTGCGGGCGCCGCAGGTGGTAGGCGATCGTGTACGGCCCATCGAAGCCGTCGCGCGTCATGCAATGTTCGTAGCGGAGCTCGCCGTCCGCGCCGCGAAGCGCGAGGTGGTGCTTCCTCGGAACGTCGCCGACGACGAGCCGCTCGAGCATCAGGCGCGACCCTCGCTGCGCTGCGTCCGTTCGATGCTCTCGAAGAGCGCGCGGAAGTTTCCGGCGCCGAAGCCTCGGTCGCCCTTGCGCTGGATGATCTCGTAGAAGAACGGACCGGCCGCGGGCTCGGAATACAGGCCCGCCGCGTCCTTCAAGAAGATCTGCAGCATGTATTCGTGATCCTTTTCGCCATCGACCAGGATCTCGAGCTCTTGCAGCGTCGCGATCTCTTCGTCGATCTTCCTTACGCCGATCTGGTTCAAGCGATCCGGCAGCGCCTCGTAGTAGGCGGCGGGCGTCGGCATGAACTGGACGCCGCGCTTTCGCATGTCGCGGACGCTGGTCAGGATGTCTTTGACCGTGAGCGCCAGGTGCTGCACGCCGTCGCCGCGGTGATCTTCGTTGAACACGTTGATCTGGCTCGTCTTGAAGAACGGACGCCACGGCTCGTTGTTCGCGTACTTCACGCCCGAGTGCGGCTCCCACATCACAGTCGAGCGCAGTCCCGAGCCGTGCGTCCCCGTCTTCGAGACGTCTTCGGTGTGAAACTGCACGTTCCAGTATTGCTCGCAGCCGAGGACGTGCTCCATCCAGAGGAGCGCCGGCTTCATGGTCTGGAAGTTCGAAGTGATGTGATCGACCGCCTCGATGCCGAAGCAGTTCGTCCCGCCCTTCGGCTTTTCATGCGCGAGGAAACCAGGAAAGAGCGCATCGAAGTGGTCGCGCTGCGCGAACCGGAACGTCGTGTCGCCGAACGGCGTCGTGATGGCGAACGTTCCGAGGCGACCGCCCCCGTCGCCCTTGAACCACTTCACCTCGTCGATCGGCGTGCCGCCGCGCTCCTCCAAGAGGCGGAACGTCTTGTCGATGTCCTCGACCTCGTAGGTGATGGTGCCAATGCCGTCGGGGTGCTTCTTGAGGAAGCGGTGCGCGCGGCCGCCT
>Ga0164241_10001960_pt1 | contig 23456 bp, 19 predicted proteins | sample OricomyardsoilBY_FD_108780 | JGI IMG/M metagenome (GOLD analysis project Ga0164241, IMG submission 108780) | Backyard soil microbial communities from Emeryville, California, USA - Original compost - Back yard soil (BY) | ecosystem: Environmental > Terrestrial > Soil > Unclassified | place: USA... | reverse complement strand
TCTATTTCATCTAAGAAACTACTTAATTGAGTCATGTCAAAAGTCATCAATTAATCATCAGATTATCAAAATAAGAAATAACCTTCGAATAAGTCTAGTCAATATGGTAGATGTTGATAAATGCTTTGAATAGAATTCCAGTAACCATGAAAATGTTTTCGAGTAAATATTATTTCAAGGAGAAATTTAAAGGAGGACTAGAACAAAGAGAGACCTAATACAATAATTATATCTCACTATAATATCATTATCAAGCAATATTTCTTACCCAAGACAAATTTCAAACATATTGGTCATGCTATTCAAAAAATTTCTTAAAACCCAATGCTGTGAGAAATCGGCTTCAAACCTCTTGCCAAGGACAATTATTTGAAAAATGAAATTCTACTAAGGTCTTATACCCGAGAAAGTGTAAGACCCTAATGGAAGTGTTTCGGCTATGGTAATCAAATATACTTTGAACATGTTAAAAAACATTTTGATATTCTATTTCAGGTTTAATCATCTTGAATATCTGAATTATTTACCCGACCTTACATTGTGGATATAGAAGAATGGATGGTCATATAGGTCAATACCTGACATCCAGAATACTCGATTAATAGTATTTTGTGGATTTCTTCTGGCTTTTAGTTCCTGTTAACAACATACTAATCTTACTACATTCTATTCTCCTAATCAATTCATTAAGTCTGAAATGATAAAAAAGCCACACCAAAGCTTGATCCCATGTATTAAATGGAACTATACTTCAATAATACTTGCCAGTGCTTTAAAATTTATTTCTGCGATCTTCTTGTTTTCGGTGTGTGGTAGTCATTTGTTTTGGGATGTTAGTTAATTCTCTGGATAATAATTTATTATCCTTCTTTTAACTGGTTATAGCTGTCCAATTAAACTGATAAGTTTCAATAAAATAACCCATGCACAAAATAATGATATTTTCGATCAGTTAAATGATAAATAGAATATTATGATTATTAGAAGCGCGGTTGTTGTTACTGTCACGGGAGCGATTAGAACAATTACTATTATTGATATGTTTGCGCAAAACAAATGTTATCTATTTGATCAACCTAATAGGGATTGTATGATCAACAAGGTTACTGCATGTAAAGCGAAGGGATAGTACCGTACCTCTACGGCACAAGGCCAAACGGAGTAAAATCAAACTTCAGCTCTCGGGCATATATCAGCAAATCGGTAAATCGACCTGTTCTTTTTCGTAGACCATGAAATAGTTGGTCTTAACGATGGTAAGGGTCGTGATACTTTACAATTTGACCCCTACTCTAATAAGTTTTTAAATACCAAATAAGGTAATTTGCAACATTCTGGACATGTATTTATATTTAGTAACATATTAATAATAAGAATATGCGGATATTACGAAGTATCTATTGATCATGTATTAAGATAAAAATTTTTAAAAAATATTAGGTATCTTCAGATAACTAAAAAATCTTTTAGCAGGGTTTATCTAATTAAAAGCTTTCTAAATGGATGCTAATCAAATTTGTTATTCTCTACGTCCTATATTATTATCACAGATCACCATTTTTCACAACAAGATTTGAAATAAAGGATATGCACTAGCGGGTTTATTCTAATTTTAGATGAGCAAGTATAACATCCTCTCCTAAGCGAATTGATTTATCTTTTAGTCTTTATTTTTGTGAATCACGGAAATGGACGAACATTTTTTTATATTATATCCGGACGTTATGGAAAAGTTTAATACATGATATGAAATATTTTATGCAAATGCAATCAAACACCGAGAGTTCTCAAATAAGAGTAATAGTATTGATTAATGCAAAGGAAGGGAAGAAGCAAGAGTTATTAGACCTTTTTATTCCCCTTGTTGATCCACCAAGAAAAAGAGAAGGCAATGTAGTCTATACATTTAATTCATCAATGGAAAATCCAAATGAATTGTTGTTTGATGAAGTTTGGGATAGCAAAGAATCTTATGATAAACATTACAACAGTCAGGAATCAATAGCTTTGAGAGCTAAGATACAAGATTTGGTGTCTAGACCAATAGAATTTAAATTATACAAAGGAATTACTGGTCCCTAGATTGGATGTGAACACCTACCCCTTTTTAAAACCTATGGAGATTGCTTATCCTAACGAATAAATCAACTACTCCATTTTCATTTTTTTTGAAATCATATAATATCAATAGTCATTCTGAAGATCTCTCGAATGAATTCTGCTAGACACACAACATGGTTCTTTGATCCATCAATTTGTCTAAATGCATAATCAAACGGAATCGGAACAAAATTCACACTTCACAATTCAAAAGCCATTTCACTCACATAAGCATTAATATACACAATAAGTGCTATCTGGCATAAAAATAGATTCCTATAGGGATCATGATTTGATATTGGATGCATTATACATGAGTGCAAATATGGTTCAAGATCAACTTTGTGTATTTTTTTCCTTCATGAAAAAATCACAAGTAATCTGAAAATTAATAAAATCGCTATTATTAAAATGCAACTGCAAACACAATTTGCATTTGTAGGTATTGGGTCTTGGTATTGAGATCTGTTATGCTATCTCAAGACCTTTATTGGCTTGCGCCAAAGCCTACACGCTTTTATAAAAGTATAATATTATATGTGAACCAACATTAAATTAATTACTAAATAGGAATTATTTGCCTTGATTTTCTCTTTATAGAAGATTGTCTTTCATAATTAAGACAAATTAAGGACGTGATTTTCTTGGATGTTCATAAAATCTGTCATTAAGTTTATGTATTCTAATTTAGTCCATCAAATCTATCGCGGTATCAACCGATTCTGTTTTCGTCAATAATTAAAAAAATTCTATATTCTCAGAAAAATCTTATCCGCAGATTTGGTTTACTCATTTGAGAATCCGAAATATCTTGATTGAAGTATTTAGGTGTCAATCTTCTTGCCTGTTTTTTCAATATTCTAACACTGTCAAAGTCAGTATAATAAGCACTGACAATAAATTATAAATAATAGGTGGTATTCTCATAGAATGTATCTTGTATGGTTACTACTAACCTTCCTCAGTTTGAATTAAATTAATATCTATTTGAAGGCAATATTCATGAATAATCAAAGACTTAATTGACATATTACGAGCAAAAATACTATGTTCAAATGCTAAAACTAATTTTGAAGTACCAAGCCCAAGATTACCGAAGTTTTGATAATAATCTCACTACCGTAATTTAGTTACTATTTAATTTATATACTTTCTTTAAACAACTAATGTCCTAGTTAATGAAAATTTTCGACAACCAGGACAATTCAGATCTGAATACTTTTTCTCCTACACTCATAACAACATATTCACAAAAAGCTGTATATTCAATTCACTCCATAGAACGTATTCTTTATGTACTATTGTCAGTGTTAGTGGCCTTTGCATTATTAGTTTTTATAGATACCGCAGCTGTTAAAGGATATATCAAGTTTTTACCTGAAGATGAATATGATATTGTTCTCTCTTTAATAGCGTTTATAGCCATAGGAATTATCGTATTCCTGTTAAGAATAATTCTAAATACTCGAAAGAAATTAGATAATTGGGCCTATGTTTTTGAAAAAAACTCTATTGGATCATTAATTAGTATCGGTCTCTCAAATCTAGATAAAAAAACTCTCTTCTTTTCCATTATTGAGAATATTGGTGAAATTGGAGAACCCATTAAAAAGTATATCTCCAAAAATAAAGATAATATTGACTCTTTCTTTGACCAGGGGATTTCTAAAGATATCGTGTTTGATGTTTTAATCGATGGTGATAAGATTATGTCCAAAGATGGCGGTGACGATAACGACTTTGTCGTTAATAAACTCAATGAATATGGTACGGTTGTCGGAAAGATAGTTACCAACCCCGATACAATTGATACTAATGAGATCAAGTTATTCGTAAGATCAGTATTGGAATATTCTAAGGCTACAAGTAAATATGTTGGACTGGCATTATTAGTCGGAAATGATATTACAAGTGAAGCAATGGATTATGCTAAAAATTATTCAAACAAATCGATAGGCTACCTAATCATAATCGAGAAACCTGGTATCATGAATTCAGTATGATGATATTCTGTTAGCACATGAACTAAACTTAATCAAAATCCGAATTCAATTTATTTACTGACCTGGAAAAATCTAGAAATGATTTTATCCATTTATCATAGGCTTCTACACCCTTTTCCGTTATCTTGTAGAATGTTGAATTGGGTGTTTTAATAGATTGAATGAATCCATTATTTTCTAACTCTTCCATTAGATCGTTAATTCTATCTGATCTCTGCTGCTTAATTCCGGGTAATTTATTAATAATGTGGTACTTTGATATGGGTGTATCCCTTGAGGATATACAAAGGTATTCTAGAATGGATAATATAGTATACTCTGGAGATAATCTTTTCTTTCTTTTTATACCCATTCTCTATCCCATTAAAGTCCTTGTTGATTAAGTAGTATAGTTGATTTGGTATTAATATTACTGTTTTTACATATCCTATATAATTACTCAGTTTAGTAATCCTTAATTACTAGTATCAAAATTGACTCAACAGCCAAACATAGTTGGCTATGTTATTTCTTTTGTAATTAATAACGATTAGTCATTATTTGGATAACTCCGAATGACTACTGACTGAATTGATGTCAGACCACTAACTCATTTAGATGGTATCCGCGATTTGAGTTCAAAATTGCAATTTGTTGGGGGGTCATCGTTTCTAAGTCTTTATTTTTGTAAACATACATTGAAGTTATGGGAAAATCAAACAGATCCTCTAGTATTTTGTCATAGTTAATTAAGGCGTTATCGAGTCTTTCCCTCAAAAATTTATTTGTTTCTACGAAGATCCTAATGCCTTCTTTACCATTCTTTATAGCATTAGCAATCAGAATCTCCCATTTTTTAAGGAATATCTCCGCATTAAGGCACTTATCTGGATGATACCATTCTTCCGTTGGTTTGAAAATTATACTACCTTTCTTCTTAAGAATCTCATCATTTAGGAATTTTGCTGACCGTTTCACCGTATCATAGGTTTTATCTTTTGAGCAGTCTTCCAAAAAAACAATTACCAATTCATTATGGTCTATACCTTTCTTAATGAAGGATTGAAAATCACACAATTCAATTTCCCTAGAGTAACATATTACAAACACGTGACTTCCCCGTTTTAATGAATCAAAAGATTTCAATTATTTTTTACAAATATTATTTCGTTAGTTATGTATAAAAGTAATAAGGCAATATAGTTCTAATATCAATTAACTCAGTTATCGATATCTCCTGTCGAGGTAACTATTCTTCATATCCCATTCATAATCTCAACCTGTAGCTAATTAATGGTTTGAATAACATATGAAAAAATAAATCTCTGCACTTTCATAATATTGGTTGGTACAAAAAAAGTCTTTACTGCTTACTTTGTGAGTTTTGGTAATAAAGTCAAAGTGATAGTTAATATCTTTGTCCTCGATTACAACAGTTACGAGTACGATTAGAGATTTCATGAGTTTAGTTATTAGAAGCAGTAATAATGTTACATGGTCTCTCAACTACATTCCTTTACCTTTTTTATATCTTTGCTATAAATTTTATCCATGGACAAAATAATAACAAGAATTCCAAAACTAAAAACTCGACAAAATAAAGCATATAATTATGAATTGACTAAAAATTCGAACGAGGACCTCTTATCGTTACAAAATGATCTAAATCATGATAGATTAAATACGTTAGATAGTAGTAACGAACGTAAAAGGTCAACGGAATCAGATGAATTGAGTTCTGAGGATGCGAAACAGGATAAGTCAGTGCAAAAAGATGCAATTAATATTAGTAAGCCATTGCTTATAGAGAATTATGCTGAAGTACTAATACAAAAATTACTTGAGCAAAAATTGAAACTTTTGAATAGTAATGATTCTAATCTACCATACTATTACCACGGTGGTACATAGAACTAACCCAATCAGGTGCATCGATAGGTGGAGTGATGAATATGAATATTTCTATTACTGATTATCAATTAATATGCGAGGCAAAAATTTGTGGTTGTATTGATAATAAAAGGGTGGTATATGTCTTTTCTGAACCAGTCCATAGCTTGTGTATTGATAGGAAACAGTTGCTATTATCACAAATTCAAGCATGCAGGAATTTACTAAAATATACAACGGATAAAATTGAATTGCTTATAGTTGAGAAAGAGATCGATATATTAAGTACCCTCTGCTGATCTCATTATTTGAAAGTGCCAAATCATATATTCATGAAACTCTTGATTTGAGTACTTGATTTATTGCTATGAGATCCTGCACGAACCAACAACTAGGTAATATTACGATATAGATAACCGTTTTTTATTAAGAATGAAATCCAAAAAATCATTCATTGTTCTGCATAATGATAATCTAATGTAGCAAAGGATTTGCTTTTGCGAAGAAAAATCAATCATACTTGTAACTTTTCATAAACCAAACCATTATTCATGCGATCCTCCTCATATAGTGGAGAGCAAAAATAATAATCAAAATTCAAACTTAGACCCTTATCGAGCCCCGGAAACCCCTTACGCTATAGTAGGAAGGTGCACTGTTGTGATACACAAAGACTTTGTCGTAGCGACGATCAGCAAAGAGGGCGCCGCCGAGTTTTCTAATATCAGAAGGTGTTTTTACCCAACTTGATGTCTTAGTATCAAAATTTCCAAGCTTCTGTAATTCTCGATACTGTTCTTCAGTTAATAGTTCAATTCCCAAGGCAGCTGCCATGTCAATGGCGTTATTTTTTGACTTGAATGCTTTCCTTGCCTCCTGACCTCCACGGTCGTAACAAACATTCCTACGGCCAACTGGACTCTCGGGTGAACAATCACAAAAAAATGTATTCAATAGTCTTCTTGTCATAACCAACAACATCCGGTTCACCGCCGGTACTCTCCATTTTCTTGAGTGACGATAGTTTTTCATTATTCCCTTCCAACTTTCCTTGTACTTTTGGCCACTCCATACCCAAATGACGTTCCATGTTTTTCTCAAATCGAGCCTTTAATGTGTCGAGTAGTTCACGAAACTCTCGTGACAACCCTTTATTCATATCTACGTCTGAAACAGATCCTTTTTGATCTATCTTGTTCATATTCATATTGTCCAATCAGAGGGTATAAAATCATGTATCAAGGTTGTATTATTGCTATCAGCAAACAGCTGTCCTTCAGTATCGTCTTTTTGGCTACCTCCCTCTGAGCAAAATAAGTCCCGCAGGGCTTTGTTGGAAAATTTACTTATGAAGATATAGTTTTTCCATTCTTTCAGTAAACTTTCACTTGACCCAAAATGATCGCTATTACAAGAAGTAATGCATACGTCGTTCATATGTGAGCGATATTTGATAATTTATGAAGCTACATATTCAGTCCTGCCTACTTCAAAAACATTTTTTATAGTTTGTTGTGATATTTTTTAAAAAAATCAGAGTTTACGAAATCCCATACCAATCTTTTCTCAAAATTTATGCAATAAAAATCTAAAATGATAAAAATCAGAAGAGATATTTGGCATTGAAAAATAGTCCAAGTCAAAAGTCTTGATAATTCAATCAATCTTAATTGAAAATAACTTTATAAAGCCACTAGAATGGAAACATGTTTCTTAGAGATTGATCTAAAATAGCTACATAATGTAATATCGATGAGAGCATTTAAGTTAGTATCCCTGTCCATCAAAATATTAATCTGTAGGCTTGATCCGGCATTTTGCCAGGTGTAGACTAGTGAGCCGATATTTAGGTAGGAAGAAGTTTTTTTTTGTGAAAAATAAACCATAAAATTAATGATAACCTTTAAGGGTAGGCTATTGTCCTCGCCCAAAATTGGTACAATTTGCTTATTTAAGTTAAAAGAAGTTTAGTAAATTCAAATTCAATTAGAAAGAATACGAACATTTTTTAACAGAGTGAGTTTTATTAGAAAACATAGAATGAAGACCCTACAGATTGCTACCTTTGGCGACGAGGATAAGGATGGGATAGCATTGGGGATTCAAAATTTTCCGATTCACCGACTAATACTATTATGTTATTCAATTGATGAATCCAAAGCCATCAAATATTCCAAAAAGATTGAATCAATAATAGGGATTGGCTCAGAAATAATTCTTGTTGAGAAGGAAAATGTTGTAAAGGATACCATTGAAAAAGTTAATGAGATATTATCAAGGAAAAGTACGGAATATCATGATATACTAATGAATGCAAGTTCCGGCGATAAATTAATTATTTGTGCAGCACTCTCATCAGCATTTATTAATGGAATAAAGGCTTTTACTATGGATCATGGTAACACCATGCTTCTAATGTGGCCAGTTCTCAATTTCAGCTACAGCGAAATCATATCAGACACCAAATTAAACATATTAAAAAGTATTGATCGCATAGGCGGGATGGTAAGTAGCTTGGAAGAGTTGGAACAAATTTCAGGCTACGGAAAACCACTTTTAAGCTATCATGTGCAGGGTGGAAAAGAAAATAAAGGATTAGCAGATTTAGGTTTAGTCGACGTAGATAAAGGTGAAAGAGGTAAAACAATAATTAACATTACTACTTTAGGTAAATTAATGGTTACTTCTAATAGTTTCAACCATGATGATTAATGCATTGGTTTGTAACTTTCTAGTGGTACTTCATCTTCTACCCAGATTTTCGAAGGATGTTCTTGTTTCTCCTCCTATAGTAATCTATAATCTAAGTGATTTTTGGGTGGTCGCAATTCAGAGGACACCATTTTCTAGCCGATTCGTATACCTGCTACTTCACTATATATCTTTATACTTTTAAAATAATTTGTATTATGGTCTCTGTTATCTCTTTTCTATTAATCTTTAGGCGGACTTTATTGAATTTTAATATGCGATTAAAGGCCTGTGTACTTCCTCTACTTTTGGCTTATCAACAACTATTTTGTATTTTACACTCTTCTTCTATCGTCTTACCATATACCCATGTCATGTCACAAAACTCTATCGTTATTGGCAAGAAAATAGCAATTTAATTGCAATAAACTCAACGACTGGGGAGGATTTCATTCTTATTGTTACTATTTATTCAAATTTGATTTCTACCATTTTTTTACACGCATTTCATGAACTCAATTAAGAGCTCATTTGTCTCAAGTGGCACGATATCGTCCATTGAGGTAATTCGGTTATTAGAATCTAGCATTTATCAATCATCCTCTGTCCTTACCTAGTAGTGTATTTCAAAATATGTTATGATTAGTAGTATAATTTCGGTGCATTTCTTATAATTGATGAAACAATTATATCAAATTTCTATAGAATTTTGAAAATGAATTGATTAATACCTTAAGAAATAACAATATTTATATAATTATTTTCAAAACCAAAATCAGGCTAAATATAATGACTGACAATGAGAAAATTAAAAATATGATTGAAAATGCATACCTTCAGCAGAAACAGATGATCGAACTAAATTATACTCAATTTAAAAATATAATTGAAAATGCATACCTTCAGCAGAAACAAATGATCGAAACAAATGCATCTATAATGAAAAACTATTCTAACATGTTTGGTAATAGCGAGATAGTAAGCAATATTGAAAAAGTGGAATCACATTTTTTAGCTCTGAATGAGGAATCAAAGAAATCAATGATGCATCAGTTAGACCTCATTAGAGATAATTTTCTATCGAATGCCTCTAGAATAAAAGAAGAATATACTAACATGCCTAACTTTGATAAGTTTGTTCCCAATTTTAATTGTTCAGAAAGACCAAAATAAAAAGAAATATAGATAATGTTAGGAGAATAACTTTTTTAGATAATTAATCTGTTCCCCTTAACAGGATTATTACTAAAGAGAAAGAAACTTTCTTACATATATTGTACTCCACTTTTCAACAATCAGATTATATACTAAATTCACTCTAATATCTGATTATAACCAAATTTGAGTTACTAGTTTGGATCTAATCAGTTACATTGTGCAATTGCTTTGATTAGATCCGCACTAAGTAAGATATTGTCTCCTACTTAACCGTCTTGATTAAAATCTTCAATTACATTAATCCTCAGAAATCCCTTTTATTTCCGAACTGGTTTTAAACTATTTGTTGTTAGAAAGTCATTCAGACCTTCGAGGTATGATCTGGACATTCAAAAATGATGAGGGAATTAACTTTCTACCTGTGTTTGTATTAACCAGATGGAAAGAAAAAACTGATACTAGCGCCTTTAGTATTTCTATTAGTCATTATCTTATGATGTTAAAGACAGTCTTGTTAAAGATGAAATTATTCTTGAAATTGATTATTTTTCTGAAGGCAACAAGAGTTGGATTCTAATCTATGCAATTCAGGTGTGGGTTTCAATCTAAAAATGATCATGTTCTTGTCAATGCTTTAATAATCCATAGCCTTGGTCTATGAAGGTCTGATACAATATTGAACCTGCTCCATTGTCAAAGGATTAGTATCTTTCTTAAGTATTCACTCATATGGATCCAAAGGTTACTATTGTCCTATTTCATCAATTTTGATATAGTCTATTTTTCAATAAACCATGAGTAATCAGATCTACATTGTTGGATACAGATAACGGTTCATCAGTATACGTCTTGATTAACGACATGGCCGAAAAATTTAGTGAGATAGATCCCACTATAATACTTCTAAAGGAAAAATAGGGAATAGGTGTCAATTGATGATCGAAAATGGTATATTTTTACTATATATCTTATGTCTAAATATTCTTGTTTCTAGATGACTTTGCCGCAAAGCAATAGGTACTTGCGATAGCGAGGTCCCAATGCATTTAGACAAATCCATAATTTCTCTATATGAAGAAGGTTCATAAGAAATTACGAGATTATGAATTTTTATATGTATCCAAGGAAATGGTAAATATATTTGCCTTACAGAAAACTATTTGTATATTCATTCATGATGGCTATGGTCTTCATATCATTTCTTATTTTCTCATATGTTTTTCAAAATCATTTCCAGTTGGCGTATAGTCAGCATGGGCAAGACGTCCTATCGAATAATTCTCAATATTCTCAAAGAAATGACGTATCAAATGCACTTTTGGAACAGTTTAAAGAAATAGTATTTGATCACAGCTTATCCGGAGATACTTCTAATATTTCAGTACCAATTATTGTTGGTGTTGTAACTCCAAATGGAACACAAGTTTCCGGATATGGTAACATATCAAATTTCAACCCATCAACAGTTGATGGAAATACTGTATTTGATATAGCATCCATATCAAAAACATCTGTGGCTATCATTTTGGCAGATATGGTAAATCAGGGATTGGTCAAGCTAGACGATCCTGTTGAAAAATATCTTCCGGCTGACAGGGTGACAGTCCCATCGTTTAATGGTCACAAGATAACACTGGAGGATCTTGCAACACATACATCGGGCATGCCCGATTTTCCAATTGGCTGGGTCAGAAACCATAGTTACACTCCTCAGCAAGTCTATGACTTTGTGTCAAATTCGACGTTATCAACACAGCCAGGAACCAAAGCAAGCTACTCGGACATAGGGATGGGTCTATTAGGCCATGTATTGTCTCAAGGGGCCGGCGTTTCGTTTGACCAACTTGTAAAGGACAGAATCCTGAACGTTCTCGGGATGGACAGCACTGGCATGCGCATAAATGCTTCAGAAATATCGATTCCTGAGGATATCAAATCTAGATTTGCACAAGGTCATATAGCCGGAAAAGAGGTTAATTTGGAGTTTATTCCAGAGACAATTCACTCAGCCGGCGCAATGTATTCTACAGCCAATGATTTACTGAAATATTTGTCAGCAAATCTCGGATTAATACAAACTAAAGTTAATGATTCCATTCAGGAAACCCATTTGATAAGAAATTCATTTGGCCAATCTTCTGAAAATAAATCACTAAAGGACTACATAGGTTTAGGCTGGACAGTAACAACGGATTTTGGAAAAGTAGTTATTTGGCATACTGGCTCGATAGACGGTTACACAAGTATTATAGGATTTAATCCTGGCAAGCAAATTGGATTGGTGATACTTTGTGGTTGTAATTATGATGATTTTTCATCACAAGAAATGATAAATCTTGTAATTCCATTCCTTCTTTATCATAAATAACTTGACCAGTATACTTTATTAGAATATTGAAAATTCCTAGTCGTGACGGAAATGATTATACACTCCATGAGATTCACGATTTGATGAATTAATCTCATCAGTAGTCAAAATTACACTGAACAATGATTGCTGTTTTTGTAACTTAATGATTTTGAAAAACAAGATTTAATTATGAAATTTGAATCATTCTGCAAACTTAACTTTAACGAAATTGAATTAACATCTCCTAATGAAATACATGTTTAAATATTGCAATTCATTTGAACCGACTATGAGTCAGGTTTTAGCTTTCATCCTTGTCGGACTTGTATTGCTGGTAGTAATTGGTAGCTCAACAACGAATATGGTACTCGATTTGTACGCAACCAAAGGCTTACAAAAGCAAACAAAAGAGATATCCAATGAGCCCACCGTTCAACCCGAAAGAGACTCTCAGCAGTCACCAGAAGCATCTGGGTCTACTACCATTCAACCTGAACGACAATCGCAATTTAACTCTCAGCAACAAGAAAATGAAAATGACAATGACAATGAAGCTGCAATACAGGAAAAAGATGAGCAATTTAGGGACGTATTCCAAGTAGATGATAATTCGAATATTAATAATAATGATAATGATGAAGAATTAGATGCACAAATTGAAATTGATAAAAAAGCACCAATTGCTGTTTCAGGTAAGAATGTATATATTGTGTGGTTTAATGATCAGAATATACTAAACAACAGCTCAGAAGTATTGTTTAGATATTCAAATGACACTGGAGTAACATTTTCAGACAAGATTAATTTAAGCAATACTACAAATGCAGATTCTGTTAATGCTGAGATAGCCGCAAGTGGCAATAATGTAATAATTACGTGGTGGGAACGAAACCAAACAAGCAATGATCCTGTGGTTAGAGTGAGTAGTGACAATGGCACAACATTTGGACCTTTATTAAAGTTAGCAAATAATGGACCTATCCGGTGATCTTTAAACAATAGACCCTAGAACGGCAACATTTTTTTAAATACTGTCCGATAGAAAATATTTCTCCATAATCCGAGTAACCAATATAACGCGGAGTCTGACAGATCTACGAGAATGTGAATTTCGGAACTGACTATAAACTGTGGTCATTCTTTGAATAATTTCAATAACAATGCGACAAGCGGTCTTCATAAGAGATTGTAATGAGCACCAACCCATCTCAGTTAGATAATTTGTAAAATGTTCCTAATTTTTATGTCTATAGGTTCTACTCTCAATAGGTAACAAAAATCTATTGACAAAAAAATAGAAGAAAATGGTTTGTCGATCCTACATTGATATAGTTAAATGACCGGTCAAGGTTTTGCTTCAAAGACCAAATTAAATGGTGTTTGGGTTGCCCGACGGAATTTTGAAAACCCTGCCGATTTTATTATTTCTGATATTCTCTTTTCACCTGCTTGTGCACCCAAGGCTGGTCCATTCTCACTTAACGAAGCAGGAACACAAACAATAGATGATACCGAATAGAAGACCCTTCCAAGCGGATTCAAATTATCTTCAAGTTTATCATTTGCAAAAGGTTCTACGAGCATCCATATCCCTTTTTTTTTCCTTAATGTTTGTAGAACATGTCTTGCAGCTCCGCTTGGATCACCCATATCGTGGAAGCAATCAAAGAAAGCTACCAGATCATAATCATCTCCTGGATAATCTGTAGACCGTGCTACTTCAAACGTTAGATTTTGTAGATTCTCCTTTTCAGCTTGCTCTCTGGCCCTTTCAATAGAGGGTTTGTGCGAGTCAAATCCTATAAATTGTGAATTTGGATATGCTTTTGCCATTAGAATTGTTGAGGCACCATGCCCACAGCCAACATCTGCTACTTTAGCTCCTCCATTCTTAAGCTTATGTTCGATGGAATCTAATGCTGGAATCCAATTCCTTGTGAGGTTTGCTACATAGTTTGGTTTGAAGAACCGCTCTGTACCTTCATACAAATAATGATGATGATCTCCCCAACCAAGGCCTTTTCCAGTTTTAAAGGTCTCAAGAATTTTTTCCTCGTCTTTGAAAAGGCTAACTAATGATTGGTAAAAACCTGCTATGTATGCTGGACTATTTTCATCAGTGAGGGCCATAGCATGTTCTTCAGGAAGGGTATAAGTGTCTTTGATATGATCGTAGATAACATAGCCTCCAGCAGCTTGAGCAGCAAGCCATTCTTTTATTATTCGTGGATGTGTTCCAGTCTTTTTTGCTAATTCGTCTGATGTCACCCCATCTGTTCCAATCATGGCCTTGAATAACCCAAGTCTATCGCCGATAAAAGTGATTAATGCGCCTTCTGCAGCGCCCCATTCATTAACAACTTTTCCAATAAATTCATGTAACTTTGTTTCATCTACTACCATTTTTATCCCGAACCTCCTTTTACATAGGTAACAATCAAAGATTGTTCCTTTCTTCTCGTTTTCGGTCCTCTATCCCACCCTTGAATGATTTTTGATAGTATGCTTTCTCTTCGCATGATAATGGTAAGATGTAAGTACGATAAATGAATGGCGGAAAAGTAATATTTATTTTTAAGACATGGCCTTTAATTTTGTTACATACGTCTACATGAATAGCGTGATATGAAGTTGATGGGGTTGGAATCTCTTGCAAAAAAAGAGGGAGAATATTTGAGGTTATGACTGGTTTGATCGGATCGTGTTCATCCTGTTTTGTAGTGCATGGGCATAGCGATGCCAAAAACGGCAAGGTAAAATAAAAAGGATAATTCTTTAAGGATAAGATTTTCAGCCATCAAAACCATCTGACGTAATGGAGAGGATTGCTATACAGTATATCTTTTCCTGAATAGAAAATATGAAAATATATAGAAAACTGATCTATGCTTACTAGGATGCAGGGAAAAGCAGATCATTCATTCAAGCTAATTGAGTCAACATAGACCATGATACCTTGATGATGTTGATTTCTGAATTATCTAAAAAATGACACTAAAATAAAGAATGAGAGATTCGATTCAGTATTTGAATTATTAGAATTTGACTTTTACTATTTGATTTCTCAATTTTTGTATTTGCCTATTTTGTGTATTCAGGTCAATCTTCATCATGATGGTGGTCAAAGCCCTTAACTACAGTAACCATTGCATTTTTTTTTGGTGATTAATGCAATGGTCCGTCACCGAATCTACCATCGTGATCATGGAATCCCCACGGGCTCTTCCAGTGTCCAAATCCGAATGTTTCATGTCCCTGTCCCTGTCCTTGGCTATTTCCATGTTCGCCTGAAAATCCATAAATTCCATGCCCCATGCCTTGATCGCTTAGAATGTGAAGGAAATTCAGCAGCTGTAGACTCTCAGATTTATATAGGACGGCACCATTCCCCGGATCAACGATAGTCAAAATTCCTGTTTGGGTGGTTGGATTTATTGTGAAGAATTTGTATACTAAATATCCTTGGTCTATCCCTAAATGACCCGCTACTAAAATCGTGTCATTGTTTAATTCTCTTGAGGCTATGTCTGCTGCTTGTACAAAAGTTGTTTTTAGATTTTTTTCAATGGCTGCATGTGCTTTTTCAAAGATATTTATTGACCCATTTATCTTTGGCGATTGATCTTTAAATATTCCACTCTCTTTTATGGTGGTATTTGACGACTGAATTGCAGTAACAAAAGATATTACTGGACTTGCCAAAAAAACTCCTGTGACAACAACTGCAGTTATAAGAATCGCGGATAGTATCACCTTATTTTTTACTCTGTTTGAATTCGTGCTTGTCATTGTAGTAAATAATGTGGTTGTTATTATAACCATTGTTTACCTTTGACACGTAACTTAGTCACCTGAAGTCTCCATTGGAACTTAGAAATATCACAGACTACAACAAATATTGGAAAAATGTATTTTGGAGAATGAACGCCTGTTATACGAAAGATTTGAGAACTAGTATACTATTTTGGTAGCTGGCTATTAGAAATACGTGATCAATAACATAGTGGATAATTCACTTTCGAATGGAAAATGATTTCCTTACCAGTCCTCTAGTTGTATTCGATCAATCTGAACCCTAGTCCTTTTGATAAAAAATATTTTTTCAAAACATCAATAAAAATATTTTGACTAGAATTCATAAGTCTTTAAGTAGGTATGGAATTCTAATCCCTATTCTGCATTCACAGTTCTGCCAATTTATGAATTTATGTTTATAACTTGATATATTTTACACAGGTAATTTTGTTTTAGATCCGATTTTAGACTCTAAAAATTATTATTGACTGAATAGGCCCGGAGAACTCCAATAGTCCTTATTTTTCAATCATCAAATAACTGATCTATTTTGGAATTTTTGGAGAAATTCTACCTAGCAATAACTATCTGATTTTGATTGCTAGTACTAGTTGGGATGATTTCATAAATATTGAACCGGAAAAGTCCGAATACTTCCAATCTCACTAATCAGACTTCTGAATGGATCTTTCTTTGCACATAATATTGTGAATCTGGGTCACGAATTTGTTGCTTTCAGGACCTATTTTTTTCTGGTTGTCTTTCGCAATTTATAAGTTTTTAAGTAACTTTGGATGATTTAATCAATGATTTGCAAGAATCAGAAAAAATGGATATTATTAAACCAAATAGTCAATTACAAAAAGCATTCTTTTTTATGGTTCCAAATAAACAGTTAGATTAAGATGAATATTACTTTAATTCCCCTTGGCATTGTTTTACTGTTTTTATTAAACTGCATTTATCTTCACTTCGAATTTGCCTATTCCTTATTTGCATTTGAACCACCAACAACAAATTATAACAATGGTGACACATCCCTTGGTTTTAATTCTAATCTAGGGACCAACATTTCCAATCATTGGGGAAATGGAATAAATGAGTCTCAAAATGATTATCTGATTAATATCAGTTCAAATCAAGGGCATTCCGAATTTCCAAAGTTCGAGGTAGTTGGAAAAAATATCTCTATGATATGGTTAGACGATTCGTCCGGATACAGGGATGTTTACTTCAAAAGAAGTAGCGATGGTGGAAAAACATTTGAAAAAATTATAAACTTAGGTAATATTCCCGGAGGAGCATTTGACCATCAAATTGCTGTAATAGATAATTTTGTATTTGTGATATGGGAACAATCGCCAGATAATAATGGTCAAATTTTTTTTAAGAGAAGTACTGATTGGGGAAAGACATTTGAAAAAGCTATTAACTTGGGCAACAATACCGGATTATCTGGGACTCCCCAACTATCGGTTTCAAAAGACAACTCAAGTGATATAGATGGTAATTCCATTAATGTACATGTGATATGGCATGACTCTTCTGAAGGCATAGTATTAAGAAAGAGTGATGATGGAGGTAATACATTTAAAAAAGCCATCAGTTTAAGTGAAAATTATCCTATATCATTTTTTCCAAAAATTACTACGCAAGGAGATAACGTATATGCAATTTGGGTAACCATTAATAACAAAGGTATGGAAAATGAGACAAGAGAAGTTACATTTGCAAAGAGTATGGACAGAGGAACTACATTTGGCAAAGCAATCTATTTAACAAATTTTGCAAAGATATCTTTTAATGCACAAATAGCATCGTCAGGAAACAACGTATTTGTTTTATGGACCAATGGGACTTTTGTAAAAGACGAATTTCCTATACTTACAGATACTATGTTTAAATATAGTGATAATTCAGGACAAACATTTCATGATACTATAAGTCTAAACAATTATACAGGGTGGTCAGTTAATCCATCGATAAAAACTAACGACGATAAATTATACATAGTATGGGAAGAAATAAACCAAAATAGATATAGCGACATTTATTTTTGTGTAATAAACATAAAAGATACAAAGGAATGTAATTTCAAGATAAACTTAAGCAATGATAGTAACAGTTCCTTTGACCCCTCACTTGACATATTAAATAATACTGCTCTAGTTGCTTGGACAAATGAAAATTCAAATTTTTCATCATCCATCGGTATCAAAGAGATTCATAACCAAATAAATGATTATGTGGAAAGTACAACAACATTATTTAATATAGATGCAAATGCTTCAAATCCTCAAGTGGCAATCTCAGATGTAGATAATAAAGCATTTATCCTCTGGAATGGGTATTCTGACTTTGATGACGAGATTTTTTTAGCAAGTATTGACTATCCATATACCGATAATGGTAAATATGGAATAAACAATAATGAGAAGGAAACCAATAAAATAAATACTACTCTCGACTACAACCTCGATAATTATTTTCCATTGGAAAATATAAATAACAGATCCTCGGATAACTCTTTTTTTTCAAATAATTTCGATAATATCAGTATTGCACTTGTTGATCCAACATATACAAATACCGCTTATGATAATTCATTTTATATATTATACAATCTCTACAACAATGATTCGTTCCATCAAAACACAACAAAACATGTTAACCTATTGACAAGCAAAATTGATACGGAATCAATGCCCGGTTTTAGGACACTTTATCTTCATGACCATATAGCTAGGTTAATGCCAAAGGCAAATGTTACTATTATATCCGATACCGATGTACACAAAGGATATATTTTTAATGACAATATAATTACAAACAACAAATACGATGCAATAATTTTAGAGCATCAAGAATATGTAACACAGGAAGAGTATAATTACCTAAGACAGTTCGTAGCAAATGGAGGTATTTTGATCCTTCCATATAGTAATATGTTCTACGCAGAGATAAAGTATAATCCTGATGATAACACTATAACTCTAGTTAAGGGCCATAATTGGGAATTTGATGGAAAAGCCGTAAAAAACAGTGTTGCTGAGAGATGGCTAAATGAAACATCAAAGTGGGTAGGTAGCAATTATGCTCAGGTCCCTGGGATTATATTTGGAAATAACCCCTTTGGCTATTTAAAACACGAGGAACAATTTATCACTAATCCCAATGTCACAATCTTACTTGACTACAATGTAACTATACCGACTATTTATCAAGATAAATTCCCTGACTATAGAATTGCAACATATGAGCACAACTATAAGAAAGGTAAGGTCATAGATTTTGGGATTTATCTTTCTGAAGACGTATTAGGAAATGAAAGATTTATCAGATTTTTCGATAGTATTTTGTTTAAATATATTCATTAAACAAATCCCTTTCATAAGGAAGTTATTTGATTGGGGTAATCTAGACCCTTAATTGTAAAATTTTGGGTGCTAAATAATACACTCAGAATTGTCGGGATTTGAATCTAAGTCTTTTAAACACTCTTTAAAGAAAAGACATGATAATTTGTAAATATTTATTTAACCTGTCTCGGGATAGTGTGTTCATAATTCAAGATCGAATACAATCCATCTCTTCAACTATCATCCTATCGACATAGAAATATCCAACCATTTTTAGACACTTTAATAGAAATAGACAATAGATCATTACCAACAGAACTTGATCGTAAATTCAAATTTTTTGAACAAGATACTTTTGGACATGCGTTCCCAATATTAAGCGTGATGTTTTTTATGGACTTTCTAATTTAAGTCTGTGCTTGATAACTTAATGAATGCAAATTTAAGTGCAGTTTGGATCGTGGATTTAAAAGGTTTAAACAAATACAATGATAAATTTAGGTCTTAAAGTTGGTAAATACCTATATAAATGATCGGTATATTCTATTTTTCCGTCTCTGTAATTTTATTCATAAGTATATTATAGTGGAGCTCCGTTAATTTGCCTTTTGAAAACGCATCCCTAATCTCTCTTACAAGTCTTAACTTTATTGCAGGATCCATACCTTTATCATCGTCCATGGAATCAACTTTTTTCATGAAAATTTCCTGATATAGTACGGATAATTCATCCTTTAAATTTGAATAACGAATTTGGCTTATATTGCCCTTCGAAAATGAATCAGTGATTTCATTTTTTAGTTTATCCAGTGATTCCAAATCATGTTCATCCCGCTTACCTTCGTCATATATGGATTTTATCCTATTATGGTGAAGATTTGATTTTTTTACTTCTCCTTTTGTTTTAGCCCATAATATAATACTTGGAATAGATGCACCAATAACGGTTGAAACAACTAAACCGTATAGAGGAATCCAGTACTCGGTAGGAAGGGGGGCAGGCAATGCTTTAAAACTTGCAGTAAATGTACCATATTGAGTAATACAAAAGGATGTCGTAGCAGTATCATTGTATATTTGCAAAGATTTTTGAATTGGTTCTATGATTGGATCAAAAAAACTATGGGATTCTTCTATGCACGGTTTCAGCGGTCTTGTAGTGTTTGAATCAATGTTTTCGTTCCAGGATACAAACTCATAGCCGCTATTTGCCTTCGCTGTACAGGTTATTCCGGGTACTTCGTACAAGTATTGATTTATCGGATATTCGGTTTTCTCATCGCCACATATGATCTTGCCTGAGTTTAATGGAGATATATTGAAAGTAATTCCAACCGCAACTTTGTTCTTAGGACCATGGATTGCAAACAGGCTATCAGAATTCTTTGAAGTCAAATAAACGATGTTACTATTCTCGTTTACCTCGATATTCGAGAGTGGTTCAGATATGCTGATATTAGAAAGTCTGTTAGTTTTTTCATTTAATGAATAAAGGCCATGTTCAGCTAGTACATATACAATATCGGAGTCCTCATTGACTTCTAATTCCAAGAGCGGTCCTAATAAAGGAATTATCTTGTCAATTTTAGTATTTGTAGTTCCATTAATAATTGAAACATCATGATCTGAAATTACATATACTATATCGGAGTCCTCATTGACTTCTAAAGTACTGGGTTTATTCTTTAATTCAACACCCATCATCCCGGTATCATTATATTGTTTGTAGAAATTTTTCTCTGTGATCAGATAGACAGAATGATCGTTTTCATCGACTTCCACATCAAGCGGTTCTTTTTTATCTGGAATCGATAAGTTGTCTAAAAGGTTCAAATCATTGTTAAAAATGAGCAGTTGGGGAGGATATTCATTAATTACGTAAACTTTTTCTGCTTCTTCATCTACTGCTATTTTGGAATAGTTCCCTTCTACCTCATATTTCTTAACTGGGTCGATGCTGAGTGGCATAGAGCCATTATCATCAATAAGTCTTATACCGTCTTTACCTGCTAAATATAACTTGCTTTCTTTTTCATTAACTTCGATATCACGTGGTTCTTGATCCAATTGGATATTTTGGAGTAACTCATCGGTCCTTCCGTCAATTATGGAGATGGTTTCAGAAGGAGATTTACCTGAAACATAGACATGATGTATTTTGTCATTTACTTCCGCATCGTGAGGTATTGTATTAATAAAAATTTCTTTTAACGTTCCCGAATTACTGTCTAAAATTGATATAGAATTTGAACGTTCATTTGCTACGTATACTTTGTTTAAAAATTTATCGACTTTTACCTCTTTTGGCTCTAATCCTACTTGGATCTGAGGATTGGTTAAATGATACTTTTCATTTAAACTTTCCAAGGTCTGTCCAATTGCATTATTACTGAAAAACAGGTTAGGCAAAATAATTAATAAAAAGAGATAGATAACAAACAACATAACGCCGCCCCCATCATATCCCTAATCAGATTACTGTATGACAGAAAATTTCATAAACCATTCAATTTGCCTTCTAGTAAATACAGTATTTATAGGTTTTGTTAATCTTAATCAGAAGTCACGTTAATCGACGATAGAATAAATGAAATTTCCAATGACTGAAATAATATGAAAATTGAAGAAAAAACTAACAAACCTTATTTTAGAAAAATGGATGGAAAATCTAGGTAAGAACCACTACCAGCTTAAAAAAATTGGAAGAAGTTATTCAAAATATAGCATCAATAGCCAGGAATGTATGATCTAAGCCTATATCATAACTAACAAGTCTTGTTAAATATTTACATAGCATGGTGAGTAGCTTTATTATGGTCAACTTGTTTGAGTATACATCTATCATTACACTCCTTTAGATGATAGATTGATTTTTGCAAGTTAACTTAATATGTTCTTAATATATAGCTTAAGATCATCTAACAAGTGTTTTTTTAATATCTAAAAATTTTTATTATGAATTCCAATAGAACATTATTATACAGTTTTAAGAGAAAATTTAGGAACATCGTTCCTAGTTGCAAGATCGCTTGACAATTCTTTTTAGGAATCCATAATAATTAATATTCTTTCGGAAAAAAGCACAAACAAAGGCCAATAGGAAGAATTTACACGGGAGATAAAGGGATCATTACAGAAAAAAAGAGGCTAGTAGAGCTGCAACAAAAAAAGCCTATGAAAAGCCAAAAATATTTTGTTGACAAAATAATACGTAGTTTCGGACGGTAAAATCAATACTCTGAATCAAGTATTAAATAATGTGTAGGTTAACTATTATTTTGTTCATAATCAACGCAATATAATTGAAGGGCTCTGGGGCCATTCCAGAAAAAGAAGACTATGAAAACGGCAAGAGGAAGATCCCATTCTCCGTCGTTTTGAAAAACACATTACTATACTCATAACTATCAGCACATCATAAACAAGAACACCCACTGAATGATCCAAAGTACGATTCAATTGACTGGCAATATGATAATTCAGGAAAAACCTTATAGCTGAAGGAATGGGTGAGATGTCGGTATAACAGAAAGTACAAGAGAAAAAAATGGCTATTGAATCTGGGAGAATGATGATAGAATGAATGACAGATAAAGTTGAGGATATTACAACAGCGGCGAAAGTATTACAACAGCGGCGAAAGTATTACAACAGCGGCGAAAGTATTACAACAGCGGGGAGATAATGTTTAGATAATGTTTTTCATCCGTTGGTTAACCTATTCGAAGGTTACATAGAATTTTTTGCATTGTGACGTACTCATTGTAAGTAGGTGGTAACCCGATTTTGTGTTTATCGAATGTGGTGTTCCAGCAAAAAGGTTAACTTCCAAAAAAAAAAATTTCAAAATTTCAGTTGGAAAATATATCGACAATCCTTCAAATTTATCCAATAAGGGTCATTACCTCTCATATGCCCGTCACCAACACAAATTTTTTTTTACTGTTAATTTACATCCAAATCTATTGCAAGACGGTTCTGAAACAATATCGGCTGCTGATTGGGAAGCTCAATTAAACATCAAATCACTCATGTTTGAATAAAATGACCAGTATGGGGATGTTTTGACGAGATGGAAAATCAAATCAACTGGAAGGGTGACTCTGAAGGGTTGTTACATGGACAGTATAT
>Ga0164241_10001959_pt1 | contig 23459 bp, 20 predicted proteins | sample OricomyardsoilBY_FD_108780 | JGI IMG/M metagenome (GOLD analysis project Ga0164241, IMG submission 108780) | Backyard soil microbial communities from Emeryville, California, USA - Original compost - Back yard soil (BY) | ecosystem: Environmental > Terrestrial > Soil > Unclassified | place: USA... | reverse complement strand
CCCGCGCTCACGACGCCGGCCGCGCCCGTGTCGAGCTTTCACGCGCGCGCGCGGCTGCAACTGCGCTGAGACGCGGGGACGCGTGACGGTTGGAGGCGCGACGGCGCGGACCTGCGACGAGCGCGCGGCGCCAGCCCCCGTCAGTCGGCGAACCAGCCGTCGGCGCCCAGGGAGGCGCCCGCGCGCATGCGCTCGGCGTAGTGATCGAAAAAGAGCTTCTTCGCGCACTCGAAGCGGCGCTGCACGCCGAGCTTCTTGAGTATTTCCTGCAGCTCGCCGTGCACGTTCGCGGCCGGCAGGTTGGTGCGCTCGGCGATCTGCACGTCGTCGATGCCGAGCAGCACGTCGCGCAGCACGTCTCCTTGTAGGGCCGTGAGGCCGTACGCCTCGCGCAGCGGCGGGGCGAGCGCGATCGCGCGTCCTTCCCCGATGGTGACGACCACGTTGCCGTCGCCGAGCAAGCTCGCGTGCACCGTGAGCCAGTTGCCCGTTTTGCCGCGCACGCGCACGTAGGCCGAGACCTGCGCGCCCCGCTCCGCGCCGCGGCGCGCGCCGTTCACGGTCGAACGCACGGTGTGCGGCAGGCTGCCCGCTGGGCCGTCGGCGAGCTCCTCGAGCCAGACCGGGGCGGAGGCCGAGGACGCCACGACCTCGTGACTTTGGCCGAGCAGCAGGATGGCGCGGCCCGTGCGTGGATCGCTCGCCGCGTTCGCCGCGCGCAGCGTCGCGCGGATGCCGTCGCCGAGCGCGTCGCCGAGCTCGCGCATGAACGACTCTTCCTCGGGCTCGAAGTTCGCGGCGTTGGTGCGCCGCAGCAAGAACAACCCGCCCCACGTCTGCTTCATCGAGCGCAGCGCGATCCGAAGCTCGTGCGAATAGCCCGCGCCCGAGAGCACGTCACGGTAGCGCGGGCTCTTGCTGAGCTCGCCGCGCGTCGCGTCCGACAAGCGACCGACGGGCGTGAGCTCGCGCGCGAGGCCGGGGTAATGAAGGAAGTCACCGTCGGTCACCTCGAGCTCGAACCAGCGGTCGAGCGCGGGCGCCGAGAAGCCGTGCTCGTGCACGCCGCTCGTCACGAGCAGCGTCGCCGGATCGAGGGTGACGGCGCCCCAACCGTCGAACGCCACGACTTCTTTCGCGATGCGCATCGCGTCGCGGAAGAGCTCCGCGACGGGCTTGTCCGCGCGCGGCAGGGCGCGAAATTCCTTGGCGACTTTCGCGAAGCTCTTGCCTGCCACGCTCGATTTTTGGTCACGGCCCGCGCGCGGAAGCAAGCGGGCAGTGCGGGGCGGCGCAGAACGTCCGCGCCAAAATGCACCACAGCCACGCCGCCACGAAAGCGGTCGCGCCGTTCGAACAGCGAATTCACAGCGCGGCCGCGAACTCGCGCCCGAACTCGAGGGGCGCCGGGCGATCGGCGGGATCGCGCAGCGTCGCGGCGCGCAGCACCTTGGCGACCGCCGCGGGAAACGCACGCAGTCGCTCGGCGTCCTCGAACGGGTCGCGGCGCATGTGCGCGATGATGCGATCGCGCGGGTTTTCGATTTCGTCGAAGAAGGCGCGACCCGTCGTGACGTTGTAGATGGTGCCCGCGAGCGCGTACACGTCGGAGCGAGGATCGAGCTCGACCGGATCGAGGACCTGCTCGGGCGCGATGTAGCCGGCCGTGCCGGCGACGAAACGGCCGCTCGCGTCGGGGGGCACGCGGATGGCGCGCACCATGCCGAAATCGATGACGACGGCGGCGAGCGGCTGCACGCGCGCCGGGTCGCGGTGAAGCTGCGGGTCGAAGCGGTCGCCGCCTTGCAGCGGGAGGCGGAGCCAGATGTTCGCCGGCTTGATGTCGCGATGCACGAGCCCGGCGCCGTGCAGGGCCGAGAGCCCAGCGCACGACTCGACGACCACCTGGCGGAGCTCGAACAAGCTCATGAGCTGCGCGCTCGAGTACTGCTTCAAATCGGCGCCGATCAGGTACTCGAGGACGAGAAACGGCACGTCGTCGGCGACGCCGCGATCGATGATGTTGGCGACGTTCGGATGGTAGAGTCCGGCGAGCGCTTTGGCTTCTTCGACGAAGGAGGCGAGAATGCCGGCGCGCTCGACCTCGGTCGCGTTCGCGAGCGCGTCGGTTTTCGGGATTTTGAGCACGAAGAGGCGATCGGCGCCGGGCTTGCGCACGAGCCACACCGAGCCGATGCCGCCTTCGCCGAGCGCCTTCACGAGCTCGTAGCCGTGGATGGTCTTCGGCTCCTTCTTGCGCGCTTGCGGCGGGGGCGGCGGCGTGCGGCGAATGGCGGCGCGCACGGCGTCCTCGAGCAGCGCCGACGCGACGGGGCCGAGCGAAGCGAACCAGACGTCTAGCATGGTGGTGTCGCGCGCGCGGATGGCGCGGGCGACGAGCGCGGCGATGCGCGGTGCGTTTTCGACCTCGGCGGGCGGCAGGGACTCACCCGGAGTGTCGCCGCGCCGGGCGTGGAGGCCCTTCACGGGATCGGCGAGCGCCGCTTGCAGCCGTTCGCCCGCGACGACCAGGTCGAAGCACAAGGGCTCGAGGTCTTTTTTGGGGCCGGCCGCCGCCGCGAAGCGCCCGAGCGCCTGCGCGAGCATGGCGAGCGCGCGTGCGAGCTCGGTGCCACCGGCGTGCAACGATTCGAGCGCCTCGGCCGCGGCGGGGCCCCATTCGCCGTCGGCGCCACCTTGCGCGACGCTGTCCCTCAGCACCTCGGCGCGCTCGCAGCAGCGCTGCAGGGCGCCTTCCGCCATCATCGGCAGCGCGGTCGCGAGCTGGAGCAGCATTGCGGGGCGGTCGATGACGAGCGCCCACCACGCCGAACGGGCCGAGCCATTCGACGTCGTCGACCTCGCCGAGCGCCGTGCCGCGCGTCGTGTCGACGAGGCGCCAGAACAGCGCCGAGAGGGCGCCTTGGAGGGCGGGTGGCAGCTCGCGGGAGCCGTCGGCCAGGCCTTCCAGCTTGCGCAGCCAGTGGCAGGTGTCGTGCGCCGTGCGGCCACGGCCGGGACCGAGGTCGGCGTCTTCGCCGCACGCGTCGAGCGCGTAGCCGCCGAGCCGGAGAGCGAGCACCTCGAGCGGCAAATCGGCGTTCGGGTCCGCGCCCGCGTTCTGGCGCCGCTCTTTGACGAGGTCGAGGATGACCGCGGGCGCGGTCGCGATCATTTTCCAGGTTTCTTCGAGGTTCGGCTCGTCGATGGCCTCGCGATCCGGATGCGTGCCGAGCACGGGGCCCCACAGGCGCAGCGCGACGGCGCGCGCACAGCCTTCTACCGCGTTGATGGCCGCGGCACGCTGGCGGAGGCGCCCGGAGCCGAGCGCGATACGGCGCGCTTCCTGGAACGTCGGCGCGAGCGCCGTCGCGAAGCGGGCCGCGCGGGCGTCGGCTTCCTCGTCGTCGTACTGCGCGGCGATGCGCACGAGGTTCTCGAGGCCAAGCTCGAGATCGAGCGGGTCGCGCTCGGCGGCGTCGATGGCGTCGGTCGCGGCCGTCACCTCGATCCAGCGCCGGAGCTCGTCGAGCGAGGTGGGGCGCGCCGCGCGCGCCAGCTCGCGCAGGGCCGTGAGCGGCGCCTGAATTTCGGGCGGGCGGTGACCGCGACGAAAGAGCGTCGCGAGACCGCGCGCGAGCGCTCGCGCCGCCATCGCGCCGCCGTCACCGTTCAGGATGCGGCGCGCGAGGCGATCCCAGATCTGGCGCCGCTCGAAGAAGAGGTACGGCGTCGCGGCGGCGACGGCGGCGAGCACCCAATCTTCCTCGCCCTTCGACTCGAGCAGCGCGACGAGCTGGCTCGCGAGGAATTTGAGGCGATCGGCGGGCAACGAGGCGAAAGCGGTCACGGCGCGCTGGCGCAGAACGCGCGATTCGCCGAGAACCCAGTCGAGCAGCGTGCCTTCGAGCTGCTCCATGCGCCCCGTGAGCCTTCCGAGAGCGCGCGCGGCATGCACCCACACGAGCGGCTCTGGATGCAAAAGCAGCGGTTGGAGAGCCTGCAGCGTCATGCCGACGAGCTCCGGATCGGCGTGGGGCGAGAGGCCGCCGACGCCGATCTCCAAGCAGCGCGCGGCGAGCACGCGGCCCCGCAGCGAGCCGTGCGCCGGGATCTTCACCATCACCTCGAACGTCGACTTCGACCCCCAGAGCCAGGCGCCGAGCACGGGCACCTCGAGCGCCGCCGCGCCGGCTTCCCAGACGAGCACCTCGAGCCGCGCGCGCGCCTGCACGTTGACGGCGCTCTCGAGCTCGCTGCCTTCGCCGAGCAGCGGCGCGGAGCTCAGCGCGTCGAGCAGTGGACCCTGGGTGACGCGGTCGCGCGCGATGGCGACGACGCGCTCGGCGAGCTCGGCATGGGCGGAGGCGGCCACGAGCAGCGGAGCGAGCCGCACGTCGCGCCGCGACGTGCTCGCGGCGCACCACGCGAGGAGCGGCACGCCGCGCGCGTCACCGAAGAGCGGCGCGAGCGCCGTGATGCCCGCCGTCGCCTGAGTGATGGCGGGGACCTCGTCGAGCACGCGGCCCGCGGCGCTCGCGAGCTCGGGCGGCAGGTCTGCGGGCGTGTGCTTGGCGACGGCGCGCGGCAGCCAGCGAGTGACGAGCTCGGCTTCGAGCTCGGGACTCTGCGCGAGCGACGCCGCGAGCGTCTGCAACGCCCCGTCGAGCTGTTCCGAGAGCATCGGTAACCCGAAACACTATCCGAACCGCGCGCGGGCGTCACGCCGGCGGCGCGACGCCGGCACGCGCCGGCACACGAGAGCGGCCCGGCGTCCGCTACACGAGCGTCGCGTTGCCGGCGCCGCTCGTCATGGCGTTTTAGGGCGACGCCTCGATGGCGCCGATGTCGGGGCCGTCGGAGACGGGACGCGGATTACCGTAATAGTCGACGGCCGGGACGATGTTCGGATCCGGATTGCCCGCGTCGATGGCGGGCGAGGCGGCCCCCGGCGTGAAGTCGTCCATGCTCGGATCCGCGAAGAGCGGGTCCGAGCTCGAGTTGCCCGTGCCGGGCCAGGTGGTCTCGGCGATGGAGTAGGTGTGCGTGGGCGCGCCCACGTAGACTTGGTCGGGGCACGCCGTGAGGCCGGCGAGGGCGTACATGTTGTTCCACGTGATGTTGCTCGTGAGGACGCCGCACTCGGTTTCCCCGCCTTCACACGCGATGAGCCCGCCCTCGTAGCTGCATTGGTTGTGGTTCCCGTACAGCGTGTTGTACGCGAAGTAACTCTGGATGCCGGAGCCCCCGTACGCGATGGGACGCACGATGCGCACGTACGAGGTGAGGCCGTTCTCGACGAAGAGGTTGTTCCGCACGAGGAAGTGATCCCCTTGGAACTGCAGCGCTTCGCGGTTGCTCTTGAACAGCGAGCGCTCGACCGTCAACGCTTGCGCAGGGAGCGGTAAGCTGGACGAGGAATCGAGGCCCCGAACGTTGCCGATGAACGCCGACTGCTGCACGTCGGCGTCGCAATCGACGAGACGCAGGCCGGCCGCGCCGTAGCTCGTGTCGGTGTTCGTGACGGACAGACGCCGCGCCTTCAGCGTACCGCCCGTGCACAGAACGGCGGCCGTCGGCTGGCCGCCCGCCGGCTCGCCGTCCTGCTCGATGACGATGTCGTCGAGCGTGACGGTGCCACCCGCGATGGTGAACGCGGGCTCGGGCGGGTCGTAGTTGTAGGCATTCACCGTCACGTGATTGCCGAACACGGTGACGTCCAGCATCGGAGGGATGGTGACGCTGCCGCTGAATACGAGGTTCGTCGCCAACATGACGAGGAACGGCCGCGCGGACGTGAGTTGCTCGGCCGCTGCCTGCAGCGAAATGCACGGCTTGTCGTGCGTGCCGCAGTCGGCGTCGTACGAGCCCGTGCCGGCGAGGGCGTAGACCACCTGCGACTCATCCGCGCAGCGACCGCTGTTGCAGGCGCCGGAGACGCACTCCGAGCCTTCCTCGCAGCGGCGACAGACCCGGTCGTCGCACACGGGCCGCGAGCCCCCGCAGTCGCTGCTCTTCAAGCACTCGACGCACGCGCCGCTCGTCTTGTGGCAAACGGGCGAGGATTCATCGCGCGCCGCGCACTCGCTCGAGCTCGTGCAGGCGCGACAGGTGCCGGTGTCACAGATGGGCAGGTCCGTGGCGCAGTCGTTGCCGTCGGAGCAGTCCGTCGGCGCGTTGCCCGTGCCGCCGGTCGCGCCGTTGGAGCTGCCGCCGTTCGCGCCGCCACCGTTCGAGCTGCCCGCTCCGCCCGCGGGTCCCGTGCCGGCTTCCCCCGCGTCGCCCGTGCCGCCGCTAGCGCCTCCGCGACCGGCGCTCGCGTTCGAGCCGGCCGCGCCACCTTTGCCTTTGCCGGCGCTGCCGCTCACGCCGCCACCGGTCCCGCCCGCGCCAGGGCCGCCCGCGTCCTCGTCGACGATCACGATCTCGCCGCTTTCGAGTCCCGTGCATGCCATGGGCAGCGCGACGGGAACGAGCGCGCACAGGACGAGGCCGAGCGCGCGCATCAGAACGTCCCCCGCAGCGCCGCCGAGCCGAGACCGACGACCGGCGACAGCGTGATCGCTTCCTGTTTGCGCTTGCCGCTACTCAGAACGAACAGCGTCACGCCGGTCGCGACGCCGACGCCTCCCACGATGAAACCGACGAGCGAGATCGTCTTCGCCTTGTCGCCGTCTTCACCGAGCCTTTCCCGGGTGTCGGCCTGGGCCTGCGTGAGCTGGCACGGGAAGCTCGGGCACATGTCGTTGGCGTCCGAGTACTTGCCGTTCGCCTGCAGCGCGAAGACGGTGCCGAGCCCAAGCCCCACGACCCCTGCCCCGAACGCGCCGTACGCGCCGAGCCGCAGGCCGTTCGTGCTCGACTCCTCGGAAGGAGGAGGCGGCGGGGGCGTCTCCTGAACGGGCGGTGGCGTCGCCGCTAGCGCGGCCGGCGCCGGCGTCGACGCGGGCAGCGCGAAGGCGTGGCTTTGCGGTTGCTTCGGTACCGCGTCGAGCTCCCACACCGATTTGTCATACCCAGCGAGCTCGACCGTGATGCGGTGGTGGCCAGGCCGGAGTCCGAGACGCGCCGACGGCCCGAGCGGCCCGTAGCGGTTCACGACCGTCGCGCCCGAACCGGGAACGCGCTCGTCGGTCAGCATGACACCCACGGGCTCGAGGCTGAGCGACACGTACACGACGCTGGCCTCGAGCGTCTTCAAGTCGCGCTCGATCTGCGCGCGCTCGGCGCGGTCGATCTCCTTGCCGCCCTCGGCCAGGTACTTCGTGTAGGCGTCGATCGCCTCCCCGTCGCGCTCGAGCTTCATGGCCGAAAGCCCCAAATTGCCGAGGATCTTCCAGGACGGCGCCGCGGCGTACGCGGCATTGAACTCGCGGTAAGCGTCCTCGTAACGCGCGCCGTCGGGATCCTGAAGGAAGTTCACGCCCGCGCTGAAGTGCGCGCGTGCTTCGTCGGTGATGACCACGTCCGCAGCGCGCGCCACGGGCGTGACGAAGCCGAGAGCGAGAGCGAGCGACAGTCCTAGCGCGTAAGCCCGAGTCATCGCCCGCCATTCTAGTCTGATTCCCGGCGGCGCCGCGCGCCTTCCGGGTCGGAAGCCGCCGCCGTGTGCTACCGTGTAGTTTGCATGGGCCTTCAACCGGGCGAGCTCATCGACGAGAAATACCGGATCGTCCGGCTCATCGGCGAGGGCGGGATGGGCGCCGTCTACGAGGGCGAGAACACGCGCATCCACCGGCGCGTCGCTATCAAGGTGCTGCACCCGAGCGTGTCGGAAATGCCCGACGTCGTGGCCCGCTTCGAGCGCGAGGCGCAGGCCGCGGGGCGCATCGGCTCCGAGCACATCGTGGAGGTGCTCGATCTGGGTAATTTGCGGTCGGGCGCCCGCTACATGGTGATGGAGTTCATGGATGGCGACAGCCTCAGTGCACGCATCCGCCAGCGCGGCAGCATGCTGCCGTCGGACCTCTATCCGGTCGCGCGACAGCTGCTCGAAGCCCTCTCGGCGGCGCACGGAGCGGGCATCGTTCACCGCGATCTGAAGCCGGACAACGTGTTTTTGCTGCGCAGCCGGCGCGGGCAGCCGGACTTCGTGAAGCTCCTCGACTTCGGCATCTCGAAGTTCAGTGGCAGCGGACCGGGCGCGCTCAGCATGACGCGCACGGGCGTCGTGATGGGCACTCCCTATTACATGGCGCCCGAGCAAGCGAAGGGCGCGCGCGACATCGACCACCGCGTCGACGTCTACGCCGCGGGCGTAATCCTCTACGAGGCGCTCGCTGGGCGCGTGCCTTTCCTCGCCGATACCTTCAACGAGCTGCTGTTCAAGATCGTGCTCGAGAAACCGGAGCCGCTCGCCGCGGTGGCGCCGCACGTCGACGCGATGCTCGCCGGCATCGTCGAGCGCGCCATGGCACGCGACCCGAACGATCGTTTCCAGACGGCGGAGCAATTGCGGGACGCGCTCGACGCCTGGGCAGGCCAACACCTGGGCCCGCGCCCGCCGCTCGGCTCGGTGCCGCTCATCGCGCCCGTGGAGCCGGTGCCCGCCCAGCCCGGCTTGCCCCCGCCGGTGGGCAGTCATGTCCTCGGCTCGACCCCGGGCAGCTGGGCCGGGGCGTCCGCCGTGAACGCGGCTCCGCCGGCGCCGAAGCCGGCTAGTCCAGTGGCGCTGTTCGTCGGGCTCGGCGTTGCCGTGCTGCTGCTGGGCGGCGGAGGTGCCGCGCTCCTCTTGCGTGGTTCCCCCACGCCAGCAGCGGCTTCGGGACAGGTCTCGGCGCCATCACCCAGTATCAACGCCTCACCGCCGAGTGAGCCCGTCGCGCCCGCCAGTGCCGAGCCGAAACCGGCAGCCACCGCCTCGACGGCGCCCGCGCCGAGCGCGTCAACCACACCCGCGCCGAGCGCGCCAACCACACCCGCGCCAGCTCCCGTCACGAACGTGGTGCGCAAGACGACGCCGTCTTCGCCGGCGCGCCCTCCCGCGCCCAAGAGTCACCCTGCCCCGAAGCCGGAAACCACGAGCACGGCAGCAGGCCGAAAGATCCGCCAAAGCCTGTGAGGGGTTGGACGTTTTCGACGGCGCGGGCTCCCCAAGGCCCTCGTGCTAGCGTCCGCGCGTGACCGCCACGCTCCCTACCCTCGAGTTCGTCCTCAAAAACTACAAGAACTTCAACGCCCGCGCGACGCGCGACGCGCTCCTCGCCTACCACCGGCACATCGAGGCAGGCGGCAAGATGTTCTGGGCCGTGGCCGGCGCCATGTCATCGGCGCAGCTCGGGATCACGCTCGCCCCCGCGATCCGCGCCGGGCTGATCCACGGCCTGTCCGTCACGGGCGCCAACCTGGAAGAGTCCTTGTTCCGCCTGGTGGCCGACCAGCACTACAAGGATTTTCCCGATTACCGCTACCTCACGAAGGGCGACGACACGCGCATCCTGAACGATCGCATGCGCCGCGTGACCGACACGAGCATCCCGGAAGACGAAGCCTTCCGCGCGGTCGAGAAGTTCATCGTGCCGATGTGGAAGAGCGCCACGGAGAAGAGCGACCGCCGCTTCTGGCACGAGTACTTCTACGAGCTCATCCAGACGATCCCTGCGAGCCTTTATCAGGGCAATCCCGACGAGTGCTGGCTGCTCGCCGCGGCCAAGGCGCGGCTGCCCGTCGTCGTCCCGGGCCACGAGGACTCGACCTTCGGCAACATCTTCGCTTCGCACGTGAAGCTCGGCGACGCGAGCGCGAGCATCGTGAAGTCGGGCATCGAGTACATGGCGACCTTCTACGACCAGTACCGCGAGCTCTCGACGGGCGCGGGGGTCGGCTTCTTCCAGATTGGCGGCGGCATCGCGGGCGACTTCCCGATCTGCGTCGTGCCCTCGATCAAATACGACCTCGAGGAGCAAGCCAAACCGTGGGCGTACTTCTGCCAAATCTCGGACTCGACGACGTCGTACGGCTCGTACTCGGGCGCGACGCCGAACGAAAAGATCACCTGGGACAAGCTCACCGAGGACACGCCCATGTTCGTGATCGAGTCGGACGCGACGATCGTCGCGCCGCTCATGCTCTCGGCCTTGCTCGAGTGCAAGCAATACCCCGCCGAAGCGCAGCGGCTCATCGCGGCTTCGGGCCACGCCAAGTAGCCGGCGCGGGCCCGGTCGAGCACGTCCGAAAACCGCCAGCCGGCGGCGAGCCCGGGTGCTATTCCAGGGCTCGTGACGCTCGATCCGGACGTTTGCTACCGGGCCCTCCAGGCGCGTGACGCGCGCTTCGACGGGCGCCTGTTCGTGGCCGTGACCACGACGAAGATCTACTGCCGGCCGGTGTGCCCGGCGAGCCTCGCCAAACGCGAGCACTGCCGCTTTTACCCCTCGGCGGCCGCGGCGCAGGAAGCTGGGTTCCGGCCGTGCCTGCGCTGCCGTCCGGAGACGGCGCCTGCCCACGGCGCCTGGAACGGCACGTCGAACACCGTGTCGCGCGGGCTCGCGCTGATCGCCGAGGGCACGCTCGACGGCGACGACGCCGGCGTCGAGCGGCTCGCCGAACGGCTCGGCGTGGGCGAGCGGCAGCTCCGGCGCCTGTTCCAGCAGCACCTCGGCGCGTCGCCGATTGCCGTCGCGCAAACGCGCCGGGTGCTCTTCGCGAAGCAGCTCATCCACGAAACGCGGCTGCCGATGGCCGAGGTCGCTCTCGCGGCAGGTTTCGGCAGCGTGCGGCGCTTCAACGAGACCTTCCAGCACCTGTACGAGCGCCCGCCGTCGGCGCTCAGGCGCGCGAAAGGCGCGAACGTGGCGCTCGCCGACGGCGGCGTCACCGTCCGGCTCCGCTACCGGCCACCCTACGATTTTGCGGCCATGCTCGCGTTCTTGCGGCACCGGGCCATCGACGGCGTCGAGCGAGTCGAGGGCGAGCGCTACCTGCGTACGCTTCGTCACGACGACGTGCTCGGCACCGTGGAAATCGCGCACGCGCCGCGCGCGACGAGCCTCGTCGCTACGTTGCGCTTCCCCAACGTGCGCGTGCTCCCCGGTGTCATCGCGCGCCTGCGGCGAGCCTTCGACGTCGACGTCGACATGGAGACCGTCACGGCGCACCTCCGGCGCGACCCGTGGCTCGCGCCGCTCGTCGCCGCGCGGCCCGGCCTGCGCGCGGCCGGCGCTTGGGACGGCTTCGAGCTCGGCGTGCGCGCCGTGCTCGGCCAGCAGGTCTCGCTTGCAGCGGCGCGCACGCTATGCGGGAAGCTCGTGCGGCTGTGTGGCTCGCCGCTCCGGGCGCCCGACGGTACCGCTCAGCCGCTCGCGTTCGCGTTCCCCACGCCTGCCGAGGTCCACGGCGCGAAGCTCGAAGCGCTCGGCATGCCGCAGGCACGGCGCCGGGCCCTCACCGCGCTCGCGACGGCGGCGCTCGACGACCCCGGGCTCTTTCAGCCGCTCGGCAGCATCGAAGCCACCGTCGCACGACTGAGCGCCGTGTCGGGGCTCGGCGCGTGGAGCGCGCACTACATCGCGCTCCGCGCGGCGCGCGAGCCCGACGCCTTCCCCGCGAGCGATCTCGGCCTTTTGCGCGGCGCCACGCGCGGAGCCAGCCGTCCGACGCCGAAAGAGCTCGAGCGGCGCTCGGAACGCTGGCGCCCGTTCCGCGCCTACGCGGCCGAACAACTCTGGGCGGCGGACGCCGCTCGGCGACAATCCTCGGGAGCCCAACGATGATTTCTCAATCCCAGCTGCTCGTCGATCATTTGAAGACCCCGCTCGGGCGCCTGGCGATCGTCGCCGACGAGCGCGGCCGCCTCCACGCCATCGGCTTCACGGACGGCCACGCCCGGATGGAAGAGCAGCTCGCGCGCGGAGTCGCCAAAACGGCGAAGGACCCCGGGGGCCTCACGCGCGCCCTCGGCGCGTACTTCGACGGCGAGCTCGACGCGATCGCGGGCTTGCCCGTCGCGTTCGAAGGCACCGAATTCCAGTGCTCGGTGTGGCGCGCGCTCACCCGCATCCCCTGCGGGGAAACCCGTTCGTACGGCGATGTCGCCCGCCAGATCGGCAATGCGAAAGCGGTGCGTGCCGTCGGGCTGGCGAACGGCTCCAATCCCGTCGGTATCGTCGTGCCGTGTCACCGCGTGATCGGTGCGAACGGCACCCTCACCGGCTACGGCGGCGGCCTCGAGCGCAAGCGCTGGCTGCTCCGTCACGAAGGGGTGCTCGCGACGTGAGACGGGCCCTACTCGAAGTAAAAGACGCGGCAGTTCTTGCGTGCCGGCAGCGGCTGAGCTCGACGCGGGGCCCGCATCCCCTGCGCGCTCGCCCCATCTTCCAAAGACTCTAACAAACCCCGTCCGCCTTGCCTAGCTAGCGATTGGCGCGAGAAATCTTCACGCTTCGCGCATGCCCAAACTCCGAGGGTACGTCGCGCCTTCACCGCTGCGTTTGCTCGAACACGTGCTCGAAAATCCCGCGCTCGTTCGGGCCGTGCGCGAGCTCCCGCCCGCCGCGCTCGGCACCCTGATCGATGCCGTCGGGCTCGAGGACTCCGGCGAGCTCGTCGCGCTCGCGACGACGTCCCAACTCGAACACGTCTTCGACGAAGATCTCTGGCGCGCGGAGCGCGCGGGCGACGATCCTCGCTTCGATCCGCGGCGCTTCGGCGTCTGGCTCGAAGTGCTGCTCGAGGCCGGCGAGAAGGCCGTCATCGATCGCCTGACCGAGCTGCCGCTCGACTTCGTGATTTTCGCGGTGTCGCGCCTCGTGCTCGTCGTCGACATGGATCGACTCGGCCTCGAGCTCAGCGACGACGAGGAGACGCTCGAGCTCACCGAAAAGGCGCTCGACGGCGCGCTCGCGGAGGAGTGGGAGGAGTTTCGACTCATCAGCCGCGACGATCGCGCGTTCGACGCCGTCGTCACGGCGCTCATCGCGCTCGATCGCGACCACCACGACCTCTTGCGCCGCATCCTCGAACGCGCCGCGGCCGCGAGCGCGGAGGCGATCGCAGACAACGGCGGGCTCTACGAGGTGTTGACCGGCGACGAAATGCTCGAATCGGACGCGCGCGCCGAGCGCGACGACCGACGTGCCGCGCGCGGCTACGTCGCCCCGAGCGACGCCCGCAGCTTCCTCGCGCTCGCGCGCAACGGCATCGACGAGGACGCCGCACGCGACCGTGTCACGAGCGCCTACTTTCGTGAGCTCGAGCGGCAGCCGCCCGCGGGCAGCCGGCCCTCGCGCAAGGCCCCCGAGCCGAGCCGGCGCGCGGACACGCCCGAGCTCTTGCGACTCATCGAGCGCGCCAAGGCCGCAGCCGGGGACAGCGCTCCCGCGTCGGACCTAGCGCTCGAACCCGCGACCGACGGCCCGCTGCTCAAGCTCGCCCTCGCCAAGCTCGCGGAGCTCGACCCCGGCGCGCACGCCGAGCGCGGCGAGGAGCTCGCCTACCTCACGAACGTGATTGTCGCCGGTGACGCGACGCTCGACGGTCGGAGCTATCGGCCGATCGAGGCGCTCGAACGCGCCATCCTGTTGGCCGAAGTGGGCCTCGACGCCGTGCTCGCAGCTGGCGGCCGCCCGTCTCCGACGAAAGCAGGCTCGCTCGCGGAACGCGCCGAGCAGGCCGCCGAGCTCCTGCGCACGACCCACCTCGATCGACTGTTTCGGCTCGGTCTCCGGCGCCGCGAGTGAGCGCGGGCCGGCACGGCCGGACGTGTTTCGAAAAACGTTGTCGACGGATTAGCCGCACTGCGCCAAGTTCCGGGTGTAAGAAGCCAACGACGAAAGGGGACACCAATATGTACCAAAGCCCGAGCCATCTATCGCCGGAAGCGCGAGCCGAGCTCGCAACCACCTTGAACGCCCGCCTCGCGGACGGTCTCGATCTGCACAGCCAGATCAAGGTCGCCCACTGGAACATCAAAGGGCCACAGTTCGCGTCGCTGCACCCGCTCTTCGAAACGTTCGCCGTGGCGCTCGCCAATCACAACGACACCATCGCCGAGCGCGCCGTCACCCTGGGCGGCAAGGCGTACGGCACGACGCGGCACGTCGCGAAATCCTCCACCTTGCCCGACTACCCGCAGGACACGACCCGCGACCTCGAGCACGTGAAGTTGCTCGCCGAGCGCTTCGACAAATACCTGGTGGGCGCGCGCGAGTCGCGGAGCCTCGCCGAGAAGCTCGGCGATACGGACACGGTCGATCTTCTCACGCAGGTCGTCACGGAGTTCGAGAAGAACACCTGGTTCCTACGCGCTTCGCTCGCGTAGCGCGCGCGCCAGCGACCGACGCCGCCGGCCGAGGCCCGGCGGCGTCAGGGCCGCGTGCCGGTGAAGTCGACCTCGACCAGGTCCGGATTGCAGTAAATGCGCAGCGCGGGGTGATCGGCGCCGACGCCCGCGGACACGAACAGGTCCGCGCCCTCGACCTTGAAATGGCCAAGGTCGAAGCGACGCCCGTAGTCCGAGGGAATGATGATGGCGCCCGCGAGCGGCAGGCGGACCTGTCCGCCGTGCGTGTGGCCGGCGAACACGGCGGCCGCCCCGAGCGCCGCCAAGTCGTAGACGTTGTCGGGCGTGTGACTCATCGCGAGCATCGGCGCGGCGCCCGGGGCGTCACGCGCGATGGCTTCCGCGTCGAGCTCGGGACCCCAGGGCGCTTCGGTGCCGCACACGCGCACGCCGCGGCTCCCAGGGATGGCGACCGTATCGCAGGCGCCGGAGAGCAGCGTGATGCCGGCACGCGTGAACAGCTGCGCGATGCGCGGGTCCTTGAGCCAGCGATCGTGATTGCCGAGCACGCCGTAGTTGCCGTAGCGAGCGCGCGGGACGCCGCGGAGGAACTCTTCCAACAGCGGCAGGCGCCGGATCTGCGACAGGTAGTCGCCGGTGAAGAGCAACAAATCGGGCATTTGCGCCGCCATCTGCTGCGTGACGCGCTCGTAGTAGGCAGCAGGCAAGTCCTCCGTGACATGGAGGTCGGTCGCGGCGAGCACGCGCAGCCGCGGCACGTCGAGGCCGCGCAGAGGCACCTCGAAGTGGCGGACGACGAGATCGGTCGTCGTCACGGGGTGAAAGAGCTCGATGGACGCGCCGCCCGCGACCTCCACCGCGTACTGATGCCGGAGCCAGGCCCGCCGGAGCTCGCCGAGCGTGAAGGCGACGATCACGAATGCGGCGATGCGACCCCAGGGCCCCCGCGAGCGGCGGAGCAGCGGGACGAACGCGAGCGCGCCGAGCACGAGGCCGAGCCCCAAGATCGCGAAACGCTTCGAGCTGCTGTCGACCCAGTTGATGATCCAGCGGTTCACGAGGAACGCCCACAGTCCGAACGCGGCCGCCGCCGTCGAAAGAACCCGCGTCATCCGCCCCCAACCGGTTGCCTCCGCACCGCTACCGAAAGCCATCCGAGCACCTTAGGCGGCGGGACCTGCCGCGCCCGTGGAGATTGGGTGCAAGAGCGTGGAGAAACGGTGCAAGCGGCGCACGAGCAGCGTGATCTAGCGCAGGTTTCGCCGCAGGGTCGCCAGGGCTTCCGCGATCGTCGCCTGCACCTGCTCCTGGTCGATGACGCGCAAATACGCCCCATATTCGTCGAAGCGCGCGCGCACGGCTTCGCCGAGCGGGCCGTCGTCGTCGAAGTGCCGCGCATCGGCGTCACTCACGTCGAAGTTGATGGTCCCGCGACAGCGGGCGGAACCGCACCGGCAAGGGTCGCGGCCGGGCTCGTTCTGCGTGACCCAACCATAAAAAATCGTCACTTCTTCACCCGGCAGGATGGTGCGGATGCAGCGAATGCGTCCCTCCCCGCTCGAGTAAAGCGCCGCGTTCGGGTCGCAGCTATGGTTGCAGAGCCAGCCGCCCGGCACGCTCGTGTCGGGCACGATCACCCACGCGCCTTCGGAAAGCAGCGTGAACTTGGTGTCGGCCGCGGCGATCGCTTCCGGATCGTCCACGTCGAGCCGGCGCTGCTTGGGCGCGTAGGCCACGACCAGGTCGCCCGGCTCGAACCGCCGCCGCGCGAAAACACCGCGCCCCGCGCTGCTTTGGTCGCGGTATTGCACGGGCGACGCACTGAACATGGCCTTGCGCGTTTGGCCTTTTTTGGTGCTCACGCGCTGCCTGCGTTCGGCGCGGGTTACTTGATTTCGAGCAGCTCGACTTCGAACAAGAGGGTCGCGTTCGGCGGAATCACGCCGGCGGCGCCGCTCTCCCCGTAGCCGAGCGCCGGCGGAATGAGCAGCGTGCGCGCGCCGCCCACCTGCATGCTGCCGACGCCCTCGTCCCAACCGGCGATGACGCGGCGCATGCCGAGCGCAAACAGGAACGGCTTACCGCGGTCGTGGGAGCTGTCGAACTTGGCGCCCTTTTTGTCATTTTCCCAGAGCCAGCCCGTGTAGTGCATCGCGCACGTCTGCCCCTTCATGGGCGTCGGTCCGGTGCCGACGCGCGTGTCTTCGTACGAGAGGCCGCTCGCTGTGGTCGTCATCGCCATGGACGAGGCTTTAGGAGACGCGCCCGAAGGCGTCAACCGAGGTCGGCCCCCCGGGGGGCCCCGGCCGTCGGCGATATTGCGGAGCCGCGCCTGGTGCTATGAGGGCCCGCAATGGCGAACACGGCAAACGACGACGTCCCCCTCTCGGCCGAGCAAGCCCTCGCTCGTCTCGTCGAAGGCAACCGGCGCTTCCTCGACGAGAGAACCCCCACCTCTGCTCGCTCCTTCAGCGCGCACATGGCGCGGACCCCGCAGCGGCCGTTTGCGATCATCCTTGGCTGCTCGGACTCGCGCACCCCGGTGGAGATCCTCTTCGACCAGGGCTTCGGCGATCTGTTCGTCGTGCGGATCGCCGGCAACATCGTCGCGCCGTCGGTCATCGGCTCGATCGAGTTCGCGGCGTCGGAGTTCAGCTCGCAGCTCGTCGTCGTGATGGGTCACACGGGCTGCGGGGCCGTGACCGCGACGGTGCGCGCCATCGAGACGGGCCGCGGCCCGGAGTCGAACAACATCCGCGATATCACGAGCCGCATCGCGCCGCACATCGAGGCGCTCGTGCGCCCGGGCGATCACGCCGCGGTCATGCGCGAAGCGGTGCGCGCGAACGTCCGCGCCTCGGCGAGCCACCTGCGCCACGGCAGCCGTATCCTCGAAGAGCTGGTTTTGGGCGGCCGTCTCGTCGTCGCGCCCGCGGAGTACGACCTCGCGACGGGCGCCGTCACGTTCTTCGACACGCCGCCCGAGCTCGCCCGCTGACGCGACGGGCTCCGGCGATCCCGAACCTCGCGCTCGGGTGGCGACGTTCTCGTACAAGGTGTGCGGGACGCGCCCTCGTCGAAAGCTCGCCAGCCTGAGTGGGCCGAAATGGCCGCCCGCGGGGCCCGACGGGCGGGCCTTGAAGCTCAGGGTAAAGCTCGGGTACCCTCAAGCACTTGGGGCGTCCGCCCACATTCGGCGTCCGTCCTGACATGCGTAGGGGCATGTCGAACGATGGACTCGTTCAACGTCGAACAATGGAAGGTACTCGAGGCCATCGCGGGCGGAGCTCCGCTCGCGAACGTCCTCAATGCCATCGTCCTCCTGATCGAGAGCCCGGCGCCGGGTATGGTCTGCACGATCCTCACCTATGACGCGGAGCGCGGCACCCTCCAACATGGCGCTGCTCCGAGCCTGCCGCCGGAGTTCGCGGCGAGCCTCGACGGTGAAAAGGTCGGCCCGGACGCCGGGTCCTGTGGGGCGGCGGCCCACCTCGGCGAGCGCGTGGTCGTCGAGGACATCGCGACGCATCCGTTCTGGGTGAGGTACCGCGAGCGGGCGCTCGCGCACGGGCTCAGGGCGTGCTGGTCAACGCCGATCTTCTCTCCGGAACGCGAGCTCCTCGGCACCTTCGCGATGTATTACCGCGAGACGCGCGGCCCGAGCCTCGAGGAGCAGCATCGGGTGGGCATCGCCACCTACCTGGCCGCCATCGCGCTCGTTCGCGCGCGCGGCGAGCAGGCCCTGCGCGACAGCGGCAAGGCGCGCGAGAAACTCGAGCAGGAGCTGCGCCAGGCGCAAAAGATGGAAGCCATCGGCCAGCTCGCCGGCGGCGTGGCCCACGATTTCAACAACCTCTTGTCGGTCATCCTCGGCTACACCGTGCTCGCCATCGACGGCCTGCCGGCGACCGACCCGCTGCGCCCGGATCTGGAAGAGATAGCGAAGGCCGCCCGCCGCGCGAGCGAGCTCACGCGGCAGCTTTTGGCTTTCAGCCGCAAGCAGGTCTTGAAGCCTCGGGTCCTCGATTTGAACCAGGTCGTGACCGGTCTCGAGCGCATGCTCCGGCGCGTCGTGGGCGACGACGTGACCCTGACGATCCGCCGGGACGCCGAGCTCGGACACACGCTCGCGGACGCCGGGCAGATGGAGCAGGTGCTGATGAACCTGGTCGTCAACGCGCGCGACGCGATGCCGACGGGCGGCACGCTCACGATCGCCACGCGCAACGCCGAGCTCGACGCCGCGTACGCGAGCGAGCGTCACGGCGTGAACCCCGGCAGCTACGTCGTCTTGTCCGTCGCCGACACGGGCGTCGGCATGGACGAGAGCACGCGCGCCCGCATTTTCGAGCCGTTCTTCACGACGAAGGATCAGGGCAAAGGCACGGGGTTGGGTCTCTCGACGGTGTGGGCGATCGCGCGGCAGAGCGGCGGGCACGTGGAGGCGACCAGCGAACCCGGCCGCGGCACGACGCTCACCCTGTATTTGCCGCGCACGGCGGGCGAGGTGGAAGAGGCGCACCCGCCTCCGGCGACGCCGGTCACGCTGCGCGGCACGGAGACGGTGCTGCTGGTCGAGGACGACGAACAGGTGCGCCGGCTCGTCCGCGACGTCCTCGACCGCAACGGCTACCAGGTGCTCGAGGCTCAAAACGGTGGCGAGGCGTTCCTCATCTCCGAGCAGCACCGCTCGCTCGTCCACCTGCTCCTCACGGACGTCGTGCTACCGCGCATGAGCGGCCGGGAGCTCGCCGAGCGCCTGCGCCAGCAGCGCCCGGAGCTGCGCGTGCTCTACGTGTCGGGCTACACGCAGGACTCCATCATCGACCAGGGCGTGCTCGAGACGGGCGCTCCGTTCCTGTCCAAGCCCGTGACTCCCGACGAGCTCCTGCGCCGGGTGCGCGCCGTGCTCGACGGCGATTAGCCGACGGCCGAGCATGGACACGGCCGTCAGGCTCGTGTCAGTAATTGGGCATGCAGCGCACCGAACGTCTGTTCGCGCTGGCGGAGTACCTGCGAGGCCGCCGCACGGGCGTCACGGCCGAGGCGCTCGCGGAGCGCTTCGAGGTGACGGTACGCACCATCTACCGCGACCTCGACGCGCTGCGGGCCGCGGCGTTGCCGCTCTCGGCGGAACGCGGACGGGGCGGCGGCTACGCCCTCGACCGCAGCTACAGCTTGCCGCCCGTGAACTTCACGGCTCGCGAAGCGGCGCTGCTCGTCGCTCTCGGCCGCTTCGCGATCGACATGCGCCTCTTGCCCTTCACGGAGACGCTCGAGTCCGCGCTCGACAAGGTGCGGGCCGCGCTCTCCACCTCGGCTCAGCGCGACCTGCTCAATCGCTTGAAAGAGCTGTCTTTTTTCGGCGTGCCCGCCCTACCCAGCAAGAAGGGCGTGCGCGCGGCGCTCGAGCGGGCCTGGTTCGAGCAGCAGCCCCTGCGCATCACCTACGTTAGCGGCAACTCGATTGAGTCCGTGCGGACGATCCGCATCGTCTCGGTGCACATGGACCGCCACGAGACGCGCATCGACGCCGACGACCTCGACGCCGGCGAGCGACGCCCGTTTCGTCTGGACCGCATCGTGAAGGCCGAGGTTCTGGACCTTCACACCGAAGCGGAAGCCTGAGACGCGGGGAAGAGCGGCCAGGGCGAGCTGCGAGGACCCGCCATCCAGTTGTCGTGACGGCCGTCCCAGTGGATGAGCTCGAGCGCGTTGACGTCGAAATCGTCGAGGCAGTTCAGGTTCGCCGCCACGAAGTCGCCCCCGAGCTCTTGCAAGTGGCCGCTACCGAAACAGTGAACGCCGCAGTGCTTGCAGAACGAGCGCGTCGAGACCTTGGCGCCCCAGGCGTACTTCCCGATGCTGTCCTCACCGGCGAGGAGCGTGAAGGCGCTCGGCTTCATGATCACGCTCGCCTGCGCGATCTTCATGCAAATGCTGCAATTGCAGCGCCCGGCTCGAAATTCGGGCTCGAGCTCGACCTGGAAGCGGACGGCGCCGCAGTGGCAGCTGCCGCGGTGGGTGACGGTTCCGGGCTTGGTTTTCTGGGGAATATGGCTGAGTTGGTTCATGGGTGGCTCCCTTCCGTGAGGACGAAAAGGAGCCTACCCGTGGCCTTTGACAGCCTTATGTCAGTTATCCTGACGCCTCATCAGCCAGCACGCCGGCGCCGGGCCGCGACGCCCACGGCGAGCGCCGCCAGAGCCCACGCTCCGAGGCCGCTGCCGGTGCTGCCGCCGGACGCGACCGCGCAGCCGGCGTCGCCGTCCCCGTTCGTATCGAGCTTGACCGTGGAGTCCGTGTCGAGATCCACGTCGAGATCCAGATCGATGTGGACGGCGATCTCGGCTTCGATCTCCGCGGCGCAATCCCGAAGGTCGGAGGCGTTCACGAACTGACCGTCGCAGAAGATGGCGCCACCCTTGTCGTGGCAGTCGGTCTGGCACTGTTCGACGGTCGTGGTCTGGCAGCTTTCGAAGCGCGTCGTCTGGCACTCGCGCTGGCAGGTGACGGTCGCCGTCGCCGTGCAACGCCCCTCGCACGTGCGTGAGCACTTCGTGCTGCACGCCTCGTCGGCGTCGTCGTTCGGACAGTGGTTTTCGCACTTGGAGTCGCAGTTGTGCGTGCACGAGGGGCGACAGTGTTCGTCACCCGCGCTCGCGCACTGGCCGTCACAATCCCCGCCGCATTCGCCACGGCAGAGACCGCGCGAGCTCCGGGCTTGCTCCTGACAATCCGTCTCGCAGCTCGTCTGACAGCTCTTCGTGCATTCGGTGGTCGCGGTGGCGGTACACTCGCTGTCGCACTCCGTCGCGAGCGTCGCGACGCAGCTCTGCTCGACGGACGTCGTCTGGCAGCTCGTCTCGCACTCTTGCTTCGGCACGTAGGAACAGCGCGCGTCGCTCGTGAGGAAAATGCCTCCGCAGGCGTCGAGAGCGGCGTGCGCGGGCCGCGGCGCGAGGCCGACCAGCGCGAACGCACCCAGTGAACCCACGAAGCCAGGCCATGAACGAATCGACATGCGTAGTATTCCTTTGCAAGGCGCGCGAAGCCGCGCGGATAGCGCAGGCGTGAGTGCACGCTGCGTACCAGGGGGCCCTCAGCAACTGCTTGGCCGCGTATGTTCCCGAATGAAGGAGATTTGAAGAACGCGGACTCAGCGCGACGCAAGCCCGACGCGGCGCCACGGCGCCTCGCGTGGGGCAAGCTGCCTCGCGACAGCGCGTGGCGCGCAAGGATCCCCCGCGAACGACGCGCCACGCGCGTGCGCCATGGCACACAGCGTGCTTTCTGTCGGTGCGGAGACTGCAGTCATGAAAGACGTCCACGCCCTGATCGTCGCCGCTCTGCTCGTCGCGCCGGTGGCGTGCCACGACGACCGCCCGGCTGAGAACCCCCAACGCGGCGCCGCCGGAGCGGGAACGGGAGGCTCCTCCGACATGGCGCCCGCGCCTGCTCCGTCGACGACGAATGAGCCCAACGACGTGCAGAGTCCAGCCAGCCCCAAGCTCAACGACAGTCCGCGGCAGAGCGACCCCACCGGGATCGCGCCCATCAGCGACGCGCGGACGCGCTCGACGCCGTTTTTGGTCGCGCAGCCGAGCGGCGGTCAAGGTGGCTTCGGGGGCCTACCTTTCGGCGGCACGGGCGGCACCATCATCACGAGCAGCAGGTAACGGCGTCCGGCTATTTCTAGGGGTTCGGCGCTGGCCGGCCGAGCTCCGGCCGAGCCGCGTCGTGCGCGGGCCCGCGAGCGACGAGCGCCCTCGCTTGACAACGAAGCGTGACTGAACGTCGATAGAGGGGAACGTATGTCGACCGCCGAGCCGGCACACGGCGATCGCACGAAGCTTCGCACCCTGGCGCTCGCCTCGCTCGGCGTCGTCTTCGGCGACATCGGGACGAGCCCGCTCTACGCCGTGCGCGAGTGTTTGAACCGGGCGCACGGGGTGCCCACGAGCGCGCCCAACGTGTTCGGGATCGTCTCGCTGGTGTTCTGGGCGTTGATGCTCGTCATCTCGCTCAAGTACGTGGCGTACGTGCTCCGCGCGGACAACGCGGGCGAGGGCGGCATGCTGGCGCTCACGGCGCTCGCCACCTCGGGCGCCGATCTGAAGCCGTGGGCTCACCGCATTGCGCTCACCGTGGGTCTCTTCGGCGCCGCGCTCCTCTTCGGCGACGGCATCATCACGCCGGCCATCTCCGTGCTGAGCGCCGTGGAAGGGTTGGGCGTCGCCGCGCACACGTTCGAGCCCGTGATTTTGCCGGTCGCGACCGGTATTTTGGTGCTGCTCTTCTTCCAACAGCGGCATGGCACCGGGCGAGTGGGCGCCGTCTTCGGCCCCGTGATGCTCGCGTGGTTCGGCGTGCTGGCCTTGCTCGGCGTGCTCAACATCGCGAGTCGGCCCGAGATCCTCGGCGCCGTGAATCCCGCGCACGCCATCGGCTTCTTCGTGCGTAACGGCAAGCTCGGCTTCTTGGTGCTGGGCTCCGTCTTCCTGGTGGTCACGGGGGGAGAAGCGCTCTACGCCGACATGGGACACTTCGGCGCGACGCCGATCCGGATGGCGTGGTTCACGGTGACTTTGCCGGCGTTGCTTTTGAACTACTTCGGGCAGGGCGCGCTCCTGCTCCGCAAGCCGGAAGCCATCGCGAGCCCCTTCTACAATCTCGCGCCGAGCTGGGGCCTGTACCCGCTCGTGGGCCTGTCGACGCTCGCGACGATCATCGCGTCGCAGGCGCTCATCTCCGGCGCCTTCTCCGTGACCCGTCAGGCGCTGATGCTCGGCTTCCTGCCGCGCGTCGCGATCCAGCACACGTCCGCCCACCAGATCGGCCAAATATACGTCCCCATCGTCAACTGGGGGCTGATGCTCGGCGCCGTGGGAGCCGTGTGGGGCTTCGGCAGCTCGAGCGGCCTGGCCGCGGCGTACGGCGTCGCCGTCACGCTCGACATGACGATCACGACCGTGCTCGCCTACGTCGTCGCGCGCGTTCAGTGGCGTTGGAACGCCTGGCCCGCGCTCGCAATCACGATCCCGCTCCTCGCGCTCGAGCTCACCTTCCTGGGCTCGAACCTCACGAAGCTCCGGCACGGTGGCTGGTTCCCGCTCGTGATCGGCGGGCTCATCTTCACGATTTTCACGACCTGGCGGCGCGGGCGCCAGCTGCTTTTCCAAAAGATCAAAGAGCGCAGCGTGCCGCTCGAAGATTTCTT
>Ga0164241_10001958_pt1 | contig 23475 bp, 16 predicted proteins | sample OricomyardsoilBY_FD_108780 | JGI IMG/M metagenome (GOLD analysis project Ga0164241, IMG submission 108780) | Backyard soil microbial communities from Emeryville, California, USA - Original compost - Back yard soil (BY) | ecosystem: Environmental > Terrestrial > Soil > Unclassified | place: USA... | reverse complement strand
GCACCGCGAGCCGCTCGGCGAGCGCCTTGGCGTACGCCGACGGTTGCCCGGCAGTCTTGGTCTCGATGCCGGCGTAGAGCTGCATTCCCTTGGCTCCGCTGGTCTTCGCGACCGGCGTGAGCCCGTCCGCCACCAGGATGTCGTGCAGCCGCTCGGCGATGCGGCAGCACTCGACGATCGTGGTGTCCTGGCCGGGGTCGAGGTCGAGCACCAGCCGGTCCGGCAGCCGTGGCGTGCCGTCCTCCTCGACAGTCCACTGTGGAATGTGCAGTTCGAGTGCGGCCAGGTTCGCCGCCCACACGAGAGCCGGCAGGTCGTCGAGCAACGCGAAGTCGATGTGCTCGCCGTGCCCCCCACGCGAACCGCTGCTCGGCAGGCGCACCGTGCGCAGCCACGGCGGCGCGTGCGACGGCACGTTCTTCTCGAAGAAGCCCTCCCGTCCAGCACCGTCCGGGAAGCGGATGAACGTCACCGGCCGCCCGGCCAGGTGCGCCAGCAGCACGGGCGCGACCCGGCTGTAGTAGTTGATCACCTCGCCCTTGGTGAACCCGTCCGGGTACAGCTCTTTGTCCAAATTGGACAGCGACAGCCGCCGCTCCCCCACCTGGACCGTGACCCGCTTCGCCACCGGCTCGTCACCTCCCCCGGGCCTGCCCAGCGTCGGCTCGGGCGCGACGATCTCGCCGGGCTCGCGGTCCGGCCGCAGCCCCCGCCAGGCCGCGTGCCGCAGCCTGCGGTCGCTGCGGGTGAACTGGCGGTAGACGACCTCGCCCACCAGCGCCGGCTCGAGCCAGTGCACGCCGCGCACGATCTCCCGGGGCAGCTCGGCCTTGAAGGGACTGGCAGGCTGCTCGAGCGGCGCGAACCGGTCGCGCAGGTCGAACAGCGCACGCTCGGTGAACCCGGTCCCCACGTCGCCGAGGTAGACGAGCTCGCCGGTGGCAGGGTCGTGCGCGCCGAGCAGCAGGCCGCCGACCATCCCGTCGCGCCGCCCCTTGCCCGGCCGCCACCCGCAGACGATGACCTCCTGGGTCTGGATCAGCGGGTGCTTGAGCCATTCGAGCGTGCGCCGCCCGGGGTGGTAGCGCGACTCCAGCCGCTTCGCGATGAGCCCTTCGTAGCCCGCGCCGGCCGCCCGGGCCAGCAGGTCCTCCGGCGACTGCCCGTCGGCCGCCAGGTCGGCGTGGGTGAACGCGGGCACCACCTCGAGCGGGCCGGCCGGGAAGCTCAGTTCGGTGAGCCGGCGGCGGCGCTCGTGGTACGGCTCGCCGGTCAGGTCCTCGTCGCCGAGGCGCAGCAGGTCGAACACGAGGAACGTGAGCGGCAGCCCGGTGATCGGCAGGCGCTGCTGGTAGCGGCCGCGCCGCTCCTGCATGAGCGCGAACTCCGGCTGGCCGAGTTCGTTGCGCACCACCAGTTCGCCGTCGAGCACCGCGGCCCGCCCGCCCAGCGCGTCGCCGAGCCCGGCGGCCACCTCGGCGAACTCGGCGGTGATGTCCTTGTCGTTGCGGCTGGTGAGCACGGCGTCCCCGGCCGCCGACACCCGCAGGATCGCCCGGTAGCCGTCGTACTTGTACTCGTAGGCGAACCGCGGATCGTCCGGCAACCGCCCGCGGCCGGGCGAGGCGAGCATGGGCGCCATCGGGGGCGGCAAGCGGGACGCGGACACAGCCGCCATTCAACCCGTTTCCGCTTGTCAGGGCACGTGCACCCACGCCCGCGTGTTCAGCTCCTTGACCGACACGTGCACCGGCTCGTACGCGGCCGGGCGGATCCGCCGGTACCCGTGCGGCACGACCGCCTGGTACACGGCCTCGGAGACGACGACGAGCAGGTCCACGCCCGGGCGCTGCAACAGGTGGCGGCACACCGCGGCGCTGCTGACCAGCCGGCAGGCCACGTTGAGGTCGGTGCCGACCCAGCCGGTGGCGTCCCGGTGCACCTCGCCTGCGTGCACGGAGACCCGCAGCCGGAACCGCCGCTCGGGGTCTGCGGCCGCGTTGTGCTCGCGGATCGCCGCGGCCAGGTTCGGGATCACCGGGTCGAGCAGATCCACTTTGGACACCGTGGGTGGGGCGAGGATGATCCCGCCGTCGCCGCGGTCCTCGACGGCCAGCGCCGACCAGCGCACGCCGGTGCCGCGGAAGGCCGACCGCACCGCGCCGGCCAATGCGGTCCGCACGTCCAGCTGGGCCCGGTTGTGCAACCGGCCGAACCCGGCGACGTCGAGGACCATCATCGAGCGGTACAGCGGCCCTCGCTCCTCGGGTGACCGGAAGCGGCGCACCCAGTCCAGGACCGCGCGGGGCCGCCGGGCGAGCTGCTCGTCGAGCATGTGGAACACCCCCTCAACCGTGCAGGCGCCGGTAGGCGGACGCGGCGCCGGGATGCATGGGCACACCGAACAGCCCGATGAGCGTGCGCCGGTCCAGGAACTGCGCGCCCAGCGCCTGTTCGGGGACCAGCCGGTCGGCGCGCTCCACGAGCGTGGTGGTGACCGCCGCGGCCACGTCGTCGGGCAGGTCCGCCGAGCACAGCAGCAGGTTCGCCACCCCGATCGTCGGCAGTCCACCCTGCCCGTAGCCGCCCGCCGGGAGGTTCGCCTGCTGGTAGGCGGTGCCGAACTTCGACCGCAGCCCGGGCAGCGCCTTCGCGATCGGCACGAGCCGGATGCGGACATCCTCGTGCAGGGCGGTCAGCAGCGGGGTCGGCACGCCGCCGGACCACATCAGGGCGTCGACCTGGCGGCGCTTCAGCGAGGCGGCCGCCTCGTCCAGCGGCTGGAACCGGCGCGTGACGTGCACGCCGGCCGTGGTGAACAGGCGGTCGCCGAAGATCGCGGTGCCGGACCCGACCGCGCCCAGCGAGATCGTCCGGCCCTCGAGATCGGCCACCGCCCGCACCGGTGAGTCGTCGCGCACCACGAGCTGCAGGTAGTCCTCGTACATGCGGCCGATCCCACGCACCGGCACGTTCGCGGCGAAGGGGCTCCGACCGGCCACCGCGGCGAGCGCCATGTCCGACTGCGACATCGCGAGGTCGGCGCGCCCGGTGCGCAGCAGGTCGATGTTGGCGACGCTGCCGCCGCTGGCGATCGCCTCGCAGCGCAGGCCGGGCACCGCCGAGTTCAGCTCCTTCGCGAGCACCCGGGCGAACTCCAGGTAGAGCGCGCCGCGCTGGCCGCCCGCGATCGTGATCGTCCGGGTCGGCCCCCGGTACACGTCGGTCGCGCAGCCGGTGGCGCAGCCCGTCACGGCGGTGGCCAGTGCGGCGACACCCGCCCGGCACACCGCCCGTCGGGTGATCATCGGACCGCCTCCGCCACCAGGGCCGCCGGGGCGTCCTCGTCCAGCGGGTCGGCCAGCGGCACGGTCAGCTCGACCACCAGCCCGCGCGGGCGGTTCGCCAGCACGGCCAGGGTGCCGCCGCGGGCGGTGACGACCCGTTCGGCGATGGCCAGGCCCAGCCCGGAGCCCGTGCTCGCGTGGTCGCGGGTGGCGCGCCAGAACCGGGTGGTGGCCACGGCCCGGTCCGGCTCGGGCAGGCCGGGGCCGTCGTCGGTGATCGCCACCCGGCCGTGACCATCGCGAACCTCGCAGTCGAGCCGGACGTGCGCGCCGCGTCCCGCGTACTTGATCGCGTTGTCGATGGCGACGTCCAGCACCTGCTTCAGCTCGAGCTCCGGCAGGGCCAGCTGCACCGGGCACACCGCGTCGGGCGGGGAGAGCCGCACGCCCGCCTGGTCGGCCGCCGGCAGCCAGGTCTCGAGACGCTCGACGAGCAGCTCGGTGGCGTCGCAGCTGTCGCCGACGCCGGTGCCGACCGCCAGCTCGGTCGCCGTGCGGTCCGCGGCGGCGAGGTCGAGCAGGCTGCCGAACAGCGACTCCAGCTCCTCGACCTCGGCGAGAACGCGGTCGTAGCCTGCCTGCTCCTCGGGCGTGACGTGCCGGGTGATCGAGTCGACGGTCAGCCGCAGCCGCGCGATCGGGCTGCGCAGCTCGTGCGAGGCGTCCGCGATGAGCTTGCTCTGCTGCTCGGCGGCGTCGGCGACCGCGTCGGACATCCGGTTGAAGGAGCCGGCCAGCGCCCGCAGCTCCCGCGGGCCGAGGTGCTCGCCGATGTGCGCGTCGCGGCGGCCGGCGGCGACCGCGAGCACCCCGCGTTCCAGCTCCCGCAGCGGGCGCAGCACCCAGCGCGCCAGCAGCAGGGCCAGCAGCACGCATGCCACCGCGGCGACGAACGCGGCCCCCAGGATCAGCGCCCACGCCTGCCCGATGTCCGAGGCCGTGGTCGCCACCGACGAGCGCAGCACGGCCGCCCCGCTCACCCGGGTGTCGGTGCCGATGGGCACGGCGAGCAGCACGTCGTCGTCCGACCACGGCCGCAGGTCGGCCGGCAGCGCGGCGGGCTGGTTGCGCAGCGCGGCGGCGACCGCGGCGGACACTCCCGGGTCCCGCATCGAGAGCCCGTCGGCGGCGACCGGCGCCTCGTTGGTGTCGACCACGACCATCCCGTCCGCGTACAGGTCGTGGTAGGCGCGAACCTCGGCGCGCAGGTCGGCGTAGTCCCGCTCCAGCACGGCCTGCTGCGCCACGTCGGCGATCCGGTCGAGGTCGGCGGTGCGGGTGAGCAGGAAGCTCTGGGTGCGCTCGGAGGCGGTGCTGATCAGCAGCGGCCAGGCGAACGCGGTGACCGCGAGCATCGAGAACGCCAGCAGCACGAGCAGGAGCCTGCGGCGCACGTCAGCCCTCCAGCCGGTAGCCGAACCCGTGCAGGGTGACGATCAGGCCCGGGCGGTTGAGCTTGCGGCGCAACCAGGTCAGGTGCACGCCGAGCGACTGGCTGCGCGCCCGGCTCGCGTCGCCGAAGACCTCGTCCATCAGCCGCTCGCGCTCGACCGCGGCACCGCGGCTGCGGGCCAGCGCGGCGAGCACGTCGAACTCCGTGCCGGTGAGCGTGACCTCCTCGCCGCCCGCGCTCACCCGCCGGGCCGCGAGGTCGATCTCCACGTCGCGGACCACCACGACCTCGGGGGTGGGCTGCGCGCCGAGCTTGACCCGGCGGCGCACGGCCTCGATGCGGGCCATCAGCACGTCCGCGCCGACCGGTTTCACCAGGTAGTCGTCGGCGCCGAGGTGCAACGCGCGGACCACCGTGCGATCGTCGCCGAGCCCGGTGAGCACGAGGATCGGCACGTCGGTGACCTTGCGCAGCCCGCGCAGCACGTCCAGGCCGGGCGTGTCCGGCAGCCGCAGGTCGAGCAGCACCAGGTCGGCGTCGCGGTGCCGCAGCGCGGCGTCCTCGCCCCGGGAGACCCGGGTGGGCCGGTGCCCGTGGCGGGCGAGGATCTTCGCCAGGTACTCGGCGAAGTTGTCGTCGTCCTCCACCAGCAACGCACGCAGTCCTTGCCGACCACGAGCGTCGCCCGGCACCGGCCCCCGGTGTTGTTGCACGGACATCCCCGACCACCTCCGTGTGAACCACGTCACCGTGCAGAATGCCGCACGGCCGGGGGCGCCGGGTATCGGTCCTAACAGTTACTTAGGAAGTGTCCGGAAAAGTTGACAACTTACGGCGGAGCACTACGGCCGCGAGGTGGCCCAGATGATCCGCTTCGTCGGGTGCTCGGTGACCGTCCAGAGCTGGTCACGGCCGGGCCAGTACGACAGGTCCTCCACGCCGATCGCGACGTCGTAATCGGCGCTGTCCGTGGCCAGCACCCCGGTCGCGCCGCTGCCCGCCGGCACCGCGGCCTGCAGGTGGCCGGGACCGGTCTCCCCGCCACCCGTGCTGTTCAGGTACCAGCGGTCCGAAGTGGACACAGCACCCTGCACGCGGGGCTTGGGCAGCCGGTAGGCGCTTGTGGCCCGCCACACGCCGTCGGCGCCGACCTGCGGGGTGCCGTCGGCGCCGTTCATCGGCCACCGCGCGACCCGCCCGTTGAGGTCGGTGTTCTGCTGGTCCGCGCAGTACTCGCCGGTGACGAGCACGTCCGGATCCTCGCTGCGGTCCAGCGAGATGTAGGAGAACTTCTGCGGGCCCGCGGCGTTGCACTTGTAGTCCGCCGGGAACGTGGCGATCCCGCCCGGGTTGGACCAGCCGTCCACCTGCGGCATCACGTAGCGGTAGCCGTAGCTGTAGTACGTGCCGTCCTGCCTGCCGATCTGCCCACCGTCGGTCACGTCGCCGTTCGCGGCCGACTTGACGTCGAAGATGTCGCGCATGTCGAAGACCCGCACGCCGCGCGTGGTGTCCACCAGGTAGAGGTAGTTGCCGTACCAGACGAGGCCGCCCGCGTGCACGCTGCTGCCGTCGCCGGACTGCGGCGTGGTGACCTGCTCGTAGGACGGGTTGCCCTGGCTGTTGGTGTACGGGTACACCAACAGCACGTGCTGGTAGTTCCCGGTCGCCGTGTCCAAAAAGGACACCCGGACGCCCTTCACCGGCGCGGTCTGCTTGTCGTACCAGCTCACCAGGATCGCCTGCTTGTCACCCCACAGCTGGTCCTCCTGCGCGTCGGCGACCGTGGTGACGCCCTGTGGCACCCACTCCTCGGTGTCGACGTCACCGGACTCGAAGCAGAACTTGTCCAGCACCGGTCGGGTGTTGGTGGACAGCGCGGGCGAGGTGCACGCGGCGCCCTTCGGCGCGTCCACCCGGTTCGCCTGCGTCAGGATGTTCTGCACCCCCAGCTTCGGCAGCTGCGCGTCCAGGTCGTCGACGACGCCGCGCAGGCCGCCGTTCGTCGGGACCAGCGTGAAGTCGGACAGCGACGGCGCGGTGGCCGCCGCGGCCTGTCCGGCCGCCATCAGCAGCGAGGCCGCCATCGCCGCCGACACGGCGAGCGCGGACAGGAGTGTTCGCTTCCCCATGTATCCCCCTCGGATTCATGTACGGAATTTTCTGATCATGATCACCGTACTGACGGTTTCCACCGAGTTTTCGTGACAGCACTGTCGAACCGAATCGCGCCCGGCGCGTCCAGCAGGTCATGGACTCCAGCGCCGACACGCCGCCCGTGGATCGTGACCTGCTCGACCTCGCCGTAACGCTGGCGCGCAAGGCCGGGCACCTCGCCCGCGAGCGGTTCTTCGCCGGGCCCGGGCCCACGACGCTGAAGGCCGACGGCACCGAGGTGACCACCGCGGACGTCGCCGTGGAGGAGCTGGTCCGCGACGAGGTCGCCCGGCACGCACCCGGCGACGAGGTCTACGGCGAGGAACGGGGCACCACGCCCGGCACCACGGGACGGCGCTGGGTGGTCGACCCCATCGACGGCACGTACTTCTTCGTCCGCCGGATCGCGCTGTTCACCACGACCCTGGCCGTCGAGGACGAGCACGGTCCGGCCGTCGGCATCGTCTACAACCCGGTGACCGAGGAGCTGGTGCACGCCGGGCGCGGCCGCGGCTGTTTCCGCACGGCCGGGCCGACCGAGCGGGTCCGGGTGAGCCGGCGGACCCGCTTCCTCGGCGCCCGCACCGCCATGGGCAACCCGGGCACGTGGTCGACGGAGCTGATGACCACGCTGCACCGCTCGGTGTTCCTGTCCACCGTCGGCGACTCGGTCGGCGTGGCGACCGGCCAGGTGGATGCCTCGGTCGTCGCGGGCGCGCCCATGGGTTACGAGGACGTGGCGCCGCTGCCGGTCATCGTGGGCGAGGCGGGCGGGCGGGTCACCGACCTGGCCGGGAACCCGGTGCTGACCGGGAACGGCACGGTCCTCGCGACCAACGGCGTCCTGCACGACGAGTACCTCGCGCTCGTCGCGGGCATCGATCACGGACGCGACTGGCGGGCCCTGGCCCACGGTTAGGGTGAAATGCCGGGCGCCGGACAAGGCGTACTCGGCCACGGCTCAAGCGTCCGGCGGCACGCTGGCCGTGTCCGGACGACAGCGATCGGAGTGGGCGCAGGATGAGGATCGTGCTCGTTGGCGGGGGCGTCGCGGCCGCGACCACCGCCATGACGCTGCGCAGACGCGGGTTCGACGGCGAGATCGCCCTCGTCGCCGACGAGGCGGAGCCGCCCTACCAGCGGCCGCCGCTGTCGAAGGACTTCCTCACCGCGGGCCGCGACCTCGTCCCGGCCCGCGACCCGGCCTGGTACCCGGACAGCGGCGTCGAGCTGCGCCTGCGCACCCGCGCCGAGTCCCTGGACCTCGCCGGGCGCCGAGTCCGGCTGGCCGGAGGCGACGAGCTGCCGTACGACGCGCTCGTGCTCGCCACCGGGCTGCGGGCGCGCACGCTGCCCGGGTTCGACGGCGACCGGGTTCACCACCTGCGCACCGCCGCCGACGCGCGGCGGCTGCGCGACGAGCTGGCGGGCGCGGAGCGGCTGGCGATCCTGGGCGCCGGGTTCATCGGGTGCGAGGTCGCCGCGTCGGCCGTCGCGCTCGGCAAGCAGGTCACGATCCTCGAGCCCGAGCGGACACCGCTGGTCCGCGCGCTCGGTGCCCGCATCGGCGCCACGCTCGCCGCCGTCCACCGGGGCCGCGGCGTCGACGTCCGCACCGGCGAGTACGCCACGGCCCTCGCGCGCACCGGCGCCGGGCTGGTGCTGACCACGAACCTCGGTGACCGGGTGGAGTGCGACCTCGTGCTCGTCGGCGTCGGCGCGCAACCCAACGTCGAGCTGGCGCAGGCCGCGGGCATCGACACCGGCGACGGCATCCTCGTCGACGAGTACGGCCGCACGTCCGCGCCGGACGTGTGGGCGCTCGGCGACGTCGCCGCGCAGCTGCACCACGGCGTGCGGGTCCGCGTCGAGCATCACGACAACGCCCAGCGGCAGGGCACGACCGTGGCCCACAACCTGCTCGGCGACACCAAACCGCACACCGACGCGCACTGGTTCTGGTCCGACCAGTACGAGCACAAGCTCCAGTCCGTCGGCCGCCCGCGCGACCCCGACGACCTCGTCGTCCGCGGCGACCTCGAGTCCGGCAGGTTCTCCGCGTTCTCGCTGACCGGTGGGCGGATCGACGCGGTGATCGCGCTCGACCGGCCGGGTGACGTGCTGGCCGTGCGGCGGATGCTGCACGCGCCGCACGAGGTGAGCGCCGACGAGCTGCGCGACGAGTCGGTGCCGCTCAAGGAGCTGCTCGCCGCGGCGACCGCCCGGCCGGACCGCGCCGCGTCCTGAGACAGAAACCGGGCCCCCGTCCACTGTGGACGGGGGCCCGGTGCTCGGTGAATCCCTACCGGATGCGGTAGCTGTACGGCAGCACCTGGACGACCTCACCGGTGCCGTTGAACGGCAGCGCGGTGACACCGGTCGGCAGGACCGGGACGGTGACCAGGTTGAGGTGTCCCTCGACCTTGTCGCCCGCATGCCCGTTCGGCGTGATCGTCACCTGGACGGTGGCGGTCTGGCCCGGCTGGATGATCGACGGCGTGCCGCCGGTCCCGTTCGGGTCCACGGAGAAGTCGAACGGGTCCCCGGTGGACGACGTCACGGCGCTGTCGAAGCCGGCGGTCTGGAACGCCGCGGTGTACGTCCCGTGCCCCGGCGGCGCGCCGTCGGCGCCGAACGGGCCGATCTCCTGCAGCGCGCCGAACCAGATGCCCTTGCTGACGTAACCCTTCTGCTCGCCGACCGTCGCCACCGACGTGGTGTCGCCGTTCTGCGCGGCCTTCAGGTCACCGAACAGGTCGAAGCCCGCAGCGGAGCCCTGCAGCTCCACCTGTGCCGGCACCGTCGACGTCGTCGCGACCGTGAGGCGGCTGGTGTCCGGCGGGGCCAGGTACACCGGGGCGTCCGCGCCGTTCTCCGGCAGGTCCACCTCGCTGCTGCCCTGGATCACCACCGGCGTCAGCGTCTCCACCATGTTGGTGCGGGCGTTGACGCCGACCGCGATCGGCTCGACACCGGTGTTGCGCACGGTCACCGGAACGGTGACCGCCTGCCCGGCGGCGAGCTTCACACTCGGCGAGTTCGGCAGCCCGGTCGCATGCACGGCCAGCTGGTCGAACCGGACGGTGCCGGTGAACGGCTGCTCGATCTCCTGGCCGGTCACCGGGTTCTGCATCACCAGCACCAGGTGCCAGCGGCCCGGCAGCGGCTGCGCGTCGTAGGTCTGCACCGTGGCGCCCTGCGCGACCGTGGTCTGCGAGTCGAGGAACACGTTGCTGTTCACGTCCGCCAGCTCGCCGTTGGGGTCGATCAGCACGATGTCCACCAGTGAACCGGGGTCGGCCAGCCGCAGCCCGATGTCGAGGTCCTTCTTGCCGCGCGGCACGTCGAACTCGTAGCTGAACGTCTGCGCCGGCGACACGGCCCTGGCGTTGCCGCCGGTGAACGTGCCGCGGAACTGGCCCGGCGCCGGGATCAGGCTGCGCAGGACCGCGGACATGGTCGTCTGCTGCCCCGCGGAGGTGGCGAAGGTGACCGAGTAGTCGGCGTCGCCGCCGCCGTCCGGGGTGCGCAGGCTGAAGCTGACCGGCTTGGTCTGGCCCGGCCCCAGCGTCAGCGTCGACGGCGAGACGTGCCCGTACGGCGCGATCCGCTGCGTGCTGGTGTCGAGGATGATCGGGCCGTTGTAGCCGCCGGCACCGGCCAGCGAGTACATCACCGCGGTCCACGTGCCCGCCGCCGGCGAGCGCACGTCGACGTTGGCGTAGTTGGCCGTGGCCGCGCCACCCTGCGGGCGGCTGTTGGCCGTGAACGTGCCGTCCGGCGCCAGCAGCGTCAGCCGGACCACGGCCGGGTCGCCCTGCCAGGCCATCCTCGCGAACAGCCGGTCGGCGTGGGCCGGCACGGTGAACTGGACCTTCTTCACCGCCCAGGTCTGGCCGTTGTAGTAGTTGAACGTCGGCAGCGTGGTGGCGTTGAAGTCGACGGTCTCCCGGTGCGACGACTGCTGGTCGAACGTCCTGGTTCCGGTGTGGACGGTCACCGCGTGGTTGCCCACGTTGGTCACCTTCACCGAGCCGGACTTCGTGCTGCCGGGCGCACCCTCGAGGGTGACCTGGTCCTGCGACAGCACGATGTTGGACGTCAGGCCGGCCGGCGCGCCGGTCGAGCCGGGCGCGGTCAGCGCGGCCTCGACGGCGGCGCGGGCGTCGAGCAGGCCGGAGCCCTGCTCGTCGGCCGGCAGGCCGATGTCGCGCGCGGTGCCGGTGAGCAGCTGCTTGATCAGCGCCGGGGACGGCGAGTGGCCGTGGTGGCTGTTGCGGTACGCCTGGATGACCAGCGCGGCGGTGGCCGCGGTCAGCGGGGCGGACTCGCTGGTGCCACCGAAGGACTCGAGGTCCGTCGGCTCCGGCGGCGAGCGGAAGTTGCGGCACTCGTCGTAGGCGGGCGAGCAGTCCGCCCAGTTGCCCTCGCCGGGCGCCACGAGGTCGATCGTCCGGCCGCTCATCGTGATGCCGGAGGAGGACAGCGCGGAGATGTTGTCGCTTTTCCACTTCCCGTTGGAGAACGGGAAAGCCGCGTACGTGGTCTGCGCGTAGAGCCGGTTGTCCGTCGTCGCGCCCGCGGAGATCACCAGCGGGTCGGTGGACGGAGCGCCGATGGTCGACGTGATGCCCGCGTCGCCGGTGGAGCAGACGACGGTGACGCCCGCCTTCACGGCGTTGTCGTTGAAGACCTGGAACAGGTTGCGGGAGCTGACGTCCGGGTACTGGTTCAGGCCGAGCGACTCGTTGATCACGTCGACGTGCGCGACGGTCACCGCGTAGTCGATCGCCTGCAGCACGGCGGAGTTCGTGGCGGTCGAGCCGAACACGTTCAGGCCGACCAGGCTCGCGCCCGGCGCGACGCCCTTCACCACGATGTTGCAGCCCGGCGGCAGCGGGTGGGCCTGGTTCACGAACTGGGACAGGTCGTGCACCACGACGCCCTGCGCCGCGATCGAGGACGCGTCACCGAACGCCTCGGCGCCGCTGTCGGTCGTGTTCGGGCCGTCCCCGGAGAAGTCCTGGAAGTCGGTGAACACGTGCGAACCGTCGGGCCGGATGAAGTCGGCGTAGTTCGGGTCCATGTTGTCGGCGAGGAAGGCGACCTTCACGCCGTGCCCGTCGGCGAGGTCGGCCGCGCTCGCGGACCCGTCCGTGCTCGCCGCGCGGATCGAGGTCAGCGCCTCGGGCTCGAGGAGCGGGTGGTTCGGGTCGCTCGGGCAGATCTGGTCCTGCGCGGCGTCGCCCGGGGCCGAGCCGTGGGCCGGGGTGCCCGCGGCGGGGGCGGCCGGGGTGGCGGGCTCGGGCAGCCTGACCTCGCTGTCCGGCAGGACCGCGGCGACGGCCGGATCCTGCGCCAGCTCGGCGGCCTGCGCGCCGGTCACGGTCGCGGAGAACGCGTTGCCGAGGGTGAAGTGCTTGACCTTGCCGGGTCTCGCGCCGGCGAGGCGACCCAGGACGGAGTTCTGGGCGCTCGTGGCGCGGGTGCGGCGGTTGCTCGAGTCACCCTTCGAGGGCGGCGCGCCGGGCAGTTGGTCCTTGAGTAAGACGATCACCGGCTGCGATCCGTTCGCGGCGGCGGACGGTTGAGCGAGAGCTGTCGGCCCGGTTGCACCCGCCAGCGCGGTGGCGGTGGCCGCCGCGATGACCAATGCGCTCACGGATCGGAAGGAACGCCGCATTGTGCACTCCCACAATTTCCAAGGCGTTGGTAAATTCTAGTAAACTTCCCCGACGCAATGGCTCCCGCGAACGTGATCCATTCCCTGGCAACGGCGTGACTATTGCCAGTTGCCACTGGAATAACAAGAGAGCAGATGGCGCAAAATGCGTCGCAAATACGGCGATCTATTTAAAACGTGCTATCGGCTCAACAGCGCCAAATCGTCCGAATTGGACGAACGATCAGCGCTGCCGGGTGCTGAGGCGGAGCACGACGATTCCCGCGAGGGCCAGAACTGCGCCGACGATCAGCAGGACGATCGGCCAGAAGGTGAGCAGGGACAGCTTGCCGATGTTGTCCTGCGCTTCCTGCACGTTGCCCGTGACGGTCTTGTCGTTCAGCCTCAGCGTGCCGTCGAAAACGGTGGTGCCCTCGCCGGGGTTCTCGCCCGGCGCGACGAGCTCCTGTTTCCTGGCGTCCTCCCCGGCGATGATCACGCCGGTGTTCGGCTCGACCCAGACCGTGCGTCGGTCGGTGTAGTAGATATCCGCGTTGACCGACGGCTCGTCGATGCCGATCAGCGACCCCGGCACCTCCTGCTGGCCGATCCGCGCCGACTTCGTCTCCGACACGAAGCGGTAGACGTCCAGGCCCTGGACCGTGTCCTCGCCGTCGAACCGGGCCTCGACGGCCCGGCGCAGTGACAGGTCGTAGGTCTGGTAGCTGCGCTGCTCGGTACCGAACGGGAACTTGAAGCTGAGCCCGGGCTGCTGCACGGTGTCCGGGTCGGTGGTGATCCGCTCCCCCTGCTCCACCGAGATGTACTGCCCCTCGCACGGCGCCACGGCCTCGGCGGTGTGCCGGTCCAGGCAGAGCTCGCGCAGCGAGGCGTCGATGAGGATGCCGCTCGCGTCGTCGGTGGTCTTGATGGCCTCGACCCAGGCCGCGACGTCGCCGCCCTCCTCGATCTCGGGCTGGGTCAGGTCACCGGTCACGTGCGTGGTCGAGGTGACGTTCAGGTCCTCCCGGATCTCCGGCGTCGGCACGTCGTCGACCTCGGCCACGACGACGGACGTGATACCGCTGCCCTGCGCCACGCTCACCTTGTCGATGTCGAGCGGCGCCTTCGCCAGCTGCGGGTAGGCGTAGAACCGCAGCAACAACCCGAGCGCGACCGCGAACACACCCAGTCCGATGAGGACGTAACTCAACACGCGGCGCATGCCCGCTCACCCGCTCCTCGAGGCCGGTACCCGGCCGATAGCTCCTGGTGCAGAATGATCGTGGTGCCGGGTGAGTGCCGGATACCGCCGAAAGTCGTAGCGTGCGCGCCTACGGCTCGATGGGTGGAGCCCACCCCGGCCGCGGGATGAGGCAGAACGGATGGCCGGCCGGGTCGGCGAACACGTCCTCGCCGAGGCGGCGCGCGCCCAGGGCCAGCACCCGCGGTATCGCGGCCGCCACGTCGTCGACCATCACGTCGAGGTGCACCTGCTGCGGCGCGTCGGGGTCGGGCCAGCGCGGCGGCACGTGATCGGGCGCCAGCTGGAAGGCGAGCCCGGAGGTGGTGTCGTTCGCCGCGACCACCACCCAGTCCTCGCTCGTGTAGGTCACCGGCCGGCCGAGCAACGCCGAGTAGAACTCGGCGACCTCGTGCGGGTTCCGGCAGTCGAGGACGACGTGGTGCAGGCGGCCGATCACGCCGCCATTCTGCGCCTCGCCGGGTTCACCCGCTCCGGGTGAGCAGGGTTGCGCCGCGGACGATCTAACGTCGCCGCGCGGAGGGGAGATGAGCCATGACCACCAACCTGCAGCCGGCCCCGTTCACCACCGACGACTACGCCGCGCGGATGACCCGCGTCGTCGACGACGCGGTGCGCGCCGGGCTCGACGGCATCGTCGTCGGTCCCGGCCCGGATCTGGTGTGGCTGACCGGGTACCACCCGACGGCGATCACCGAGCGGCTCACCGCGCTGATCCTCCTGCCCGGCCGGCCGCCGACGCTCGTCGTGCCCGCGCTGGAGCGGCCCGACGCCGAGGGTGCGCAGGGTGCGCCCGCGCTGCGGATCGTCGACTGGACCGACGGGTCGGATCCCTACCTGCTGGCTGCCACGCACCTGCCGCCGGAGGGCCGGTTCGGCATCTCCGACTCCGCGTGGTCGATCCACCTGCTCGGCTTGATCGGCGCGCTGCCGCGCACCGAGTACGTGGCGCTGAGCCCGAGCATGCCGATGCTGCGCGCGGTGAAGGACGACAACGAGCTGGCCCGCCTCGCGGCGGCGGGTGCGGCGGCGGACATGGCGTACGGGGAGATCGTCAACGTGCACTTCGCCGGCCGGCGGGAGATCGAGGTCGCCGCCGACCTGGCGCGGCTGCTGCGCGAGTTCGGCCACGAGCAGGTCGACTTCACCGTCGTCGGCTCCGGGCCCAACGGCGCGAACCCGCACCACGAGGCGGGCGAGCGGACGATCCAGCGCGGCGATGCGGTCGTGCTGGACTTCGGCGGCCTGATGAACGGGTACGGCTCGGACACGACGCGCACGGTCTGCGTCGGCGAGCCGACCGCGGAGATCCGGCGGGTGCACGACATCGTGCGCGCGGCCCAGCAGGCCGGGTTCGAGGCGGTGCGGCCGGGCGTGCCGTGCGCGCAGATCGACCGCGCCGCGCGGGCGGTGATCACCGAGGCCGGGTACGGCGACCGCTTCATCCACCGCACCGGCCACGGCATCGGGGTGACCACCCACGAACCGCCGTACATGGTGGAAGGCGAGAGCCAGGCGCTGCGCCCGGGCATGTGCTTCTCCATCGAGCCCGGGATCTACCTGCCGGACCGGTTCGGCGTACGGATCGAGGACATCGTGACCGTCACCGACCACGGCGGCCGGCGGTTCAACAACACCGACCACGGGCTGCGGATCGTCGAATAGCGGCGAACAGCTCAGTCCGGGGAGGCTTCGCGCAGGGGCAGGCGTACCTGGAAGTGCGTGTCGCCGGGGGCCGAGACGACGCGCAGGTCGCCGCCGTGGCGGTTGGTGATCACCCTGAACGACACGTCCAGGCCCAGGCCCGTGCCGCGGCCGACGCCCTTCGTCGTGAAGAACGGTTCGAAGACGCGGCGGCGCAGCTCCTCGGGCACGCCCGGGCCGGTGTCGATCACCTCGACGAGCGCGTTGTCGCCGTCGTGGGCGGTGCGGATCGTCAGGGTGCCCTTGCCCTCCATGGCGTCGACGGCGTTGTCGATCAGGTTCGTCCACACCTGGTTCAGCTCGGCGGGATAGGCCGGCACCCGCGGCAGCGTGCGGTCGAAGTCCTTCACCACCTGGATGCCCGCGGGGATCTTGCCGGCCATCATCACCAGCGTGGCCTTCAGGCCCTCGTGCAGGTCGGCCTCCTGGTGCGGCGTCCGGTCGAGCTGTGAGTACTGCTTGGCCGCGTCCACCAGCCGGGAGATCCGCGTCGTGCTGTCCTTGATCTCCGTCAGCAGGTTCTCGGTCTCGACCGTGTACGCGAGCCAGCGCAGCGCGGGCTCGAAGAACCCCGGCTCGACCGCGTGCTCGATGTCGGTCAGGTCGTTGGTGCTCAGGCCGGCGCCCACGAACACCGGGGCGAGATCCCAGCCGCCGCGCACCTCGCGCTCCTCGAGCCACTCCCCCAGCTCGTCCTCGAGATCGGACTCCTGCATGGGCGTGAGCTGCTCGGCCGTCGCCACCCGGCCGACGAACTTCTCCTGCAGGATCGTCAGCTTGTGCAGCTGCTCGCCGTCGAAACGGCCGTCCGCGAGCAGCGCCAGCTTGTGCCGCATGCCGGCGAACCGCTCCCGCAACGTCTCCGCCGCCCGGACCGCCGCGGCGGCCGGGTTGTTCAGCTCATGCGTCAGACCGGCGGTCAGCTTGCCCAGCGCCAGCAGCCGCTCCCGCTGGGCGATCAGCTCCTCGCTGTTGCGGAAGCCGACGAACATGCCGTCCAGCAGGTGCACGGCCATGGGGAACCACTGGCGGAACTTGACGGAGAACTCCTCGACCGGCAGCGCGAGGAACTCCGCGTCGGTGACCGCGCGAACCGTGGCCGGGTACCGCTGGTCCACCTGGTCGCCGAGGTAGAACTGGATCGCGCCGGAATACACGCCGCGCTGGTCGCTGCGCGTGGTCTCGACCTCGGCGCCGCGCACCATGCGGACCATGCTGAGCGTGCCGGACAGCAGCACGTAGAAGCACTCCGCGGGCTCGCCCTCGACCGACACCGCGTCGCCCGCCCGGTAGGCCACCACGTCGCCGTTGGCGGAGATCCAGTCGAGCTGGCGGTCGGTGAGGTCGGCGAACAGGAACAGCTCGCGCAGCTCCTCGTGGGTCAGACGTCGGGTGGTGGTCACCGCTCCTCCAGATACCGGTGCACGAGCGTCACCGCCATGGCGCCCTCGCCGACCGCCGACGCCACGCGCTTGACCGACTGCGCGCGCACGTCGCCGGCCACGAACACGCCGGGCACGCTCGACTCGAGGTAGTACGGGTCCCGGCCGAGCACCCAGCCGGGCGGGCGGCTGCCGTCGACGAGCAGGTCCGGCCCGGTCCACACGAACCCGCGCTCGTCCCGCTCCACGACGCCGTCGAGCCAGCCGGTCTTGGGCTGGGCGCCGATGAAGATGAACAGGTGGCTCGTGTCGACCTTCTCCGAGCCGTCCGGGCCGTCGAGCCGCAGGCCCTCCAGGTGCTCGTCGCCGAACGCCTCGCCGACCGTCGTGCGGGTGCGGACGTGCACGTTGTCGATCGCCTCGAGCTGCTGGATCAGGTAGTGCGACATCGACGAGCGCAGCGACTCGCCGCGCACCAGCAGCGTCACCGACCGCGCGTGCCGGGAGAAGAACACCGCCGCCTGTCCCGCCGAGTTCGCGCCGCCGACGATGTAGACGTCCCGGTCCGCGCACTCGGACGCCTCGGTCATCGCGGACCCGTAGTACACGCCCCGCCCGGTCAGCTCGCCACACCCGGTCGCGGCCAGGTTCCGGTAGGACACGCCGGTCGCGAGGATCACCGCGTGCGCGGCGATCGAGCTGCCGTCGCCGAACCGCACCGCGCGCGCGGAACCCTGGACCTCCAGTGCCGTCACGTCCCGGGCGGAGAGCATCTCCGCGCCGAACTTCACCGCCTGGCGTCGCGCGCGGTCGGTGAGCTGGGCGCCCGACACGCCGTCCGGGAAGCCGAGGTAGTTCTCGATCCGGCTGCTCTGCCCGGCCTGCCCGCCCGCGGCCTGCCGCTCGACGAGCAGCGTGCGCAGCCCCTCGGACGCGCCGTACACCGCCGCGCCGAGCCCGGCCGGCCCGCCACCGACCACGATCAGGTCGTAGAAGTCGGTGGCCGGGTCGACCGTGAGACCGACGGCCGCGGCGATCTCCGCGGGCGTCGGCGCGAGCAGCGCCTGGCCCTCGGTGGTGATCACGACCGGGATCTCGGTCGAGTCCGCGGCGGCCGCGTCGAGCAGCCTGCGGCCCTCCGGCTCGTCGATGCTGTAGTACCGGTACGGCACCGCGTTGCGGGCGAGGAAGTCCCGGGCGTCGTATGTCGGCGCGGACCACCGGTGGCCGATGATCTTGATCTCGTCGACGGCCGGTTCGGCGGAGCTGCGCCAGGTCTCGATGAGCGCATCGACAACCGGGTAGAGCTTCTCCTCCGGCGGGTCCCACGGCTTGAGCAGGTAGTGGTCGACGTCGACGAGGTTGATGGCCTGGATGGCCGCGTCGGTGTCGGCATAGGCGGTCAGCAGCGCCCGGCGGGCCCGCGGGAACAGGTCCATCGCCTGCTCGAGGAACTCGATGCCGTTCATCTCGGGCATGCGGTAGTCCGCGAGGATGGCGGCCACCGGGTCGCCGCGCAGCTTCAGCTCCTTGAGCGCCTCGAGCGCCTCCTGCCCCGACGACGCCCGCACCACACGGTGCGCCTCGCCGTAGCGCCGCCGCAGATCGCGCGCCACCGCGCGGGACACCCCGGGATCGTCGTCGACGGTCAGCAGGACGGGCTTGGTCATCAGACGATCGCCTGGTCCACGAAGCACCAGCGCCAGTCCTCGCCGGGTTCGAACGAGCGCATCACGGGGTGGTGGGTCTGGCCGTAGTGGGCGCTGGCGTGCTTGTTCGGCGACGAGTCGCAGCAGCCGACGTGCCCGCAGGTCAGGCACTCGCGCAGGTGCACCCACTGCCCACCCGTGGCGAGGCAGTCCGTGCAGCCTTCGGTGCTGCTCGCCGTGACGTCACGGATCTCCGCGACATGCGTGCATGAAGCCATGCCCCATCTTTACACCAAAAACGCTGGTAACAGCCTCCGCTAGGGCCGCCCCACGTCCGGCCTGCGGTAGTCGCACACGCCGGTGGGGAAGATCTGCCGCAGGCGCGCCGACTCTGCGCTCGTGGGGTGCCACGGGCCGTACACGCCGCGGGCCAGCGCGGCGGCCACCGGCTGGCGGGCGCACTTGTAGACCTGTTCGTCGAACGGGCCGCCGGCCACCGTGCGGGACGTGCCGTGGATCGGGAAGCGCTGCGTGCAGGGGCCGGCCGGGCCGCGGTCGAGAATGCCGCGCCACGCGTCGCGGCCGCGGTAGGTAAGCGTGCCGTCAGTGGCGAAGCAGCTGTCCACGGCCGCCGCCGGCTTGTTGGCGACGACGCCGCGCGACGGGTGCGCGCGCAGGTTGCCCAGCCACTCGTCCATCACCCCGAGCGCCATCGGCGTCTGGTCGAACGCGCGCGCCGGGCGGGCGTCGGTGAACCACACGACCTGGTTCGCCGCGCTGCCCTGTCCCTCGACCATGCGCTGGCGGCTGGCGAACGACTGGCGCGCGTTGTGCATGTTCAGCTCGCCGTCGAGGTAGTGGCGCCAGTCGATGACCGGGATGTCGATGCGGCCGTCGAAGACCAGCCCGGACCGGTATGCCGCGTGCATCGCGGCGACGCTGCCCTCGGTGCGCGGCACGACGCCGTCCGCTCCCGGCGGCGTCATGTTGCGTGCGCTCCACACGTCGATGTCCGCCGGGCACAGCTGGGCGATGAACGGGCAGCCCTCCTGCACGTTCTGGCTCGGGTCCTTCCACCCGCCGACCGTCGCGTTCAGGTCCAGGAACTCCGCGGGCGTCAGGTCGCCGTCGACGAGCGCCTCCAGCCCGTACTGGACACCCACGTTGTCCCATGTGGACCGTGCGAACCCGGTGGCCGGGTCGCGGCCGTACACGTTGACCGCGTCGTTCCAGTGTGTCCACTCGACCTTCGCCTGCTGCTCGGGCGTGATCCCCGGCGCGGTGCCGAACTTCGGGTTGAGCACCAGCGGCGAGAGCCCGCGCCAGCCGTTGACGCACTCCGTCGAGCCGGGCGCGGTGAGCCATGGCGTGAGCTGCTGGTAGGGGTTCGGCACGGTGTCCGAGGCGGCGAGGCCCTCGATCTGCGATCGGTTGGACCACACGCCCCACTTCGACGCCGGGTCCGCACGCACCTTGAGGTCCATCCAGCGTTCGAGCAGCTCGCAGTCCCCGACGTGGATGGCCTGGGTGACCATGTCCGGGTAGGAGTACTGCGGGATCGCGCCGTCCAGCAGCCCGTGGTGGTTCTGCCCGTACACGTACTGCTGGATGCCGCCGCCGGAGCCGCCGAGGCCGACCGTGTACTGGGGGTCGGCGTACTCGGTGACGAACCGCGACTTGACCATCAGCGCGGTCTCGCCGCCGAGTACGAGGTTGTAGTGCGTGTTGGTCTTGGTGCCGGTCGACCAGGCGATCGCGTAGCCCTGGCCGAGCCCGTACGGATAGCGCGACTCGTCCTGGTTGTTGGAGCCCTGGTAGTGGCCGATCGCCACGCCGCCGCCGAAGTAGAAGATCAGCTTGCGGTTCCAGTACGGCAGGTCGGCCGGACCGCTCGCGGTCGGGTCCAGCACCGCGATCGTGTAGATGAACCGGTTGATCGTGCCGCGCTCCCAGCGGATCACGAAGTCGACGCCTGAGCCGGTGCTCGTGGTCGTCGTGGTCATGTCGGCCGGGCGGGGTGCGGCCGGGTCGTAGGCCTTCCACGTGTTGTCCGCGGCGCGGTAGTAGAAGCCGGTCCGGGTGGCGAGCGAGCAGTCGTCGTCGAGGAAGGGGCCGGTCAGGTCGAAGCCGGCCAGGTGCTGCGGGGTCGAGCAGAAGAAGTCGGGTTGCTGCGTGCCGGAGAACATCGGGCCGGTCACCGGGTGGTTGACCAGCCGCAGCGTGGCGCGGTCGTGCCGGGCCGTCGCGCGCACCGTGCTCGCGCCGTCCGGCAGGTCGCGCAGCACGCCCTCGAGCGCGTGCGGCGCCTGGTCGTCGGGGCCGAACTCGCCGGTGACGTCGGCGCCGTTCACGGTCACGGTCGCGTCGTCCAGCGGGATCGAACGCGGCACGACCACCCGTACCCGGGCGGCCCCGCCGCTCACGTACTTAGCCGGGCCGGACAGCATCTCCAGCTTCAGCCCGCCGTGGCCGCCTGCCGGTGCGGCCGCGGCGGCGCCGGTGGCGACCGTTCCGGCGAGCACCACCGCGGCGATGGTCGTGACAACGGTGAACCGACGCCTCATCGCGCCCTCCCGGGACCTCGCACCACCCCAGCCGCGAGTGCCCGGAAACCGGGCCACCGCAGGAGATGACGCTAGGCCCGGGTCGCGCGGGGCGTCAACGCCGCCATTCGGGCGCTAACGGCCCTGGCGCACCTGGGGGCCGCCACGCGGACCCTCGCGCACGACCAGTCCGCCGGGGCCCTGCTGCTGGCTGTCGGTGCTCGGCAGGGGCTCGTCGAGGTCGGCGAGCACGACCCGCTCCCCCGCGGCGAGCCCGTCGGTGATCTCGGTCCGAAGTGGACCAACAGTGCCGACCGTGACGTCGCGGGAGGCCGTCTGGTCGCCGGAGAGCACGGTGACCGTCGCCCGGTCGTGGCCGTGGACGGCGGAGGTCGGCACGGTGAGCACGCCCCGCACGTTGCCCACGACGATGTCGACCCCGGCCGTGCCGCCCGCCGGCAGCGCGTCGCCGGGCTCCTCGACGGTCACCGTCACCGGGTAGGCCACCGCGTCCGCCGCGTCGTCGGCGAGCTTGCCGATCCGGGTTACCTTGCCGGCCACGCCATTCCGCGCGCCGGACGCGGTGACAGTGGCGTCCTGGCCGACCTTGATCTCGGCGATCCGCTCGACCGGCACGGTCGTCTCGACGGTCATCGCACCGGCGCCGATCAGCACGACCACCGCGCTGCCCGCGCTCACCGCGTCGCCGGCCGCGGCGGTCACCGAAGCCACGGTGCCGGCGATCGGCGCGGTCAGGGTGGCGCGGTCCAACGACTGCTCCGCGGAGAGCAGGTCGGCCTCGGCCGTATCGATCGCGGCCTGGTCGGAGGCGATGGACGCGGCCGTGGGCGTCGCGTCCGCGCCGCGCGGCGCATCGTCCGATGCGTCCGGTGTGGACTGCTGGGGCTGGGTGGACTGCGGCTGGGTGGACTGCGGCTGGGTGGACTGCGGCTGACTGGACTGCTGGGAGATGGCGGCCTGCAGTGCGCCGGCGAGCGCGCCGATGGCTCGCTGGAGGGTGTCCTGGGCACGGGCGACCTTGTCCTGCGCGGCGCCTGCCACCGCGAGCGCGTTCGAGCACCGCGCGTTGGCCTGCTGCGCGGCGGTTTCCGCCGCGGACGTGTCCTGGTCCTGCCCTGGCGTTTCCTGGCCTGGCGTGTCCTCCTTCGGGGTGTCCTCCTTCGAGGTGTCCGGCTCGGGGGTGTCCGGCTGCGTGGTGCCCTGGTCCGCCGCGGCGCAGACCTTGGCCTGCGCGGACAGCGCGGCCTTCGCCGCCGCCATCGCCTTGGTCGCGGCGGTCTGCGCGGTGCGCACCGCCTGCTGCTGCTTGGCGAGCGCGGCCGACGCGCCGCCGGAGGGGGTCGCGCCGGACCGGCCGGACTGGTCCGGCTGACCGGACGGAGCCGGCTGGTCGGTCTGGCCGGATTGATCGGATTGGTCGGCCTCGTCGACGGCGTCGGCCTGGCTCTGCTGGTCGGACGCGAGCGTGGCCTTCGCATCTGCCAGATCCGACTCGGCCTGGTCTACCGCGGTCTGCAGCGCCGCCGTGTCGAGGGCGCCGAGCCGCTGCCCGGCCCGCACCGTCTGCCCCTCCCGCACCGACAACGACGACACCGTGCCCGACGTCCCGAACGACACGTCCGACCGGTGGACGACGTCGACCGTGCCGCCGGCGGCCACGGTGGACGTCACGTCGCCGTCCGTGGCGGTGGCGAGCCGGTAGTGGCCGGCGCCGTCGTCGGCGGCGAGCGCGACCCCGGCGACGCCGGCGCCGAGCACCACGACCACGGCGCCCGCCGTCCAGCGCAGAACCGGTCGCATCACGTCCTCCTCATTCGTTGCGCAGCGCGTCGATGGGCTGCAGGCGCGCCGCGCGGCTCGCCGGGTAGACGCCGAAGCCGAGCCCGATGACCAGGGCGACGGCGATCGCGGCGGCGGTGGCGAGTGCGGACACGCTCACCGGCTGGCCGATCAGCCCGGGCAGCACGAACGCGCCGGTGACACCCAGCGCGACGCCGACGACCCCGCCGGTCGTGCCGAGCACGCCCGCCTCCACGAGGAACTGCCTGCGGATCGCCCGTGGCGTGGCCCCCAGCGCCTTGCGCAGCCCGATCTCGCGCACCCGCTCGGTGACCGCGACCAGCATGATGTTCATGACCCCGATACCGCCGACGAGCAGCGAGATCGCGGCGACCCCGCCGAGCAGGATCGTCAGCGTGCGGTTGGTGGCGTTCGCGGTCTCCAGCAACGACTCCTGGGTGGCGCTCGTGCAGTCCGCGTCCGCCTCCTCGACGCCGTGCATGTTCGCCAGCAGCGCGGTGATCTCCTGGTGCGCCGCGCTCAGCACGTCCGCCGACGAGGCCTCCACGTAGAT
>Ga0164241_10001957_pt1 | contig 23487 bp, 19 predicted proteins | sample OricomyardsoilBY_FD_108780 | JGI IMG/M metagenome (GOLD analysis project Ga0164241, IMG submission 108780) | Backyard soil microbial communities from Emeryville, California, USA - Original compost - Back yard soil (BY) | ecosystem: Environmental > Terrestrial > Soil > Unclassified | place: USA... | reverse complement strand
TCACTGCACCGCCAGCGAGAGTCGTTTCAAGCACCCATCGCTGGCAACGACAAAGCCCGGGCTACGTGTTGTCGCCCGGGCTATCTCGCGTTTTAGCTCATTTTTTTACGTGGCGGCAATTGGCGGCAAATCACCACGAAATCAGTTGTCCTCTGATCGTAATCGGGATGCTTGCGCGTGTCAACACGATGGGGTTCGTGGCCGAGGAGGGTGAATTCTGGCACTGGGCGCGTGTCCCGGTGTCAGCCAATCTTTACTCCGGCCGGGGAGTCTTCCACATTATGGTGGCGTTGGCCATCGAGCTGATGGCTAACCCGAGACCGGTCATCCCTCTTCCCTGCAACTCCGGTACAGCCATGCGTCGTCTCACCGTTGTCCGCGCAGTCATGACATCCGCCATGACGCTTGCCACAGTGCTGTTGATACCACTGAATACTGCGAATGCACAATTCGGTTTCACGAACGCATTCACCCCGGCTGAATTCTCAGCTCGGCGCGCCAAGGTCATGGAACGCATTGGCGATGGGATAGCCGTCATGCAAGGCTCGGCGGAGATACCCGGCTCGCTGAATTTCCGACAGGGGAATCAGTTCTTCTATCTCACCGGTGTCGAGGTACCGAGGTCGGTGCTCATCATCGATGGAAAATCGCACTCGTCGACGCTGTTTCTTCCGGCGTTCAATCCGGCAGAGGTGCACAACGGCGGTCCGGTGATCATCCCGGATGAACCATCGCGCGTGAAAGTCGGCGTCGAGCACGTGATGGTGCGTGATTCGATCATGGCCGTATTGACGCGGCTCGCGAGCGAGGGACGGCCGTTCTACGCTCCGTTCGGAGGCGAGGTACGTGGGGCAAGCTATACCTCTCACGTCGTCGCCTACGATCGCGCCAACGCGGCAGATCCGCTGGACGGACGGCTCTCGCGAGAGCAACAGCTCGTGCAGAAGCTGAAGACGCTGACAGGACGGGACGTTCAGGATCTGGATCCGATCGTCAATTCCTTGCGCGCGCTGAAAAGCCCTTCCGAGATCGCCGCGATTCGTGAAGCGTCGCGAGTCGCTGGCCTCGGATTGATGGAGGCGATGCGGGCCACCAAGCCTGGCCGCTTCGAATATCAGCTCGGCGCCGCCGCAGATTTCGTCTTCCGCAACCACAACGCTCAGGGCTTTGGTTACGGCGCGATCATCGCTGTGGACACCAACGCGGTATGGATACACTACCGGCGAGCGCAGAGCCGTATGGCGTCTGGGAGCATGCTGTTGATGGACTACGCTCCGGACATTAACTACTACACGTCCGACGTCACGCGAAGCTGGCCCGTAAGCGGCAAGTTCTCGCCGCGTGAGCGCGAGCTGTATGGCATCTACATCAAGCTGTTCCAAGCGGTGGAATCATCAATGAAGCCGAACATGTCACCGGCTGACATCAGCAAGGATGCTGTGACAAAGATGGATCGGATCTTCGCCGAATTTCATTTTACCGATCCAAAGATCAAGACGGCTGCAGCGGTCTTCATCGACAAGTATCGCAAGGCGCCACGTTCTCTTGGTCACACTGTGGGCATGGCAGTGCACGACGTTGGATCGTTTCCGGTGCTGACACCCGGGATGGTCTTTGCACTGGAGCCTGATCTCACGATTCCGGACGAACGGCTGTCAGTCCGCATCGAGAACGTCTATCTCGTTACGGATACAGCGGTGGAGAACCTGTCTCCGGATGCGCCCGTGGATATGGCCGGGATCGAGAAGGTAATGCGTGAGCCAGGGCTCGTGGAACATGACGCGGCAGGGAAGCCAACACCATGATTCAAAAAAAGAGACACCGGTCAGAATCGGGCTCGACATGTGATCGGGCTTGGATTGCCGTCAAGTCAACGTGAGCTGGCAATGAGCGGATCATGTCGGGTGCGAACGGCAGAAGATTTGAAACCGCTTTTGAATGCCGCGGCACCCGACGAATCCGATTACCGATCCGTCCCCGAAACGACCGGATAGTCCTTGTGACGGCTCCAGTCCTCGAACGAGCCGTCGTACAGGCGAACAGGAACGCCAAGCCGCCGGAGCTGCACGTAGTCAACACTTGCCGTCTGTCCGATGTGACAATAGACGACGACCGGTTTATCAAGCGACACACCGGCAGCCGTGAATTTCGCGCGGGCCTGTTCCGGCGTGAGATAACTACTAGTGACACTATCAGCCAGTGTCAGAAAATAGACGTTGCGTGCTCCGGGGATTCGGCCGAGTCGAGCTGCACTGTGACCTTTGACTGCACCATTGTAGAACTCTGGGGCACGCGCATCCACGATCGTCATGTTGCTGTCCCCAAGGTGCGTCTTTACGTAGGCGCCGTTGGTTACCACATCTTCGCGTGGTGTGACATGAAGACGTCCACGAACGATCTCCGGTGCCGTCGTCTCGATCGCACCACTAGTGGCTTTCCACGCATCATATCCACCGTCGAGAATGTGCGTACGGTCGCCGAGACCCAGATAATCGAGGGTAACATAGGTTCGCGCTACCGGACTTACCCAGCGCGATGTGCTGTAGAGCACGATCGTGCTGCCATCCGATACGCCCAATCCCTCGAAAACCTTGCGAAGCGAATCCGGCGGCACCAATTGCATCGTCAGAGTGCCATTGGTTCCGTCGCCCGTGAAGATGGAATGAAAATCGAGCTTTTGCGCGCCTCGTATGTGACCGGCCTCGTACGGATCCGGCGAGTCCATATCCGACATCGTGACATCGATGACGACGAGTTTGGGATCGTTGATGTGGCTACGGAGCCACGCTGCGGAAACGATGAGATCCGGCCTGGGCGATGGGCGGCTGGCCGAGGTAATCGCTGACAGCGATGCGAGGAGTAGGAATCGAATCATGTATTTGTCCGTGTTGGTGTCCAGTACATCTGGATCAATAATTCCACGCATGCCGGACCGTAACAATTGGAAATACGACGAAGAACGCGGGGATGTCGATGAACGACGCTCCTCAGCGACGAGCCTGGACGGAAGTCCAGGAAGCAACCATCCGACGCCCTCACCGGGTCTGATCTGACGAAAAGCGTTCTCTCTTGTGAGGGACGCGTCACCCGCATAGTGGATTTTGCATGCGTCTCATAGTTGTAGAAGATGAACCGATTGCACGTGATGGCCTCTGCGCACTGCTCGCAGCCGAGCAATCTGTTGAACTAGTAGGCTCGTTTTCCAGCGCCGATGCCGCGCGCCGCGGTGTTCGTAGCGTCTCGCCGGATGCGATGTTCGTCGACGTCGAGATGCCGGGTGAGGACGGCATGGAATTCGTTCGCTCCATACCGACTGCCTCGCGTCCGCACGTCGTATTCGTAACCGCGCATGAGAACTACGCGGCGAAAGCGTTCGACATCGATGCGATCGACTATGTTCTCAAACCAATTGAGGAGCGACGACTCACCGAAGCTGTCGATCGAGTTCGCAGAGCCGTTGAGACAGACACAAACGCTCGCATTCATGCGCAACTAAGGGAAGTACTCACGGACGGACTGTCCGATGACGAAGATCACCTCACGCGAATTTCCGCGAGAGTCGGAGACAAGCTCGTCGTCGTGAAACTGGCCGACGTATCGTGGATCGAAGCAGACGGCGACTACATGCGCGTACATTCCAGAGGCCGCGCACTGCTGGTACGCATGACGATGCGAGAGCTGGAGCGTCGTCTCGACACATCGCTGTTCATGAGAGCGCATCGGTCGGCTGTCGTGAACATTGATTTCGTGGTGAGCGTGGATCTGCTGCCGCACGGTGAGCACGTTGCCACGTTGAGTGACGGCGCTCGCATTCGTGTCGGCAGAACCTACAAATCCGCACTGTTCGAAGCGCTGGGAGAACGGACATGAAGATCAGGCGCTCTACAATCACGATCGCTTTTGTATCCTTTTCCATTGCCACGGTCCTGGGTATCGTCGGCAGCGCTCATCATCATGCAATGATGATTGCAGAAGGAAGTCCGATGCCGTGGAGACACGCAGCTGTGATGGAGATGCCGTTCTGGTATGCCGCGGCCATATTGACTCCCGCACTCGCGTGGATATTGCACCGCCTTCCCGACCGTGCGCATGGGCTGGCAAGAGTGCTTGAGCACGTAGCCATCGCGCTGGCATGGATCGCGTTGCAGACCGCGCTCGAGATGGGGGCACGCACGATACTGGGGACCGGCCTCAGCGGACCCAGCCCCACTCTCGTGCAGTCGATCGTCGACTCTCTCACGAATGGATTTACGGGAAGGCTTCTCATATACGGTGAGATCGTGGGAGCTATCTATGCCTTCACGTATTACGATCGATTCCGCGAGCGCGAGCTGGCAGCGGCACAACTGGAGACGCAGCTGGCGGAGGCACGACTGCGCATGTTGCGGATGCAGCTCAATCCGCATTTTCTTTTCAACTCGATGAATACAATTGCAATGCTGGTCAGAGCCGGGCGATCACAGGAGTCAGTGACGATGTTGCTTGCGTTGAGCACATTGATGCGAGACGCGCTTCGCGACGACGCGCCTGACAGTGGGCCACTGGAAGATGAGCTGAATATTCTGAACCGTTACGTCGGTGTGGAACAGGTACGCTTTGGCGGAAAGCTCGCTTTCGATGTGGAGGTCCCCGATCCGTTGAGAGGTGTAACGGTTCCGAGCTTTCTGTTGCAACCGCTCGTGGAGAATGCCATCCGGCACGGTAGAGCGGCGGCAGACGGTGCGGCAGCTCTAGGCGTTCGCGCCGAGCAGGTTCAGGACAGACTTGTGCTCTCGGTCTGGGACGACGGAGCTATGTCCACAACATCCGCCAATTCCCCCGCCAATTCTCCTGAAGAGTCTCACGGAGTGGGGCTTCGGAACGTGCGCGAGCGTTTGCTGCAGCTGTACGGCGCGGCCCAGTCGTTCGATATCGGCCGGACGGAGGGACAGACGGTCGCGAGAATCTCGATCCCAATCCAGTTTGCGTCTGCGGCGAATTGAACCCGGCGGAGGATGTCGCAACGACTGGGCCGCCCCATGACAGAGCCCAAGCCGCAACAACCTCAGCGATACGCTGAAGGCGTAGCTGCCCAGCAGAGGCACCGGTCGGAATCGAACCGACGAATAGGAGATTTGCAGTCTCCCGCCTTACCACTTGGCCACGGTGCCGGATATCGCCGTCACGACTTAACTGCCTGACGGTCGGTCTCCAAACCTAACCGCCTATCCCGCCGCTTCCCACCCCGTCGGCAGGAAGTCAGCTCCCAATCCGCTCGGCCATCACTCGGCCATCAGTTCGCGTAGCATTGCCAGGTTCAGCGCATGACCGCCCTTGAACGCCCGCATCAGGAATGGGACATCACTGGCTTCGAGGATGGCACGCTGCTCCTCGATGGCATCCTCGGCGATGAACCGGTCACGGGTCCCGTAAACCATGTCGATGTGTAGCTCCGGTCGACGCTCGCCCAGAGCCCTGACGTTGACGTCGTGTGGAATCGCATGCGCCCATGGCACCAGATGGTCGACCACTGCCGACCCTCTGGCTGCCCAGCGACAAACGGCCGGCCCACCTTGAGAGAAACCGAGCGCGTGGACACGGATTCGGTCCCGGGCGACGCCGTGACTGGCAAGTTGTCCCAAGACCCGTTCATAAAGGGTATCGAGATAGCTGACGATGTCAGATATCTCGGCGTCCCGGTCCTCCCGGGTCATCCAGAGCGCGCCGACCTTGCTGGCGCCCGTATGACCCGGCCTGGTATCCAGATAGAATCGCGAGAGACCTTCCGGCGCCAGTATCAGCCTGGAGTCATCTGCGAGGCTCTGAAACGGCACTGCGAAATCTGCCGCCAGCTGGCTGAAGCCGTGACAGACGATCCAGACGTCTCTGACTAGGTTGCCAGGGGTACCGATCTGGTAATACCTGGCAGTCCTGGTAACGGGGATATGAATCGGTTGTAGCTCTAACATGGCATGTTTTGGGTTAGGCCCAATAATAGCATTGCAAAACCGGGTTCGGTCCGGCCCCAGTCGGCATGGAATCCAACCAGACACGGAGATTGCTACATTTCGACCCCTTTCACCTCTGAGTATAAGTGTCACTGCGTCTCAAGCTAACCGCGGCCCTTGGCGTCGCCCTCGTGATTTTACTGGTGGGCGGCGCCTCGCTGTACGCGCTTCTGGAGTCCGGCAAAGCCGCCGATGCTGTCCAGCATTCGGAAGCAGTGCGGGTCCAACTCGACCGCGCGATGGCCACAATCGTGGATGCGGAAACAGGCCAGCGAGGCTATATCCTGACGCGGGATACCAGCTATCTCGCTCCGTACAACTTCGCGCGAACCGACCTGGATCAGGAACTTGCGGCGATTCGGGAGCTCTCCGTCGACAACCCGATCCGCAGAGCGCGGATCGATTCATTGTCGCTCGTCGCCGACGCGAAGCTCGTCGAGATGAACCAGACAATCGTCCTGGCACAATCGGGGAATCACGATTCCGCGCTCAAAGTCGTGCTCGCGGGTCGCGGTGCCGACCTGACGGACAAGGCCCGCCAACTCGTCGCCGAGATGAAGGATACACAGACTGGGCTCCTCGCCACCCGCACGAACATCTACGACAGTCGAAGGCGCGCAGTAATACTGATCATCGTGATCGGAAGCTTGCTCGCCGCGACACTTTCAGTCGTGACGATGCTCTGGCTGCGGTCCGGCGTAAAGGATCTTGAAAACGCGAAGGACACGATCGAGGAACAAACAGTACGGCTGTCGGAGGAGCTCGACAAGTCGACGCTTCTTACAGAACAGCTAGGCGCGACTAACGACGGGCTTTCTCGTGCGAATAAAGCGGTGGAGGGCGCTCTCACACGCGTCGAGCAATTGCTCCAGTCCACCGAGGAAGGCATCTATGGTATGGATGAAGCAGGCCGGTGCACCTTCATCAACAAGGCTGGTGCGCGCATGGTGGGCTACGATCGCGGCGAGCTGCTTGGGAAGGATCTGCACGCCACCCTTCACCATAGTCGGCCTGATGGATCGCCATACCCGAGCGCCGAGTGTCCTATCCACATTGCCACTCACACCGGAGTCGCAGCACGCGTATCAGATGATGTATTCTGGACCGCGGACGGGCGATCCATCCCGGTCGAATTTACTGCGTCACCCATTCAGGCTGGCGGAAAAACTGTGGGGGCTGTGATCGCATTCAGCGATATTACCGCGCGCAAGCGCGCAGATCGCGAGCGGGATCGACTGATTTCCGCACTGGCCAGAAGCAACAAGGAGCTCGACCAGTTTGCCTACGTTGCGTCGCATGACCTGAAGGCGCCGCTCAGAGGAATCGCAAACCTTTCCCAGTGGATCGAAGAGGATCTTGGCGAATCCGTGCAGCCAGATATCGCCGAAAAGATGACTCTGGTCCGGGGTCGGGTTCAACGCCTCGAGGCGTTGATAGACGGAATACTCCAGTACTCGCGTGCCGGCCGCGTCCGTTCTCAAATAGAAACGATCGATGTCGGGGAACTAATCACGGACATCGTGGAACTGCTGGCACCGCCGCCCGAAGTCACCATCGAAATTAGCCCCTCGATGCCGGTAATCACCAGTGAGCGAACTCCGCTCCAGCAGGTATTCATGAACCTCATCAGCAACGCGATCAAATACAACAAACGGCCGGGCGCGTCCATTCGCGTTTCCGCAGTGGACCGGGGTGACAGGTACGCTTTCAGCGTCGCCGATAACGGCCCTGGTATCGAACCGCAATATCATGAGCGCATATTTGGCATCTTCCAGACGCTGGAATCCCGGGACCGAGTCGAGGGAACCGGTATCGGGTTGTCCGTCGTGAAGAAGACGGTTGAACTTCACGGGGGTTCCATCACACTCGAGTCCGCTCTCGGAGCGGGAGCTACCTTCACATTCGACTGGCCGAAGACGGCTGAGGAGATCGCAGCAGAATGAACCCCGAACGAACCATGAATCTCGTCCTGGTTGAGGACGACGACATAGACGTCATGAACGTGCGGCGTGCACTGGAACGCGCGCACGTGACCAACCCGCTGTACGTTGCGCATAATGGACTCGAGGCGCTGGAGTTGCTGAGAAGCGACAAGGTGCCGAAGGATCGCAGACTCGTTCTGCTCGATCTCAACATGCCGAAAATGAACGGCATCGAATTTCTCCGGGCAGTCCGTGCCGATCCTGATTTGAAACCGACGCCTGTCGTGGTCCTCACAACCTCTGACGATGACAGGGACAAGGTGCAGGCATACGACCTGAACGTCGCCGGCTACCTGCTGAAACCCGTCACCTTCGTCAATTTCGTCGATGTCATGGCAGCGCTCAACAAGTACTGGGCTCTCGTCGAAATGCCCGACTCGCGCTGACCTGCGCTTATCATCACGACGACAACACTCGACCCAATGCCAGGTAACGGTCAGGCTCTCTCTCTTCTCCTGGTGGACGACGATCAGGTGGATCGGCTCGCCGTCCGTCGTGCGCTCGCGACGTCGGGACTGGGCGAGGTTACAATCGTCGAGGCAGAACGAGCTGTCGACGGATTCGCGCAAATTACAGGGAAAGTTTTCGATTGCGCGTTTTTTGATTTCCGTCTTCCGGATCGCGATGGCGTTGCATTGCTTCGCGAAGTCCGGGATGCGGGCGTACGAACGCCGGTAATCGTTCTCACCGGATTTGGTGACGAACAGACAGTGCTCGACGCCATGAAAGCAGGAGCGACCGACTACGTCCCGAAGGCCAATGTTTCTCCGGAGCGGATAGGCCAGGTCGTAAGATCGGCGATCCGTCTTGGCAACGCGGAACGACAGGCCGCAGCAGCGCGCGCGGCTCAGGAACGATATGCGAATCAGCTACGTGGTCTCGCTGACGCGGCGGTCGCGGTTAACGACGCCGAGACGATTGGTCAGCTGCTCGCGGCAGCATCGATGCACGCCTGCCTGATCACGGATGCGCCAGCGGCTTGGGTAAAGCTGTCCGATTCCGTCGCTGCAGAATTGGCGCACGGAGAGGGTGAAGCAGGCTGGTTCTCCATCGACGGGGATGAGCCTCACGAGATATCTTCACCAAAGAACGTGCTGTTGTCTGGGCGGAGTGGCGATCCGATTGGCGAGATAGTGCTTGATGTGTGGGCTCATCGCGGAAGCGACGATGGTATTCTGGGACAGCTCGCACGCCTCATCTCAGGAGCACTCGAAAATGCCAGACTCTATCGCGCTGCACAGCGCGCCGCTCAGGCACGCGACGACGTTCTTGCAATTGTTTCGCACGACATGCGAAACCCGCTTCACACGATCGCGCTCAGTTCGTCATATCTCGCCGAAGTCTTCCTGAATGATCTTCCGGACGCAGCGCTGCAGCAGACCCAGATCATAAAGCGAGCAGTGGATCGTGCCAATCGGCTGATTCAGGATCTTCTGGACGTATCCAGAATCGAGGCTGGTGGATTCTCGATCACGGCCGAGCCGGTCCCGCCCTCCATGTTGATCAGCGAGGCGTCCGATGCGATGATCCCAACCGCGACCGCAGCACGAGTCAAGCTGACATGTCACGCGGAGAGCGACCTGCCAGATGTCATGGCTGACCGCGAGCGATTGCAGCAGGTCTTCGGGAATCTCATTGGCAATGCGATAAAATTCACGCCTGCCGGCGGAACTGTCGATGTCACCGCTACAGCCTGCGGACCGTTCCGCGTACAGTTTTCGGTCCGCGACAGCGGCCAGGGGATCAGTGAAGAAAATCTGCCTCACATTTTCGATCGATACTGGCAGGCGCGCAACACGACGCGAACCGGTGCTGGTCTCGGGCTCGCGATCGTGAGAGGAATTATCGAAGCGCACGGCGGCTCAATTACCGCGACGAGCAAAGTTTTGCACGGAACCGAGATCGTCTTCGAGCTCCCGGTAGCCTGACCGCTAACTTCTTTTTAGTCTGACTCGGTCGCCGACGACGGCGCTTTGTGATTGATCGCGCGTCGCACATTTTGCAACAGGCTATCAAGCGTGAACGGTTTGTCGATAAACAGCGATCTGTCCTGACCGAATCGGGGATCTCTCGAAACATGTTCCGCGTATCCGGACATCAACAGAACAGGCAAGTCGGGTTCGCGCTCGTGGATCAATGAAACGAGTTCCCGACCATTCATTCCCGGCATGACCATGTCACTCAACAGAAGATCTATGCCGTGTGGATGACTCGACTGAATCTCGAGCCCTTCCCTGCCGTCTGACGCGGCCAGAACGGTATATCCCGCACGCTCGAGGAGCCGCTTCGTAGTTACGCGCACCGCGGGATCATCTTCTACGAGAAGAATAGTCTCGCCACCACGTACGTCAGCCGCAACGTCCGCGGCTTTTTCAGCAATATCGGGCCTGGATTTCATGCGCGGAAGCCAGACGGTAACGGTCGTGCCCGAATCAGGCTTGCTGATCACGGTGATGCGCCCACCCGACTGCGTGACAATGCCATGCGCAGTCGAAAGCCCGAGACCATTTCCTTCGCCACGCGCCTTTGTGGTGAAAAACGGTTCGAATATGCGAGCCTGCACTTCGCTCGTCATGCCGCGCCCGTTGTCCGTCACGCTGAGCGTCGCATAATCACCCTGCGCATCATCGATGCTCCCTTGAACAGACGCACGCAATTTCGCGTCGTGCGTCTCAATCGCAATGGTACCGCCATTCGGCATCGCGTCGCGGGCGTTGAGGATGAGATTCATCAACACCTGCTCCATTTGCGCGGGGTCCGCGTTGACAGTGCTGAGCGAAGGATCCAGTCGGATCACCAGCTCGATATCAGGCGTCAGAACACGTCGAAGCATCAGTTCCATCGACGCCACCAGCGGATTCAGATCGATCACTCGCGGTCGTAATATCTGCTGACGACTGAATGCGAGCAGGTGACGTGTAAGTTCACCCGCACGATCGGACGCTGCGAGTATCTCGGCAACATCGGCGCGTATCGGAGAATCGGGCGTCAGGTCTGAGAGCACGATGCCCGCATATCCCGTCACGACTGTCAGCAGATTGTTGAAGTCATGCGCAACGCCACCAGCGAGCTGCCCCACTGCATCCATTTTCTGAGCGTGCCTGACCTGAGCCTCGAGCTTCGCCCGATCCGACACGTCTGCCGCCAGTATGACGAAGCCGGACGGTTGATGCTTGGCATCTCGAATCACGCCAACCGAGAGGCTCAGATCGACCATCGAGCCATCCTTCCGCATTCTCTGTGCAAACACGTCTATATAGGTACCGTCCGCGAGCGCTTTCTCGCGAATGCGACGCACGTCCTGACTCATCTCCGGTGTCGCCAAAGGATACGGCGCGCCGATGACTTCTGCTGCTGTCCAGCCGAACAGCCTCTGAGCAGCACCATTCCACTGAAGCACACGGTAGTCGAGATCCGTTGCGATTATTGCCAGAGGTGAGCTGTCGAACAACGCTCGCACAAATTCATTCGAATCGCGAAGCGCCATGGCCGCGCGTTTTGTTTCGGTCACGTCCTTTACAAGCACGAGTCGAGTCATGCGTCCGCTCAACTCCAACTCGTGAATCGTAAGATCGACTTCTATTATGCTTCCGTCCTTCTTCCGATGTGGAACGCCCTGGACGTTCAACAGACCGACGTGTCCCCCCTCGACCCTCGCCCGGACTCGCGGCAGGTCGCTTTCCGGACGAATGTCGAGAATCGACATTCCCAGGAACTCCTCACGGGAATAGCCGTAATGTGACACTGCGGTGTCGTTCACCGCGACGAAGCGATACGTATCCGCATCGAACGCCCACATCGGCAACGGATTCCCCTGGAAGAGCATCCGGTAATCGGCTTCGGATGCGCGCAGCGCATCCTCGGCCTGCTTCCGATCCTCGATGTCGCGGCTGACTGTGACCAGCTCCGTCACCTTGTTCCAGACAGGATCACGAACGGCACGACCTGTCGTCTCCAGCCAGACGTAATGTCCCTTTGCATGCCGCAGTCGATGCTCGGCGCGTGACGCTCCAGTTGTAGTCCTGAGTGTTTCAAGGATGTCGTCCATCGTGTTCGCGTCGGCCGCGTCGAAAAACTCTGACGGCAAATGACCCTGAAGCTGTCGCGGTTGATAGCCGAGTATCGCGGACACCGCGGGAGAGATGTAGAGAATGCGTCCATCCGGCGCATGCCGCGCTATCACGTCCGTCGCGTTGTCTGCCAGAAGTCGATAGCGCACCTCGGATTCTGCGACTTCAACGAGTTCCCTTTCGCGCTTCGTCTGGCGGCGGCCGATCAATATGATCGCAATCATGAATATGATGGCTGCAGCGGTGGACGCCTCAGTGCTCAACCTGCCGTTGATCCCGTCGAACACGGACGTCAATGGCTCGATTCGCGAAAATGCCCACGAAACTCCCGCTATTCGCGAGCTGAACTCGGCGTCAGATCCGTGGATCCGTGCAGCAGAATCCGGATCTGGCGCATACGCCGCCAACGCAAACGGAGGGGCATTCACCTTCTGCCATGCACCAGTCTCCTTGCCTCTCAATTGCTTCGGTGTCAGCGCGTATGCGAAGACTGAATCCGGCAAACCGACGATCAGCGATGTCGTATCCGCCGCAGACGGATCCCTGAATGCAGACATATCCTCCAACAACGTCGACGCGTTCGCCACGAGAATGACCGTGCCGATGACCCTTGGCGCCGAGGAGTTTCTGGCCGTCGAATCCTTGATTGCAACGCGCTGCGCAAGTGCAATCGATACCCCTCCCGAATCGGAGAACGGTTCCGACACCGAACCGGAGTCGACGACGAGCGCCTCCTGCGCGACCTTCCTTAGGGTCGCTGTCGGCGGGTTCCGGGATGTCGTGCTTCTGAGCCGCCCGCTTTGGTCGAACAACCAGATCGCACTGTAGGCGTGCAGCTGATTCATTCCAGCCAGGCTCTGCTCGAGCGATCTGGATAGCGCAGCCGATTCGACTGGAGCCCTGCCAGCAGCTGGCGGTAGTCCGAAGATCTCAGGTGTGCGCGCGGCTGCTGTTGCAAGCAGTCTGGTCTCGCCGCGTCTCGCTATCAGCCAGGCGCGGGCGCTCGTGCCACTCAGCCTGGCATCGATCGCGGAACGGGATGCCCAGTTTTCGACCGCTGCACGTCGCAAGACGCCCCGCCGGACGAGCACTGCGGAGACAAAGACCAGAGCACCCAGTACTAATACAGCCGTGGATCTCCGGTGCAGGCCCCGTAGAACTTCAATTACTCGTGGCTGGTCTTCAGGCATACCCGCCCCCGAATTACAGGTGCATTACCGCAGCACCGACTCCCGATCTCATTTCGACTTGGGCACACTTCGCACTCAAGTCTCGGCCGGCCCTTCTTCAAGATTAAGGCGAATTGTCCCGGATCGTAAGCCGGAATCCCGGTTTGCCGGCACCATTTGCAAGCGCGCACGCTTTTTCCCGGTGATGGTAGATTCCGAAATGATGCTGAATCAACTGTCAACGGACATGTTCGTTCCGGGAATACCCGTGGTCGAGAAGGTGATCCGATCGGTTGTCGTATATGGCTTCCTGATCGTGCTGCTCAGGGTGGCGGGCAAACGGACCCTGGCTCAACTCACGTCTTTCGACCTTGTCGTGCTGCTGCTGCTATCGAACACGGTCCAGAACGCGATAATCGGCAACGACAACTCCCTCCTGGGTGGACTGCTGGGTGCGGTTGTGCTGATCGTAGCGAACTATGTGGTGGTGCGAATTCTGTACAAGCACCGACGGGCCGACAGAGCAATCGAAGGAAGTTCGTCCGTACTCGTGCATCATGGCAAGCTGGTTGAGGGCAACATGAAGCACCAGCTCATCACCAGTCTCGAACTAGAACGCGCGGCCAGAAAGCAGGGAATCTCGAGCCTCGCGGATGTACGGGTCGCCCGACTGGAAGCCGGTGGCGTACTCACATTCGAGCTCGAGAGTCCAACAGAGCACGAACGACATCTTGCCGATCTCATTACTAGACTCGAACGGATTGAAAATCTGCTCGAACGACTGGAAGCTTCGGGGAACAGTCAGGAGGCCGATGCGTAACTGTGCGGGGCCGCGGTGAGAATCTGGCACGGCAGACACGCGGAACCGCTCGTGATAATCTGGGTGGTCGCGCTGGTGTTGATCGGCGGCGTATACAGGATCGAGAACATTCAACCCGCCCTTTCCACGCTATTCAGGCCAGTGTATGTCGTCGTGCTCGGCGTGGCCTTGCTGGTGACCTGGAGGTGGTTCCGCTCACGCGCGGGTGGAAAACAGCATGAGCGTCGTCACGGTGATCGGCGTCAATCAGATCGCCGCGGCAAGGAGTAAAGTCACCTCCCCGGCCGCGGCGCAAATCCCGGAGTTCAGGCGGCAGCGGCGTCTCTCACGCCGGTGAGCTGTTCATTCACCCATGTCAGTGACTTGGTGTACAGCCACGCCATCTGCATCGGCAACACGCCCAGTGACGAAGCCAGCACATCGACCTGATCCCACTCGCCGCGCTGATACGCATCCGCGAGAAGCAGCGGTTCCGCGTACGGTCCGCTCCCTTCCATCACCGCCTGTCGTATCTCGTCCGACACACTGACTCTGCTGAGGACGTCGCACATCGGTACACGCAGAAGAACGTCCAGCATGGAAAACAGTCCGGTCATGAACAGCGCCTGCGGATGCCTTACCTGCGGACTCGATTCGGCAATCAGTTCGCAGAGACGCGCGCGCAGAAGCGCCGCGTACACGAGTTGATCGCTCACGTCATTTCCCGTCGTCATCGACGAAACCATCAACAGGGCGAGCCACCGATACAGCATCTGACGGCCAACCATGCGAATTGCATAACCGATCGAATCGATGCCACGACCGCCGACCGACGCCGAGTTTACTATGCGGAGCAGCTTGTACGTCAGAGTTGGGTCGGAACGGAATCCACTCTCCACCGCCGCATCAGGCGTCTCGTGATCGCGGAGCATGTTGAGCAAGCGCAACATCGCGGTCTGCCCAACCTCGATTTCCTTGCGGGTGACAAGCTCCGGACGACGGTAGAAGTAGCCCTGAAAGAGATCGAAGCCCAGCTTCATGCACTCCTTGTGCATCTCCATCGTCTCGACCCGCTCGGCGAGCACCTGGACCTTGAACGGGCGCAGCCGCTGCAGTACGGATCGTAGCTCGTCGGGCTTCTTGTGCAGGACGTCCAGCTTGACTATCGAGACGGTGCCCAGCAGCGCGTCGAAACCCTTGTCATCGACGTAATCGTCCAGCGCAAGATGGTAACCGCGCTGCGCCAATCGGCGACATGCTGCAACGACAGCTTCGTCGTTACCCACCGTTTCGAGGACTTCGACAACTACCTTGCCCGGTGGCAGCAACTCGACCTGACCGTCGAGTAGAAATTCGCGCGTACAGTTTACGTAGGCGCGATGCCCGTCTGTAAGATCGTCCAGACCGATGTCGAGGAACGAGTGGATTACCGTGTCGGTGCACATGGTATCTGCCGCGGCTCCGTCAGCGATTGTGGACGCCGCGGTGTTGCGATACAACAGCTCGTATCCTGAGAGACTGTCGTGTCGATCGAAGATGGGTTGGCGCGCTACGAAGACGTCAATCATTACGTGACAAGAGTGATACTCCCGTGAATTTTCATGGCGCGGACGTGAGGAATAACGCGAAACCGCGCTCGCGGCCTGATTCTAATTATCGGCTTCCCGACTGCCGGAACCACAGCATGCCTCTGCCTAGTTCACATGGGCGGCCGATCAGAATCGTCGAGCTTCCGTCGAGCTTCCGTCGAGCTTCCGTCGAGGGAAATAGAAGTGGTACCCTATTCGAACGATCGTTCGGAAACTACTTACCCGTCCCTGTGAATACGATCGGGCCGGTCGGGCTTGGCATGCCGCCCATGGGTTCTTCGGTTACGGCGATTCGTCGAAGTGTGCCCGGCTCCATGGGATGTTTCGTGGCCATCACTGCGGAGCCGCTGGAGTCCGGCATGAAGGTGCCGGCCGATATTGGCGACGCGACGCCGCGGGCGATCAACCAGACCTGATACGTCTTGCCTGAAGGTGGTTGCTTCAGATGCGACGCATACATGGTGAACATCTGGGATTTCTGGTCCCAGAACATGCGGGCCATCGGGTCCACCGATTTGTAACCAACGAGATCGATCACGCGCGTGCGCATCCCGGTCAGCGCACCAATCAGACTGTCCTTCTGGGCGAGCGATGCCTCGAGAGATGCCACTCTCAGCTCGAGAACGGAATCACGCGACGCAGCCACGCTCTGCGAACCTCCGAGCAGCGAGGACCGCGATGCAAAGTTGTACACGCCAATTGCGGCGATCACCAATACCGCAGCAATAGCCAGCATTCCAGCCGCACGCCCGAAGCCCGCGCGCGATGTCGGCTCGAACGGGACATAATGGCTCAGCGAACGCTTGGGTGCGGATTGCCTCGACGGCGTCGGCGCAGCAGCAGAAGCAGCGTGCGGATTCGACAGCGGCGTCCGGCGTGCAGCGACCGCTCTATGTAGCGGCGCAGCAGTTGGACGATCCACCTCACCGGGCGTTGCGATTGTCCGTGGAGCAGGACGCTCCAGACGCGTCGCCGCAGCTCGCGCAACCAATCTCGAGCGAATACCAGCGGAGCGGCCGCGGTTCATCGGCTTCAAGGGTGCAAGCCGCGCCAGCTCGGCGGCAACGTTCTCCATCGTCGCGAGCTCCGACGAAATCGCCGGATCGCCAGCGGCCGCGTCGAAGACTTCGGATTCCTCCGCGTGATCGAGTGCGCCGAGCGCGGCACCAGCGACGTCGAAACGTGGCTCTACATCGTCGTACGGCGCGGAATCGACAGGATGCGACACAGCTTCGCCACCGGACTCGCCGGACTCTGGCGAATTGTGTTGTTCGGGCAGATCGTTTTTCATCTCTTCGTCGCTCATGCCCTGCTCTCTCTCAGTCCGATCAACTTGTCGCGCAATTTCTGCATTCCGAGCCGCATTCTCGTCTTGATCGTTCCGAGCGGCTCGCCGAGGAAGTTGGCGATCTCGGACTGGCTCAACCCGCGAAAATACGCCAGCTCCAACGCGCGCCTTTGTTCCTCCGGCAGTTCGATGAGCGCAGCGTAAACCAGCTGTCTCCGCTCCACACCCTCGGCATCCTGTGACGGATCGGAGCGCGGATCGCGGATGACGCTCATATCCGCGGCGACGTCTTCCGGATTGCGCTTGCGGCTTCGCAAGCGATCGAGGGCGCGGCTCCGACCGATGGTCAGCAGCCAGCTTCTGACCGTCCCGCGAGTGGGATCGTATGAAGACGCGCGCTGCCACACCTGCCAGAAACTTTCCTCCACGACGTCCTCCGCGCCATCGGCGTCCTTGAGGAGGTGAGCCACCAGCGAATAGACGGACTGTGACCACCTGTCGTACAGGGTGGCAAGCGCCGATTCATCGCCATCAGCGATTCGCCTGACGATGGTAACATCGTCGAGAGGAGCTACAGTAGGTGGTTTTGTGGAGTACGCCTGTTCCTGGCGCGTCGGATTCATTATCCGGGAATCTAAGACTTCGCAGCTATCTCGGCCATGCGATCACAGTTACCGAAAACCGCCGAGTAGCGTCATTGACGTAGGACACCGCGATTCTCCGAAGGCAAGCGGTGCTCTCCATTTCTGGAGATCAGATGGCAAAAGTACTTGGCTTCACTGGTTCGTTCGTTGGAGGGAGCATTGGCTGGTGGCTCGGCGCTTTTTTCGGAACTATGACCGCATTCATGATCTCGATGGTAGGGACAGGCGTCGGGATTTACATCGGGCGACGAATCGCCACTGAGATGTTCTAGTAGTGGGAGTTAGGTACGCGTCTCCGTGTGGCTATGGAGCTGTAGTCTTCGTCAGTACCACCGTGACTTGTGCCATTTCTCCGCTCTTGATCTCGACCTCGACTGGATTGCTCTGCCCAGGCGCGAACGTGTAGCCGGACGGCGGCGCAATGTTGATCACCTCTGTGCCCAGCGATGCGGGCGCGGAGAGCGGCTTCGTGGAAGTCCCCGAGAATCCGCGTACCACTTGGCCGTTCGACGAATGGAAGACGAACAGCGCTCCGGCAACGGGCGCGTCAGACTCGTCAACGATGGTCAAGGCCACACCGGCGGATTGGTCCCGCTGGGGATCGAGCCGACGGAACGTGTACGTGTGACCGCCGAACGGAACTGAGACGATGGGTACGGGCGAGAGACTCTCGACGGTCCCCCGGTAGCTGCCGTGGTCATTAGACGGCGACGATGTGAAGCTGATCTGGCTCCCATTGATGGACCAGCCCCCGCCATCATGCGCAACGCCGGTAACATCGGTCGGAATCCCTCCCGGGTCGCACGCACGGCTTGCCAGGACCGAAAGCGTGTACAGCTGTGGGGTCCTGGGTCCTTGAATCAGGCTGAATTCGCCGTCCGTGACCGCCGGTGGACACGGGTTCGCAGACCCGGGAGCAGCCGGTGGCGAGGGCAAGGGTGCTCCATCCATCTGCGTGAGGATGTACAGTCCGAGCACCGGCTGCACGCCCGGGCCCGTTGTGTTTGAACCGAGATTACATCCGAGCAGCAGCGCCGAGAGTGCAACGAGTATAATCTGACCGCTCCGCTGAAAACTTGCATTACAGGGCTGTGCTTTCATTGTTCTACCTCCTCGTTATATGTCGGCGACTGAAGAGCAGGCGGGTGCCCAGATGTTGCAGCCCCAAGGCTCTCATTCCAAGGCTCTACTACCAGTTCGATGGCGACTAGAAACCATAGTTGTAAAGCAGACTCCCGTACGGCCTCTCGCCTTGGCCGTAGGAACGAGGCCACCAGCCCAGGAACCCATCAGTAAGGTCGGTGGACCACATGTGTTCCTGTCCAGTATACGCTCCTCCGTCGCGGCTATAGACGTAATTGTTGGTTGCGTTTGGGTGAGCGTACGACCCAAGATTTGCATCTGCCGAGGCCTCCAGCCAAACCTGTTGCAGCGGGTGGTCGCAATTGTCGAAGTACGCTGCTCCGGCGTCACACACGGACTGGGATCTGTAGTTGCCATGCTTGCCCTCGGACACCCACACCACAGGCATGGAGCCTCCCGGAGCGTTGTCGTACTGCAGATCGTAGCGCCAGTACGTACCCGTCGAGTTCAACCGCGTGCCATAGTGTGCGGACAGCGTTGCGTATCGCAGCATCCACAGGTGCGGGTCGGGACCGTCGGGCCTCATTTCCATCACGATAAACTCGGAATCGCCGTAGTGCGGACCGCAGTCCGGAAGGCCATTCAACCCGGGACATCCGCAGTCGTAGTGATACCCTATCGCGTAGAAGACCTGTATCACCGGACCGCTGGCATCTATCGGCGATACGGATAGGTAATGGGCGGCCCAATATGGCTCTCGGCCGGTTTGACAGTCATCGCTCATGTACCGCATTTGAGGACGGAAGGAATGGGCGATCTCGTATTCACACTGATCCTGGACACCATCGCGATCCGCGTCCTGCAACTGGTCGGGCATCGGAGCGCCCCCATTGGGGACGCAACTGGCCATCGTGCTGTAACTGGGCAGGTAAACACCGGAAATCAAACCGCCGTCGCCACCGCCGCCACTGCCGTCGCCGCCGCAATCGTTGTTGCACGGCATCGTATAGGGCGTGACGCTGCCTGCAGACGTGATGTAACTCGCCCGCAGCTCTTCGGCTGGGGTGGTGATGGTATTGCGCGAATGCTTCGGTGCGGCGCTCCGTGTCGCCTCCGGAGTTGGACCAAAGGAGTGCGCTGCCGGTCCGACAACGAAGAGCGCGAACGGCATTGATGAGAGGAATGGCGTGCTCGTTGTGTCGCCACTGACCGTGTACCCGAACGGCCTGTGGCGTGCCGTGACTTCCTCCAGAACTGTGAAGGGAGTTCCTGTGACCACGACGCTATCGCTCCCCGACCATTTGGACCTGTCGCTGGAGATCGGCATGGAGAGTTGCAACCCGCCTCGTACCGATGCCAGCGCAATCAGCCGCTCAGGTGTGATGCCAATGCGCTGAGCGAGGGCCGCGGCGACAGCATGACCCTGGCGACCGCCAAGATAGCTCGACAGGTCGATGTCGTGCTCCGAGAATGGACTGTCCCGCAGATCTGCCAGAACCTGCTGTCTGATTGCTGCGTTTCCAAGCGCAAGCGCAACGGCGCGGGCCAGCGTATCCGCTTTCGCAGAGTCTCCTGGCTGAACGGCGGGAAGAGAGACGTTCTGTGACTGTGCGGTCAACGGCGACAGCGAGGCGGCCGGCCGTGGTGCGGTGGCGACGTCATCGGTGCAACTGGAAAATAGAAACGCAGAACCGAGTGCTGTTCCGGCAGCGCACTCCGCCGTTACCATATGTGGCTACGCTTTCGTATGACAACGGGCAAACGCGTTCAGTGAACGTCATTGGTTCGCGCGCATTGACAACGTGCTGAGCTACCAACCTGAAGCGCCGTTCGCGCTTCCCCATCACACCATGCTACGCTTACAATCACGACTACGATCTACAACGTATGTGCTTCCGGAGAGCCAACAAGTGCGTTTCCCAGCCAATTAGTGCATTTCCCAGCCAATTTTGCGTAAATCGCACCGAAAGCCCGGATTCGGCAAACCAACCCGTCAAAAAGCTCTAACTCAGACCACTAGAGGCAGCTTTTCAGGAAGACCGTCACACACATTCGAGTAACGCGTTGTTTTGATACAACGTGCGGTTTCCCTCTACAACTACTCGCGCGCATTCGTGAAATCTTGTCGTATGATCGACAAATATTCAGTGCCGCGCCATCTACGCGCCTTCGTGCTCACTGCAGCGACTATTATGTTGCTCGCGCCCGCGCTATCGGCGCAAACTTCGGCACCGGCCCTCAGAGATCCCAATCGCAGCTACGGGAGCGCGGAGATCACGGGAGAGTTCAGGGAGAACGGAAGCTGCCAGGTTTTCGCTGATGGTGTTGCTGCGTTTGCGGCGACAGACAGCGCACAGACTACGTATCTTCGTGGCTCGACAATCAACCTTGCGCCCGCCGGCTTCGACATACACGAGATATGGTGCGCGCCGAAGAGCCCGGACCAACCGATGCTGCCTCTGGCGGCGACGGATCGAGTCTTCGTCGTAATGCTTTATGCTCCGACGGGCAAGCTGGCCGAGCCGCGAAGCTACGAGATCCGATTGGGTTTGCCGACGATGGAAACCGCTCCGTATCGTGCCGGAGCTGCGTTGTTCGGGATGAGTCAGCAGAAGTTCAACGATACTCTGCCAGTGCGAATGGGACTACTGTATCTGGCTGGCACTCGTGGTACCGTAGCGATATCACGCGTAGCTGAGAACGGTATCGTCGGAACATTCAGCATCCACGGCCAGCCCGCCTTCACCATGTGAGTAGGGTTTCAGTATTTCGCCAGATAGCTGTCCAGCTCCCACTTGCTTATCTGGGTCATGTACTCGCTCCATTCCTCGCGCTTCGCCGCTAGAAAGTGACGCGTGACATGTGGACCGAGCGCTCCACAAATCACGTCGTCCTTTTCCAGCTCGTCGCACGCTTCGTTGAGATCATGTGGCAGGTCGTCGATTCGGAGACGTCGACGTTCGCGGTGTGACATCTCGCGAATGTTCTCGTTGACCGGCTCACGGTGGTCAGCTCGCGTTTCGATTCCATCCAGACCAGCCGCGAGCATGACGGCGAGTGCGAGGTACGGATTTGCGGCAGGATCCGGTGCGCGATGCTCGACTCGTGTACCGATCTTGCGGCGGGCGGGGATCCGGAGCATCGGTGAGCGATTGCGCATGGACCATGCGACATTGGCCGGCGCCTCGTAGCCTGTTAGTAATCGCTTGTACGAATTGACCAGCGGATTGGTAATCGCAGTGCATGCACGCGCGTGCTTGAGCAGGCCACCGATATAATGCAGCGCGGCTTCACTCAGCTCATACTGACCGTCCGGATCGTAGAACGCATTCTCGTTGCCGCGAAACAGAGACTGGTGCGTGTGCATGCCACTGCCGCTCTGGCCGAATATGGGCTTGGGCATGAACGACGCGACCAGGCCGAACTGCTGCGCAATGTATTTAACCACGAACCTGAACGTGGCAATATTATCCGCAGTATGCAGGGCGTCGGCGTATCGGAAATCGATTTCGTGCTGACCGTGGGCGACCTCGTGGTGGGCTGCCTCGACTTCGAATCCCATTTTTTCGAGCGCGACGACAATGGCGCGTCGTGCGTCCTCGCCGAGGTCCGAAGGGGCGAGATCGAAGTAGCTGCCTACGTCGTGGGTAGCGGTTGACGCATCGCCGCCGACACCGGGCCGAAACATGAAGAATTCAGCTTCCATTCCCGCGTTCATTCGATAGCCCATGGCTTCGGCGCGAGCCAGAGCGCGCTTCAGTACCCAGCGGGGATCACCCTCAAAGTGCTCGCCGTCGGGGGTGTGGACATCGCAGATGAGCCGAGCGACCCTGGTATCGGGGTCGCCCCAGGGATAGACCTGGAAAGTCGTCAGATCCGGGACCAGGAGCATGTCGGACTCCTCGACTCGGACGAAACCTTCTATGGAGGATCCATCGAACATGATATCCCCGTCGAGCGCCTTGTCGATCTGGGAAGCTGGGATCTCGACGTTCTTGTTGATCCCGAGGATATCGGTGAACTGGAGCCGTAAAAACCGGACATTCTCCTTCTTCGTGATGTCCGATATTTCCTTTTTTTGCATTTTTCTCCCCATTTTCCTTGCGTCAGATGATAGAAATATGCAGATTGATACCCCAGATGTGCAAGTTTTGCAATTTTCTCGAACCGGCTCAATAGCCAAGCCCCAATGTCAACCGCCCGACAGCTCGCCCTGCAGGACATCTGCGCACGCGTCACAGACGAATCCACTGCCCCGATCCCGCTTCGCACCTCCGAATATTTCGGCGTAAATACCTTTGGCGCGCGCCAGATGCGCGAGAAGTTGCCGCAGGAGATCTACCTCAAGCTCCTTTCCGCGATTCGACAGGGGAAGAAGCTGGACCGGGATATCGCTCCGACAGTTGCGCAGGTGATCAAGGATTGGGCAGTGTCGCGCGGCGTCACCCACTTCACTCACTGGTTCCAGCCTCAGACGGGGTTGACCGCTGAAAAGCATGATGCATTCCTCACCTTCGATGACGAACTGGAGCCGATGGAGTCGTTCTCGGCTGCCCAGCTCATTCAGAGTGAGCCGGACGCATCGAGCTTCCCATCCGGAGGTCTCAGGGCAACCTGGGAGGCCCGCGGTTACACGGCATGGAATCCGGCGAGCCCGGTGTTCATCGTGGAAAGCGCTGGCGCCCGGACGCTGTGTGTTCCGTCTGTATTCATCGGATACAACGGTGAAGCGCTCGATGAAATGACGCCGCTCCTGCGTAGCTCCGATGTACTATCGCAGAAAGCAATCGACTTGCTTGAGTTGATTGGCGACCATGGCGTCGGGCGTGTTTACACGACTCTCGGGGCAGAACAGGAATACTTCCTGATCGACCGC
>Ga0164241_10001956_pt1 | contig 23491 bp, 11 predicted proteins | sample OricomyardsoilBY_FD_108780 | JGI IMG/M metagenome (GOLD analysis project Ga0164241, IMG submission 108780) | Backyard soil microbial communities from Emeryville, California, USA - Original compost - Back yard soil (BY) | ecosystem: Environmental > Terrestrial > Soil > Unclassified | place: USA... | reverse complement strand
TCCGAAGATTTTAAGTCTCCTGCGTATGCCATTCCGCCAAGGGGCCTTGGTGGGGCAGGGGATAGCATCGCCGGGGGGCGCGGGGCCACTCAAAGTGACGGTACTCGGCACGATCCGGACGACCGGGGCTGTCCGTACGCACGGGGGCGGCTTACTCCAAGACGAGGCGAGACGGGGTCGCGATGCTGTCACTGCCGAGCGAGACCGAAAACGTCTTGCTGACGGCGCCCTGCTGGACGGTGACGTTCAAGGTCTCGCCGGCTCGGCCGTGCAACGTGGCGATGCCGGCGACGACGGGGATCATGCCGTCGCGCGTCACCACCCGGGCGTCGGCGGGCACGACCTGCACGTTGGCTTCGAGCGAGCTCGCGGCGGGCACAGGTACGCTTGGAGCGGGCGCGCCGCGACCGCGAGCGAAGTAGTAGGCGGAGCCGCCGGCGATGGCGGCGGACAGCACGGCGACGCCCAGCATGGCGCTTTTGCTGGCGCCCAGGGCGGTGGGCTCGGCGCGGCGGGGGCGCGCGCGGCTCTCGATGCTGGCGCTCGCGACCACCGCTTTGATCGGCTTTTGGTGGGTTTTTTGGCCGAGCTCGGCCAGGCGGCGCGTGGCGCTGTCGGACAAGCTGACCTTGAGCGACAGCTCCCCGCGTCGTTCTTCACTGAGGCCGCGCAGCTGGCTCATGACGATGCGATCGGAGCCGCCCGCGAACGCATCGAGTTGCTCGATCAGCGCGCGCACGCTGGGAGTGCGTTTTTCCGGGTCGCGCTCGAGGCCGCGATGCACGACCCGTGATAGCTCGTGCGGTACCCACGGCCCGACCGCTTCCAGGCGCTGCACGGGCTCCGTGCAAATGGCGACGATCAGCTCGCCGAGTGAGCTTTGACCGCCCCATAGGCGTTGGCCGGACAGCGCTTCCCAGAGCACGACCGACAAGCTCCACACGTCGGTGCGCTCGTCGACGGCTTTGGCGTTGCGCGCTTGTTCGGGCGACATGTACATGGGCGAGCCGACCATGCCGCCCGAGCGCGTCAGGCTGGGTTGGCCCGCGCCCGAGCTGATACCCATGGCGCCGACGCGCTTGGCGACGCCAAAGTCGCAGACTTTGACCGTAATTTCCGAGGTTTTGGCGTCTTGCTGCAGGAACAGATTGGCGGGCTTGATGTCGCGGTGCACGACTCCGCGCGCGTGCGCGGCCGCGACTCCGCGCGCGGCTTGCACGACCAGCCGCACCGCGACCTCGGGCGCCAGCGCGCCTTCGCGCTTCATGATGCTCGACAGGTCGACGCCGTGCAAAAGCTCCATGATGATGTACGGAAAGCCGAGCTTGTCGTCACAGCCGGCGTCGATGGTGCGCACGACGTTCATGCTGCTGATCGCGCTCGACGACTTGGCTTCGCGTGCGAAGCGCTGCAGCGTGGACGGGTTGGCCCCGTGAACGCCCGCGGATACGACCTTGGCGGCGAGCCGCTCGCCGCCGTCGAGCTCGACCTCGTACACGTTGCCCATGCCGCCTTTGCCGATCAGGCGCTTGACGAGGTACCGCCCATCCAGGCGCTGGTTGATCAGGCCGAGCTCGTCCGTTTCGACGAGCCGGGGCGGCGGCATCGACGTTTGGTGAGGGGCTTGCTTCAGATCGGCGCGCGGCGCGACGGTGCTGCGCCGCTCGACGGTGACGGCACGGATGCGCGTGGCGTCGAGCAGCTCGTCACCGCCCGAAAACGGGCGCAGCGCGTCGGCCATGTCCTCGAGCGTGGCCCAGCGTTGGTTCGGATCGTGTTGCAGCGCCTTGTGCACGATCAGCGACAGCGAGGCGTCGACCCAGGGCGCGCGATCCTGAAGGTGCGGCACGTCTTCGATCACGATCGCAGCGATCAGGTCGAAAACGGACTCGATGTGCGCGTACGGGGCCGCGCCGCACAGCATTTGGTAGAGCGTGGCGCCCAGGCTCCACACGTCGGTGCGCTCGTCGACGTGCTTGCTGCTCTTCAGCTGCTCGGGCGAGACGTAGTCGGGGGTGCCCAGCTGGCTGCCGGTGGTGGTCAGCTCGCTTTCGCTGCCGACCTGCTTGGCGATACCGAAGTCGCAGACGCGGACGATCAGCTCGTCGTCTTCTTCGTCCAGGATCAGATTGCCCGGCTTGACGTCGCGGTGAATGATGCCGATGCGATGCGCGGCAGAGAGCCCGCGCGCGGCCTGCAACGCGATGCGCACGGCCGTCTCGGGCTCGAGAGCGCCCAGCTCTTCAAGAATGCGATCCAGATCACGGCCCTTGAGCAGGGGCATGACGAGGAACATGAGGCCGGTGGTGGCGTCGACGCCGGAGTCGAGCGTACGGACGACATGCGGATGCTTGAGCCGCCGCACGAGCTCGCTCTCGCGCAGGAAGCGCTGCGACGTCTCGGGACCCATGACCTCCGAGCTGAGCGTCTTGACCGCCACCTGGGCGCCGGTGACCGACTGAGCGCGATACACGGCGCCCATCGAGCCCTGCCCGATCAGGGCTTCGAGCCGGTAACCCTCGCCGAGCGTCGTACCGACGAGCGCCAGGGCCTTCTCTTCTGCGGTATCGCTCAACTGACGGTCTTGGGCACGAGTAAGCCCTGATAGTAGCGAGCAACGCGGGTCCGAGACCAGCGCTTTTCCGGTGTCTGCGTCGCGTGCTGGGTTGCGGCGGCCGGGCGGTGCTAGGGAGCGACATCTGATGAAACGGCTACCGGAAGCGGAAAGCACCAAGCCCCGAATCCTCGTCGTGGCGGGGTCGGATTCAGGCGGCGGCGCGGGCATTCAAGCCGATATCAAGACCATCACCATGCTGGGTGGCTTTGCCATGACGGCGGTGACGGCTCTGACGGCGCAGAACACGCTGGGTGTGCAGGACGTGCTGCCGATCGAGCCGTCGTTCGTGGCGCTGCAGATGAAGTCGGTTTTGACCGACATTGGCGCGGACGCGATCAAGACGGGCATGTTGGGCTCGGCCCGCGTCGTCGAGGCCGTCGCCAACGTGTGTGAAAGCTTGGCCTTCGGGGTGCCGTTGATCGTCGACACGGTGATGGTGGCCAAGGGCGGCGCGCGGCTGTTGGACAAGGGCGCGCACGACGCGTTGGTGTTGCGGCTGTTGCCGTTGGCCTCGCTGGTGACGCCGAACGTGCCGGAAGCAGAGATTTTGACGGGTATGACCATCAAGACGCCGCGCGATTTGGAGCGCGCGGCGGACGCGTTGCTGGGGCTCGGGCCGAGCGCGGTGTTGATGAAGGGCGGCCATTTGGAAGGCGACACGGTGGTCGACGTGCTGCGCACGGCCGACGGCGCCGACCACCGCTTCGAAGGGCCGCGCATCGTCTCGCGCTCGACGCATGGCACGGGTTGCACTTTGGCGTCCGGCATCGCGGCCGGCATCGCCGAGGGGCTCACGCTGCAGGGCGCGGTGCAACGGGCGCGTGACTACGTCGTGCAGGCAATTCGGCTTGCGCCCGGTCTCGGCAAAGGGCACGGGCCGCTCGAATTTGCCCATCCGCTGCGGGCGAGCGAAGCGGCGGCGCCGCCCGCGACGGCGTCTTCGAAGGCCCTGCACTAGCGTGCGTGAGCGCGCCGGAAGGGCTATGTTGCGAGCATGGTTCGGTTCGGCGAGGCGGCTCTCTGCAATCAAGCGGTGCGGCTCGTGCTCGTCGGTTCGCTGTTGGCGGGTGGCGCGGCCAACGCTTGCACGACGAACCATGACGCCTTGGCGCGCCAGCCCAAAGCCGGCAGCTCGAGCGGCGGCACCGCGGGCGCGTCAGGCTTCGGCTTTGGCGGGTTCGGCAACACGGGCAATCAAGCTCAAGGTGGGCGCGCCAACCCGGACGTCGAACCCAAGGGCGACGACGTGCTCACGATCGTCAACGGCGTGGTCGACGCGCCCAGCGTGCGCCTGTGCTTCGCGCGCGTTGGCGAAAACGGCGAGACGTCGGACTTCGTCGGCTCGCCCTTGCCGGAGCTAGGCTACGCGGCGGCCGCGGTGCTGACCCAGCTCGACGGCTTGTCGCTCGTCGACGACGTGATTCAACCGTGGGTTATCTCGGGTGAGCTTTCGAGGGTCGACGAGCTGGATTGTCGGGCGGCGGTGGCGTTGGCGGAGAGCGAAGAAGCGAAGGTGACGCCGGTCGCGCCCGAGCCGGTGGGCGCTGGTGGCGCCAACGCGGGCGGCGCGGGGCCCGAGCCCGAGCCGTCGCCGACAGGCGCGGGTGGGGAAGGCGGCAGCGCGGAAATACCGCTCGAATTCCCGACGTTACGGGCGCGACCGGTCGCGGCGTTGCCGGCCGGTACCGTGCACATCGGCCGCAGCATTTTGCTGGTGCTCAGCGGTTGCATGGGCGGCGCTGCCTACGCGGATCGCGTCGAGGTGTCGGCGTGTGGCGCCGGCTACACGCCCCAGACGCCGACGCTCGAACCCGTCATCGTCAAGCTTTCGCGCGCGGTTGGCTTCGACAAGGTGGGCCTGCAGGGCGTGCACGCGTCAGCGCCGACGGGCTCGCTCGATTTACGAGCGTCGGGTGACGGCGGCGCCGTGTCGTTGGTGTTCGCTAGCAACGTGAGCTTTGGTTCGATCAAGCCGCGGCCAGCCGACACGCGCTTCACACCCGCCGAGCTCGGCGTCGAGAATTTCAACTTTGGCCTCCAAGCCGTCGACGGCAGCGGCGGTGTCGTCTACCAAGAATCCTGGTCCGACATTCTCGCCGCCTCCGCCCTCGCCACTCCCAGCGCTGCTCGCACCTACACCGCGATTTTTCTCGGACCGGATCCGCTCTTGCTCAAGGAGGGCTGGTGGAACAAGTCGGCGTTTGCGCTCGTGGATAACGATCCGACGCGCGAATGAGAAGGGGTGAGGAGTGAGGGGTTCTAACCCCTCGCCCCTAACCCCTAATGATACAGCGACACTTCCGCCAATTTTCCCTTGGCTTCGTTGATGTGCGCGCTGTTCGGAAAGCGACGGATGAACGTGCGCAGGGTCGACTTGGCGTCGTTCCAAGCTTGAATTTCGAGTTGGGCGTGGGCAAGGGTGAGCGTGGCCTCGTCCATGACTTCTTTGTCGGCGGACGACTCGGACAACTGCATCAACAGCGGGATGGCTTCACGGTGCAAGCCGAGCGCGATCAACGCGCGCGCGAGCTGATAGTTGGCTTGCGGGCTGTGCGCGGCGTCGCTCTTGTACTGCAGCGACTCGCGCAGTGACTGCTGGGCCTCGTGCCAGCGCGCCATTCTGATGTGATCGACGCCGGTCTGGTAAGCGATCAACGAAAGCTCGTTCTTGGCGCGCTCGACCGCGCCCTCGAACACCGCGCGCTCGGTCGGTGACAGGTCGAGCTTGCTCACGGCGCCGTAGCCGTCGATGATCTCGCGGCGCTTGTTTTGGATCACGAGGCGGTAAAATTCCGCCGCTTGCCGCGAAGCGGAGCTGCGCGCCTCTTCGCGCGACAGCACGACCTTCTGCTCTTTGGCGAGGGTCTCGAGCTGGTCGCGCGTTTCGCGGTTTTCGCCGCGCACGGTGTCGATACGAATGTCCCAAGCCAGCTTCACGAACACCAAAATGATGGCGATGGTCACGACGTAGCCGGTGGCGCTGGTCACCAGCACGCGCCGCTCGGACCCCTGCTGCCGCTTGGAAATGCTCTTCAGATCCGCGGCCAGCGCGTTGACCAGATTGTTGGTCTTGATCGTCAGAGCGCGGCTCTCGACGATCTCGCGCTTGACCTGCTCGAGCTCGTACTCATCCATGGGGGCCGCGATAGTACCGTGACTTCCCGCAATTAACTCAATGCTTGCGGAATGTTTGGGCTAGGGCCCCCGCTCGGCCCCGCTTGCGCGTCCCCGGATCGTCATGTAAAGGGAGACCCGCTATCGCGTGGCGTTTGGGGCCCCAACCCCAAAGGCGCGGCTAGCTAGAAGCTCTCACCAGGACTGATAGAACGATGGATACGAGTGACATCCGCAAGGGTTTGAAGTTGATGATGGACGGCAACCCGTACGTCGTAACGGACTTTCAGTTCGTCAAACCTGGCAAGGGTCAAGCGTTCACGCGCACCAAGATGCGCAACATGCTCTCGGGCAACACCATCGAGCGCAACATCCGCTCTGGGGAGCGCTTCGAGCCGGCGGACGTCGAAGACCGCCAGCTGCAGTACATCTATCAAGAGGGTGAGAACTACGTGTTCATGCACCCCAAGACCGGCGATCAGGTCAGCGTGCACCAGGACATCGTCGGCGACGACAAGGGCTTCTTGATGGACGGCATCGACGTCACGATCACGATCTACAACGGCAATCCGGTGTCGATCGAGCTGCCGCCGCACATCGTGGCGCAGATCGCCGAGACCGAGCCGGGCGACCGCGGTAACACCGCGACGAACGTGAACAAGCCCGCCAAGCTCCACACCGGCGCGACCGTCGGCGTACCGCTCTTCGTTACCGAGGGCGAGTGGATCAAGATCGACACGCGCACCCGGCAGTACATCGAGCGCGCCAAGGCGCCTTCGCTGCAGCCCAAGTGAGCCGAGCGGCTACGGCCGCTTGAGCAGCACGACTTTGTCGCCGGCGCCGACCACGCAGGCGACGGCGGCGCGGTCATTGGCGACCACGCAGTCTTGCGCGCGCCGGGTGTCGACCGGCGCCTCGGGTAGCTTCCACAGCTCCTGCGTCGAGCCGGTCACGACCAAGCCGAGCGGCGTTGCCGCGACCAGCCACGAGCCGTCGGGCGAGCGCGCCGAACCAGGGCTGGGCAGCGCCTTGCCCAGCTTCTTGGGCTCCGAGAGCGTGCCGGCCAACAGCACCGAGAATCCGTCGGGGCTGAGCGCGACCGGTATCGGATCCGGGCACGTAAAGCGGCCTTTGCAGTTGCCGGGACGCGGGGCGAGCAGGCGCGTGGGCAGGCCGTTTTGGGGCGCGCCCGCCGCGTCGGTCAGCCCCAATTGCACTTCGGACGAATCGCAAGCGCACAGCGAGCCGCTCAGGCGCTGGCCCGCGGCGGTGGTGACGTCCAGGGGCCACGTCGGCGTACCGCCGTTGGCATCGACGGGCGCCTCACTCGTGCCGTCCCGAGAAACGCGCACTAGGCCCGCCTCGGTTTGCACCAAGAGCGAGCCGTCGTGCTCGAACCAGAGCGGGCTCCAGTGCGGGCCCTTCAAGGCTTTGGGCTTGGCCGCGAGCGCGCTGGCAGTGGGGGTCACGGCCAGCAGTCGCTTGACCAGCTCTTTGGTGATGGCCTTCTCGGCGTCGGCCGACAGCTTCTTGAAATACCAGTCGGAGCGGGCCAAGACCGAGACCGCACCGAGCGCATCTTTCGCCGCCAGCCGCGACAACACTTCCGTGCGCGCGAGCATGTCGATGACACCGCCCAAGTCACCGCAGCGAATCGCGGAGCCTTCGGCATCGAACACGCGCGGGGTGGCGCCTTCGGCGCACAGGGTGGCGAGCAGCCGGCGCGTGGCGTCGACATCGGCCGACGCGCTGGGGCCGGCCTTGGCCAACAGCGCTTTGGCGGCGAGCGTGAGCGATGCCTTGGGCTCGGCCGCGTCGCGCGATACTCCGGCGGCGCGATCGACGAACGCCAAAACGGCGCTGGCCTTGGCTCCATCGGGGCTGGTCAACGTGAAGACGAGCTTCACGTCTTCGCGGCCGTCGTTGTCGCGGTCGCTCGAGTCTTCGTCGACGCTGAGCGCTTCACCCGCGGCGGGCGCGGCCACCCGCAACGTCAAGACCTCCGGGCGTTCGCTGGCGGGAGCCACCACGGTGACCGCTTGCACCGGGACGCGCGCCATTTGGCCTGCGGGGCAGGTGGCCACGGTATCGACCAGCACGCTGGCCACGCCGGTCTGTACCAGCCGCGTCGAATGAACGCAGCCGGGCGCAATCGGCACGAAGCTGGGCAGCGTCATGATTTGGCGCGACGCGCCGCCGGGCCCGTACGCCATCAATAGCCCGGGAGTGATGTCGTGGGCGTCGCCATCCGCCTTCAACCAAGCCACCGCGCGTTGCGTCGGGCCTTCACCCAAAACCAGGGCGCGGTCGAACAGGTAGCGTGGCGGCGCCGCGAGCGTGAGCTCCCCCATGCGCAACTTGCGCGAGCCGGCGGGGGCCACCAGCGCGGCGGCGAACTTACCCGGCTCGACCTTGGCGCTGGGCGCGGGCGGCGCCTCGGCGGAGTCGTCGGTGGTGGGCACGGCCGACGTCACTCCGAAGGGTGTGTACGGCTTCTCTTTCTGGCAGCCGTCGCAGCCGAGCATGGCGCCCGACAGCAACAGCCCCAACCCGACCCACAGCTCAGGCCTTTTTGGCATCCGTCTGGTCTGGGGCTTTGGCCCCGCTTTCGTCATAAACGTAGAAGCCGCGCCCCGTCTTACGACCCAGCAGGCCGGCCTGCACCAAATTGCGCAGCATGGGGCAGGGGCGATACTTCGGATCTCCGAAATCGCGGTGCAAAATTTCCGCGATCGACAGCACGGTGTCGAGCCCAATCAAATCTGCCAGCTCGAGCGGTCCGAGCGGGTGACCGAGGCCCAAGCGCGCGCCGGCGTCGATGTCCTCCTTTTTGCCCACGCCCTCTTCGAGCGCGAAACAAGCCTCGTTCAGGAGCGGGATCAGGATGCGATTGACGAGAAATCCTGGGCGATCTTGGCTGACGATGCATTGCTTGCCCAGGCGCTGCCCGAGCGCGAGCACGTTTCGCAGCGTCGCGTCCGAGGTCAACGTGCCGCGCACCACCTCGACCAGCTTCATGACTGGCACCGGGTTCATGAAGTGCATACCGATCACCAGCCCTGGCCGCGTCGTTTCGCGCGCGAGGCGAGTGATGGATAGGCTGGACGTATTGGAGGCCAGGATGGCGCTCGATTTTGCCTGCGCGTCGAAGGCGCGAAACAACGCCGTCTTCAGCTCCAGCTGCTCGGGGGCGGCCTCGACGACCAAGTCGGCGTCGGCTACGCCGAAGAGCGGCCCGCCGGTGTGAATGCGGTCGAGCAGCTCGTCGGCGCTGCCCGCCGCGAGCTTTCCGTCGGCTTCTTGCCGGCGGAGGCGCGTCGCCATCTTGGCGACGGCGGCTGAGGCTTGGCTCTCGGCTTGATCGCAGAGCGTGACGGTCAGGCCCGCCCGCGCCGCCACCTGCGCGATGCCGGTGCCCATCTGTCCGGCGCCCACCACGGCAACGCTCTGTATCGCGGTCGATTCGGTGCTCATGCGATCGGGCGCCCTCGCGCGCAGTGCTAACATGGCCGGCGGATGCTCGCGAGGACGCTGATCATGCTGGGTTTGTGCGTCCTGCCCAGCGCGTGTGCCGGGCCTGCCGCTTCACCCCTGCCGCGCGCGACCATGCTGATGGACAAGGGCCGCGTCGAGGAAGCGTCTTCGTTGCTCCTCTCCTACCTGCAAAAGCATCCCGAGGCGGTGGCCGAACGCAGGCTGCTGATTCGCGTCGAGGCTTCGCGCGGGCAGCTGGGCCAGGCCCAGGCGCAGGTCGCCTTGCTCGAGAAACAGCTCGGCCCCCGCAGTCCGGTGCCCATGGTCGAGCTGGGCCATGCCCTCGAAATGGCGCACCGCTACGATGAGGCCCTTGCCGCGTACGATCAGGCCGCGCAGCAGGCACCCCACGACCCGCTCGGTCCTCTGACCGGAGGCCTGCGGGCCGCTCGCTGGGGCGAGTTGGACCTAGCCGAACCGCGGTTGCGCGAAGCCGTGCGTCGCGGCCCGAAGGATCCGGCCGCATGGCACGCTCTCGGTCTCGTCCAACTTTCACAGGGCAACCTCACCGGCGCCGAGCAAGCGTACCGCTCTGGCCTTCTGGCCGACCCGGGCGCGCTCGAAAATCGCGTGGGGTTGGCGACCCTTGCCGTGTCACGCGGTGATCTTGCGGCCGCGCTCGTGCAGTACGACGCGATTGCACGGAGCCGGCCCAAGCTTGCTGACGCTCAGTTGGGCCGCTCGTTCGCGCTCTTGGGGCTGGGGCGTTTCGACGACGCGCGTCACGCGCTCGACGAAGCCGAGCGCCTCGGTGCCGATCCGCGAGTCATCGTTGCACAGCGCCGCGAGCTCACGCGCCAGCTTGCCCGTCGCACATCGAACCACAGGTAGACGGCCACGGAGCCCACGGAGGCGAAGCCGGCGGAGCCCACGAGACAGCCCGACCGCTCCAAACCCGAGGGGTTTCGAGTGCTTGTAACGCATGATTACGCGGCGTACTCTCGGCCGCCCTCGCACCGTGCGCGAGGCAGGGACCCCAGCACCGACATGCGATCTGGCTCCAAGACGTCGTCACGTCGGCTTCTCCCAAAAGCCGATTGCCGCGCATTGGGCAGCAGCCCGGCCTCACCGAAGAGGGCTCGGCTGAACGAGGAAAAGAAAAGCTAAATGGATTCTCAGACGATCCGCACCGCGCTTGGAAAACTGCAGGCTGAACCGGGTTCGAAGGAAGCTTGGGAATCGCTGCAATCGTCCGTCAAAGAGGCGGGCGGCGACCTGTCTTCGGACGAGCTGGCGAGACTGCTCGACGCCGCGCGCGAGAAGCACGCCGAACGCGGTGAGTGGACCGCCGCCGCCAAGCTGGTGGAGCTCGCAGTGGCCCTCGCGGAAGGCTCCCCGCGCGAGGCGGCGCTGGTGCGGGAGCAAGCCCAGCTGCACAGCGAACAGCTGTTCGACGAAGACGGTGCGGCCGCCGCGTACCTGCGCATGCTGGAGCTGTCCCCGAACGACAAAGAGACTTCGCAAAAGCTGGAAGCTCAAGAGAGCCGTCGCGCTCGCTACACCGAGCTACGCGCCAGCTACGTGAGCGAAGCCGAAGGCGCCAGCGACGAAGCCTACAAGAGCGCGATGCTCATGCGCGCGGCCGAGATGGACGTGCGCTTCGGTTCCGACGCGGCCGCCTTCGAAGCCGCCGTCGATCGACTGGAGCAAGCGGTACGACTCGACCCGACGAATGAAGCCGCTGGGCGTCTGCTCGAGCACCTGTATCGCCAGAAGGATCGCTACGAAGACGTGGCCGGCGTGCTCGAGCGCTTGAGCGATCGCGGTGAGACCGCGCCGTCGCGCGTCTCGGCGGGCGTGCGCCTGGCCCGCATTTACGCGCAAGAGCTGGGCGACAAAGAGCGAGCCGCGCGCGCGTACAACAACGTGCTCAGGGACGCGCCCAACCACGCCGAGGCCAAGGAATTTCTGTCGGATTTGTACTCCAACTCCGAGCGTTGGGCAGAGCTGGTCGCGCTGTACGAGCGCGAGGTGAAGGCTATCTCCGGCGGCGACGCCGAGCGCGTGGGCGACATGCTGCAGATCGCCATGCTGCACTGGAAGAAGCTGGAGAAGGCGAGCGACGCCGAGCCTTGGTTCGAGCGCATCCGCAAGGTCGAGCCGTCGAATCCGGGCATGCTCTCGTTCTTCCGTGAGTATTGCGCGAGCCTGAACGACGACGCGCGCCTGATGGAAATTCTCCAGGCCGCGGCGCGCGCCCTGCCCGAAGGCAGCAAAGAGCGCACCAAGCTCAGCAGCCAGCTGGGCAAGATGGCGGAAGGCCAAGAGAACGCGCAGAAGGCGGTCGAGCAGTACAAGAGCGTGCTGCGCCAAGATCCGGACAACGCCGAAGCGCGCGAGGCGCTGAAGCGTTTGTACAAGCAGACGCAAGGCTACAACGCGTTGGTCGAGCTGTTGCGCCAAGAGCTGGAGCGCTTGCCGCACGAGAAGTACCAAGAGCGCATCACGGTCTTGCGCGAAGTCGCGACCGTGTATCGCCAGTACATCAAGAGCGACACCGCGTTGCTTTCCGTGCTCGGTCAGATCGTGCAGTTGGACGACAAGCTGGACGAGCAAGACGTGGTGGAGATGCGCGAGCTGGTCACGCTGTACGACAAGCTCGGTCGTCATCGTGACCTCATCACCAACCAGGTGAAGCTGGCGGAGATCACCCCCGACGTCGAAGAAAAGAAGACGCTGTACCGTGCCGCGGCGCGCCGCTGGCTGGAGCAGTTTTCGAACGCGCAAAACGCGACCGACGCCTACGCGGCGTTGCTCAAGGTTGCACCCGATGATCGCGAAGCGCGTGAGCGGCTCGAAGAGCTGTACCGCAAGCGCCGCGCCTGGGCGCCACTGTACGAGCTGTACGCGGCCGACTTGAAGCAGGCCGAGGGCGCAAAGCGGCTGCCGCTGCTGCGCGAAATGGCGGCTTTGGCCGCCGAGCGGCTCAATCGCCCCGCGGACGCCATTCAGCTTTACCAGCAGACGCTCGAGATCGATCCGACGCGCGGCGACGTGCTGGACGCGCTCGAGAAGCTGTCCGAGCGCAGCCGCGACTTCACGACGCTGGCCTCCGCGCTCGAGCGTCGCGTCGAGATCGAGGCCGACACGGTCGGCAAGCTGGCCGCCCTGCAGAAGCTCGGCACCGTCTACGCCGAGCACATGCAAGACGCCGAGAAGGCCGTGCGCACTTGGCGTCGCGTGCTCGAGCTTTCGCCGGGGCACTCGCGCGCGTTGCGCGTGCTGCGCGAGGCGTACTTGGGCAACGGTGATTTCGACGCGCTCGAAGAGCTGTACGGCAGCCAAAACGACTGGGAAGGGCTGTCGGAGGTGTTGTCGAACGCGGCTGACCGCGCCAAAGACAACCAGAGCAAGATTGCGCTCTCGTACCGCGCGGCGCGCGTTTATGAAGAGAAGCTGAACCAACCCGAGCGCGCATTCCGCTCCTACGATCGCATCCTGGCCGTCGATCCGGGCGACACGCGTGCGGCGCGCGCGCTGTTGCCGCTGTACGAGAAGGACGAGAAGTGGGCGCGCTTGACGCCGCTGTACGAGCTTTTGTTGGACAAGGCCGAAGCCGAGCCCGAGAAGCTCGAGCTTTTGGCGCGGTTGGTCGAGGTGGCGGGCAAGCGCCTGGGTGATCGCAAAGCCGCGGCCGGTTATGCCCGCCGCGCCTACGAGCTCTCGCCGGACAGCCCGTTGTCACTCGAGATGTTGGAGGAGACGTCGCGTGCCGCCGGCGCTTGGGAAGCGTTCGTCGACGTGCTGGAAGCGCGCTTGGCGACCACTGCCGCCGACATCACCGAAGCACCGCCGGCGGTGGCCCCGAAGGCCGAAGGCGCGCCGACCGGGAAAAAAGGCAAGAAGAGCCGAAAAAGCAAGCCCGACGCCAACGTCGAGACCGGGGTGGACGTGCCGGCTCGGCCGAGCGGCGACGCCACGCGCCGCCGACTCGAGCTCAAGCTGTCACGCGTCTACTCGGAAGAGCTGTCGCGCACCGACGACGCCGTCAAAGTCTACAAGCAGATGCTCGAGCGTGATCCGGCCGACGCCGAGGCGGCGAGCGAGCTGGAAGGCATTTTGCGCCGCCATGATCGGCGCGACGACTTGCGTTGGTTGCTCGAGCTACGCGTCACCAGCGCGCCCAACGACGAGGAACGCCTGCGGCTGCTCGCCGAGTGGGCGACCCTCGAAGAAGCGGTGTTCGAGTCTCCCAACGCGGCGGTGGCGCTGTACCGGCGCATGCTGCAGATTTCGGCCACGGACGAGCGTGCGCTTTCGTCTTTGCCGCGCTTGCTGCTGGCGGCGGGCGACGCGGCGGGGGCGGCCCTGGTCATCGCCCAGCACCGCGACGCTGCTTCGGGTGAGGTGCGCGCCGAGCGCGAAGTGGAGCTGGCCGAGCTGTATTTGGAAAAGCTCGAGCGGCCCGCCGACGCGCTCGAAAGCGCGATCGCGGCCTTGACGTCGGATGCCCAAAGCGCGCGCGCCATGTCGGTGCTGGAGCGGTTGGTCACGGTGCCACAGGTGCGCGGTCGTGCCGCTGACGTCTTGGCGCAGCGCTACGCGAGCGGCGGCGAAGCGCGTCGTGAGGCCTCGGCCCTGTCCGTCATGCTCGAGCAGACGAAGGACCCGACGGAGCGATTGAGCTTGCACGGCCGCTTGGCAGACGTGAACGAGCACAAGCTGGGCGCGCACGGCAGCGCGCTGGACGTGATGCTGGCGGCGGTGCGTGAATTCCCGAGCGAGCTCTCGCTGTGGGATCGCGCCGATGCGCTGGCCAGCTCCGCAGGGCGCCCCACCGACTTGGCCGAAGCGATGCGCGAAGTGCTACGCAGCAAGCACGACGTGGCGCTGGAGAGCGAGCTGTCCGAGCGCGCGGCGCGCTTGCACGAAGACAAGCTCGGCGACCCCATCGGCGCCACCCCGTACCTGGAACGCGTGCTGGCGCTCTCGCCCAGCAACGAAGTCGCTTTCCAGCGCTTGAAGGATATTCTGACCGCGGCCGAGCGTTGGAGTGAGCTCGAGGCTTTGTACGACCGCGCCTCGCGCGCCACCGACGACCTCGGTCGCCGCGTCGAAATGCTGGTCGAAGTCGCGCTAATTTGCGAAGAAATTACCGAAGACGCCGCCAAGGCCACCAACTACTACGAGCGCATCCTCGAAATCGATCCGGTGCACGACGCCGCGATTCGGGCGCTCGATCGCTTGTATTTGAAGCAGGGCAAGAGCAAAGAATTGTCGGCTTTGCTCGAGCGCCGGCTGGAAACTGCCGTCGGTGACGAAGCGTTCGAGCTCAAGCTACGACTGGCAAAGCTACAGCTCGAGTTGCTCCAGCCCGATCGGGCAATGGGCCATGTCGAGGACGTGCTGCGCGAGCGCGTCGGTGACTACGAGGCGCGTGAGCTCGCCGAGCGCATGCTGGCCATCGGCGAGCTGAGGCCCCGCGCCGCCCGCGCCCTCGAGACGGTGTACGAAGCCCGCGACGAAGTGCGCGATTTGGTGCGCGTGCTCGCGATTCGCATCGAGTCGCTGACCTCGCCCGAGGTCGCTGACGAGCGGCGCGATCTGTTGCGGCGCATTGCCATGCTGCGCGACGATCGCCTGCACGACGATCAAGGCGCCTTGGACGCGTTGGCGGAGCTGGTGCCGATGGACCCGCTCGACACCGAAGCGCGTTCGCGCCTGTTGGAAATTGGCCGGCGCGTCTCGGCCCACGAGCGCGTGGCCGACGTGCTGACCCGTGCTCAAGAAAAGGCCGACACCCCCGCCGTGAAGGGCGAGATCTTGAGCGCGGTCGCCCGCATTTACGAAGAGCTGTTGGCCGACCCGCAACGAGCGGAGGCGACTTATCGGCGCATCCTCAAGCTCGACGAAGCCGACGCCGAGCTGGTGCTGCCGGCCGCCAAGGCGCTGGAGCGCATCTACGTGGCCTCGAACGAGAGCCAGAAGCTGGCGGAAATGCTGCGTCTGCAGGTGCAGCACGAGCAGGACGGGGTCACGCGCCGTGAGCTGTTCGGGCGCCTGGGCACCCTGAGCCAAAGCGTGCTGAACGACGAAGCCGGCGCGATCGCCGCATGGCGCTCGCGCGTGGAAGAAAACGCGGACGACGCGGAGGCTTTGGCGGCGCTCGACCGCTTGTACGAGAGCGCCGGGCGTTTCCGTGACTTGGTCAGCGTTCTACAGCGGCGCCGGGAGGGCAGCAGTGACGGCGAGCTGCGTCGTTCATTGATGACGCGCGAAGCCGAGACGCTGTGGAAGAAGCTCGACTCGGTCTCGGAAGCCATCGACGCCTACCAGGCGCTGATCGCCGAGTTCGGGCCGAGCCGCGACGCGCTGTCGGCGCTGGAGGCGCTGTTCGCCTCCGCGCGGCGCTGGGAAGAGCTCTCCGACACCCTCGAACGGCACCTGGACCTGTGCGACACCGACGACGAGCGGCTGGAGATTCTGGCCAAGCTCGGTGACATCAAGCGCGAACACTTGGCCGACGACAGCGGCGCCATCGAAATCTATCGCCGCGCGCTCAGCATTCGCACGACCCACGACGCCAGCCGGGCGGCGCTCGCCAAGCTGCTCGAGTCGACCGAGAAGGTCACGCGCCGTGAAGCCGCGCTGATCTTGAAGCCCATCTTCGAGGCCGAGCGCGACCACGAGAAGTTGCTCACCACGCAGCTGATCGAGGTCGATACGACCGACGATCCGATGGACAGACTCAACGGGCTCGAGGCGGCCATGCGCGTCGCCGAGGACCCGCTCGGCGACTCCGGCCGCGCGTTTGGCTTGGCCGAGCGCGCCGTGCGCTTGGCCGTCGGCCACTCGGAACTGGTGCCGTGGTTCAGCCACCTCGAGCGTTTGTCCAACGCCACGTCGCGCCAAGCCGAGTACGTGAAGCTGCTGTGCGACGTCGTGCCCGAGATCTTCGATGGCGACGTCCAGCTGATTGTCACCTTGAAGATTGCGGATTTGGCGCGCCACAAGCTGGCCGATCGCGAGCTGGCCCGCACCTACTACAAGAAGGCGCTCGAGCTGCGGTCGGAGGACAAGCAGGCGCTGACGGCCCTCGAGTCGCTGTACGAAGAAGGCGGCGACGCCCGCAACTTGCTCGAGATTTTGGAGCGACGCACCGAGGTCGCCGAGAACGACGACGAGCGTAAGTCATTGCTCTTTCGGCGGGCCAAGCTGCTGTCGGAAGCGCTCAACGAGCGGCGGCGCGCCATCGAGGTCTACGAGACCATCCTCGACATCACGCTCGAGAAAGACGCGCTCACGGCGCTCGAGGCTCTGTACACGTCCGAGTCGATGTGGGTCGAGCTGGTCGGTCTGTACGAGCGCCAGCTGGATGCCAAGCTCGGTGACCCGGCGGCGCTGCACGTGGCCATCGCGCGCGTCGCCGCGCGTCATCAAAACAACGTCGGCCGCGCCTTCGACGAACTCGAGAGCGCGCTGTCGGCGGAGCGCCAGCACGAAGGCGCCATCGCCGAGCTGGAGCGCCTCGTCAACGACGCGCCCGACCCGGTCGAGCGCGCCCGCGCCGCCGCGCTGCTCGAGCCCGTGTATTTGCAGCGCGCTGATTTCGGCAAGGTGATGAACACCATCCGCGCGCGCTTGGAAGCCAGCGGCGATCCAGAAGAGCGCCGAGATTTACTCAAGCGGCTGGCCAAGCTGTACGAGGAGCAAAAGGAAGACTACACGGCGGCGCTCGACACCGTCGCGCGCTTGTTGGCCGAAGATCCCAGCGAAAGCAGCACGATTTCCGAGCTGGAGCGCCTGGCCAAGGTGGCCTCGGCCGAGAAGCGCCTGGCCGAGATCTACGCTTCCGAGCTGAAGAAGATCGACACCGACGACGAAGCCAGCGTGAAGCTCGCTCGCCGCACCGGTGAGCTGTTCCGCTCCCTCGACGAGGGCGACCAGGCGTTGGTGTTCTTCCGTCGCGCGCTCGCGTTCGAGCCTGAAAGTAAATCGCTGTTTCAGGCCGTCGACCAACTCCTCGAAAAGGCTGGCCGCGCCGAAGAGCGGGTCGACCTGTACCGGCAAGGGCTCGAGCATCGCTTCGAGCCGGCAGAGCGCCTGGCCCTGCTCCACACGATGGCCGCCTTGCAAAAGGGTAGCCTGAACAAGCCCGACGACGCGATAGAGACTTATCGGCAAGCGCTCGAAGTGCAAGACGACGACGACGTGTCGCTGGATGCGTTGACGGAGCTCTATCGTCAGCGTTCACGCTGGGACGACCTGAGCGAGCTGTACCTGCGCCGCGCCGAAAGCGCGAGCACGCCGGAGCAATCGGCGCAGTACCGGCTCGCGTTGGCCCGCCTGCACCAAGAGCAAGGGCAAGTCGAGCGCGCGATCGACCAACTGCAAGAGATCGTGACGGCACTGCCCCGCCAGCAAGACGCCATCACCGCCCTCGAGCAACTGCGCAAGATTCCGGAGCACACCGAGCGCGTGGTCGACATTTTGCGGCCGCTGTACGAGTCGCTCGACGATTGGCGGCGCCAGATCCAACTGAACGAAGACCGTTACCAGCTGGCGCACGACACGGCCGACAAGGTGCGCGTCCTACGCGAGACGGCCGAGCTTTGGGAAAAGCGCGGTGAAGACTTCAGCCGCGCTCGTCGCGCTCTGGAAGCGGCCGTGAAGCTCGACGCCGACGACGCCGAGACGCGCGCGGAATACGAGCGCCTGTGCGAAAAGACGTCGGCCTGGGACGCCCTCGCCAGCGCCTACGAAGGCGTGCTCGAAGAGTCGCCCGACTTGCGTGACAAACGTGAGATTTTGGCGACGCTCGCCAACGTGCACAACGCGCGTCGCGACGACCCGCGCCGTGCGCTCTCCGCCTACGAGCGGCTGTTCGCCGCCGACGAGAGCGACATCGAGCCGCTCAACAAGATGGAGTCGCTGGCGACCCTGCTCAGCGACTGGCCGGTTTTGGTGCGAGTCTTGACGGCCAAGGTCGACCTTTTGCCCAACGACGAAGAGCGCGCCAGCGTTTGGCGTCGAGTGGCCGAAGCCAAGCGCGACATGCTGGACGACGCAGCCGGTGCGGTCGCCGGGTATGAAAGAGCGCTCGAGCTCGATCCGGAGAGCGCGTTCACGGTCGATTGTTTGATCGAGCTGTACGAGGCCAAGGGTGACGCGGCGCGGCTGGTCGAGCTGTACCAACGGCGCGTCGAGCTCACGGAGGACGACGACGACCTGAAGTACACGCTCTTGTTCAGCGCCGCGGCTTGCTACGACAAGCAGCTGTCCGACAAGCGCAAGGCCATCGAGATGCTGGAGCAAGCGCTGCAAGTTCGGCCCGGCGACAACGGCGTGCTCAGCTCGCTGAATCGACTGTATCGAGCCGAATCGATGTGGAACGAGCTCTTGGAGAGCCTGAAGCTGCAAGCCGGCGCCGCCGAGACGCCGGCCGAGCGCGCGCCCATCCGCAAAGAAATCGGCAACGTCTTGGCCTCCAAGCTAGAGAGCTTCGAGGACGCGCTCGAAGCCTACCGTTCGGCGCTCGAAGAAGCGCCCAACGACGCCGAGGTGATCGCCGCGGTGCGAGAGATTGGCAGCGGCCACGAGGACCTGCGCCGCAGCGTGGCCGACATTTTGGTGCCGGTGTTGGAGCAGGGCGGGCGTCATGCCGAGCTGTGCGACGTGCTCGAGCTCCGCCTCACGATCGAGACCGAACCGACCGAGCGCGTGCAAACGCTGCGCACGATCGCGCGCGTTTTGGAGGCGAACTTGGGCAAACAGAACGAGGCCGAATCCGCGTTGCTGCGAGCCATCAGTGAGCGTCCGGACGATCTGGAGCTGCACGCGGAGCTGGAGCGCCTGTCGCGCGCGACGGCCGGCTTTGGCCGCTATGCCGACGCCTTGTCGGATCGCGCCGGCTCGACGTTCGATCCGGAGGTCGCGCGCGAGCTATACGTGCGGCTCGGGCGCATCGCCGAAGAAGAGCTGAAAGACGATCAACGCGCGGTCAGCGCTTACAAGCGCGCCGTCGAGCAAGCGGGCGACCAGCCCGAGCTGCTCGACGCGCTCGACCGGCTGCACACGCGGCTGGCCGAGCACGAGGCGGTGGCCGAAATTTTGGAGCGTCGCGTCTCGGTCGAAAGCTCGGACGAGCGGCAGGCGGACCTGTATTTCCGTCTCGCCCAAATCCAAATCGAGCGCTTCGAGGAGCCGGCTCGCGGCTTGAGCTCGCTGCGCATGGCGCTCGAGCGTGTGCCCGCGCACGAAGCGGCCGTCGCCGAGCTCGAGAAGCTGATCGCGAACGACGAGCTGTTCGAAGAGGTGTCGGAGATCCTCGAAGGCGTGTACCGCACGCGCGGCCTGACCGATCGCTTGGCCAACCTGTACGAGAAGCGCGTCGGCTTCGCCGACAGCGTCGAGGCCCGTATCGACATGCGTCGCAACTTGGCGCGTGTGCTCGAAGAGGAAGGTAAGGACCCCAAGGCCGCCCAGCGCGTGATCGAGCTGGGCTTGGCGGAGGCCCCCGAGGACAGCGCTTTACTCGAGGAAATCGAGCGATTGGCCCCGATCACGGGCGAGTGGGACAAGGCGTGTCAGGCGCTGTCGAACGCGATCAAGCTGAAGTCGGACTTGAGCCCGGAGGCGGGCGTCGAGCTGTCGATGCGCTTGGCGGGCTGGTTCAAGGACAAGGCCTTCGACAACGCTTCCGCTGAAGGCGCCCTCAATCGCGCGTTGGACTTCGACCCCACCAGTGATGAGGTCCTGCTCGGCATCGAACAACTGCAGCGCGCCCCCGGGCGTGAGCTGGATCTGTTCGCCACGCTGCGTAAGCGCGCCAAGCTTCAGGTCGACGAGTCGCGTCGTGAGGAGCTGTACCGGCAAGCCAAAGGCTTGGCGGAGAGCAGCGGCGATTCGGCGGCGGCGGAAGCCGTCTTGCGTGAGCTGCTGGCCCAAGACGACAGCAACCTGTGGGCCTTGTCGGAGCTGTGCAAGCTGCGCGAAGCCGCCGGCGATTACGCGGAGACGTTCAAGCTCACGGTTCGCCAAGCCGAGCTCAGCGCTGACGCCGGCAGCGTGCGCGCTTTCCGGCGTCGCGCGGCCGAGCTGGCGCGCGACAAGCTGGGAGACGTGGCCAAGGCGACCGAGCTCTTCGAGCAGTTGTTCGAAGACGACCCGAGCGATCGCGAGGCCGCGGCCGCGCTGCGCACCCTATATCCGTCGGCCGATCGGCACGCGGAGCTCGGCCGCTTGTTGGAGCGGCTGATTGACATGGCGGAGTCACCGTCGGCCCGCACCGTCCTGCGCCTCGAGCTTTCGCAGCTGAATCGCGAAAAATTCAAGTCGCTGGATACGGCGATCGATCTGCTGCGTGCCATCCTGGAAGAGGAGCCCGGCCAGAGTGAAGCGGTCGTAGCCCTGAGCGAGCTCTACGAAGAGACGCAGCGCGACGAAGAGCTGGCGGAGCTGCTTTCGACGCAGATCAGCGCCGCGCAGAGCCGCGGTGACCTCGCCAGCGAGCTGCGTTTCCAAGTGCGACTGGGTGAAGTGTACGACGGGCGCCTCGGCGACCGCGGCCGCGCCATCGAGACGTACCGCGGCGTGTTGGAGCGTGATGCGGCCCATCAGGGAGCCCTGGAGGCGCTGGCCCGACTGTACAAGGCGCAGAACGACCTGGCGGCGGCGGCCGAGATCATCAGCCGACTGCTCGACATGGCGAGCGGCGCGCCGGCGGTGGCGCTGGCCGTCGAGCTGGGCGAAGCGGAGCAAAAGTTGGGCAACGCCGACAAGGCGGCGCGAGCATTCGAACGTGGCCTCGTCCACGACGAGCAGAGCGCGGAGCTGCGCGATCGTCTGCGGGTGCTGTACCAGTCCTCGAAAGAGTGGGAGAAGTTGTCGGGGCTGTTGGCGCGCGACGCAGAGCTGGCGCAAAAGCCGGAAGATGCCGTCAAATTGCTGCAGAAAGCCGCGGCCATTCAGAGCAAGGAACGCGGCGACCACGTCGCGGCGGCCGAGCTTTTGGAGCGCGCCAGCAAGCTGAAGCCCGATGACCGCGAGATCTTGCTCGAGCTGTGCGACCAGTATAGCGCTTCGGGTCGCGGTAAGGCGGCAGCGGAGGTGCTGCAACGCATCGTCGAGAGCTTCGGCACCAAGCGCACCAAGGAGCTGGGTGAGATCCACCGGCGCTTGGCCGCGGCGTACCTGGCCGACGGTGACGTGCAGAGTGCGCTCGGCGAGCTGGACAAGGCCTTCCGCATCGAGCCCGGCAACGTGCAGGTGCTCACCCTACTCGGCGATGTCGCCATGCGCGTCGGCGACCACAAGAAAGCCCAGCAGATGTACCGCGCGCTGCTGTTGCAGAAGCTCGACGACGCCAACGGACCGATCAAGAAGAGCATGGTCTTCTTCCGGCTCGGTCAGGTACACGAGCAATTGGACGAGAAGCCGAAGGCGATGCAGATGTACGAGCGCGCCGTGCAGACCGACGGCCTGGAAGAGGCCAAGGCGCGCCTGGCCGCGCTAAAGGGCTAGGCCTCGAGAGTGCGTTCGACCCTGCCGTACGACCCCCGATCGGATGCTGTTCGGGAGGCGAGCTGGGTCGAGCGCATCGGGCGCCGCGCCATTTCGAGCTTGTCGGAGACGTGGTCGCTCTTCGGCACACTGAAGGACGCCATCGTCTCCGACTTTGCTCCGGGCGTGGCCGCCAAGCGCCTGGTGCACGGCATCATGCTGACGCAGGTGATGTTCACGGGGGTGCAGGCGCTCTCGCTCGTCAGCGCAATCGGGGTGCTGATTGGCGCCAGCATCATCATTCAGACAAACATGATGATGCCGGCCGACGGCGAGCTGATCGGGCGCGTGTTGGTCGCGGTCGTGCTGCGCGAGCTGGCGCCGTTGATAACCGCGATCGTGGTCGCCGGTCGCTCCGGGACCGCCATCGCGACCGAGCTCGGCAACATGAAGGTGAACTCCGAGGTGCTGGCGCTCTCGTCCTTGGGCATCGACCCGTTGCGGTACGTCGTCTTACCCCGCATGATCGGCTGCGTGGTCAGCGTCGTCGCGCTGATGATCTACTTCAGCATCGTCAGCCTGAGCGCGGCGTTTGCGATTGGCATCCTCGCGTCGGGCGCCAGCTTGTCGAGCTTTCAGCAAGGCGTGTCGGGCAGCGTGATGCCCCATGATTTGGCGCTGTTTTTCGCCAAAGGCTTGGGGCTGGGCACCATCGTGGGCTGGCTTTCTTGTCATTTCGGCCTGCAAGTGAACAGCTCGCCGACGGAGGTGCCGCAGCAAGCCAGCCGCGCCGTGGTGATGAGCCTGCTGGGTTGCGTCGTTTACAACACCCTGCTCACGGCGGGCTTTTACTGGCTCGTCGGCCCCCCCATGCCCGCACCATGAGGTGGCTCATCATTGAGCGGTGGGCGCCATGAAGGATGGCCTTTGGCTGGAGGACGCCTCGTTTCGCTATGGCGACTTGTGGGTGCTGCGCGAGACCGAGCTACACGTGCCGCCCGGACGCACGCTGATCGTCACCGGCGACAACGGCGTCGGTAAGTCGACGCTGCTGTACGTGTGCGCCGGCCTCTTGAACGCGAGCGCGGGTCACGTTTGGCTCGACGGTCACCTGGCCGCGGCCAAGAAGCCGAGCGAGCTGATGCGCCAAGGTGTGCGGCGTGGCTTCCTGTTTGGACAGGGTGGCCTGCTATCGAATCTGAGCGCGTTGGCCAACGTGACGCTGGCCTTGCGCTACCACGCCGATCTGTTCGGAATGGACGAAGAAGACCTGAATTTGCGCGCGCGCGAGGCGTTGGCGCAGCTGCGCGTCGCCCAAACCGATTTTCACGCGCTGCCAGCCCACTTATCGCTCGGCGTGCGCAAACGGGTGGCGCTCGCCCGCGCCGTGGCCCTGAATCCGAACTTCGTCTTCCTCGACGATCCGGACGGCGGCCTCGACTCTTCTACGCGCAACTTGGTTTACGAGCGCCTCGAGCGCTTCCGCGATGATTCCGGCATCACGGTCGTGATCGCCACCAACAGTCGCCAGCTCATCGAACGGCTGGCCGTCGAGCCCATGGAGTTGGCCCACGGGCATTTGCTGCCCGAAGACCAAAGTCGGCGCTCACGCATGGCGTGATTCCGATGATGCATCACCGCGGTGGCTGCCAACTCGCAGCCCACCTCGCAGAAACTTCCGTGGCGGCCTTTGGTCTAACCGTACGCCCCGCGAGTTGCTGAGTCACTGGGCGGTCATGGTACGGCGCGTTTAGGACCCAGATTTTTTCACAGGAAGATCAGAAG
>Ga0164241_10001955_pt1 | contig 23502 bp, 22 predicted proteins | sample OricomyardsoilBY_FD_108780 | JGI IMG/M metagenome (GOLD analysis project Ga0164241, IMG submission 108780) | Backyard soil microbial communities from Emeryville, California, USA - Original compost - Back yard soil (BY) | ecosystem: Environmental > Terrestrial > Soil > Unclassified | place: USA... | reverse complement strand
CTACAGTCGGGCGGCATACGAGCCGCCCCAGGGGCCAACCGAGGAGCTGCTGGCGCAGATCTGGCAGGAACTGCTGCACGTGAAGCGTGTGGGCAGGAACGACAACTTCTTCGAGCTCGGCGGACATTCGCTGCTTGCCGTGCAACTAATCTCCCGCATCGGGCGGCGCCTTTCGACAGAAGTCGAAGTCCGAACGGTGTTCGAAAATGGGGACCTAGCTTCGCTTGCGCGCTCCGTCGACGCGCGTCACCGAGAGAGCGAGTCGATCTGGAACTATCCGATTCCCTGCGCAGATTCAGCAGCACGAATCCCCCTGTCGCTCGCGCAGCAGCGGATCTGGTTCCTGTCTCAGTTGAACAGTGAGGCAAGTCGGGCTCACCACATCTCCTTTGCCCTAAATTTGCAGGGCACCTTGCATCGATCAGCACTTATTGGTGCGCTGGACACAATCGTCGAACGCCATGCAACACTCAGAACAAGATTTGCCACTTCGGACGACACTCCATGGCAGATAGTCGAACCCGCAGGGGCAGGCTTCACCCTGTGCGAACAGGACGTGTCGGGCTCGGCGAATCCCCAAGCCGACGCGGAAGTCATGATGATTGGGAACGCGCAAGCGCTCTTTGACCTCCGGAATAGTGCGCCGATTCGCGGCATCCTCATACGTTGCTCCGCCGACTCGCACGTTCTGCATGTCGCGATGCACCACATCGCATCTGACGGCTGGTCGATGGGAATCCTCTTTCGGGAGCTGACAACCCTCTACAAGAGCAACTGTGAAAACATCGCGGCGGATCTTCAGAAGATCGAGGTCCAATACTCTGACTACGCGGTATGGCAACGACGCTGGCTTCGTGGAGAGAGGCTGGATGCACAAAGTCGATACTGGCGAAAGCAGCTCTGGAATGCACCGAAGCTGCTCGAGCTGCCAACCGACCGTCCACGCCCACCATCTCCAGACTTTCGCGGGGAATCGATAGCCTTCGACCTGGCTGCGCCACTAGACCATTCGGTGACATCGTTTGCCAGGAAGGTCAGTGCGTCTACGTTCATGGTCTGTCTGGCGGCATGGGCAGCGGTACTGACCCGCCTCTCCGGCCAATCGGAGGTCGTGATCGGAGTCCCGGTTGCAAACCGCGGACGCACAGAAGTTGAGCCTCTTATTGGCTGCTTCGTCAACACGGTCGCGATACGAGTTGCCGTTACCGAAAACGTGAGCGGTGCAGGTTTGGTATCTAGGGTTCGCGAGGCACTGCTGGAAGCACAGTCCAACCAAGACATTCCATTCGAGCAAGTCGTGGAGGCTCTGAGTCCAACCAGAACCCTAGCCCACACGCCGATATTCCAAACCTCCTGTTCCTGGCAGCAAGTGATCGAACTGCCACCGGTGGCGTTGCCAGGCCTTCGGGTAGTGCCGATGGGGCAGGCAGCAGCCACGGCCCATTTCGATCTCGTACTGTCCCTTCGAGAACGCGACAGCCACATTTCAGGATCACTCGTGTTCGCGACCGCGCTCTTTGATCATACGACCGTCCAGCGCTATCTTGCGTACTACCAAAAACTGCTTCATGGGATAGCAGCAGATTCCGAGCAGCCGGTCGATCAAATCGACATCCTGTCTACGGCAGAACGCGAGCAGATCTTGACACAGTGGAATCACACTGCCACGAACCACACGCCGGAAAAAAGCCTGAATGAGGTGTTCGAGGATCACGTTGCGCGCAATCCAAATGCCGTTGCCCTCATAGATGAAGAACGAACAGTCTCCTATGCGGAACTTGACGCCATGGCAATCCACTTGGCGCGACGCCTGGACGACAACGGGATAAGACAGGGGGGCTATGTAGCGCTGCGACTGGATCGAGGTGTGTCGCTCGTTGTTGCCGAGATCGCAACACTCAAATGCGGAGCTGCCTATGTGCCTCTGGATCCGGAATGGCCGGAAGAGCGGCAGCGATTCGTGATATCCGATAGTGGCGCAACCTGCATCCTAGTGGCTGATCCGTTGAGCTTGACCGGCGTGGGGGTCCAGCAGATCGACGCACCAGCGGATGCAGAGTCTTTCGATATTGTAGGTCGAGACCATTTGTCAACACGTCGAACCACTGGCAACGATATTGCCTATTTGATGTACACATCCGGGTCCACGGGTGAGCCAAAAGGTGCTCTCGTACCGCATCGCGCGGTATCCAATATGGTGCTGAACAATGGCTATCTGAATTTTCTTGAGACCGACCGCGTGGCCTTCGCTTCAAACCCGGCATTCGACGCGAGCACTTTCGAGGTGTGGGGTGCCTTGCTCAACGGAGCTAGCCTGGTCCTACTATCACGAGCCCGGATCCGGAATCATGGAACACTTCCGGAGGTCGTTGAGGGTCTTCAGATCACCGTAATGCTCCTGACAACCGCGCTATTCAACGAATATGCGCGAAACGTCTCGAATCGAGGGCGTCAAGCAGGGCTACGCTGCATCCTGTTTGGCGGCGAAGCCTGCAATCCGAACGCGGTTCGAGAGATGCTGGCCACGTGCGGTCGAACAAGGCTGCTGAATCTTTACGGACCTACCGAGACGACGACATTCTCAACCGCGCAAGACATTGAGACGGCGGCAGCGACCTCCTCGACGGTTCCCATCGGGCGTCCGATTGGCAACACGCAGGTGTACGTTCTCGATCGGTTTGGCCAACCCACACCCGCAGGGGTCGTGGGCGAAATTTGGATCGGTGGCACCGGTGTCGCGCTTGGATATCGGAACCGGCCAGAGCAAACCGCCGAGCACTTCGTGCCCGACCCCTTCAGCACTGACGCCGGATCGCGCCTCTACCGGACCGGTGATCTGGGACATTGGACCGAAAATGGAGTTCTGGAGTTCCGAGGGCGGAATGACCATCAAGTGAAGATTCGCGGATACCGCATCGAGCCGCGAGAGATTGAGGCACGCCTGAATACGCACACCGAGATTGGCGCGACGGCCGTTGTCGTGAGGGAAGACACCGTCGGAGAAAGAAGACTAGTGGCCTATTACACGGCCGAAACCCGCAGCTTGGACCCGGCGGCTCTGCGGGACTATCTGCAAGCGAAACTCCCGCATTACATGATCCCTTCGGTCTTCGTTCATCTCGAGACTTTGCCGCTCACGGCCAACGGAAAGCTAGATCGTAAGGCCCTACCCGCGCCCGACCAAAGGTCCCATGGAAAGAGAGAGTACGAAGCTCCTCGCAGCCGAACTGAGCGAATACTGGCAGAGATTTGGCAGGACCTGTTGCGCGTTGGAAAGGTGGGAAGAGAGGACAATTTCTTTGATCTCGGCGGCCATTCTCTCCTTGCAGTGACCCAGATAGAGCGATTTAGAAGAATGACAACGTCGGAGTTCAATCTCGAACTCGGTGTACAAGCGGTGTTTACCTATCCGAAACTGCAGGATTTGGCGGGAGCCCTGGACGCCGCATCGTCGTGGAAGGTCGACGGCGATGAAGTCGTTCAGCTACGTCCTGGTCACTCCAGCAAGAAGTTGTTTATGGTTCACGAAGTTTCTGGTGACGTGAGTCGGCTATCCCACCTTGCGAAGCATATTGATGGAAGTATTTCCGTGATCGGCCTTGCCCTTAATGATCCGGCGCAAGCGGAATCAGTGGAGGAAATGGCGGCGAGGCATATTCAGAATATGCGTCAAATACAAGAGAGCGGACCGTACGCCCTGATTGGGTATTCGCTTGGCGGACTAATCGCTTACGAAATGACGCAGCAACTTCTTGGAATGGATGAGGAGGTCGTCTTTCTAGGCTTCCTAGATAGCTACGTTCCACGGCGTATCGATCAGAGCGCTATAGACGCTGAAATGGATGAGGCCACGAGAGCGGCCATAGAAGGTTTTGAGACAGAAGAGACGAAAACTCAGTTGAGGCTACGGTTCCGTATCACTCAGGCGTGTACATCAGCGCTGAACAGGTATGTGCCGCAGCGGATGGCTCACTCGGTGACCGCAGTGCTTTTTGCGGTGGAGCAGACCAGAGCGGAGAGGGTGGAGCATGGCTGGGACAAGCTAATAGAAAGTGGCCTTTCGGTGATACGCGTGCCTGGAACGCATGCGTCAATGGTGCGAATGCCGAATGCGGAAGTCATTGCAAGACAGATCTCACTGGCGCTGGATAGTGCCAAGTCCGAGTCGCGAAATGCCGTCCTTTCGTCGCTCCATTTCGGAAGGGGGCATGAGGCCGCGCCGGTTGTGTTCTGCATCCCGGGAGCGGGGGCGTCCGCGACCTGTTTCGTTCCGTTGGCAGAGCGGCTGGGAGCCACCTGGAACTGGGTCGGCCTTCAACCCCGCGGTCTCGATGGGGTGGATGATCCTCATGCGACGGTGGAGGCTGCGGCCAAGGCCAATGCCGATTGGATCATGGAGAAATATCCAGACCCATATCGCGTGGTGGGTCATTCGTTTGGCGGATGGGTGGCTCTCGAGACTGCACGGCTGCTGCGATCTTCGGGGCGTCGGGTCGCCCCGGTGGTGCTGATCGACTCCGACCCGCCAGGTACGGAGCGTGGTGCGCGCCACAGTGCTATGGATATTCTAAAACGATACGTCGAGCTTCTCGAGCGATCGCTGAGGCGCAAGCTTCCAATCAGCCCTCAAAGGCGTAACGGCGATGAGTATGCGACGGCTCTTGTGGAACTCATGAGAGCCCTGAAGGAGGAAGGGGTGCTCCTGGCCGATACACCGATTAAAACGCTGGAGAATTTGCTAAGAGTCTTTGGTGCCAACATCAATGCGCGCTACGAGCTCCCGGAGATTGATGGCCTGACATTGCACCTCGCGCTGGCCGTAGATGAGACCGGTGATGAGGGCGGTAATGCGCCGACGTTGTTGGATCAGTGGTATTCCATCGCAGAGGACCTGAAGGTTCATAAGATCTCCGGCGATCACTTTTCTATGCTCCGGGCGCCACACGTGAACCAACTGGCGAAGGTTGTGCAAGTGGTATGGTCGGACGCGACATCAAGAGGAGTAGGTAATTGAACAGGATTTCAAGTGTTCGGGAGGCAGGCGGGAGCGAAGGGACTGTGCCATTCGTTGGCCGCGAGAAGTTGGGAAGGTTCAAGTTCGCGCGCGCCTATTACTGGGCCAAGGAGCCCGTCGTTGTCCAGCGACTGTTCTCTGACAGCGAGTTAGGGCTGTGGTCGCCCGGCGCGCTAGTAGAAAAGGTTGCGGGGAAGAAAGTTCGTCTGAAGTACAACGTTCAGGGTGTCTTTGACTACAACGCGTCAGCTAGCACCGGTGCTGTCGATACGCTGGAGAAGGAGTTCCGTGAAGCGGCGGAGCTCATCCTCAATCACCGCTTCTACTACCTTCAGGCAACAAGCCTTAAAAGGGAACTACCCGAGTTGCTCGATAGTTTGATGAAACCGTATCTTATAGATAGCAGACAGCTTCTGTTGACATGCAATCTTTGGTTTGGTGGCGCTGGCTGCAAGAGTCCGCTCCACTACGATCTGCCAGAGAACTTTCTTATACAGACCTATGGCCGTAAACGGGTCATTTTGTATCCGCCTGCGGCGGGGCAGTACCTTTATCCGGCGTTGGATGACGCCTTACCACATTTCAGCAGAGTGAATGTGTTTGGTACCGAATTCTCCGAGTTTCCGCTGTTCACTAAAGCGCAGTCGGCGAGGAGGGAGTTTGTGATTGGGCCAGGGGATATGCTCTATATTCCTATGGGTTGGTGGCACGCGGTGGAGTCACTAGACACCGCCGTATCAGTCAACATGTGGTGGGTTAGCAAGGCCCGAATGCTGTTCAGGTGGTTGCTTCCAAGGCTGATGTCCAAGACCGGAAGGAATGAGATCAAAAAAGCGATGTCGATACACGCATGAGTATTTGCCTCCAGTCTTGCCGTTCTGGGATGGCCCGTGTGCCTGCGGTATCGAGGCTTTCCGTCGCGATTTCCGTCTCGGTGCACTTGCCTTTGGAAGGCTTGATGCACGGACGTTGCCGGTAAGCGTAGTTATCCCACCCTCGGCGGGCAACTGACCACCATCCTCCGACAACGTAAGGGGATTCGGTCCGCCAGTCTCGGCGTCTGGCGGGTCAGGTTTTTGCCACGCGCAGCAGCAGGCGGCGACTCAGGGCGCCACGGGGATGCGAGCGGGAGAAGCCGCTGGTGAAGCCGCGTGCTTCGAGCAGCGCAGTGGCCAGTGCATCGCCCATGGCCAGCAGGGCAGTTCTGCTCGCGGTGGGCGCGAGATTCAGCGGCCAGGCTTCCTCCTCCACGCTGATGTCCAAGCACACGCTGGATTCACGTGCCAACGTAGAGCTGGTGTTGCGCGTCTTTGCGATCACCGGCACGTCGAGCCGGCGCAGGGAGGGCAACAGCTGCAGCCGTTCTGGTACGACTTGGCCAAAGGAGACAGTCCAGATACTAAGATTTGCGGCGCGCCTCTCGATGCCGCCATGGCAATCACTGGATCAGGTCCTTATCCATGGCTCCCCTGCAAATCTTCGCGAAAGCGAACTCAAGGAAATGCCGCCCATCGCCATCAAAGCCCGTGGCACCCTGAGTTTGCTTAGGAGATCGCGGATACACACTCTTGTAACCGGATCACTCCAGTCACCGAAGCGGCGCAGCGGAGAACGAAAGCAGTGCGCAAGCGTCATACCCACTTCTGCGTCTACCGGGTCGACACCATGCCACCAAACTGGCGGAATATAGACCGAGTCGCCGGCTTCCAATACACCTTCGTACTTTGTTAGTTGAGCATCGGCCGGAAAAAATCGTTCCCTGCCATTCATGTGATGAAAATTTGCCTTGAGTAGCGGCTCATACTGTGGCCATTCGCTGCGCGTGAGCCGAAATAGCGAAATGCGCTTACTGCCCACCAGTTGACTCGTTAGGGTCTCATCAAACCCGTGAAAGTGCCATTCCGTAGAGGCGTTCTTGTAAATGAAAATGCGCTTCGCTGGATAGTGGAGAGGGCGGCTATTGCGCTTATCAAAGAAGCGGTATCCACCAATGTCGCTCGCCAATGCTGGAGGCAATCGGGCTGCTGGAATGGATAAGGTCTCTGTATCGGATGCGCTACGCATCTCTTTAATGCATTCGGCGATGGGCTCGCGGCCCATGAATCCAGCATTCCGAACCACCGGAATTGGATTGAAGGTTCGAAAAGTTATTGCTTTGGCATCTCCGCACCGGCCCTCGACGTAGCCCGGGCGCTTCCACTGCGTTACAGCTGGCCAAGAAGCAACAGCACCTTTTATGAGAACCGGTAAGTGTTTACTCACATACATGTCCCAGAACGTCTCTTCACTCAGTTGTTCGGCATCAACGACTGGCAAAGGACGAGAACGTCCAGGGATCAGATCAATGACCTTTACGAGATTGTTCGACATTTCCTTTTCCCGCAACGCGGCTCCTCTTCAATGGCATGTTGGCGCGTGATCATTCGCGGAGAGACCCAATGACGAGCGCCGACGAGTTCTGGGGCTCGCTGCCATTGAGATCGCGACTAAAGATGTCCCGATGACGTCGCACGTAGTCGATGGCCGAGCGTAACAATGCTGTGAACGCTGTATCGTAGTCCTCCCTGTACCAAGCTTCGTCACGAGCCGAGCTTGGGATGGCATGCAGGTCCCCTCGCATGTCTGTGAATCCATTCTTTAGTCTGTATTGCCGGTCAGCATCCATTGCTGCATAGGCAATGAACGCTTACGCCCAGACTTCACGAGGCATCATCTGGAGATTACTTGATGTCGCACCGCGGTAAAAGTCTCAGCTTGCGATGGTTCACTACGTTATCCCTCGTTCAGTTCAAATGTAGGCCCTGATGCAGGGATTTCATCGAGTTGTCTCGATACGAGTTGCCTTGCCGTAGTGATTGCCACACCCTTCGATACGCTACTTCCTGTTTGCTATCGTTTGCCCAGCAACGACAGTCAGCCTTCCGCCGCGGAAAGGTAAGGTTTGCTGAGCGATGAGGCTTGGGGCCCGCATCGATAGCGCTCCTCCGTTGCAAAGAATCCAAGGCCAGCGCATCATTAAAAGCTTCATCCACAGAGACCATCGAGACCAACATGCGGGCTCCATGTCGGTACCGCCCGGATGCGTAACGCGTTCACGGTGGCCTTTGCGGTTGATTGCAGTGGTTGCTTCGTTGCGACTGGATGACTGCCGCTTCCAGCGGTCGGGTTGTCAGTGGCGTGTTGGAGGCCTTCTCCTTTCGCAAAGCCAAGACTGTGCTCGAATACACGAAGGATCAGCACTGAACGTGACTGACATTCCCCAGCTACCAGGGATCCGGTGCGGTACCGCGAATCCTCGGTGCCACCTGGTGAGCCCGCTCATATTCCGCCCACGACGTACTCTGGTGGCTGCGAAAATGAGGAACGTGGCCAATCGAAAGTCGGCGCGAAACATCGGCAACGACACGGAATTGCAATTTACGGGTAGGTCGCGGACGCTAAAGGGACTCCCCTTAGCTGATCGGCGAGCTTCGGACATTCCAGGAGCTTCAGCCGTTGATGGTGGTCATAGAGTTGGTGCGCCAGCGCCAGCACCAAAAGCCATTGTCGCAAGGGCGGACAAGCGCCAAAAGGATGTACAAGTGCGGGAGCGAGATCTCGACTACATCGCTGGTCGGAATGCTCTGCAGGAATTCGAGGGGGGATTCGGCAGTATTCAGTGTGTGGCACCAGAGCGGCACCATCAAGATGGTGTTGAATTTCAGGTTCCATCGCCGTTGCTGGCCCCAAAGAAGCTACGGCACAGAGCGCTGGCGGCGCGGCAATACCTAGACCGCCGGAGCAAAGTTCCGGTGGCGCTGGCCACTTCTACGACATGATCATGCAAGGGCCGGATAGACAGTCGCTGCTCATGTTCTAAGAAACTACCTAGCTGCGGTTCAATACGCATAGAAGAATGGAGACTTGCAGGCATGGAACGCTTCTCATCGCAAAACATATTGATCATAGAAGGACCGGTCTATCTGACTGGCGCCTACGAAACGCCCCTAATATGCGAGCAATTCGCGCCTGAGAATGAAGCCTTCTCGAAGGCGATCGATCTTCAGAGGATTGCCGACTCCGGAGAGCTGAACAGAAAGGTATTTCAGGCGTATGGAAACTGGACCGCAGAATCCAAGTTCAGCGGTGCAGCGCACATTCTCGCCAATGAAGTTGAAGCGGGGGGGTACCGGCCGGTCTTGGCATCGCTTGCTGACATTTTCGAGGACAGCAACAACAAGCTATCCATTACGCCAAATGGCCATGCACTCCTCGAGGCGTGCGAGACGGTGGCGCTGTCCACAAGCTTCATAACGACCGGGGCAATGCTGTTCGGGATACTGTGGCAACTTCGAAGAATGCAGAAGCGGATAATTCTCGGCGGTTCGCTCATCTCCAAGTGGTCGCAAGCGAAGCTGGAGCGAACACATTTCGATTTCGCGCTGTCCTGGGAGGCTGAGGGAAGGCTCTCAGTTATCCTGGCGGAGATCAGGAGTGGTGCCCCGCGCGAAGCCATTCTTCATGAGATTCCAGGCGCGTGGTGGCGCGAAGGTGGACGACTTGTCAAGTCGCGAGCTAGCTACGCCGCGATCGACTTTCAGAAGCACAGCGTCTTACCGAGCAGAGCCTTTGTGGAAATGCGCAAGGGCATACACAGTTACGAAGCGGTGCGTGGATGTCCGTTCCGTTGCGAGTTTTGCGACTACCCATTTCTCATGGGAGGTAAGAAGCCTCGCTTCAAGAGTGCGGAATGGATATTCGAAGAGTGGAAGGCCCTTCATGAGTTGGGTGTGACGAGAATTCAGGCGCTGGACTCGCTATTCACAGTGCCATACAAGCGGATGGCGGAGCTAACCAAGTTGCTGATCCAATCAAAGCTTGCGAAAAGCCTGAGTTGGTCATGCTTTGCGAGGTCCACGGAGCTATCCAATCGAGCGTTCGTGGAAAACATGAAGGAAGCGGGTTGCGATACGATTCATATCGGGGTCGAGAGTGGATCGCAAATCATTCTCGACAACATGAAGAAGATGACGACGGTAGAGAGTAATGTACGGGCGATGGAGAATTGTAACGCCGTAGGCATTCCGACAGCGTGCACACTGGTGGTGGGATTCCCGGGGGAGACGGAGGAGACGTTTCAAGAGACGCTGGCGATGTTGGATCAGCATTCAAGCTCGGTCGTCGCACCTCTCGTCTGGTATCCAGCCGAGGTCGAATCGTCGAAGGTTCCAATCATGCAGCCGGAGCGTGTCTCGCAGTTCGACATCAAGGTCGAATGGGGCAATTACTCGATTCCAACCAGGGTTTGGGGAAAGGACGTCGCGCTTCCATTTCCGGTGCGTTGGTCTCACAGCACCATGGATACCGAAACCGCTGTGCGGCTCGCTACCAAAGTTGCTGATAGAACGCGAGAAGACCGGATCACCGGGCACGATGCCATGAATTCCCCATACATCAGCCTGATCACGCACGGCATGAAGATCTACCAAATCTTGGGGTACGAAAGGGCTTCTTCTTTCCTTCGGGGATTTCGTAAGAGATACGTTGAGTTTCTGAATGGCGAGGATCCGACAGTTATCAGGGCAGGAATTCCCGATTGGCTGCGTGCGAGCGGACTGACGGTAGCGGAATAGCGAGGTCAAGTGCTTCCGATGTCGGAGTGGCAGAAGCTGACACGCACCATTTGGGAGAATCAGCGTCATTCGGTATCCGCGGCCTGAGGCGGGTCTCGGGGTCGTCATACCCGGCCATCGTCAGAGTTTTGCGAACGCCGTGGAGATTGTGGGAATCCATGGAAACAGCGGTAGCCTGTGGAGGGCTTCACGTGCGGTCGATGAGAACGGTAGACATCTCGGTCGGTCGCATTCGCTGCGTCAAGAGGATATTGGATAGGCGGCGGGCGTAACCTGGCGGTCTTAGGTAAGTGCCATTGGATTTAGCTGGAACGCTCGATCGATGGAAGGCGAAGGGTGAAGCGGAAACGTCCGGAGTCACCCGAAGCGTGCAGTGTACCGCCATTCAGTCGCGCAAGCTGTCTAGAGAGCGCCAACCCCACACCTGTTCCGCCTTTGCGAGTGGTGAAGAATGGCAGGAAGATCTGGGACCTCAGCGCGTGCGGGACCCCAGGACCGTTGTCAGTCACATGAATTGACACTCTGCCGCGAACATCTGTAGCCGATCGCAATTCAATGCGCCCACTTGGTTGGGTCGCGAGAGCCTGCTGTGAATTTCGCATCAGATTAATGATCACTTGCTCGACTTGCCTCGCGTCAGCCCATATGTACGCATCAATCGAATCCGAAGCGACTTCTAGCACGATGCCGTTGTCCTCCAGTTCCCGGGCTTTGAGTCGGAACACATGGTCCAACAACTCACGCGTCCCTACGGAGGTTTGCTGTGGAGCGGGGGGATGTGCGAAATGGCGATAGGATTCTATGAATCTCACCAGACCGCTACTTCTCTCATGGATGACTTCAACACTTTCCGCGGCATCGGAGCGCCCGGCGTCTGCCGCCAGCGTATCCCGCAAGTGTCGACTCAAAGTCACGATTGGGGTCAGAGAATTCATCATCTCGTGGGTTAGTACGCGAGTCAGTGCCTGCCACGCATAGAGATCGCGCGACTCCAGTTCCTCCCGAATATCCTGCAGGATCACTGCGATATAATTTTCATCGAGAAGACTGAACCGTCGACTGTGGAGTAGCAGGGTGGCCGGCTCCCCGCGTAGAGTCACGTCGATTTCCAATTTCTCCGAATCTCTCATGGATTGGAGCAGGGTCGGCAGTCTCGCGTCGGCTCGCGCAAGGTTGGCCAGCGATGAGCCGGCGGCGTACCCTAAGAGGGTGTCCAATTGATTGTTACCGAGTACGACGCGGCCGTTTCCGGTAAAGCACAGCATCGCGACACCAACATGATCGATTACTGCACGCAGCAGCTCGTCGCTGGCCATGCGCCCGACGTGCAGTGATCGCATGGCGGTCAGCAAATGTTCAGACGCTCTTTGGTAGTCAGCAAATGGAGCGTGGGAGATTCGGCGAGGGAGAGCCGTTGTGTAGTCGGACGCCGCTACGGACTCCAGCAGTCGGGCGAGGTCGCGTGTACCTGCTTCGGCATACCTCACTAGTTCGACCAGCATGAACGCGCACGACGCGGCCAGGACGAGTGGTACGGCGTCCCAGCGTGTCTTGAATAGACTCCAAAGAAATCCGAACATGAAGAGTGCAAGCAGAAGGACGCGCACCGCGACATTCGCGCGAAAGCTCTTAGCGAAGAGCATGCAATACCATCTTGCGATAAAGGGTACTGCGCCCCACACCGAGCGCCTGCGCTGCGCGAGTGAGGTTTCCTTCGTAGCGTAACAGTGCGCGCTCTATCGCCAGGCGCTCCAGCGCCAGAAGTTCAAATGGTAACTCTTGGTCAGGACGGTGACTTGCCTGCAACGCATCGGCGGGCAAGACTCGGTCAAGCTGCAAGGTCGGTGCCTCACTGAGGATCACAGCCCGTTCAATGACATGCCGGAGTTCGCGAACATTACCAGGCCACGACCACTCACAGAGACGTTTGACAATTGCGCTGTCAATGACATTATGGGACTTGGAGTATTTTCGCGAAAAGTGCTCGGCAAAGTGCTCGGCGAGGAGAGGTATATCCTCTTGTCGCGCCCGCAAAGGTGGCAGGCGCAGCTCGATGGTATTGATCCGATAGAGCAAGTCCTGCCGGAAGCGACCGGGTTCACGAATCTCGAATTCCGATAAGTTGGTCGCGCAAACAACTCGCACATCCACGTCGATCGGCCTATCGGACCCTACCCGCGTGACGGCGCGTGTTGATAGTGCGCCTAGCAGCTTGGCTTGCATAGGAAGGCTTAGGTTCCCGATCTCGTCAAGAAACAATGTCCCCCCTGAGGCTATCTCAAATCGACCGGCGCGATCTTCTCGGGCGTCGGTAAAGGCGCCTTTGCGATGACCGAATAGCTCGGACTCGAATAGAGATTCCGAGACCGCGCCCATGTCCAGACTGAAGAAGCCGCGATCGCGCCGGTTGGAGTGACGATGAATCGCACGCGCCACCAGCTCCTTGCCCGTGCCATTCTCGCCGAGTATCAACACGTTTGCGTCTGTAGTGGCTACCTTGCCTATTTTCACTAAGAGGTCCGTGATGGCTTTGGATCTGCCAAGTAGACGATGTTGCTCGGCATCGGATTCAAGCAACCGCTGGCGATGCTTCAGGTGCGTGAGTTCGCGATCGCTGCGAGCAAGCCGTGCGGCAGCCGTCACGGTTGCAATCAACCGGGCATTGTCCCAAGGCTTGACGAGGAAGTCGCTCGCGCCTTGACGCATCGCGTACACGGCAGTGTCCACACCGGCGAATGCGGTCATGAGCACGACTTTTGCGTCGGAATCCAACCGCCGTACAACGTTGAGCCAGTGCAGACCTTCGCCACCGCTAGTGGCGCCTGCGGCGAAATTCATGTCGAGCAGGATCACGTCAAAGTGAACTTGGAGGAGTCTGTGCTCGAGGTCTTGCGGTTGGTCGAGCGCTTCGACCTCATCGAAATGTCGACGCAAGATGATCCGAGCGGCCTTCAACACGTGCGGGTCGTCATCGACGATCGCCACACGCGTGGACGCTAATCCTTCAGGGGTGACTGCCATCGGCCGCTCCGTCCCAAATTGACACGAATACTGTATCAATATGACCCATACTTCTGCTGTCACGACTCGGCAAGTATGCAGTAAGACATGGATGTATTTGCGTCAAGTGCTTGTTTCTAAACATAAAAGTGCGCCGCAATCTCAACTTGGCTCGACTTTTGCTGATTTGGTTCTCAAATGAAGGACTTCCTCTTAGTTGTATGGCGTAGTGCCGTGCGCGAGCGCGCATACGTGTTCATCAACGTATCCGGCCTCGCGATGGGCTTTGCATGCAGCCTAATCTTGGGTCTGTTTCTGTTCAGCGAGCTGACTTTCGACAAGCATTTCGAGAAGCACGATCGGATCTTCCGAGTCGTCACCGAACTGATTCAAGATGGTAACCAACGCACGATCTCTGAAGTTCCACGTGCTATCTCTCCGTTGATGGCAAGTGAGTATCCGGAGATAGAGGGCTATGTCCGATTCACCACGGCCAACATAGGCGGTGGCCTGCGGCTGCGGCGCGGTGACGTGGTGGTCAATTGGCAGCAGGCATACTTCGCCAGCGATTCCATATTCGACGTCTTTTCTCACAAGATCGTGGCCGGTGATCCACGCACGGCGCTCACTGCACCTTCCACTGTCGCGATAAGTGCTCGAGTGGCAAAGGCGTACTTTGGTGACAAAAATCCCATCGGGGAGAACCTCTATACCGAAACCAACGCCGCATGGAAAATCACACTGGTATTCGACGATCTGCCGCCCAACACACATCTGCGTTACGACGTACTGTTTTCGGACAAGATTCCGCTGCTACAGGATGCCGCTACAACCGCGGGGCTGCGCGAGCAAGTAAGCAAAGGCGTCGGCGCGATAACCTACCTTCTCATGCGACCAGGATTCGCGATCGCCAAGTGGGAGGAGTTCGGCCGGGAATTCGACAAGCGCGTAGTGGTTCCAGCAACGCCTCCAGGAATGACGATACGGTTGCGACTTCAACCGCTGGACCAGATTCACTATGGCGAGCCTGTCGCTGGCGACGACACTACCGGCAATCGGGCATATCTCTACGGCAGCCTTGGCATCGCGGTTCTACTACTCACGGTCGCATGTATAAACTACGCGAACCTTGCCACCGCTCGTGCACTACGTCGAGCTCGTTCAACCGCGATCCGCAAAATATTGGGAGCCAGTCGTGGTCGACTCGTCCTTGGTACCCTTGGAGAGGCGGTGCTGTATGCGATCGTATCGGCGCTACTGGGAGTTGCTCTAGCGGAAGTTGTGATCGAATTGACGCCAGTCAGCGAATTGCTTGGCAAGTCCGTTGACTTTGACCTCTCGTCTGGTGGCCCACTGCTGGCGATAGTTGCGGTTGTGGCAATACTGATAGGGCTGATCGCGGGCGCGTGGCCGGCGATGTACCTTTCTGCCTGGATGCCTGTGTCGGCATTCAAAACGCGCGCCGAGGACTCCAGCAAAGGATCGGGGGCGCGGGAAACGCTGGTGATCCTGCAGTTTATGATCGCGTCCTGCGTCGTCGCTGCAACGCTGATTATGCTGTCGCAAATGCGCTTCATTGCAAGCACCCCTCTTGGCTTCGAGCGCGAGAATAGGGTGCTGATTACAGTCCGCGGAACCGACAAACACGCGCGTCTGCCCGCACTGACACAACAGCTGCGAAGCAATTCAACCGTGCTTGGCGTTGCGCAGGCTTCAGTGCCACCAGGGCGGTACAACAAGAGAATGATGCGCGTCGAGAATGACGCCGGGCAGGCAGTCTCGACCGAGGTCGCGGTCGTGGGCATAGACGCGGAATTTCTCGGAGTGATGGGAATACCGATTGCAGCCGGGCACAATCTTGATCCACTCGGAGCGCAAGGAGAGCAGATTCTCGTCAACGAGACCCTGGTGCGGCAACTTGGATGGAAAGATCCCTTAGGTCACAAGATACATACTGGACGCGTTGTAGGAGTAGTAAGGGACTTCCATTTCAATTCCCTGCGGGAACCGATTCGACCGCTCGTGATCACCATGCTCTCTGATGATCCCAGCGGCATCCCCGAAGCGCAGCGTCCTTTCTGGCCCCGCGTGGTAGTAGTCCGCATTGCGGGCCACGACTTTGGCGACACCATCCAGCATATTGGCAAGGTAATAACCGCGTTCGACCCCGGCAATCCCTTCGAGTACAACCTGCTGGAAGAAAGCTTGCGAACATTCTATGACACGGATCGGCGGGCGCTCTCACTGATCATGCTGTTTGCCGGCATGTGTTTGTTCATTTCTTGCCTGGGCCTCTTTGGGCTTATGGCTTTTGCTACCGAACGTAGAGCCAGGGAAATTGCCATCCGCAAAGTTTTGGGGGCGACCAGTGGCCAAATAGTGGGACTTCTCGCACGACGCATCGTCGCCTTGATTGCTGTGGGCGGTGCCATTGCCACTGTCGCGACATGGCTGTTGATGAACGAGTGGCTTGCGGCATTCGCATATCGCGCCAGCATCAATCCGCTTTTGCTCGCGGTTGCCGTGGCCTTAGTTGCGATACTCGCGATTGGAGTCGTGGCTGCGCAATCATCACGCTTGGCCAGCGCAGATCCGGCAGAGGGGATGCGCGGCGATTAAGCTGCCATCGATGAGGGGGTGATGACGATGGATCGATCGCTGTGGCCCGCCTGGCGCATAAGGAAGAGACGAATTGCGGGATTCGCATTGGGCATGGTCTCACTGCTGGCCATTAAGGTTCGGGTGAAGCCGCAAGCTGCCAGCCTGTTGCCGACTCATTCCTGCCGGCGCGGTGAGGACCTGTGGCACGATGCGAGTCTCGTATTGTTGCGGCGGTCGCTCGATGCGCCGGATGATGACTGCACCACGCGGCGATTCGCCGAGGCACTGCAGATCGTACCCAGCCACTGGTTCCCGTGTCCCTGAAGATACTCGCCGATGCAGCGACGCAGCGTCTACTCGCTTATGCTGTATCTCTTACAGCCGCTTATGTTGGCGCACTCTGTCTGGCTTGCGTGGCGAAACTCGCCCAATCGCGTCAGCTTGCGCGAGCGACTAGCACTCGGTGCCTTGCCGCGCAGAGATTCACCGCTGTGGGTGGAGGCGTTTTCCGTCGGCCAAGTACGGGCGCTCGCGGCGCTGTTAGAGTCGCTGGGTGAACGCTGTGGCCCGCTGCTGATAACTGCGAGCACGCCGGCCGGCTATTTGCTGGCCTGCGAACTTTTTGGCTCACGCCACGAAGTGCGCGCCGCGCCGTGGGACCTGCCCGGTGCAGGGCGGCGCTTCCTTTCAACCGTGCAGCCGCGGGCCGCCGTGTTCATCGAGACAGAGTTCATGCCCAACCTCGTTGAGACGGCGCGCGCGCGCGGCATTCCAGTGGCGTTGCTCAGCGCGGGGCTTTCGGAGCAGGCTTTGCGCAGCTACCCCCGCCTATGGCGCGCGAAGATGGTTGCACACATGCTGCGCACGTATGCGGCAGTCGGTGCCCAGAGCGAGACTGACCGCGATCGCTTCATAGCATTGGGTGCGCCCGCAGATCGGGTCACCGTGACGGGCAACCTCAAGTTCGACGTGCCTCTGAATGCTCAATTGGCAGAGCGCGGGCCAGCACTGCGGGCGCGATGGGCGGATGGGCGTCCACTCTGGGTCGCGGGCAGCACCTATGCGGCGGAAGAGCGGATTCTGCTCGACGTGCAGCAGCGCTTACTCGGTGCAGCGCGCGCATCAGGGGCGCCACCTCCGGTCCTAGCTTTTGCTCCGCGCCGCCCCGAACGCTTCGCCGCAGTGGCGCGCTGGCTGGCGCAGCAGCGCGTGCCTTTTGCCTGCAGCAACGCCGCATCGGAAGACGCGACCCGACGCCCGGGAGCAGACATTGTGCTCGTCGATGAGATGGGCGTCCTGTCCGCCTGGTATGCCGCGGCGGACGTGGCCTTCGTGGGTGGCAGCTTGAATCCGGTGGGTGGACACAATGTGCTGGAACCCGCGGTGCTCGGCCGGCCGGTACTGGTGGGGCCGAATACATTCAACTTCCCAGATGCCGCGCGGTGTCTGATCGAAGCCGGGGGCGCGCAGCGTGTGTACGCCGCACAGGACTTCGCGGAGATACTGGGGACCTGGCTGAGAGATCCTGAGGCTCGCACACTGGCCGGTGCACGTGCTGCGGCCGCAGTCCTCGCCAATCGAGGGGCTGCGGCGCGCTCGCGCGCGCTTCTCGCTACGGTCGTACCGGCTCAGTCGGTATCGTGAACGAGCGGTTTGTCGATTCTGGTGCGTCTCGGTTCTTCGTGCAAAAGTGGTCAAGAAGCCCTTCCCTCGTTGCTTATGCGAGGGCGCGATCCCAGAGCTGCGTGAGCGTCACACTGGGGGCGTGGCCTCCGTGTCCGAAAGAGTAGTGTCGCTTGGGAATTCGGTGAGCTAGCTCGATACCGGCGATCGTGGTCGCTGCACCGGCAAACGTCTTGAACCCGGCCATGTAGGCGCAGCGTCTCTTGATGGCAAGGTGATCTTGTTCGATCACGTTGTTGAGATACTTTCCCTTCGGATAGTAAGAATAACTGGATGCTGCTCTACAGCGCTTCGATCCGGTCGCCTGGGCGGATTCGGTTTACTTAGGCGCATGAGCTCGCGCACTATATTCTTCACCGCACGCTTCGCGAATCCTTCGTGTGCTCTGAGCAGGACATGCTGGACTGGCCCATGGAGGACGAGAGCATGGAGGCCAAGGCAGACGAATTTGCGTCATATCTGTTGATCCCGCTGAACAACTACCGGCAGCAGGTCAATGCCGCCGTCGATCTGGATCTGATGGGTCACTGTGCCGAACGCTACGGCGTTTTGTTTACGGCGGCGATTCTCAAGTGGCTGAGCTCCACGGACGAGAAGGCCGTCGTGATTATGTTCACCGATGGATACATGAACTGGGCCTGGTCGAGTAAGCCAGCTGCGAAGGCCGGAGCATTTGTTCGGACACGCAGCCAAACTATTCCGATTCCACGTGGATCGGTCACTGCGAACCAGAGTATTCAGATTGAGCGGCACGGTGTCGATGTACCGGCTACTATCTGGTTTCCGCACGCGGAGCCGGGATGGGTGGTGCGCGAAATGAAGCTCTACTCGGATCACTACGAGTCCGTTATCACACTGCTTGTGCTGCCGCGCTACGCCGCAGTATGGCCGCCACGTCTGTTGTCAGATGAAGCTTGAATCCGGCGGTGTTCATGGACATGCGGCGGCGGCTCGAGCGCTGCCGTCACGCGCGGGGGGAAGAGGAACGCTGATGGGCGCTGCTGCATACGGAGGCGCCGGCAACGCTTGCGTCTGACAGGCTTTAGACTGCGAATCGAGGGACCGATCCAATGCAGAACGAGCTTTTCGTCCACACGCCGTTATACTTGGTCACCGCGACGATGGTGTGCTGGAAGTGCAGGGCAAGCCAGACGGTGGTAGCGCTCGCCTGCCACAACCTCAGTGACGGCGAGCGGGACATGGCGCCGTTCGGGGACGTGTCCGGTTTGCTGCTGCTGTCCGAGGTAACCAAGATGCCGCCACTGGTCCTGCAGGAGATGATGAAGCGCAATCCTCGGTATGAGCTGCGCTACTCCTCGACGGCGCAGGAAGAGTACTTCGCCAACACCTGCGCGTGCGGCGCGCTGTTCGGTGACTTCTATCTGTACTCGGAGCCCGGCGGGGCGTTCTTTCCGGAGGATCCGAACGCTGCGCGCGTCATCATGATGGAGCGGCTGGAGTTCGATGGTCCGCAGCCCTTTGAATGTTCCTTCTCCCAGGGCGGTACGGGCCAGTTCATTCTCGAGCACGCCACCCGCGTGCCCTGACCACCGTTTGAAGTGAACCCAAGGATTTGGTGTCGACATGAAACTCTCTCCTCCCCTGAAAGCTGCCGCGGTTGTATCGGGGCGCGCCGTAGGCTCGATTGGCCTGTGGATCCTCAACTTCGCGCGCAAGCCGCTATCCAAAGACTCGGCGAGGTTGGCGGAGTTCGGGTCCTATCTGGAGGGCACGCTTGCGCCGATCTTGGCATTCGCCTCCTTCATCGGCTTGATCGTCAGTATCGATCATCCGGCGGGGCAGCGTCAGGAAGAGTCCCAGCGTATCGAAGCCATGAACCATTTCCAGGATGCGACGAAGAGTTTGGAGCGGGCGTTCGACACCTTCGTTGACCGGGAGGGAGCGCCGATTAGCGACCGCCTGGTCTGGCTCACGGTGGGTAGATTAATCCTGTCGGCCCGAGCGATAGCGGCACGCATCGAACTGCCCAGCGTGAAGGAAATGTATGAGGCAGAAGAGGAATACTGGCGCAGGCGCTTTTATAACGCCATCCAGGCCATGACCATTCAGTCCCCACTGCCCAACCCCGACTGGTTCCGGCAGGGCGAGCAGCGTCTGCCGGGCAATATCATCGACGAGCAATCCATCAAGGTGATCTTCGACTTCACCGAATGGCCGCAAGGCCAACCGGATCCCTTCGATGCGATCGCGCGGTACACGGATGCTGAACTGGGCCCGCTGCGCGGTGGTCGCGCTGGCGCGCGCGAATACATCACCGCGAAGCGCCAGAATCCGATCAACGGCTGACTTCAGCTGGCTCGACCCGCTGAAGCATGAATCGGTGCTGCGGGGTTGTGATGGGCAAGTAGACGACAGCCAGTGCGATACGAACTGCCTGCGCCAGTATGGAGCCTGCGGAAAGTCACGCAAGGGAGGTTACATGATTGTGTCGTCGACGGACCCCGAGGTCGAACATCATCTCAAGGACTTTGATGATTCTCGGCTTCGACGGCAAGAGCCCCGACCAGTTCCGCTGCGAAAGACTTCGCTAGGAACGATACCCCCCGGGGTCGCTAATCCAGTCCTGTACGGCTGAAGCATGCCATCCGCAGGCACGACCACCCAGGTGGACAGGCGGAGGAAATCGATTCGCGGCTATGCGCCGGTAGATCGTCGGGCGACTCAGTCCGGTGATGCGCAGCACGTCCCGAATCCGGTAGTAGGCCGGCATTGGAAAGTCGCCTGGGCGGCGACCAATCTTCTCGATGGATGACGCATTCATGACCGGGTATCCGTGTGCCCGCGCCGGCGAATCGAGCAGGGGTGGGTTGGACGGGCGTCTGCGGCTGGAGGAATTATCGGCGCCCTCGGTTTAGCGCGGGAGGCTCGGCGTTTGGCAGAGCCCCCGCAGTCCTGCCGCGCCGTACCTGCACGCGTGTCGGGCTCAATCCTGAGGTCCCAGGCCATCCACGCCATCACTTCGGTGCGACACCACCCCAACGGCCGTCCCTGGAAGCGGGTCTTCTTTGGAAACCTGCCGAACAATGCCAAGGCCGCAAGAATCCACGGGCTGCGCCTTGTAAGACGGGTGACATCGTGGGTGGTGAGGAGTTGGTGGCATGCGGGGAGCTTCTCGTTGACCCACTTGGAGAGAGAAGCCTGGTCCTTGGTGGTGACGGCACGCACTGCAGTGCCGGCGGGTAGGTCGTTGCTCATGGTTAGTACAGCTCATGTGTGGTTCCGGTCGCCTGGAGACGAGTTGTCACTTGAAGTGGAGAGTCGCACGAGCTGGCAAAGGTTTCAGCAGGAGATTCGCGGTGAAAATGCCATTTACTCGGCAGCGAAATAGCTTTCATGATGCGAGGGGCATGCGAATACTGAGTGACTGAAGCGTTGCCTCGCCGCAGCCACCCGGAGAGAGGGACATGAAGAACTTTGAAAATTGCTACAACCGTCAGGGTTCCGTGACCGTTTTTATGCGGACTGCCGGAAGGCTGGCCGCAGCGGTGCTTTGCCTGCCAGCGTTTGTGCTTCTAAGGACGTGCGAACCTGTGGTGCGGATCGGAATGAAGACTCTGACGACCTTGGGAATTCTCACGTCACTCGTCCTGGCGCTGTCCGGCGCAGCTCCGCGCCTGCCACTGATAGGCGCGCTGGCATTCTTTGTAGGGTGCGGATTGGTGCCTTGGTTATTGCGAGCTGCCATGCGACTGATCGAGCCCTAATGCCGGCGCAACGGCTGAAAGCGAATCCAGTCCGCTCAGCAATTCACACAATCGGATCTGCAGACGGATCGCGAAACAGCCAGACGATCGATGAGAATGGCAGTGCCGCATCGTTGGCACAGTCCGAGCTGCAGGACCGAGCCCTCCGCCAGACCGCGCGCCAGCAGTACCAGCTGCTCGAACTCGATGTGCCTCTCGGGAAAGCAGGTGTGAAGCGCCTCGTACACGGAGCACAGCAGCTCTCCGGCTTCAAGGGAAATGAGTCGTCCACGCGAGCCTGTCCCGTCTTTAGGCAACACGCCCAGCAATTGGCAGAACAGGGCGGCAGTTGTGGCCATCTGGTGGCATCGCGCATTGCGGAAGAACTCATTAATGGACGTGGGTGATGGGCCTCGTCGGCGATCTTGCGATGCGACTCCCCAGCGCATCCGCAGGGTCTCCAGCCGGTGACGCGATATCCCGGTGAACTGCCAGATGGTCTGCGTGCGCGCCCTGTGCGAGACCATGCGTTTGGCCAGCAATCGGCGGCGCAGGTCACGCTCATCAGGGTCATCGGTCTTTTCCACGCTCCTTTAGTCCTGTTGTTTTGTAGACCATGCTTTGTCAGTGCGCAAGTGAAGTCTGTGGTACGACAGTTCTCGGCCGCCAGGGTATTTGTGGCGTAATGGATCAGTTAATCCGGTGTGACCTGATCCGCCCTCTACGCACACTTGTCGTGGAGGGAAAGTCTTATGAACACCACACCACATCGGCCGGATCGTCCCTGCAACGCGCTGCCAGCTCAGCGCTGGCGACAGGTGCGCGCACTGAAGGACGTCGTGGCACTCAATGAACATGTGCTTGAAGTGCTCAGCGTTGTGGCAGCACTTCGGTCGCCCGTCTCGCCGCACATCATTACAGAGCACGCCGAACTCTGGACGTCCCTGGACTCCGCATCCCGTCACAGAGCGGCACAGCTCCCAGTCCTATTCCTGGATCTGCACTTCCAGGATGTCGAGTGGTGGCAAGCGGCTACGCATGCGGCAGGAGATGAGGTTGCGGAGGACCGTGTGCTTGGTCGTGACGCAGAGAGCTGGCAGCCGGAGTTCATCCGCCAGACCCTGATGATCGCCTGGCCGTCGGTTCGGGAGGATCGGCTTGCGGCAGGACTGCTCTTTGGTATGTCTGAGGCTGTTGCCAATGTATTGTCTGTGCTCACGCCTCAGCAACTGGATCACATCAGCCTGTACCACAGTCAGGAGTTGCGCCTGCGCTGGATGCACTCGGGCCAGTTCTGGCGCCGTCTGCTGAGTTCTGCCAAGGCGAACGATATCGAGGCATTGGGGAGTACGCATCTGTTCGGGCTGCAGCTGCTAGGCGGTGAGGTACTTCGCGGACGCAACCAGGTTAGGCATGTTACGAGCGTGCAGCGTTGGCCTTAATCGGATCAGGCTCACCAGCGTTCATGAGCTGTCGTGCGGTTTCACCCGCATCTTCCGCGATACCGGGATGTTCGACGCGTGGCGACACATGCTCCTATAGCCACAGTCGCTGGCAGCACGAGGAAATGATCATGACGCGAACACAAATCAGAGGCACGTCCCGCGCGACTCTTGCGCTGATACTGCTGGCGCTTCTGCTGCTGAGCCCGGAGTTCGCAATGGCACAGGCTTCGCCCTTCCTGACCGGCGCCAATTCCCTGCAGGCGAACATCCTGGCCTGGGCCACACCCATCGCAGTGATTCTGGTGATGGTGCTGGGGTTCATGGCGATGACCAACCGGATTTCGTGGGGATGGCCCATCGGGGCGGTGATTGGTATTGCCATCATCTTCGGCGCCCCGCAGATCGTGACCTGGATCCGCGGCATGTTTGCGGTGTAGTGCGGT
>Ga0164241_10001954_pt1 | contig 23505 bp, 18 predicted proteins | sample OricomyardsoilBY_FD_108780 | JGI IMG/M metagenome (GOLD analysis project Ga0164241, IMG submission 108780) | Backyard soil microbial communities from Emeryville, California, USA - Original compost - Back yard soil (BY) | ecosystem: Environmental > Terrestrial > Soil > Unclassified | place: USA... | reverse complement strand
TCGTGCTGGAGAAGGAACCGGCGGTCGGGGCGCATCAGACGGGGCACAACTCGGGGGTCGTGCATTCGGGGCTGTACTACAAGCCTGGATCGCTGAAGGCGCGGCTGGCCGTGGCCGGGGGAGCGGCGCTGAAGGAGTACTGCGACGAGAAGGGCATCCCGGTGGAGGTACCCGGGAAGCTCGTCGTCGCGACGACGGAGGCCGAGCTGCCGCAGCTGGACCGTCTCTTCGGCAACGGTCGCGAGAACGGTGTCCCGGTACGTCGGCTGTCCCTCGAGGAAGTCAGGGAGCGCGAACCGCACCTGCGCGTGAAGGGCGCCCTAGCGGTCGATTCCACCGGCCGGATCGACTTCAAGCTGGTGGCCGCCGCCCTGGCCGATGACGTGCGCGCGGCCGGAGGCGAGATCCGCACCGGGGTGACGGTGACGAGGATCGAGAATGCGGGTTCCGTCGTGCATGTGCGTACGACGGACGACGTGATCGAGGCGGATCGGGTCGCAGTCTGCGCCGGCTTGCACAGTGACCGGCTCGCGCGGGCCTCCGGCCTCGAGCCCGGTGTCCGCATCCTCCCGTTCCGCGGCGAGTTCAGCGAGATCGTTCCCGAGCGCGACTTTCTGGTGAAGGGTCTCGTCTATCCGGTGCCCGACCCCGAGCTGCCGTTCCTCGGCGTCCACCTGACCCGTGGCATCGACGGAATCGTCCACGTCGGGCCGAACGCCGTACCGGCGCTGGCCCGGGAGGGCTATTCCTGGCGGAAGGTCGTCGCCAGGGACCTGTGGGAGTCGATGGCCTACCGCGGCTCCTGGCGGCTCGCGCGACGGTACGCCAAGACGGGCGCCAAGGAGGTGATGCGTTCACTCACCGGCCGAGCGCTCGTGCGGGAGGACCAGCGGATGCTGCCCGAGCTGCGAGTCTCGGACGTACGGCGGTCAGGCGCGGGGGTGCGCGCACAAGCGGTGACACGCGAGGGCAAGCTCGTCGACGACTTCCTGTTCCTCCGCGACGGCCGCACGTTGCACGTCCTCAACGCTCCGTCCCCGGCCGCGACCGCCTGCCTGACCATCGGCGAACGCATCGCCGAGGAACTGTGCGCCGACCGCGCCTGAGCACCTACAGGCGCGGCATGTGCCGGGCGAGGCGAGCCGTGAGTACGACGAACGCCAGGATGGCGAGGGTGGTCAGCGCGGCCGGGACGTAGAAGACGTGGGGGAGGCCGATGATCGCGACGCCGATGCCGCCGATCGTGCCGCCGACGGCGGAGCCGACGGGGATCGCGCTGAGGAAGACGCCGGAAGCGGTGCCGACGCCTTCGGGGTAGAGCTGCTGCGCGATCGACACCCCGAGCGCTCCCACACAGGCCCAGAGGCCGGCAGTCAGTGCTTGCCCGAGGAACAGGCCGCCGACGGAGGTGCTGGTCGCGTAGGCGAGGTTTCCGGCGAGGCCGAGGACGGCTCCCGCCGTCATGACCCGCAGCGGTCCGTACCGGTCGGCGAGCCGCGCGACCGCGGGTAGCAGCAACAGTTCCAGCAGCGGCTGGATGCCGATGACGGCACCGCGCACGGAGTCGGAGATGTGGAGCTGTTCGGCCATGTAGATGGGCAGGTAGCCGAACTTGATCGTGTCACCGGTCATCGCCAGAACGCAGACCGCGGTGAATACGAGCAACGGCATCATGCGGTCGATCTGTCGCCGGGTCTCGGGGCGCGTGGTGTCGTCCTGGTACCGCTCGACCCGCTGGCGACCGAGTGGGATGAGTTGCGCGAAGACACAGGCGGCGGTTGCCACCAACAGCGCACGGAGCCCGAAGACACCGCCGAACCAGCTGCCGATCACCGGTCCGAGGATCCAGCCGGTGGTGAACGCCATCCGGATGGTCGCGACGACCCGGTTCTCGGCCTTGGTCGGGTTCCGGCTCAGCTCGTCCCGGCACGCCGCGAACAGCTGGGCCATGGAGCCACCGGACACGCTCAACGCGATCGTGCTGATCACGAACGGGAGCCACACCGTGTTCGCGGCCGCCATGGCCAGCCAACCCGCTGCCCCGATCAGCGCACAGAGCCGGAACCAGAGCAGGCGATCGCGGCTCCGGTCCGACCACCGACCGACCAGAAACCCGGCCACCGGTGCGGCCAGGTTCGTGACGTAGTACAGGCCGGCCACGGGTAGGGGAGTACCGAGATCGCGAACCAGGAACAGTGTCAGCTGAGGAGTAGTGGCCGAGATCCCGATCCCCGAGATCAACAGCGACAGGAACGCCGCACGGTAGAAGCGCGACCCGACGACAACGCTCAGCGCAGACTCAGACCGGTCCAGCATCAGCCCCCACCTAGACGACCGAGACAGCTGTCGAGGTCGCAGAGGAGATTATCAGCCGCTTCTCGCGACAACCGCCTGTCTCTGTCCGCGGACGACGTCTCGGCTTCCCGAACCGCACCCGCAGGTGGTTTGCGATCGCTTAAAATGTACGTTATAAACTCGACTGGACGAGATAAACGTTCTTGTTCCGGAGCGCGCGGAGGTTCACATCAACCACGTCAAGAGCGGGCGCCGACCCATGGCCGGGTCGAGGTGGCTTCGCGCTGCGGTCGCCGTACTGGGGCTGAGCTCGGCGGTTCTCGTGCCGGCAGCGGTTCCGATGCCGGCGGACGCCGTCGACGGACCCGCAACCGCCCAGGCCGCGCCGACCACCTCGGTGGCGGTCACCCTGCTGACCGGAGATCGAGTGCGTGTCGAGACCGATGACACGGGCCGACCGCTGCTGAAGATCGAGCCGTCGCCGCGAAGTGGCGGGATTCCGACCTTCAGCACTCGGTACGTCGGCGATCACGTGTACGTCGTACCCGGCGATGTGGCGGAACTGGTTCCGGGCGTCCTCGACGAAGGCCTGTTCGACGTGACCGGACTGGCCGCGATGGGCTACGACGACTCGCGATCCAGCATTCCGCTGATCGTGCGGTATGCGCCGGATGTCAGGCAGCTCGAGCTGCCGAGCGGCTTCGTGAGCCGGACAGCACTGCCGAGCATCGACGGGATGGCCGTCGACCTTTCCACCGCCGGGGCTGCCGACTTCGGTGGGCGATTGGCCGCAATCCAGCGCAGCGCACGCGTGCAGCGTCAGCCGATCACGCCAAGGCTGGCCGGTGCGAATCTGGGCGGACTGGCTCACATCTGGCTCGACCGGCAGCTCAGCGCCGCCGACCTGGACGGGAATCTCACCCAGATCGGTGCTCCGGCCGCATGGCAGGCCGGACTGACCGGCGCCGGTACGACGGTGGCCGTGCTCGACACCGGCATCGACGAAGGGCATCCCGATCTGGCCGGGCAGGTCGCCGAGTCGGTCGACTTCACCGGCACGGTGCCGGCCGGAAACACCGGGAACGACGACGACAACGGCCACGGTACGCACGTGGCGTCGCTCGTCGCCGGCACGGGCGTCGCCTCGGCAGGCTCCCGCCGCGGTGTGGCGTTCGGCGCACGACTGCAAGTAGGCAAAGTGCTGGACTACCGGGCACGTGGGCAGGCCTCCTGGATCATCGCCGGAATGCAGTGGGCAGTGGCCCAGGGCAGCAAGGTGGTCAACCTGAGCATCAGCGATGCCGGCGGTCGCGCCGACGACCCGGTCGTCCTCGCCCTGGAGTCGCTGACAGCATCCGGCGACGCACTCTTCGTCGTTGCTGCGGGCAACTATGGGCCGTCCGGGGCGACGATCGGGAGTCCGGGCCTGGCCGCTTCGGCGCTGACCGTCGGAGCAGTCACCTCGGCAGATGTGGTCAGCGGGATCTCCTCACATGGCCCGACGCGTGACGACTACCGCCTCAAGCCCGACATCACTGCACCAGGCGTGAACATTGTCGGCGCCCGGGCCGGTGGCCGCGGCGAGACTGCTTATGCAACCTTCACCGGCACCTCGCAGGCAACGCCGCAGGTGGCCGGAGCCGCGGCGATCCTGCGAGCGATGCACCCCACGTGGGGATGGCAGCAAATCAAGTCGGCCCTGGTCAGCTCGGCGACGCCGACTGCTGGTACCACTGTGTGGGCGCAGGGCGGCGGTCGCCTCGATCTGGCCCGAGCCACGACCGCCACAGTGACCTCCGACGTCTCCGGGGTGGACTTCGGTGCGGCCCGTTGGCCGAATCGCGCGGCGCGCACGCAAACGGTGACGCTGACGAACTCCAGCACGACCTCTGCGGACGTCGACCTGGCGCTCGCGACGCACTCTGCGACAGGGGCAGGCGTTCCGGCCGGACTGTTCGACGTCTCGCCTGCCCGGTTGACTCTGCCGGCCGGCGGCACCGCGACCGCCACAGTCACCTTCCACCCGGACCTCGCGCCTGTCGGCTCGTACGGCGGCTCGCTCAGCGTGACCCGCGGTAGCGAGGTCATGCTCCGGCTCCCGATGAACGGATACGTCGAACCGGAGCGCTACGACCTGGCCGTCTCGGTACTCGACCGAAACGGCGCCCCGTACGCCGGTGGGCGCGTCGACCTCGTCAACGTCGACGACGTCAACGGCGCGTCCTACTTCGACGTACCACTCGACGGCGCGGGTCGCGCCACCAGGCGAGTCTCGCCGGGCTACTACTGGGTGCAGTCGCGGGTTGCCACGCCGGACCCTGCCGGTGGCGTCGGGTCGATCGCGTTCGCGGGCGATCCCGAACTGAGGGTCGACCGGGACACCGGCCTGGTCGTGGACGCGCGGAAGGCCCTGCCGGTGACGCCGCCTGCCATCCCGGGCGTTCCGACCAGGATGGACTACGCGCAGATTCTGACGAGCCGGGCCGACCAGCACCAGGCTCGCTACTCGGACGCGATCTTCCCGAGCGCTGCGGACGTCGCCGCCGGCGCGGTGCTCGTGCAGCCGTCCGGACGGCCGCTGCAGCACGGCTCCTACCAGTTCACCACTCGTTGGCGTCTCCTGCCGACCGGCCCACATCGCGACGGCGCAGACCTGTACGACTTGGTCCTCCCGCGCGGATCTGTTCCGACGCCGCCGGTGTTGCCGTTGACCACCCGTGAGGTGCGGAACCTCGCGCGCCTCGACGTGGACTACTACGCGCTCGGGGCGGACGCGGTCACCTCTGAGGCCCGCTTCGGCGGTTCCGACCTGACGCTCTCGGTCGGCGCCTATCGCCCGGTCGCCCTGCCGTCGCATCGGCTCGAATTGCTCAGCGCGGGTCCCGGCATTCGCTGGTCCCAGGAGGTCAAGTCGCCGAGCGCGATCGCACCGATGACGTTCAGCGAACCCGACACCACCTACAGCCCGGGCCAACGCGTCCGCGTCCATTGGTTCCGCACGCTTCAACCGCAAGCGCAGCGCGCAGCCAGATATCCGACCACCCAGGTGTTCGAGACCGAACTCAGCGATGGTGAACACATCGGCCAGCTGGAGACCCGCGACGTGTCCTCGGCCGTGCTTCGGGTCAGCCGCAACGGCGCTCTGCTCGGCGAGCAGTCCGCCACCGGCGGTGCCTTCACTGTGCCGACCGGACCAGGGCACTACACCGTCGAGCAGTCGCTCGGCCTCGCACCGACGGCGACGTCGATCGCAGCAGACTCGCACACGATCTGGACCTTCGACTCGACGTCGAGCGGCCCGCCACAGGATCTCCCGACGGTCCCGGCCGTGATCCGCCTGGACGTGTTGCCACAGTTGGACGACAAGGGATACGCGCGCTCCGGACGTCCGCTGCCGCTGACGGTGGTGGCCACGCATCTGAAGGGGAGCACAGCACTGCCTGGCGGCTTCCGCGAGCTCCGGCTCTGGTACTCGGGGGACAACGGCACCTCCTGGTTGCCGATCCCTTCGGTGCGCACCGGCACCGGTAGATACGCCGCGCTGATCCCCGGTCGCTGGCTTCGAGGTCCGGGGCCGGTAGCACTGCGCGCCACTGCCGTGGATGCAGCCGGCGCCACCATCGATCGCACCGTCCACTCGGCCTTCCTGGTACGCCGATGAGTCGCAGCCAGCCCGATCCTCGGGGCCTGATCAGTGGACCGTTCACCGGGCAGCAAACGAACTGGCCACCGCAGCAGCCACCGTATGGTTCACCGGGACCGTACGGCGGGCCGATGTATTCGCCGCCTCCGCCGCCACCGCAACGTCGGCGAGCCGTGGTCGTTGTCCTGGCCGTGGTGCTGTCCATGGTCGTCGTGGCCGCAGGTGCGTTCGTCCTGGTGGGGCGGAAGGACTCGAACACCAGCTCAGGCGTGAACCCTGGAGCCAAGCCGCCGCCTACGAGCGCTCTTCCTGCGCGGAGGAAGCTGTACGCCAAGCCGCCGAGCGCATGTTCGCTGCTGGGCAGTCCGACACTGCAGTCCGTGTACCCCGGAGCCACGGGGGAGGAAAGCGATCAGGACACCCCAGAGCTCGAGAACAACTACTACAGCCGTGAATGCCACTACTCGGCCGGCGGTAAAGGTGACTTCGGGCTGCGCTTCATGACCGTCCGCCTTCACGTGGTCACCGGAGAAGGTGCGCTGGACACCACCAAAGGCACGTTCCCTGCGTTCGTGGCGCATCTGCCGCAGAGCATCAACATCCCCACCATCGAAGGTCAGAAGGCGGTGCGCGGCTACGGAGACGAAGCGCACCTGATCTACGGCATCGACTCCGAGAACTGCCGCACGGCCTTTCTCCTGATCCGGAGTCAGAACGCCACGATCCAGGTCCGGTACGGCGGCTGTAACAGCTCGGGCGGCATGGAACTCCACGCCATCGACCAGACCACCGCGCTCAACGGCCTCTACACGGTGGCCCATGAGGTCATGGCCCACCTGGTCGCCGTCTGAAGCGTCTGCGTTGTCAGTCGAACCCGACAAACGTGACTGTCTCGTCGAGAGGTGCCCGGCCGGTGCGGTCGGCGTACTGCGTGACGTCCTCGTAGCCGATCGACATGCCGCAGAACAGGAGGGTCAGCGGTCATGCGCGCCATCGTACCGGCGCTCCGCTCACCCGATACCGTCTCACCCGAAACGAACCGGCCGCGTTGCCGCGGTCACCGACAGCCGGCGGTCACCGCTCGTCGCTGAGGGAACTCCGTGCGAAGGCGACGGCCTCCGTGAGCAAGGACTGCCAGAGCCGGCGATCGATCGTGGGGATCGCCACCCACTCGCGGAAGACCTTGCCGGCGGGAGAGAACTCGTCGCCGGTCCCGGCCCGCACGAGCTCGGCGACGCGGTCGCCCGGCAGTTTCACGACCAGTTGACCGACCGTGCCGTCGTACGACGCGAGGTACCGTCCCGCGAGCCGTACGCACGGATAGCCCATCATCGTCGACCGGCCGATCGCAGGGTCGTACAGCAGGTCGTCGGTGAGTTCGTCGTACAGGTCGCGGGCGTCGCCCCCGCCGGGCTCGGCTTTTCGTGGCATCAGGCCGCCGGCGGGGAGAAGACGCCGAACTGGTTGCCGGACGGGTCGCGCAGATAGGCGAATGCGGGAGCACCCGGGCCGGGGTCGAGGTGCTTGCCCACCACCGAGCCGCCGAGTTGTTCCGCGTCGGCGCAGGTCGCCTCGACGTCGGCGACGAGGATGTAGAACACCGCGTGGTCGGGCAGTTGCCCGCCGGTACCGAAGATGCCGCCCATCGGCGTCTCGGCACCGGAGGCCTTGATGTTGCGGTAGTCCATGCCACCGGCCGCTGCCGGTCCGTCCGCGTCGAAGGTCCAGTCGAAGAGGCTGCCGTAGAACTTCTGGGCACCGTCGGGGTCGCTGGTGCCGACCTCGAACCACGCCAGGGTGCCGGGAGCGGGTGCGTTCATGAGTGTCTCCTGATCATCCGGATCACCCGCCGAACTGACGGGCTACTCCCACAGTCCCAGTGGCTCGCGACAGCCCTATGTCGGTGTTCGGCAGAAGATCTTCGGGACGCAGAACCGACTCCGGCAGCTTCGTGTCGTGCCCGTCGACCTTCAGCTCGGGGGTCGAGTGCCGTGGCCGGGGCAGAGTCGGAACGCGCTCGGCCCTGGTGATGCGATCCATCCGGAACACTCGGTCGTCCTGTCTCAGATGGCACCAGGCGGTGAGGTACGAGCCGTTGGGCCCGACGACGACGTGCTGCGGCTCGACCTCGCGCTCGGTCTCGACACCGCCGACATCGATGTAGCCGATGCGCAGCACGTGGTTGTCGTGCATGGCCCGCCAGATCCGCTCGGCGACCTCTGCGTCAGGATCCGGCACCGGATGTACGAGCAACCGGACCTTCGCAGCGGCCGCGCGCGCCTCCTCGAGGGCGCGATCCGGCATTGCGGACACGATCTTGTGCAACGCACTCCGAGCGTCGCGGGCGAACAGCACATGGTCGCTACGACTCAGGGCCACGGCGACGGCTGTCGCCTCGCGCGCGGTGAAGTTGAGCGGCGGCAGGCTCATCGACCGGTCGAGCGCGTAGCCGCCGGTGCGTCCCTGCTTGGTGGCGAGTGGGACACCCGCTTGCCCGAGTGCGCTCAGGTCACGCTCCACGGTTCTGACACTGACCTCGAACCTGCCCGCCAACTGTCGCGCCGTACGGCCCCTCGATCCGGCCGCGCGCAGCTCCTCGACCAGGGCGTACAGACGATCGATGCGGTTCATAGCCGCAGGCTAGACGCGACCGTGGACAGAAGGTGAGCGCCACCGGCCCTCGATCGAGATGCTTCGGTGCGGGGTGGCCGGGCTTAGAGTCGAAAGGTGACCACGGCTGCGCCGGCGCAGGTGCGGCTGGCCGAACTCGTGGCGACCATCTCGCTGGGTACGGACCTCGGATTGGGCCAGCCGATGGAGCACGTCATCCGGCAGACGATCATCGCGCTGCGGCTGGCCGACCTGCTCGGACTGCGGGAGGACGAGCGGGTGGTCGTCTACTACTCGGGGCTCCTCGCCTGGGTCGGGTGCCACACGGACGCCTACGAGCAGGCCAAATGGTTCGGTGACGACATCGCGATGAAGCGGGACGCGATGTTCGCGGGGGAGGGCCCGTCCGACCTCGCCCGGTTCCTCGTCAGGCGGCTCGGTTCCGGCGGCTCGGTGGTCGACCGCGTCCGCACCACGGTCAGCTTCCCCGTCGGTGGCCTGCGGTGGTTCTCGTCGATCCTGGAGAGCCATTGGAAGGCGACTGACGCCCTGGCCGAGCAGTTGGGGCTGGGGGACGACGTACGGCGCAGTCTGATGGAGAGTTATGAGCGGTGGGACGGCCGCGGCGTGGCGGGCAGGAAGGGCGAGGACATCTTGCTCACGTCGCGCATCGTCTACCTGGCTGACGTCGTGGCCGCGTTCGAGCGCCTCGGCGGACAGGACGCCGCGGTTTCGATGGCCGGCGAGCGGTCCGGTCGCCAGTTCGACCCGGCCTTGGTGGACCTCTTCCGGACGAACTCCACCGAAGTGCTCGACGGGCTGGAACAGGACAGCCACTGGGATGTCGTGCTGCGCAGTGAGCCAGGGCTGGCACGGACGGTTCCCGAATCCGAGTTGGACCCGGTCCTGGCCGCGATCGGCGATTTCGCCGACCTCAAGTCGCCGTACTTCATCGGGCATTCCCGAACGGTCTCAGGTCTCGCGAGCCGCGCGGCGATATCCCTGGGGCTGTCCGTCGAGGAGGCGACCAGGGTGCGGCGCGCGGGACTCGTGCACGATCTCGGCCGGCTCGGTGTGTCCAACGGGATCTGGGACAAGAAGACCCGACTCACGGTGAGCGAGCGGGAGCGGATCCGCACCCATCCGTACCTCACCGAGCGGATGCTCTCGTTCTCCCCGAAGCTCGCCGAGCTCGGCGCGGTCGCTGTGGCGCATCATGAGCGACTGGACGGCTCGGGGTACCCCCGCTCACTCTCAGGTATCCAGATCTCCATGCCCGCAAGGGTTCTGGCAGCGGCCGACCGCTACGCCTGCCTGGCCGAGGCGCGCCCGTACCGCCCGGCGGCTGACCCGGATGCTGCTGCCCGGGACCTGCGTCACGACGTACGCGACGGGCGGCTGGACGGTGACGCAGTGGAGGCCGTGCTGTCGGCCGCCGGCCATCGGGTACGGCGTCGGCGGTCCTGGCCTGCCGATCTGACCAACCGCGAGGTCGAGGTGCTCCGGTTGCTGGCCCGCGGTCTCAGCAACCGGCAGATCGCCGGGAACCTCGTGCTGTCGCCCAAGACCGTCGGCGCGCACGTCGAACACGTCTATGCCAAGACCGGGGCGAACAACCGGGCGACCGCCGGTCTGTTCGCGATGCGTCACGGGCTGATGTCGGACTTCGAGCCGGCCCCGGAAACCGAGCCGACTGAGGAAAACGAGCCGAGCCCCGAAACCTAGGGTGAACGCCCGATTCGCCCGGTCGCGCGGCTGCCTACGTTGGCAGCACAACCCACGCCGGCCGAGGAGATCGACATGACAACCACTGCCGCCGAAGTGCGGACCGACACCGTCCACGCGAACGGCATCGACATCCACTACGTCGAGACCGGCGAGGGTCCACCGCTGGTCCTGCTGCACGGGGGATTCGTCTCGACCAGCCCGATGTGGGACTCCGCCCCGGTCGCCTACCAGCAGCACCTCGCAACCCTGGCCGAGCACTTTCGGGTGATCGCGCCCGACACCAGGGGGAGTGGGCTCACCCGTCACGACGGACGTCCGATGTCGATGAACCTGCTGGCCGACGACGTGGCCGCGCTGATCGAGACACTGAACCTCGGTCGGCCGGCGGTCTGCGGCTTCAGCGAGGGCGGGATGACGGCGACCATCCTTGCCCTGACCAACCCCGGCCTCATCAGCGCTGTGGTCAATGACGCCGGCTTCGACACCTTCGACCCGGAGGCGCCGGTGTTCGATCAACTGCGGACGATCTTCGGGGGAGGACCCGAAGCGACCGAAGCGGATCCGGACGCGGCCGCGGCCTGGCACGAGCAGATGGGCGTCGGGCACGTCTTCGACCTGATGCGGGCCGATCAGGATGCGGCCCAGGGCGAGGGGCACTGGCGCACGTACCTGCATCTCTTCTTCGAACGGGCCAGTCACTTCCCCGGCTACACCTTTGCCGACTTCGGCCGGATCGAGGTGCCCACGCTGGTGATGGTCGGCGACCGCGACATGTTCTGTTCGGTCGAGGACGCAGTACTGGCCTACCGCCGGCTGCCGGCCGGTGAGCTCGCCGTCGTACCGGCGACCGACCACGAGATCACCACCGCCAAGGTCGCCGCGCTGATCGAGTTCCTCGAGCGCGCCCGGCGTCAGTGATCGGTGCAGGTCAGGACAGGACGAAGTACCGCAACCAGAGGTACGGCGCTGCGACGAGGATGGTGATCGCGGTGATCACCACGCCCTTGCGGGTGAACTCCCAGAACGTGATCGGGTGACCGGCCCGCAGGGCGATGCCGATGGCGACGACGTTGGCGCTGGCGCCGACCGCGGTGGCGTTGCCGCCGAAGTCCGCGCCGGCGGCCAGCGCCCACCACAGGGCCTGGGAGTGGGCCGGATCGGTCATGGTCTTGGTCAGTTCGAGGACGACCGGGCTCATCGTGGCGACGTAGGGGATGTTGTCGACGATGCCCGACAGGACCGCGGAGACGCCCAGGATCAGCATCACCGCGAGCAACGGCCGGCCGCCGGTCGCGTCGCCGACCAGGTCCGCGAGGTCACTGATCACGCCGGTCTTGACCAGGGCGCCGACCATCACGAACAGCCCGGCGAAGAACAGCAGCGTCTGCCACTCGACGCTGCTCATGTAGTCCTTGGTCGGCACCTTGGAGATCAGCACGAGCAGCCCGGCCCCGAGCAGGGCGACGACCGAGGGCTCGATCTGGAACAGCGTGTGCCCGATGAAGCCGGCAAACACCGCGAGCAGCACGACTCCGCACTTGATCAGCAGCCGGGTGTCCTGGATGGCCTCGCGCTCGTTCAGCCGCAGCACGTTCTCGACCTTGGCCGGGTCGACGGCGAACGAACCCTTGAACAACCACGGCAGCACCGCGACGAAGACGACGAGGGTGATCACGACGAGCGGTGTCAGGTGGACGAGGAAGTCGTTGAAGGTCAGACCGGACCGGCTGGCGATGATGATGTTGGGCGGATCGCCGATCAGCGTGGCGGTGCCGCCGATGTTCGACGCCATCACCTCGGCCAGCAGGAACGGCACCGGGTCGATGCCGAGCCGGTCGCACACCAGCAGGGTGACCGGGGCGATCAGCAGGATCGTGGTCACGTTGTCCAGGAACGCCGAGGCGATCGCGGTGATCAGCGTCAGCAGGATCATCACCCGCAACGGCGAGCCCTTGGCGCGTTTGGCCGCCCAGATCGCGACGTACTCGAACACTCCGGTACGACGGAGGATACCGACGATGATCATCATCCCGAGCAACAGGAAGATGACGTTCCAGTCGATCCCGGTGTCGCCGGAGTAGAAGGCGTGCTCGGAGTCGGTGACGCCGAGGGCGAGCAGGACGGCCGCCCCGCCGAGGGCGGCCAGCAGTTTGTGGGTCCACTCGGTCGCGATCAGGACGTACGCGGCGAGGAACACGACGACGGCGATCACGGTCATGCGATCACCAGTCGGTCGCTCAATGCGGTGCGGTGACCAGCTCCAGCAACCGGGACGCGGTGATCGCGCCGAGAATCTTCTTGTCCTTCATGACCGCGACCAGTGGACTGCGCAGGCGGGCCATGATCGCCGCCACTTCCAGCGCGGTGTCGTCGTGGTTCACGATCGGCAACTCGACCGGCTCCGACGGCAGCAGCTGGCGAACGGTGACGTTGGCCAGCTTGTCCGCCACCCGGTCCGCCAGCGACTCGTCGATCACCCTGGCCAGCGACGGGTCCTCCTGGACATAGCTGGGGACCAGGAACCGCACGACCTGGGACGCGGGCAGGATCGAGTGCGGCTCGCCGTTGGGGTCCACAACGATCAGGCCCGGCAGCCGCCGGGACGCCAGCAACTCCACGGCGTCCTGGGCGTCCGAGTCCAGGCTGACCACCGGGAAGTCTTCCGCCATCTGCTCTCCGTGCACATCTGCACGATACGCGCGATCCACGGACGCCCCACAGCATGAGCCGGCCTTCGCTGGGATCGAGCCTCTCCGCCGGTGCCACGCCGCCTCCCCGGGGTCGTCAACCAGCCCGCACCCCGGCTGGGGACGGGCACTGCCGACCAGACTTCCCGGCGCTCCGGGCCCAAGCCTCTCCCATCGGCCAGGCTCACGCAAACCTCACGGTCGAGGCATTTGCCGGGAGCAACCTTCGCGGTCTACTCGCGCCAGCCGGTGAGTTCGACGGACTTCGCGGTTTCGACGCGGAAGGCGAGCCTGACGTCGACGGCCTGCCCGGGGGACAGGTCGAGCTTCCAGGTGATGAGGCCGAGGTCGGTGGTCTCGGTCGGCTCCGGTACGGCGGTGACGGGTTTGACCGTGATGTCGTGGTCGCGTGACACCGGCAACTGGTCGAGCACCGTGATCCGGGCTGTGCGCGGGGTATGGTTCTCGATCTTCGTCTCGTACTCGACTTCACGCCGGCGGGCCGATCCGAGGGTCGCCTTGCCGGCGTTGCGGCGTACCAGTTTCCGCTCGACGCGGATCCGGTCGTCCAGGCCGAGGGCGAGCTCGATGTCCTCGCCGGGCGCCCACATCGGCAAGGCCGCCGAGCCGACGAAGTCCGCCTCGTGGAAGACGGCGGCCTTCCCGGGAGGCAAGGTGTGGGTGGACGAGTTGACGACCGTGGCGCGCAGGTGGACGTCGGTCGAGCGGACCGGCGCGGTGATGTAGTCCAGCTCGGCGTCGAGGTCGATCGAGGCGATGGTCGCGCGGTGCGAGGCGCCGTCGGCGGGTACGGCGACCGGCCGCGGCGGAGTGTAGGTCGCGGCCGTCAGGCCCTGCTCCACGGTCGCCGTGAGGTCGGCGAAGTCGGGCGCGGCGGCTGACTGCACGCTCGCGGCGGCGAACGCCTCGGTCCTGGCTCCGCGACTCATTGGAACGCCGGCGGCCGCAACTGGTACCGGCGGGTGGAAGCGGTCGAGGTACCAGGGGTCGAGTTCGGGGACCTTCGCCGTCACCGTCGGCCGGGCGGTCGACAGCCTGAGGTCGCACTCGGGCCAGTCCTCGCCGGTGTGCTGGGTGACGAGGCCGTACCAGTTCAGGCTCAGCCGGTCGCCGGTGAGGCGGACGTCGTACGAGCTGGTCCAGCCGGCGCCGGGAACGACGTACGACAGTTCGATCTCCACTTCGGCCTCGGTGTCCAAGGCGAGGGCCACGGCGGCCGAACGACGGTCGGGCTTGCGTTGCGCCGCGATCGCGGCGAGCCGGCGGTCGGCGGCGGCGAGGCGATCTTCGGCCTCGCGCCGCAGCTGGGCCAGTTCACGTCGCTTCGACCGTACGGCGGACAGCCGGGCGGCGAGCGATTCGGTGAATCTGCTGAGGTCGGTGTCTGACTCACCCGCGGCGAGAGTACGGGCGAAGCTGCCGCCTGCTCGGCGGGCCAGCTGGGCCAGGAACGTGTCGAGCTGGGCCTGGACCTCGTCGGCGTCGGCCTGTTCGGCGACCTCGGCCTGCGCCTCCTGGCGTTGCCGCTCCAATGCGGCCACAGTCTCGTCCGGCGCCTGCGGGTGATGCTGCGTCGCCACGTCCACACCGAGAACCGTCGCCGGTCCGCGCCCGGAGACGCGGACCGAGTCCTCGTGCAGCGCGAGCGGCAGCGGCCCGACGTACACCGTCTGGTCGCCCGAAGGCACCGTGATCCGGCCTCGCCGGGTGACCCGGGCCCGGTCCGGATAGACGGTGACAGCGGCGATCGGCGCGTCCAGCACGAGTTCGCTCATGCTCCGACCCTAGCCGCACGAGCACACTCGACCGGTTCCGTCCCCAGATGGCTGCCAACAGCAACTTGATCGACCGCGCCAGGCAGTCCTAGGTCGCGTGGGACGGACGTGCGTCTGGCGACGGGGGGAGGCTCAGCAGGGCGCCGATGAGGAAGCACAGTGCGCCGAGGGCGGTGCACCAGTTCGCCGCTGCCAGGTCGAGGATCGAGCCGGAGGACGGTACGACGTACGAGGCGAGCGCCGAGATCCCGAACAGCACGCAGCCGAGCAGATTCACCGCAGATGTCGTCCATTCCCGGTCCAGGCGTTTCGGGCGCAGCCCCGGGCCGGCCGTGACCCGGTAGGCCAGGATGCCCGAGACGAGGAAGCACACCGAGCCGAACAGGTCAGGCGTCCAGATCAGCCGGTCCTCCTGTTGCGTCGACAGGCTTTCCTGCATCGCGGAGAACGTGCTCAGGTTGAACAGAAGAGTGCCGGCGAACTGAACCGCGGCACTCCACCACGACGGGTCACGGCCCCAGCGCTGTCCGCGCCGCAGCGTCCCCTCCCGCAACTCCATCGCGGCGGCGAGGGTGAAGAAGATGGAGCCGACGAAGAAGACCACGCTGTCTGCCGCGGCCCCCACCAGCTGGACGAACCCGGGGAACGGCCCGACGAAGAAACAGGCCGACCCGACCGCGAACCCCCAGGCGATCGAGCGGTCCCAGGCGACGCGGGCAGCCGGCCTCGGCGCGAAGACCAGCGCGTGCCCTATCAACTCCCCACCACCTCCACGCCGACCGTACGGCGCTCGCCGGGCACCCCCATCCTCCATCACGGATGAGTCGCAGCGGCAGCCCTTCGTCGCCGACCCGGCGAAGCGAACCGTGCGCGGTGATGCAGGGCGCGGTGAAATGACGGGTCGTCGTCCCGCGTTCGCGGCCGGTAGTGCCGAGTGTCCTGAGTCGGAAGGACACTAGAGTGCGGTTGCGTGGACCATCAGTTTCTTCTCGTCGCCGGTGCCGGGCTCGCGATCATGATCGCGGCGTCGGTCTTCGCCCGGCGGACCGGCGTCGCGGCGCCGTTGCTGTTGGTGGCTCTCGGGATCGGTGCCAGCTATCTGCCGAGCACACCGGCGATCCACCTCGAGCCGGAGATCATCCTGGCCGGCGTCCTGCCCGCTCTGCTCTACTCGTCGGCCGTCCAGTTGCCGGTGCTCGACGTACGGCGGAACCTCGGCCTGATCTCCTGGTTGTCGGTGGTCATGGTCATCGTGTCGGCGTTGGCGATCGGAGCCGTCGTCCACGCGATCTTCCCGAGCATCTCCTTCGCTCTGGCCACGGCACTCGGCGCGGTGGTGAGCCCGACCGACGCGGTCGCCGCGACGGCGATCGGGCATCGGGTCGGCCTGCCGCCGCGACTCATGACGGTGCTGGAAGGTGAGAGCCTCGTCAACGACGCCTCGGCGCTCGTCGTCCTGCGTACGGCGGTGGCCGCGATCGCCGCGACGGGCTTCAGCCTGGGAGACGCGATTCTGGACTTCGTCTGGGCGGTGGTCGGCGCAGTCGTGATCGGGGTGCTGGTCGGGTACCTGACCGCGCTCCTGCGACAGCGGCTCGACGACCCCGTGCTGAACACGACGATCTCGTTCGCTGTCCCGTTCCTCGCGTACTTCCCGGCTGAGGAAGCCGGCGCTTCCGGCGTACTCGCCGTGGTGGTGGCCGGTCTCCTGACGGGCGCAGTCGGCAGCAGACGGTTCAGTGCACGGGACCGACAGACCCAGGCAACGACCTGGACGACGATCAGCTTCCTCCTCGAGAGCGGTGTCTTCCTTGCGATGGGCTACCAGCTTCCCGAGCTGGTCGATGCCGCCAGTGCGGAGACGACGGCTGGGGAGATCACCGCCATCGTCCTGCTGGTGGTGGGTCTGTTGGCGGCGCTCAGATTCCTCGGCTTCGCCTGGCCCGCGGTGCAGAGCTTGCTCGGCCGCGGTGACCGGACCGAGCAGGCCCGGGCCCGGCTGGACCAGTTCGAGGAACATCTGGACTCCATGGATCCGGCCGACGAGCGCGAGGAGACACGCCTCGAGTGGGCGCGCCGCAGGCTCGCGCGCAGCCACGCCGACGTCGATTTCGAGGAGCGGGAGCCGATCACCGCACGCGGGTTCCTGGTGCTCGCCTGGGCCGGCATGCGCGGAGTCGTCACGGTGGCCGCGGCTCAGACGATCCCGATCGGTACGGCGCACCGCGCGACCGTCGTACTGGCTGCGTTTCTCGTCGCACTGATCACCCTGGCACTGTTCGGCCTGACGCTGCCGGCGCTGATCGCGCGGATGCGCTTCCGGCCCGAGAGCGCGGAGGAGAAACGGGACTCCGTGCAGGCGTTGCTACGGCAGGTCGGCGAGTCTGCGATCGACGCGCTGGGTCCGTTGGAGGAGCAGACCATCGAGGGCGAGCGGCTCGACCCGGCGGTGGTCAGCACGATGAAGGAGCGGATCGTGCCGCGCATCGTCTCTGCGAGCCGGCAGCTCACCGAGACCAAGCCGGACACCCGCGAACAGATGCTCATCGTCCAGAACCGCTACCTCGACGCGATGCGCACCGCCCTCGACGCCGAGCGCAGCATCGGCGCGTACAGCTCCGAAACCTACCGCCACGTCGAAGTGCTCCTCGACACCATCGAACAACGCTTCGGTGGAGCCTGACGCGCCGAGGCAATCAGCTGGTGAAGCCGGACGCGACGGGCGGCTGTGGCCACTGCGGCGGGACCGGCAGCTGGCCGCCCGGACTGGCACTGCGCCCCGCAAGCCAGCCGAGGAGTTCATGCCCGGCCGCGGCGACCGCCGGTCCGCCCGGTGTGATCGTCCACTTCCGGCCGAGATCGATCGCCTCGGCCGACCCCAGTGCAAAGCCTTGTGCCTTCATCGTCGTCAGGGTGTCGTCGAGGGCCCAGACGACGTACGACGCCGGCCAGTCCTGCGTCCGGTAGTCGCGGCCCAGGTCGACGTGGTGGGTTTCCAGTTCGCGCAGGCATCGCCGCAGGGTGAACCAGGCCGGGTGCGGCCACCCCGCAAGGGCTCTGACCATCTGGCTCCAGTCGTCGGCCGACAGCTCACCGATCTCGGCGGCGAATTGCTCCAGGCTGACCTGCAGCTCACCGACGACCTGCATCGCTGTCGCCGAGGTGTCGGGTGGGGGAGACGTGGTCGGCCTGCTGCCGGCCGGCGTACTGCCACGGGCCGAACGCAGCAGCCAGGTGTAGGCATCCGCGCTGCGCGCGACGTGCGTGAGCACCTGTCCGCGTGACCAGCCGGGAAGCATCGACGGGCTGCGTACGTCGGCGTCGGTCAGGGTGGATGCCGTTGTGACAAGACGGGATCCGGATCGGTTCACCTCGTCGATCAGGGTGCTGATCGAAGGTTCGTCCGGCCAAGGCGTCGAAATGGCCTGTCTCCATGGCTGTGAAAATGGGCAGGGAATTCCCATAAGATACAGCGTGGTTGCCCCGGTCAACGTTGTCGCGGCGAAGCTTCATCAGACCCTGCTCGCCGTACCACTCCCGCGTGAGCCCTGGAGGCTTTTTCAGTGAGACCAGTACGTATCGGTGCCCAGGTGGCGCCGCAGCATGCCGAGTACGCCGACATTCGCCGGGCCGCCGCGGAGGTCGAGGAGCTGGGCGCGGACATCCTGTTCACCTGGGACCATTTCTTCCCGCTGGGTAAGAATGCCGAGGGCAAGCACTTCGAAGGCTGGACGATTCTCGGCGCCTGGGCCGAGCAGACCTCCCGGATCGAGATCGGGCCGCTGGTGAGCTGCAACAGCTACCGCAATCCCGACTTGCTGGCCGACATGGCCAGGACTGTCGACCACATCAGCGGTGGCCGGCTCGTGCTCGGCATCGGAGCCGGCTTCAAGGAACGCGAATACCTCGAGTACGGCTACGAGTTTCCCTCGCCCGGCCGCAGGGTGGCCGAGCTGGCCGAGTCGCTGCCACGGATCGAGAAGCGCCTGGCGGTACTGAACCCGCCGCCGGTTCGGCCGCTGCCGATCCTGATCGCCGGCGGCGGCGAACAGAAGATGCTGCGCGTCGTCGCCCGCCACGCGAACATCTGGAACACCTTCGCCGAGGGCGACGACCTGATCCGCAAGCTCGGCCTGCTCAACCAGTACTGCGCCGAGATCGGCCGGGACCCAGCATCCATCGAACTGTCCGTCCACGTCGGCGGAGACCCCCGGCAGGTCGGCCCGCCGCTCCTCGACCTCGGCGTAACCCTGTTCACGATCTCCACCAGAGGCCCCGCCTACGACCTCGAAACCATCCGCAACTGGATCACCTGGCGCAACGAACAAAACGCCCTCCGCTGACTCGCGACGAGATCGCGGCCGGAGTCGTACGGCCCCGGTTCTCCGGACAAGGGAGGGGTGGCGAGTCAGGTCGAGAAGGAGTCGGTGATCGTGGTTTGTGCGATGGCTCCGTGGAGTGCGCTGTAGAAGGGGTGCTTGGGCGTCAGGTCGGTGCGATGGACCGCTTCGCCGGTGAGTGCCGACGCGTACAGTGCCGTGACGAACTCCATGGTCGGTCGGGTACTGGCCAAGGTGGTGTCGTGGGTGCGGCCGGCCAGCAAATCGTCGACCAGGCGGCTGAGCTGGGCCTCGTGGTTGCTCGGCACGTCCTCGCCGGCTGAGGCGGTCCATGGATCCGTGTCGGCGTCCTGCTCACCGGCCTCCGGCGTACCGTCGGCTTTCCGGACGCCGGGGTCCAGTCCGAGGCTGGCCGCCTTGTCCGCACCAGGCACGGCAGAGAAGGTCCAGTCCGCGTCGGAGTAGCCGTAGAGGTGATCGACTTCGAGTGTTCCGCCGGTCGTGTCGATCCGGATCCTGCTCAGCTCCCGTGGTGACAGCAGGCTGTTGATCACGGTGGCCACGGCGTTGCTCTCGAAGATCACCGAGGCCATCGACACGTCCTCGAACTCCACCGGGCGATCCAGCCGTACCGCGGTGGCGTTGAGCGTCCGCCACGGCCCGAGCAGATGCAGCAACAGGTCGATCTGGTGGATGCCGTGGCCCAGTGTCGGCCCACCGCCCTCACCGACCCACGTGCCTCGCCACTCCGGATCGAAGTAGCTGCGGGGGCGGAACCACAAGGTCTCGCAGACCGCCACGTGCGGGCTCCCGAGTGCGCCGCGACCGAGAAGGTCGGACGCCCGGACTGCTCCGGATCCGTGCCGGTGCTGGAAGATCACGTAGACCGAGCCCGCGCTGGCCCGCTCGGCCTCCGCGACCGCGTCCATCTCGGCCAGACTCAGGACCGGCGGCTTCTCCAGGAGGACCGACTTCCCCGCGGCCAGGATCTCGATCGCGATCTCGGCATGGCTCCCCGGCGGCGTTGTCACCGAGACCAGGTCGGGATCCTGCGCCGCGAGCAGTTCCGTCACACCGCCGTACGGGGTCGAACCGAACTTCTCGGCCAGTGTCTGTGCCTTGGAGACGACGATGTCGGCGACGCCGACGAGTTCGGTCCGACCAGTGGTCGCGTACGCCTCCGCGTGCCGGCGACTGATATTGCCGCAGCCGACGATCGCTACCTTCAGAGCCTGATCCGTCCCGGTCGTCATTCCGCCGCTCCGCGCACAGTCGCCTTCTGCTGGGCCGTCAACGCCAGCCGCATGGTCTCGAACGTGTGCTCCTGCGGTACGGCGGTCGTGGTCCGCTCCCGGACATCGCGAACCAGGTCCGGGAAGTACGTCAGCTCGACCTGCGAGCAGTCGATGTACTGGGTGCCTTGCTGGTCGACCAGGAAGAGATGGTTGCCGCCCTCCCGGCCGGCGATGTCGACGTACTTGCGCAGCTCGATGTAGCCCTCGGTGCCGAGGATCGTCAGCCGGCCGTCGCCCCAGGTCGGCAGTCCGGCCGGCGTGTACCAGTCGACCCGGATGTAGCCCTGGGCGTTGTCGCTGCGCAGCAGGACCTCACCGAAGTCCTGCAGACCCGGCGTTTCGGGGTTCGCGAAGTTCCCGACCGAACTGGTCACCACCTCCGCGGTGCGCGAGCCGGTGTACCAGAGGAACTGATCGATCTGGTGGGAGCCGATGTCGGTGAGGATGCCGCCGTACCGGTCCTTCTCGTAGAACCAGTCCGGGCGGCCGGCGCCACCGCCGAGGTGACCGCGGTCCCCGACGCGGTGCGGACCGACACCGAGCGTCTGCACCACGGTCCCGATCCGGCCCTCGCGGACCAACTCGGCGGCCTTGATCGCACACGGCACTTCGAGCCGCTCGGAGAAGGTGACGGACCAGAACCGGCCGGTCTCGGCGACCGCCTTCTCGATCTCGTCCAGCTCCGCCAGGCTGACACAGCCGGGCTTGTCGGTGACCACGTCCTTGCCCGCCCGCAGTGCCGCGACAGCGATCGGTCCCCGTCGGTCCGGCACCGCGGCGGTGACGATCAGATCGATCCCGTCCCTGTCGATCAGATCGTCGGGACGCTCGACGACGGGAACGTCCGGGTACCGCTCGCGGACCGAGGTCGCGATCGCGGCCGACGGGTCGTCGGTCGCCATGCCGACGAATTCCCCGCCCGCCCGGATCAGGCCGGCGATCTGACCGAAGATGTGGGCGTGGTCGAGACCGACGGCAGCGAATCTGATGGGTTCGATGGAAGTCAACGGATTCCTTTCGACTAATCCGGGGTACTGCAGGCAAATGCATTGATGGATATATCTGGAATGTCATGGCGGTCAGCATTCATGGATATCCACCGGGAGCGCCGATTACTTGCGGCGAATTTTGTGAGGATGGACCGTGCGTGACCCGATAAGCAGTAGTTCAATCGGGATCCGAGAACGGCATCAGGCGCCCGAGGAGCACAGTCGGCTTCCGGCACAGGCACTCCCGGGATGGGCGAGAAAGTGATCGATCCACTTCTGGACCACTAGCCAACCGCAGCCCCTGCGGGGTGTCAAGCGCCTCCGATCGTATTCGAGACGGATCCGGCGTATGCCGTACGGGTCGCCGCCGCAGTGGGATCAATGCGAGTGGATCGATCACTTTTCCGGCTCACTCGAAACGCGCGGATGACGACCGGGTTTCGGCAAAGGCAGTGATAAACTGCGTGGGCTCGGGCCGTCGGGGCAAGGAGGAGAGGCGTGGCGGACGTGGGGCCGAAGCGGCCGGCGACCATCCACCAGGTGGCCAGCCTCGCCGGGGTGTCGCACACGACGGTCTCCCGGTACCTGCAGGACAAGGACAGCCTGAAACCGGCGACCAGGGCCAAGGTCGACTACGCGGTCAAGTTCCTCGACTATCGCCCGAACCTCGTGGCTCGTTCGATGCGCACGCGCCACACGAATCGGCTCGCGATCGTGCTCGCCGCGGGTGCGCATTTTCCTGGCCGGCTGCTCTCGGCGGCTTCCGAGACCGCGCACCGGGCCGGGTACCAGGTCGAGGTCGTCAGCATCGAAGGCGGACCGCGGGCGCGTGCGGAGCGGATCGACGATCTGTCCCGATCCGGCCAGGTCGAAGGCATTCTGGCCATCTCGGCGGCCGACCTCAAAGGCAAGCGGAACCGGCGTGTGCCGATTGTCGAGAGCTACACGTACGACGAGAAGCTGCATGGCTTGGGTGAACTCGCCGACGCCACCGAGGTCCGGGAGATCATCCAGTACCTGGCCGGCTTGGGACACCGGACGTTCCTGCACGTCGCCGGCTCCCAGTCGTACACCTCGGGGCGCAACCGCAAGAGCGTCTATCTGGAGACGATCGAACGTCTCGGACTGCGATCGGCCGGCGTCGTCGACGGCAATTGGACGGCGCAGTCCGGTTTCGATGCGATCACCGGACTGCCTGCCGATTGCGGCGTCACCGCGGTCGTGGCGGCCAACGACGTCGTTGCCATGGGGGTGGTCCGCGGGGCGCTCTCGCGCGGTTGGAGCGTGCCGGGCGATCTCAGTGTCTTCGGGTGGGACGACGAGGAGATCGGCAGGTTCGCAACGCCGTCACTGTCAACGGTCGCCGTCGACCGTGAGACGCAGGGGCGCGATGCGATCCACCGGCTGCTCGCCGAGATCCGCGGTGAGGAGCCCCCCGAACCGAGCACCCGGACCATCAACCGCCTGATCTACCGGGAGTCGACCGCCCCTCCGCCGCACCGCTGAACCGGCGGCGTAACCCGCCGCACCGCTGAACCGGCGGCGTAACCCGCCGGACCGGTGCCGACGATGGCCGCGTCGGCACCTCCCGCCTGCGCCTGAGCTATTTGACTGTCACCGTGGTGGTCTTGGTGGCCGGGACCCATCCGGTCTTGCCGCAGTAGTTCACCCGGTAGTGGAAGGTGTACGTCCCCGGCTTGGCGTAGGTGTGTGTCTCGGCCGAGTACGTCTCGCGCCCGGTGAGGTATTTGGTGGTTCTGTCGCACCTCACCGCTCCGGCGTCCGAGCCGCTCTCGCCGCCGTCCCCGAACTCGTACTGTGTTCCGCCCAGCATGTTGAAGAAGCTGTGGTCCTCATCCTTCAGGGGACGGTTGTTGATGCCGTCCGTCGGCACCAGTTCGGTTCCGGAGACCGTCACCCGCATGGTCACGGTCCGTCCGTTGACCACCGGCCGCAAGCCGACGTGCACGCCGAGCGGTGGGATCTGGGGTGTCTTCTCGGTGTGCTGCGACGAGGGTGGTGGGGTGTTGTGACTCGCCGGTGAGTGTGCCGCGCCGGTGACGGTCGAGGAGCCGGTGGTCTTCTGTGGCGTCCGGGTGACCGGGGTGGTGGTCGGGGTCGC
>Ga0164241_10001953_pt1 | contig 23525 bp, 18 predicted proteins | sample OricomyardsoilBY_FD_108780 | JGI IMG/M metagenome (GOLD analysis project Ga0164241, IMG submission 108780) | Backyard soil microbial communities from Emeryville, California, USA - Original compost - Back yard soil (BY) | ecosystem: Environmental > Terrestrial > Soil > Unclassified | place: USA... | reverse complement strand
CAAAGAGAAGATCCACCGAGCGGCACTCCACAGCGAACCGCATCGAACTTGGCGTTTTCGGGGTCGCAAGAGCTAGCGACCTCTGCCGCCGCGAGGCCAGGACTGAAGAACGGGACACGCCCATGGGGCCCGACGCCGCGAAACGGATACCCACGATTCGAGCCCGGACCGCCCGAGAAGAAGCCGCGGAGGTATATCGTCTCGATGTCCTCGACCCAGCGCACGCGATCGATTCCGCTCTCTCCATCCCTCGCCGCCTTCGCTTCGTCTCCGTAGTTGAGCGGAAACAGGAAGCCGACCGAGGCACGCAGGGCGATCGTGACCTTGCTGCCTAGGGGAATGTACCCACGAACCTCTGGCTGCTCTCGAAAGTCCCGCGCGTCCCCGCCGAGCCCCGCGAACTGGAGATCGTTCTGGATGTAGATACCTTGGTGCGGCTTGATGCGGTCATCCCTGAGGTCGAGACGTACGATCGCTCCCAAGTACGATATGATGATGCCGCGAAGATCGTCGTCTTGGGGTCCGACGTAGGTAAACGGCAAGTTGTACTGAAAATTGTAAGTGGGAGAGACGAAGAACTTCCAAAACGTGCGCTCGATACCGGCTGCGCCCTTGTATTCTAGGTAGCCAAGCACCGGATCGTCGGGGGCGACCTCGGGCGAGAGAAGTAGCGGGTAGGCGTTGACTTGGTGCGTCGTCACCCCGACCGTCCGAGGCTCGATGAAGGCGGGTTGCCGAAGCGACGCTTGGAAGCGTTCCTCGGGCAGGACGGTGGTCGGCGCCTGAAAGGTCGGCAAACGGGTCGGATACAGATCGAATCCCGGCTTGACCTCGATCTTGAAGTCGCGGAACCCCCCGAGGAAGTTCTGGTCCTCCCACCCCGCTCGCGCGTGGATCTGGAAGCGAATCGAATCGAGCTCGGTCCCTCCGCCCAGGAGCACACTTCGAAGCTTCTGCTCCTTCACCTTGATGAGGACGGGAACGCGTCGATTCGCCGGTGGGGGGTCGGTCAACTTCGGAACGAGCTCGACGGAGCTAAACGTTCCCAGGCCCAAGATCGCCTGCTGAGCATCGTCGAGAGTTTCCGTCGAATAGGCGTCCCCGACATCGATGTTCGCGGTCTCGATCACGACGTCTTCGGGGAGCTCTTTCAAGCCTGCGACTCGGACTTCGCCGAACGTGGCGCGAGGCCCGGGCGCGGCGATGAACCGTAGACTCGCCCAGTGTCGCAAGAGGTCGACGTCCGCCTTCTTCTCGACCTTCGCCCACGCGTAGCCCATGTCGGTGAGCGCGCGACTCAGGTGGCTGCGCGTGTCCTCGAAGGACTCCTCTTCGAAGGGATCACCAAGCTCGACCTCGGTCGAGACTCGAGCGAGCTCGGCCTGCTCCTCTTTGGGCAGCGCTTCGACGCCCTCGAGCTCGATCTTTCCGATCTGCGTCCGCGGACCCTCTTCGACGAAGACCGTCACCTCGACGTGTTCGTCGTCGACGTGCACTACGCGTCCGGCGCGTGCGTGTGCTTCGTAGAATCCGCGCGTTCGGTAGTAGCGCTCCACGCGAGCCAGGTCGCGCTGCAGGACTCCCGCGTCGAAAATGGAATAGTCGAAGACGACTCCGCGAAAGAGCCCCAAGAACTTCGGGCTCTCGGTCGTCGCCATTTTCTCCTCGACGTCCGAAGAAGAAATCTCGTCGTTTCCTTCCACGTCGACGATGTCGACGGCCGAGCTTCCAGCGGGGATCGAAGCGCAACCGACGGACGAGGCCATCAGCGCGAGCGCACAGAGCGCCCAACAGAACCGGACCCAGAAGTGACGCACGTAGCGCACACAGCAAGCAGCGTTCCGCGAGGCCGCGAGCCCCGGAGCGCGACCACCTCTGCTCTCTGAGTCTCATTGGCACCGTCTTTGCGGAACGCCTGGCGTGCTGGACCGATCGAGGCGCGCTCGTTGGATGGGGATATGTGCGATCGCGGTGGCGGTCGCGGCGTGCGGACCGACGATTCCCGCGCCGAAAACAGGGCCCATCCCGAAAGAGGAGGGCGTTCTAGTTCCGTTTCCACCGCCGGCCGCTCAGATCGACGACATCGTCGCGATTCCCGAGGACCCGACGAAGGTCTGGATCGACGGTCAATGGACGTGGAATGGAACGGAGTGGAGCTGGCAGCGCGGCAGCTGGACCACGCCACCGGCCGACGCCTACTACACGCACTGGACGACGCGTCGCCGCGAGGACGGAGAGCTCTACTTCATCCGCGCGGGATGGCGCCGCGCCGACGGCTCCCGGCTCGACCTCGACCTCGACCTCACGCCCGCATGCAGTCCGAAAGCGTCCGGTGCGCCGTGATCGTCTCGGCCGAGGCCGTCACTACGCTCGTGCTCGTGCTCTGCTTCGCGGCGCTCGTCACTGTGCATGTGGCCACCGTCTACGGGCTGTTTGCGAGACGCGCGCCAGCGCTCGCGCTCTTTGGAATGCTCGTTCCACCGGTCGCGCTGGTGGGGGCGTTCCTCCGCGGTATGCGAGTGCGTGCGGTGCTTTGGCTCCTGGCGGCCTCGCTCTACGGCTCGGCGTTGTGGCTCGCTTCGTAGTGGCGATTCGCATCACTTGTCGCATTGCGCCACCATCGGCAGCGAGTAACCGCTGGCCGCGCCGAACCCGGGCGCGGCTAGAATCGCGACGTTCGACGACCTCATCGCGACGGCCTCCGACGAAGACGAACCCGCCGCGAAGAAGCCCATTCGCAAGAAGCCCGCTGCGAAGAAGCGCTGACGCCAGGTCGAGGCATCTGCCGATGGGCGTACGCGCAATCCTCGAGCGGCGTATCGTCGGAACCATGTCGCCCTCTCGCCCGGTGCTCCCCTCGACGAAACCTGCCGTGGCGGGCAAACGAGCCAATCCAAATCGGCCAGTTCGAGACGTGCGACGACTGCTGGAGCAGGATCCGTTTTCGCACATTCGTACGGACGCAGCCTTCGTCGAGGCCAATCCCGAGCTCGGTTCCCTCGACTCCCGCGTCCTACGCGCCGCGGTCACAAATCGCCTTGGTCGCTGAGCACCTCATGGCGTCTTCCCCCCAACCCGAAGCCGAAAGCGGCGCTGTCCTGTCCGCCGAGGACATCACCAAGACCTATCGAATGGGCGAGGTGGATGTGCAGGCCTTGCGCGGGGTCTCGTTGAGCCTGCACCCTGGCGAGCTCATCGTCCTCTTGGGCGCATCGGGGAGCGGAAAGTCGACGCTGCTCAACATCATGGGCGGCTTGGACGTGCCGACGTCCGGTCGAGTGAGGTATCGCCAGACCGAGCTCACCGGCGCCGATGAGCGACAGCTCACATCCTATCGTCGCGACCACGTCGGTTTCGTATTCCAGTTTTACAATCTGATCCCCAGCCTCACCGCGCGAGAGAACGTAGAGCTCGTCACCGAGATCGCGTCCCAGCCGATGGCACCTGAAGAGGCCCTCGAAATCGTCGGCCTTGGAGCCAGGGTCGATCACTTTCCGGCTCAGATGTCGGGCGGCGAGCAACAGCGAGTCGCCATCGCGCGCGCGATCGCAAAGCGTCCCGAGATCCTTCTCTGTGACGAGCCGACGGGCGCGCTGGACTTCAAGACTGGGGTTCTCGTTCTCGAGGTTCTCGAGCGAATCAACCGCGAGCTCGGTACGACCACCGCCCTCATCACTCACAACGCGCCTGTCGCCGAGATGGCCAAGCGCGTCGTGACGCTCGCCGACGGGCGCATCGTGAGTGACGACGCAAACCCCGCGGTGAAGCGTGCCGCCGAGGTTCGCTGGTGAGCCCTCTCGACCGTAAGCTCTTCCGTGACCTGCGTCAGCTCCGCGGCCAGGTCATCACGATTTGCCTCGTCGTCGCGGCCGGAATCGCGGGCTTCATCGCGATGCAGACGGCCTACCGGTCTCTGGGGATGACGCGCGACGCCTACTACGAAAGCCACCGGTTTCCGCATGTGTTTGCCTCTGTGCGTCGCGCGCCGGACAGCGTGACCGATCAGCTCCGAAGCATTCCCGGCGTCTCGCTCGTCTACACGCGAGTCGTCGAACCTGCTCGGCTCCCGCTGGACGGCGGCAGTCGAGCCGCATCGGGCAATCTGGTCTCGCTCCCCGACGACGGGCCGCCTCCGCTGAACGGCGTCTACCTTCGCTCGGGTCGGATGCCAGACTCGTCCCACGAAGACGAGGCGCTCCTCTTGGCAGAGTTCGCGGACGCTCACCACATCGCCGAGGGCGAGCGCATTCCCGTCATCATCAATGGAACGCTGCGAAACGTGCTGGTCACCGGGCTCGCCCTGAGCCCTGAATACGTGATGGCGTTCGGCGGGGAGGTCCTTGGCTACGGGCCCGGGTCTTTCGCCGTCCTGTGGATGCCACGCGCAGCGCTCGGTCCCGCGTTCGACATGGACGGCGCCTTCAATGACGTGTCCTTCACCCTTCAGCCGGGTGCTTCCGAGGCCACCGTCATCACGTCGATCGACGGAGTTCTCGATCGGTATGGCGGCTTTGGGGCGTACGGGCGCGATCGGCAAACGTCCAATCGCATGCTCGACGAGGAGCTGCGCGGACTCGAAGCTACGGTGACGATCATTCCGCTCATTTTCCTGGCGGTCGCCGCCTTTCTCGTGAACGTCGTCCTAGGACGCCTCGTCGATCTGCAGCGCGGACAGATCGCGACGCTGAAGGCGCTCGGCTATTCGAATATCGCGGTCGGCGTTCACTTCCTGAAGCTCGTCAGCGTCATCGTGCTGATCGGTGCCTTTGTCGGAATCGCTGCGGGAGCGTGGATGGGCGCAGGCATGCTGGAGCTTTATCGACCCTACTTTCATTTCCCGTCGCTCGATCCTCACTTCGACGGGTCGATCTTCGGCATCGCGGTGGGGATCAGCGTCCTCTCGGCCGTGGTCGGGGCGATCTTCGCCGTGCGACGCATCATCGCGATGCCGCCCGCAGAGGCGATGCGTCCGCCGGCCCCCCCGAGCTACCAAGTGACGCTCTTCGACCGGGCGAGCCGTGTCGTGCTGGGCCCGGTCGGTCGCATGGTCTTCCGCGAGCTTCGTCGGCGCCCGCTCCGCACGCTCGTGTCGACCTCTGGCATCGCCATGGCGGTCGCCATCACCGTGATTGGTCGGTTCACCTCCGACTCGATGGATTCGTTGCTGAATCTCCAGTTCCGCCACGCCCAAAAGGAAGACCTCGCCGTCGCGCTTCGGGATCCGGCCGATGCGCGGGTCGAGCGGAGCCTAGGAGCGCTACCCGGTGTCTCCCGAACCGAGAGTCTGCGGACCGTTCCAGTGCAGTTTCGGTTTGCCGGCCGGACGCGCGAGACCGTGATTCAGGGAATGCCGGACGACAGCACGTTGCGAGAGCTCATCGACCGCGAAGGCCGAGAGAGGAAGCTGCCGCTCGATGGTGTCCTTCTCACCGACGTGCTCGCTCGACGGCTGGGCGTGAAGCCCGGCGACTTCGTCGAGGTCGAGCTCCTCGAAGCGGACCGCAAGAAGACCCGCGTCGAGGTCTCGGGGACCGTATCGGACATGCTCGGCATGCAGGGGTACATGCGGCGGCCAGCGCTCAATCGACTGCTTGGCGAAGGGGCCACTGTCACGACGGTGTTGCTTTCGGTCGACCCCGACGCTCGCTCCGACGTCGAGCGCCGGCTCTATGAAATGCCCGCCGTCGGAGCGGTGACCAGCCCGGGGGCCGCGATGAAGACCTTCAAGGATCAGCAGGGTGGGACCATGCTCGCCATGGCTGTGGTGCTTGCATTCTTCGCGTCGATCATCTCGGTCGGTATCGTCTACAACAACGCTCGGGTGACCTTGTCGATGCGCAGCCGCGACCTGGCGAGCATGCGCGTCCTGGGCTTCAGGCGGAGCGAGATCTCGATGGTGTTGCTCGGCGAGCTGGCCGTCCACGTGCTGCTCGCGTTGCCGCTCGGCATGTGGCTTGGGACGCTAGGCGCAGAGGCCATGCTCGCGACGGCCGCCGACCTCTACCGCATGCCCGCCGCGATCTCCCCTTGGACCTATGCCTTCTCTGCTCTCGTCACGCTCTCCGCTGCGCTCGTCAGCGGACTCTTGGTTCGCAGACAGCTCGATCGGCTCGATCTGATCGGCGTACTGAAGACCCGGGACTGACCCATGTCCGACCTTGCCAAACCCACCCAATCACGACTGCGCTCACGCGCCATTCGCCGCTGGTTCACGCGAATTGTACTGATCTTGCTCGCCCTCGGCGTGGCAGCGTCAGTCGTGGCCGCGCTCCTACCCAAGCCAGCGCTCGTCGAAATCGTCGTGGTCCGCAAGGCACCTCTGACGGTGACCGTCGACGAAGACGGCCGTACACGCGTCAAAGATCGCTTCATCGTCTCGGCCCCGCTCACCGGCCGGTTGACGCGCATCGAGCTTCAGCCTGGAGATCGTGTTGCGGCAGACGCGGAGCTCGCGCGACTCTTGCCGCTTCCCACGCCGCTCCTCGACCCGCGCTCGCGCGCGGAAGCTCAGGCCAACCTCGGCGCAGCCGAAGCTGGCTACCGCCAATCGCAGGCGGCAGAGTCGCGCGCGCGCGCCGCACTCGAGTTCGCCGAGGGCGACGTCGAGAAGCAGCGACGGCTCGCCGAAAGCGGTGCCATCTCACAGCAGGCCCTCGCACGCGCAGAGCTCGAGCTCCGCACACTGAAGGACGAGATGGCCTCGGCGACCTTCGGCGCGACGGTCGCAGCGAACCAGGCTCGACAGGCTCAGGCCGCGCTCGGGCGCCTCGATCCAGACAGCAAGAGCGCGGACCAGATGGTGTTGAAATCGCCCGTAGAAGGCGTGGTGCTCCAGATTCTGCGCGAGGACGAAGGGGTCGTTCAAGCCGGAACGCCGCTTCTCGAAATTGGCAATCCGGCGGCGCTCGAGCTTGTCGTCGACGTCTTGACCAGCGACGCGGTTCGAATCCCGCAGGACGCGCAAACGCGCATTTCCCGCTGGGGCGGGGCCGAAGAGCTGACCGGACACGTTCGGCGCGTCGAGCCGAAGGCGTTCAGTCAACATTCGTCCTTGGGTGTGGAAGAACAGCGAGTGAACGTCGTGATCGATCTCGAGTCTCCGTACGAGATGTGGGCGAAGCTCGGCGACGGGTTCCGCGTCGAGACCAGCATCGTCGTCTGGAAAGAGGACGACGTCTTGCAGGTACCCGTCAGCGCGGCGTTCAAGCAAGACGACCAGTGGGCAGTCTTCGTCGTCCTTGGCGAGACTGCACGCGTGCGCCACATCGTGCTCGGAGAGCGGAACGGACTGACCGCGCAGATCATCAGCGGGCTCGAGCCAGGCGAGCACGTGATCATTCATCCGGGCGAGCAGATCGCGGATGGGACGAAAGTCGCGCCGCGGTAGCCAGTAGCTCGGGGTTCCGCGTGGCACGACCATCGACGCGATCTACTACTTGACATAGTCCAGAATTGGACTACGTCTATTCAACGATGTCCGATGGAGCTCAAGAGGTTCTGCGCCATCACGGCGTCCAGATCACAGCCCAACGCTTGGCGCTGCTCCGCGCGGTGTCGCTGCGCCCGCACGCCACCGCCGACGAGCTGACCGACGACGTTCGTGCGGTCATCGGCACGGTCTCGCGGCAGGCGGTCTACGACACCCTCGCCGTACTGGTCGACAAGCACATCCTTCGCCGGATCGAGCCGGCCGGCTCCGCTGCGCGCTACGAGCAGCGTGTCGGCGACAACCACCACCACCTCATCTGTCGAAGCTGCGCGAAGGTCGTCGATGTCGACTGCGCGGTGGGCTCGGTGCCCTGTCTGACCGCCAACGATACGCACGGCTTCGTCATCGACGAAGCAGAGGTCGTCTATTGGGGTCTCTGCCCTGCGTGCTCGAAGGCGACCGCGCGCGAGAAGAAGAGCAAGAGCGCGGCGCGTCCGGTCTCTTCCAAGAAGTCCACCGCCAAGAAGAGAGTCGGTCGCACACCCGAATAGTAGTCGAGCGATCCGCTCGCGAAGCCCACCACAGCAGCCTTTAGTTTCCCAGGAGCGAAGAACATGTCTGACCAGAGCGCCAAGCCCGCCGGCAAGTGTCCCGTGATGCACGGCTCGAACACCCACGCGACCACGAGCAACCTCACGAACCAGCATTGGTGGCCGAATCAACTCAACGTGAAGGTCCTGCAGCATCGTCCGGCGCAGGCCGACCCAATGGGCCAGGACTTCGACTACGCCGACGAGTTTCAGAGCCTCGATCTCGACGCCGTCCAGAGGGATCTCGACGCGCTCATGACCGACTCGCAGGAATTTTGGCCTGCCGACTATGGCCACTACGGGCCGTTCTTCATCCGCATGGCCTGGCACAGCGCAGGCACCTATCGCATCGCCGATGGGCGTGGTGGCTCCGGCTCGGGGATGCAGCGCTTCGCGCCGCTCAACAGCTGGCCCGACAACGTCAGCCTCGACAAGGCGCGCCGTCTGCTTTGGCCGATCAAGCAGAAGTACGGGCGCAAGATCTCTTGGGCCGATTTGATGATATTGGCGGGCAATCGGGCCCTCGAGACCATGGGCTTCAAGACGTTCGGCTTCGCCGGCGGACGCGAGGACGCGTGGGAGCCGGAAGAGGTCAACTGGGGGCCCGAGACGACGTGGCTCGGCGACGAGCGCTACAGCGGAGATCGCGACCTGGCGAACCCTCTCGGCGCCGTGCAAATGGGCTTGATCTATGTCAACCCCGAGGGACCGAACGGCAAACCCGACCCACTCGCGTCCGCCAGGGACATTCGAGAGACGTTCGCGCGGATGGCGATGAACGACGAAGAGACGGTCGCTCTCATCGCGGGCGGCCATACGTTCGGCAAGACCCACGGCGCCGCCGATCCGAGCAAGCACGTCGGTGCGGCTCCAGAGGCCGCCAGCATCGAAGACCAGGGCTTCGGTTGGAAGAACAGCTTCGGAACGGGCAAGGGTGTCGACACCATCTCGAGCGGGCTCGAGGGCGCCTGGACCACGAACCCGATCCAGTGGGACAACAACTACTTCGACAACCTGTTCGGCTTCGAATGGGAGCTGACGAAGAGCCCCGCGGGCGCCCAGCAGTGGACCCCGAAGGGTGGCGCAGGCGCAGGCACGGTGCCGGACGCGCACGATCCCTCGCGGAAGCACGCGCCGATGATGGCGACCTCGGACATCGCGCTCCGGATGGACCCCGCCTACGCCAAGATCTCGAAGCGCTTTCACGAACACCCGGAAGAGCTCGCCGACGCGTTCTCGCGCGCTTGGTACAAGCTCACGCACCGTGACATGGGTCCGATCTCGCGCTGTCTCGGCCCCCTCGTTCCGAAGGAGCCGCAGCTCTGGCAGGATCCGGTGCCCGCGAACGACCACGCGCTGATTGGCGAACAGGACATCGCCGCCCTGAAGGCGAAGCTCCTCGCCTCGGGGCTTTCGATCTCGCAGCTCGTCCAGACGGCGTGGGCTTCCGCCTCGACGTTCCGGGGGACGGACAAGCGGGGCGGCGCGAACGGTGCGCGGATCCGTCTCAGTCCTCAGAGGGATTGGGCGGTCAACGATCCGACCGACCTGCAGACTGCGCTCCAAGCGATCGAGAAGGTCCAGAAAGACTTCCAATCTCAACCAGGGAAGAAGGTCTCGCTCGCCGATCTCATCGTCCTCGGCGGCTGTGCGGCGGTCGAGCAGGCCGCGAAGAACGCTGGCCACGACGTGAAGGTTCCCTTCTCGCCGGGTCGAACCGACGCGTCGCAGGATCAAACCGACGTCGGCTCGTTTGCCCCACTCGAGCCCACTGCAGACGGCTTTCGCAACCATCTCGGGCCGGGTCATCGCAAGTCCGCTGAAGAGCTGCTCGTCGACAAGGCCCAGCTCTTGACGTTGACCGCGCCGGAGATGACCGTCCTCGTCGGAGGGCTCCGCGTCCTCGGCGCGAATGCTCACGAGTCTGCGCACGGGGTCTTCACCGCGAAGCGCGAGACGCTGACGAACGACTTCTACAGAAACCTCCTCGACATGAAGACGAAGTGGCGAGCTTCGGCCGACTCGAACGACTTCTTCGAGGGCCACGACACGAAGACGGACGCGGTGAAGTGGACCGGGACGCGAGTCGATCTCGTCTTCGGCTCGAATTCGCAGCTCCGCGCGCTCGCAGAGGTCTACGCCTCGGACGACGCGAAAGAATCCTTCGTGAACGCCTTCGTCGCAGCTTGGGTCAAGGTGATGAACCTCGACCGCTTCGACCTGGCCTGAGCGAGCGCTGCGGCTCGACCTGCGAGGGCGCTGGAGTCAGCCGGCGCCCTCGTCGCATTTTGTCCTCGCCTCAGACGAGCTTCTCGAGGAGCGAGCGCAGCTCCGTCTGCTCGGCGTTCGTGAGTCGCTCGAGGCGAGCACCGAACGCATCCGAGAGCAACGCGAGGCCGCGCGTCATGACCTTCCGCCCAGAGGTCGTGAGCGTCAGACGATGACGGCGCAGATCGGTGGCGTCGATCTCTCGGCGCACGAAGCCCGCGGCCTCGAGTCGCTTCAGGTTCAGGGTCACCGTGGGCTTCGGCATGCAAAGGGTCGCCGCGAGCACCGCCGGATGCGGGTGCTCGTCGATCTCTGCCAAAACGAAGAGCTCCTTCGTGTCGAGGCCGAGCTCGGCGATGTCGCCAGCGACGCTCGTGATGACCGACATCAGCAGCCGGTAGTTGATTGACCAGGTCTTCGCGGCGTCGATTTTTGCCATGCGGCCTTGCGCGCGATTAGTTCATGACTAAACCATCGCACATCTAAACCAGTTCGGGGTTGAACTACCCTACCACAATCTCAGGAGACGCCATGTCCCTCGACCATTACTTGACGCTCGGCCGCTCGGGCCTGCGTGTCAGCCCGCTCTGCCTCGGTACGATGACCTTCGGCGAAGACCTCGGCTGGGGCACCAGCGTCGAAGATTCGGAGAAGATCCTCGACCGCTACGTCGAGCTGGGCGGCAACTTCATCGACACCGCGAACTTCTACACGAAGAGCCACTCGGAGAAGATCATCGGCGATCACGTCGGGCGTCACTCGGCGAAGCGCGATCGACTGGTCATCGCGACGAAGTTCAGCGGCAACCTCTACCCCGGCGATCCGAACGGCGGCGGCTCTGGCCGAAAGTCGATCATCGCCGCGTGCGACAACTCGCTGCGACGTCTGCAGACCGACTACATCGATCTCTATTGGCTTCACAACTGGGACGTCCACACGCCGATCGAAGAGACGATGGCGGCGCTCGACGATCTCGTCCGCGCCGGCAAGGTGCGCTACCTGGGCGTATCGGACACGCCGGCATGGAAAATTGCAGAAGCGAACGTCACGGCGCGATTCCGCGGGTGGTCGTCGTTCATCGGCCTGCAAATCGAGTACTCGCTTCTAGAGCGAACGGTCGAGCAAGAGCTCGTCCCAATGGCGCTCGAGCTGGGGCTCGGCGTCACGCCCTGGTCGCCTTTGAAGAGCGGCGCGCTCAGCGGCAAGTACACGCGCAAAAACGCCGGTCAGGTGAGGGCGGATCGCGGCATGTTCCTCGAGCCGTTCCTAAACGAGAAGACCTATGCCCTCGTCGACGAGCTCGAGTCCATCGCGAAGGCGCACGAGAGCACCGTCGCGCGCGTCTCTCTGTCGTGGGTTCAATCTCAGCCCGGGGTCGGGTCGACGATCATCGGCGCGCGCCGCTTGTCGCAGCTCGAAGACAACGTGCGTGCGCTCGAGGTGACGCTCACGGCGGATGAGCGTGCTCGGCTCGATGCGCTCACGAAGCCGACCTTCGGCTTCCCGCAGAGCATGCAGCCAGTCTTCCCGGCCATTCACAACGGCGGCACGAAGGTCAATGGCGTTCAAATGCCAGCTTCAGGCTTCGTGATGGAAAAGGGCGGTACGCCCTACTGACCTCATTCGCGATTCGGCGTACCGGCTGCGACCGTCTCCATCTCCGAACGCCGGAGGCCCGACGGATACTGGAGCAGCCAGCGCCTCGCGGCTTCGCGTGCCCCGGGGGCGTTCCCCGTGCGAAGCATCCGCACAACCTCCATGTACGCGACGTCCTCGGCCGCCATACCGGTCTGCATCGGCGGCGCAGGCTCCGACGAGCCTGCCATCGGCGCAGTGATGGCCCCGATCGACGACTGGTTCTGAGTGGCCTTGGGCGTCGCGCCCGGAGCGGAAGAAGAAGGCTGCCTCGGTCGGGGACCGTGGGCTCCAGTCGAACGGGGCGTCGCCGCGACGACGTGCGGCGACGTCGCCGGAGTCGACTCGGTCACAGGGACGGGCGGCGCCGGGTTGGGCGCCGTCGCGGTGGATGACGTCGCGACGGGCGGCGTCGTCATCGTCGTCTGGGACGACGCAACGTCGCTCGCGACAGGTTCATCCGGGAGCCGGCGATAGGTCATGTGAGCAATGAGCCGCATGGGTGGCGAAGCCGTCCTGCGAAACTCGACTTCCCCCTCCGAGACGGAGATCTCTTCGGTGTGACCACCACGAACGACGACGTGAAATTTCGTACCGATGTCCTCGATCTCACCATCGGGGACCACGAACACGAGTCGCCGCCCGGGGGTGTGCTCATGAATGTCGAAGTCGAACGCACCGTCGTTCAGGCGTACGAGATCCTTCGACCCCTCTTGCTCGCGCACGTAGCTGGCTCCCGCTCCCGTCGCCACGGTCATGTCCGTCGCATCCGGGCGCGATGCCCAAATCACGAGACCGACGATCGCGACGATCGCGACCGTGAGCAACCCGAAGACTGCACCGAGGCGAGTCCCGACCCTTCGCTCTGCGCGCGGCGCCGCGATACCCATCGCGCGCTCCATCGTTTCGCGACGGAGTCGCCGCATGACGAAAGCGTTGGGTGGCGTGAGCAGTCCGCCCAGCTCGTTGCGTAGACGCAAGAGCTCTGCGCGCTCTTCTCGGCATGAAGAACACCCCAAGAGGTGCTCTGCGAGCGAGCGCTCCTCGCTCTCAGTGAGTCTACGGTCGAGCGAGCTCTCGATCGCGGCCGTGCAAGCACATGAATCAGCCATCGGCCCCTCCCCTCATGGCGCGCAGCTCTCGTCGCGCGTGGTGCAACCGCATCCAGACCGTGCTGACCGGGATGCCGAGGACCTCGGCCGCCTCGGGTCCGGTCATCCCCATGACCTCTGTGAGCACGACCACCTCACGCTTCTCGGGCGTGAGCGCATCGAGGCAACGCTCGATCTCGGCGCGCGCGGCGCCGATCGGCGCGACCGTACGGCTCGCCTCGCGTCCTGCGAGCCCGTGCAGTGCGCGCACGAACCGGGCGACGGCGCGCCGACGCTCCCGCACGATCGCGAACGCCACGCCGAAGATCCATGCCCGCGCGTTCGTGGATCGGGCCTCGTAGGTCTCGGCGACGCGCGAAATGCGCAAGAAGGTCTCTTGCACGATGTCGTCCGCGTCCTCGCGTGGGGCGACGCGACGCGCGAACCCATGAACAGTCGCCGCGTAGCGATCGAAGAGGACTCCGAGCGGAGCTACCTGTCCGGCGCCGATCTGCCGCAAGAGATCTCCGTCGGTGGGCGTCCCGTCGGGCTCGCGAAGTGCTGCGGTCACAGCCCACCCCAGCCGATTCCGGCGCCGAGCTCTCCACCGAACGCCGGCAGCGACGCGCCCTCGCCGACGCGAATGGGCGACAGTTCGAAGCCGAGCAAGCCTGCGAAGGACAATCCCTGTCCGGTGACCCAGAGCTTCGCGAACGTGCGGACACGCACATCTCCCCGCGCATCGTCATTCTTCTTGCGACCTTCGACCGGGACGTCGGCCAGGCCGTCGGCGCCGAGACCCAGGTCGACGGCTACCGAGTCCTGAATCGAAATGCGACGTGCGAGCTCGGCGCCGCCACCCAGCGTGACAGAGGACAGGTCGGCGTCGTGCTCGAGGTTCAGGTTCGCGAGATCGGCGCGTGCACGCAGTCCAACGACCCAACCGCGATCGATGTCGAGATCCCCAGAGGCCACGATCCCGAGCCCTAGCGTCGCGGCGGGCCCGAGTAGCCGCATCGTCGCGAGCAGGGCGACGTCGTAAGACAGCGGAATCGAGTCTTCTCGGTCGGCGCTCGCCGCGTCGAGCGACGCGGGCTTTTTTGGGACGGCTGGAACGCCGGAAGCCACGGCCTCGGCTGGGGCAGAAGACTTCGCGGGGGGCTCGGACATCGGGGGAGGCAACGTGACGAGCGCTTCCATGACACGCGACAGCTCTTCCGGCACGCGAGCGATGCGCGTCGCGCGTCGCCCATCGCCGAGCTCGAGCCGAACGCGCACCCCGCTTCCGGATGGCTCGGGATCCAGCGAAAGCGTCGCGCCCGGATCGCGATCCTGCAGGCCGGCGAGGTGCTGGCATGCCTCGGAGATGGAGTCGGACCACGTCGAGTCGAAGCCCGCCGCGACGTCGACCTTTTCGTCGGCACACCCTGGCGCGCCCGGCTGCGCAACGGCCATCGGCGCCCAGGTGAGCACGCACCACCCCACACCGAGAGGCGCCAGACTGCGCGATCCGGGTCGGTTCCGGCGGGCGCGGAGCAGCTCCATCACGTTGGGTTGACCGGTCGTACGGCGATCCTTTCGCCGACGACAGCGAATCTTTTCGCCGAAAGGGCCACCGCGGCTCCGGTCAACCCGTGTGTTCGGCAGCGCTCCCCGGTGGAGAGCTCACGCCGCCGCTCCCGTAGGAGGTCCCTCTATGTCCAGGTGGTTGCAAAGCCGCGACGCCGTGATCCGCGTCGCCGCCGCGTTCGTGCTCATGTCTCCCGTCGCGTGCGACGACGGCAATACCCCGGCAGACCCGCAGGAGTTCGCCGAACTCGCGCTGGACGCCGCGGCGATCCCCGAGTCGCCCACGAACGCGTACGCCGACAGCGCAGACGCGGCCGCGCTCGGGCGAACCCTGTTCTTCGACCGCCGCATGAGCTCGGACGGGACGGTCGCTTGCGCCAACTGCCATGATCCGACGCGCGGCTTCTCCGATCCGCGGCAGCTCTCGGAGGGCGTGCAAGGGCTCGCAGGCACGCGTCACGCGATGCCCATGACCAGCGCCGCGCTCGAGCCATTCCTGCTCTGGGACGGTCGCGCCGACACCGTGTGGCGCCAACCGCTCTACGCGCTCGAGAACGAACGCGAGATGAACTTCACGCGCACGGACGTCGCGCTGTTCATGGCTGCGAGCTTTCGCACCGAATACGAAGCCGTCTTCGGCCCGATGCCCGATCTCACGAGCGTCGCGCCAGGCGTTCGCGCGACCGATGCCTCGTGGCAGAGTCTCCCCGCCCAGACGCGAGACAGCGTACAGCGCGTCTTCGTGAACGTCGGCAAGGCGCTCGAGGCCTATGAGCGTCTCGCGGTCTGCAAAGACACACGCTTCGACCAGTGGACGCGCGGAGAGATCGATCTCAGCGCCGACGAGCTGGACGGTGCCGCCCAGTTCCGTCGCAGCGGCTGCGACAATTGCCACAGCGGGCCTGCGTTCTCCGATGGCAAATTTCACAATCTCGGACTCATCCGCTCGAGCGATCCGGTCATCGACACGGGACGCGAGGGCGGACTGGCTTTGCTGCTCGTCGACGACTTGAACGGCGCGAGCACGTACTCGGACGATCCCGCCGCCGGGGCGGTCCGTCTCGCGGCCGCGAAGTTGGAGACAGGAACGGTCGGCTCGTTCCGCACGGCGAGCCTTCGGGGTGTGGCGCAACGGCCGCGCTTCGGACATCTCGGACGAGAGACCGAGCTCGAACAGTTCATCGAGAACACGTATCGACGTGGCGGTCGTGGGCGTGGTGATGGGGACGCGGACATCGTCGGCGCGCGCGATCCGATCCTCGACCGGGTGAACGTGGACGAAGGCGAGGCGGCGGCCATCGCGACCTTCCTCGGGACCCTCGATTGCGCGCCGCTGCCCGCGGAGCTGCTCGCCCCGGACTGACGAAAGATCGTTTGACCTCAAACGATCTTTCCTGCATGGTGAACGTAGCGCCCGTGTCGACGTTCCGACGAACGACGCAGCGCAGTCAGGAGGTTCACATGTCGGGTCACACGACTACCGCGGCTCCGCGTTTCCGTGTCTTGGATAGAAGATCGTTCGATCGCATCCCGCAGATCGCCGCGCTGCCGAAGCCGCAGCGCGAGGCGATGCTCGCGGTGTCGGCCGTGTTCCCCTTTCGGGTCAACACGTACGTGGTCGACTCGCTGATCGACTGGGCCGCCGTGCCGAAGGATCCGATCTTCCAGCTGACCTTTCCGCAACGGGGCATGCTCGAGGACGACGACTTCGCGACGATGGTCGCGCTCGTACGTCGAGAGGCTCCTCAAGAGGAGCTGAAGAGCGCCGCCCGCCAGATCCAGCTACGCCGGAACCCGCACCCCGCAGGTCAGCTCGAGCACAACGTCCCCATGCTCGACGGCGAGCCCGTACGCGGCGTTCAACACAAGTATCGCGAGACCGTCCTCTTCTTTCCGACCGCCGGTCAGACGTGCCACGCGTACTGCACGTATTGCTTCCGGTGGCCTCAGTTCGTCGGTCTCGACGATCTCAAGTTCGCCACGAACGAGGCCGAGACGCTCGTCCGCTACCTGACGCAACACCCCGACGTGACGAGCGTCCTCTTCACGGGCGGCGATCCGATGGTGATGAAGACGTCCGTCCTCGAGCGCTATCTCGAGCCGCTGCTCGCGGCAGACCTGCCCGGCTTGTCGACGATTCGCATCGGCACCAAGGCACCCGCATATTGGCCACATCGCTTCACGACGGATCCCGACGCGGACGATCTCCTGCGCCTCTTCGAGCGCGTGGTCGCCAGCGGAAAGAGCTTGGCGCTGATGGCCCACTTCTCTCATCCACGAGAGATCGAGACAGCCCCGGCGCAGGCCGCCCTGCGTCGGATCCGCTCGACGGGCGCCGTGGTCCGCTGCCAGGCGCCGGTCATCCGACACGTCAACGACGACGCTCGCACGTGGTCGGAGATGTGGCGCCTGCAAGTTCAGCTCGGCGCGATTCCCTATTACATGTTCGTCGAGCGCGACACCGGGCCCCGCAACTACTTCGAGCTGCCGCTCGCGCGCGCGCACGAGATCTTCCGCGATGCGCTCGCGCGTGTCTCCGGCTTGGCTCGAACGGTGCGCGGTCCTTCGATGAGCACGACGCTCGGCAAGGTCGTCGTGGACGGCACGGCCGAGGTGCTCGGGGAGAAGGTCTTCGTTCTACGCTTCCTCCAAGCGCGAGATCCTAGCTGGGTCGGCCAGCCGTTCTTCGCGAAGTACAATGAGCGGGCCACCTGGCTCGATCAGCTTCAGCCTGCCCTCGGAGAGAGTCGCTTCTGCTTCGCCGCGGAGACCGACGCGGCGGCGAAGAACGCGTGGCGGACATCACTGCTCGAACGCCGAAGGCTCCGGGTCTTCCCGCCCGGCGTGGCCGCGTAGGCGCGGCGTGTCGCTTCGGGGCAATGTGCTGAAAGCGGGCTGTTTGGCCACCCTCCGACCATTTCGCTGGTCTGCCCTGCCAGGCGGACTCATACATTCGGCATGAACATCGAGGAGCTCGATCTGGCGACGGTGGCAGCGATGCTGCAGCGCGAGCTCGGTGGGCAGGGCCCCGAGGGGTTCGTCCGCGGGCGCACCGTCCTCCGCGACTTGGTGATGCGCGCACAGGCCTGCTCTGCGCTCGAAGCAGAAGAGCTGGTCGATACGATGATTGGTCGTGGGTTCCTGAAGTTCTCCGGTGACCCGACAGAGGCGGCTGGCGTCGGCGTCTGGGACGTCGTCGCGCCGACGACCTGACGGGTCCGAGCGACGACTAGGGACACCCCCCAGGCGGCTTCGTGCGCGCCGAAATAGACCGCCGACACCACGAAGAGCACCGTGCAAACGGCGGCGGTGAGCAACGCGACGGTCTCGAAAAAAGAGAGCCACGCGAGCTTCGGCTTGCCGAAGCTCTTCGCGAGCAAGAGCGACGTGCTCCCGAAGTACCCCGCCGCGTCCGAGACGTAGATCAGGAAGCCGGCCGTTCCGACCGTGCCCGTCGCCGCGATGAGGCGGTCATAGAGGACGCAATTGAACGGCACGTACGCGATGTAGAGGCCGAGGCCGACCGAGATCATCCACGTGACGGGACCGATCCATCCGCGCTGAAACATGAGCGTCGTCACGCCCGCTAGCACGACGCCGGCGATCATCACGGCGTGCATGACGTAGAGCGCACGCCGATTGTCGCGGATCGCCATGATCAAGACGACGGGCAAGAGCGCACCCACCGCGACCGGGAGCTCTGTCGTCGTCATGATCGCGGGCTGATCCGAGAAGCCCAGCGTGTCCCAGAGCTCGCGCGCGAAGTTGTCGCGGAAGTCCCGGAGCGTCGTCAGGATCACGTATCCCAAGACGAGCACGACGAGGCCGAGCGCATATTTGCCAAAGAACGCCCGCCGCTGCGTCGAATCCATGGGGGCGCGCTTCGTCCGCATACGCTCGTCCTCGCTGTTCGGGGGCGGGATCTGCGCGAGCATCCACACCGCGCCGAGGAGCGCCGGCAGGAAGAGGAGACCGGTGATCGCAGGCATCCACCGCTCGGAGATGCCGGCGTCGATGACCATCTTGCCTGCCGTCTTCACGAAGCCGCTCGCGACGATGAAGCTCGCGCAGAGACCCGCGCCGAGCAAATCGCTCACGCGTCGGCCCTCGAGAAAGCCAAAGACGAGACCCCAAACCATCCCGAGCGGGAGTCCGTCCAGCAACATCCCCACCGCGCTGTACGGAGCGGGCAACAACCCGAACATGACCAGGCCGAGCTCGGCGATGGCGATGCACAGCACGATCGCCCGCGCGCGACGCGAGGGCGAGAGCTCGCTGATGATCTTGATTCCGAAGAACTTGCTCGCCGCGTAGCCGATCACCTGCGACACGATGAAGAGCGTCTTGTGATCGAGCGCGACTGCGCCGTAGAGGTGCACCGAGCCCGTGAACTTTCCGACGGCGAACGGCTTTCGGAACGCGTACATCGCGAAATAGGTCGAGAACGCCGCCACCACTGCGTAGAGCGTGAAGGCCGCGGGAGAAGCGGTCTCGAGCCAGCGCGTCACGCGACCGCCGGCCGTCACCGTCGACGTCACGACGTCACCGCGCTCGACATCGAGGGCCCCGCTCGCATCCCCGACATTGCTATCAGGTCTCGTGGTCGCGCCGTGTGTCGGTTCGGTTTCAGCCTGACTTCACGGCGGTGAGCGGCTTGTCCTACTTCTCGGCGACGCCGGGGATCATGGACGGAAGCCCCGCAGACAGCGCGCGGACGATCGTGCCCTTTTGCGGAGCTTGCCCGGATGCGAGCCGAAACGATCGATACCCCGCGAGCGCGCCGACCAGCGCGGCCGCCATGTCCGACCGCGCTTCGTCCGTCCACACGGCCGGAGGCACAGGCGCCGGAAGACTGCGGCCCACGCGTGCAAGGTAGTCGGTGAACACGTCTCGAAGCGGCGGCGCGCTGCCATCGAACTTCATGAGGCCGCGCGCTTGGTGGAAGAGAACGACGTACTCGGGGTGATCGTCGAAGAACTCTGCGTGGCGCCGGACGATCTCGGCCAGCTGCACCTCTGCCGAAACGCCGCGATCGAGCGGCTTCAAATACCGCTCGTCGAGGATCTCGACACCTTCGGTGACAAGCGCGGCGACGAGCGCGTCCTTCGAGTCGAAGTAGTTGTAGAAGGCGCCTTTGCCGAGATCCGCGCGCTCGGTGATATCCTCGATGCGGGTCGCGTAGATGCCGCGCTCCGAGAACAAAGCGACCGCAGCGTCGAGAAGATCACGCCGCACACGCTCCTTCCGTCGCGCCCGTCGGTCGCTCATGAGATCGGAACTGGGTGGACTGTGGCCATTGGAGCTTTCCCGAGGCGTACGACCATTGGTCGTACTTGGTACGTAAGCCGCCTATTTGAGTCAACGCGGGCCGCAGCGATGACGACCGTCAGGTTGACACCTCTTTTTCAAGTGTGCTAACAAATTGCGACTGAAAGTCGTGTACGACCATTCATCGTTCACAACCTGATCCGCGGCCTTCGCGGGTCGTCCGCGGGTACGCGTCGCTAGCGATGAGCCCCGCTCTCACTCGGGAAGAGGAGCATGACCGCAGGCGCCGCACCACAGGAAGCGAACCTGACGACGCGACCGGGAGCGCTGCCCGACGCATGTCGGCGGGTCGGCATCTCCGGCGTGTCGCCCGGCGCCGGCCGATCGTACGCGGTGAAGCGTATCGTCGGTGACGCGGTCGTCGTGGAAGCGGATCTGGTCGCCGACGGACACGACGTTCTCCGCGGGATCGTCCTCTACCGACGGGTCGGCGCGCCGACGTGGAAAGAGACAGCCCTCGAGCCGCTCGCGAACGATCGTTGGCGCGGGTCGTTCATCTTGGACGAGCTCGGTGCGTACGAGTTCACGGTAGAGGGTTGGGTCGACGCGTTCGCGACGTGGCGACGCGGACTGTCGCGCAAGGTCGACGCTGGTCTCGACGTACCTGTCGAGCTCCTCGAGGGCGCACGTCTCGTTCACGCGGGCGCGCTCCGCACGACCGGGGACACCGCGAAAGAGCTCGCGCGCTGGGCCGCGAAGCTGGAAAATGACGGCCCGGCGTCGCCACGCATCGAGCTCGCGCGAAGCGACGCGCTCGCCGAGCTCATGGCGACCGTCCCCGATCGCTCGCGCGCGACGCGATACAGTCCGGCGAACGAGGTATTCGCCGACCCGCCCCGCGCAAGGTTCAGTGCTTGGTACGAGCTCTTCCCGAGATCCGCGGGGCCGGCAGAGCGACACGGCACGCTCGCGGACGTCATCCTGCGATTGCCGTACGTCGCCGAGATGGGCTTCGACATCCTCTACCTCCCCCCGATTCACCCCATCGGACGCGCTCACCGCAAAGGACCCGACAACAGCGCTACGGCCGGCCCCGACGATCTGGGGAGCCCGTGGGCCATCGGCGGGGAAGAGGGCGGGCACAAGAGCGTTCACCCCGCGCTGGGCACCCTTCAGGATCTGGAACGACTGGTGAAAGAGGCGCGCGCGCTCGGCATCGAGCTGGCGATGGATGTCGCACTTCAGGCGTCGCCCGATCATCCCTATGTGAAGTCGAACCCGGAGTGGTTCCTGACGCGTCCCGATGGCTCCATTCAGTACGCGGAGAACCCGCCGAAGAAATACCAGGACATCTATCCATTCGACTTCGAGTGCGAACAGTGGGTCGCGCTCTGGGAAGAGCTTCGCAGCATCTTCCTCTTCTGGATCGAGCGTGGCGTCACGGTCTTCCGCGTCGACAATCCCCACACCAAACCCATCTCGTTCTGGCGATGGTGCATCGGGACCATCAAGACGATTCACCCACAGATCGTCTTTTTGGCAGAGGCTTTCACGCGCCCCAAGCTGACCTACGCGCTGGGAAAGGCTGGCTTCACGCAGTCCTATACCTACTTCACCTGGCGAACGACGAAGACCGACCTGACCGCGTACATGCGCGAGCTCACGACAGAGGTCGCCGACTTCTTTCGACCGAATTTCTGGCCGAACACTCCCGACATCCTCCCCGAACATCTACAAACAGGCGGACGCGGAGCGTTCGTGGCGCGCGCCGCGCTGGCCGCGCTCCTCAGCAGCAACTGGGGTGTGTATGGTCCCGTGTTCGAGCTGATGGAGTCCGTGCCTCGTCCAGGCGCCGAAGAGTACGCGGGCAGCGAAAAGTACGCGCGGCGAAGCTGGGACTGGGAGCGTGAGGACAGTCTGCGACACGTCCTGGCCAGATTGAACCGCATCCGCCGCGAGCACCCCGCGCTGCAGACGAATCAAGGGCTCGGGTTTCACACGACCTCGAACGATCTCGTGCTCGCGTTCTCGAAGGGCACCGCGCTGCGCGACGACGTCGTCCTCTGCGTCGTGAACCTCGATCCGCACCACAAGCACTCGGCGTGGGTCGATCTGGATCTCCCCGAGCTGGGGCTCGGCCCCGACGAGCCGTTCCAGGTTCACGATGCCATGAGCGACGCTCGCTACGCGTGGCGTGGCCCCAGAAACTTCGTCGAGCTCGACCCGGCCGTGATGCCGGTGTCGGTCTTCATCATCCGTCGCCTCGCGAGGAGCGAGCAAAGCTTCGAGTACTACCTATGACCCAGCCGCATCTCCGCCCGAAGGTTGGACAGCAGCAGTTCGAGTCGCTCACCGAAGACCCGCTCTGGTTCAAAGACGCGATCGTCTACGAGCTGCACATCCGCGCCTTCAGCGACTCGAACGGCGACGGCATCGGCGATCTCAACGGCCTGACCGACAAGCTCGACTACCTGCAGGATCTGGGGGTCACGGCGCTCTGGCTCCTTCCTTTCTATCCGTCGCCGCTGCGCGACGGGGGATACGACATCGCCGACTACACGGGCATTCACGAGTCGTACGGAACGCGGCGCGACTTCTCGCGTCTGCTCCGAGAAGCTCACCGAAGGGGGATCCGCGTCATCACCGAGCTGGTCTTGAACCACACGTCGACCGCACACCCTTGGTTCGAGCGCGCGCGCACCGCGCCCCCGGGCAGCAAGTGGCGAAACTTCTACGTCTGGAGCGATACGCCCGAGCGCTACACCGACGCCCGCATCATCTTTCGCGACTTCGAGACCTCGAACTGGGCGTGGGACCCCGTCGCAAAGGCGTACTACTGGCATCGTTTCTATTCGCATCAGCCGGATCTCAACTTCGAGAACCCCGACGTCCAAGAGGCGATGTTCGACGTCGTCGACTTCTGGATGGATATGGGTGTCGACGGCCTCCGCCTGGATGCGGTGCCGTATCTTTACGAGCGCGAAGGCACGAGCTGCGAAAACCTGCCCGAGACGCACGGCTTCTTGAAGCGCCTGCGCGCGCACATCGACGGCAAGTACAAGAACCGCATGCTCCTCGCAGAGGCGAACCAATGGCCGGCCGACGCCGCCGCCTACTTCGGTGAGGGCGACGAGTGCCACATGAACTTCCACTTTCCGCTCATGCCGCGGATGTTCATGGCGGTAGAGCTCGAAGACAGTTTTCCGATCGTCAACATTCTACGCCAGACCCCGCCCGTCCCCGAGAGCTGTCAGTGGGCGACGTTTCTTCGTAATCACGACGAGCTCACGCTCGAGATGGTGACGGACGAAGACCGCGACTACATGTATCGAATCTACGCTACCGATCGCTCGGCGCGCGTGAACCTGGGCATTCGACGCAGGCTCGCACCTCTCCTCGGGATGCGCCGCAAGGTCGAGCTGTTGAACGCGCTCCTATTGTCGCTGCCGGGGACGCCGGTCCTCTATTACGGCGACGAGATCGGTATGGGCGACAACATCTATCTCGGCGACCGAGACGGCGTCCGAACTCCGATGCAGTGGAGCGCGGACCGCAACGCAGGCTTCTCGCGCGCGAACCCGCAGAAGCTCTACCTACCCATCATCATCGACCCGGAGCACCACTACGAGGCGGTCAACGTCGAAGCGCAACAGGCCAACCCATCGTCCCTCCTCT